>Ga0326514_10001140_pt1 | contig 17396 bp, 17 predicted proteins | sample 3_2548_0518_D_FD_203653 | JGI IMG/M metagenome (GOLD analysis project Ga0326514, IMG submission 203653) | Bovine rumen microbial communities from UC Davis, California, United States - 3_2548_0518 | ecosystem: Host-associated > Mammals > Digestive system > Stomach > Rumen | place: USA... | reverse complement strand
TTGGGATAATTCAATTAGTTTTGTTCTGCTTGCAGGATTAATCATAATTTTTACCTCACTTATTATATTATATATTATTTATAGTAAATTTAATTTTTTCTAGTAATCATTTTTTTGCATGCCCCACACTTATAGCATGGGGAGGTTTCACACCATGGAGTTTGTTTTAAGGTTTTAAGTCTTTTATGCTCATTTTTCAAAAATCTTTCGTTAACTCCCACATCAATATTGTCCCAGGGTAGAGAATCATCAATGTTGTATTTTGGAGTCAGTTTTCTCCATTCCTTAAGGGTAACATCTTTTGTTAATGATTTTTCAATAATCTCACCAATGCTGCTATTTCCACAGGACAATATATATTGGATTAATCCTTTTTTAGGACTTTCACATTTAACGTTATAATTTTTCATTTCCTTTTTGATATATCTGGTCTTTTTTTTAATATCTTTAAAATCATAACCCTCCCATTGAAGAGGAGTATGCGGTTTTGGGATAACCGGATTGATGCTGAATTTCACTCTTCGCGGATTTTTGTGCATATCCGCAATCTCTTTCATATACTCGCAAAGATCATGAATGTCTTCCATGCTTTCGGTTGGAATTCCAATAAGGAAATATAATTTGATATTGAAGTCTAAATCGACTGCATCCTTTATTACTGTAAAAATTTTTTTTTCCAGTATCTCCTTATTCATCACTTTTCTAAGTCTGCTTATCGATTCGGGAGCTAGGGTTATTGTTTTCAATCCACTTTTTTTCAGGGTTTTAAGGGTTTCTTGACTAATCGATTCGATTCTAAGTGACGGTGTTGAAATTTGAAAACCTTCGCCTTCAAGACCGCCAATCAATTTGTCCAAATCACTATAATCCGAAACGGCGGCACCTATTAATGTTATTTTATTGATGCCTGTGTTTTTTCTGTTTTCAAGGGCAACATCAATTAGCTTTTTCCAGTTTGTCTGTCTTAAGGGACGATAAAGATATCCTGCCATGCAAAATCTGCAGCCTCTGGTGCATCCTCTTGATACATTTAACATGATTGAACTATTGAAAATGCTTTGATAATCTTCATCATCGCTTTTATTGACAATCGGTTGGGTAATATGGTATGTTTCATCCATATTCTCAATAATTCTTATTTCAGTTTCATTGTCAAATTCAGGAATGTAAATGCCATCGATTTCTAGAAATTTTTTCAAATCCTTATCAGGTGAACTTTTATAGGCATCCAGCATTTCATTGATAACTTCCTCACCTTCTCCGATAATGAACATGTCGATATAATCTGCTAGAGGCATAGGATTTGCCGTTGCACATGGTCCTCCGGCAATAATTAACGGACCTTCGGCTCCACGATTTTTGCGTTTTAGTGGAATTCCAGTATCTTTCAACATTTCCAAGACATTAAAATAATCTTCCTCAAACTGGATGGTGAAGCTTATTATGTCAAAATATTTGATGGAAGTATTTGATTCAAGTGATTTGATGTTAGGATAAATTATCCTCTCACACCATGTGTCCTCACGTTCGTTGATTAAATTATATAGTATATTATAACCCAATGATGACATTGCAGTTCTATAGATGTTGGGATAGGTTAATCCAAAGCGAATATCCACATTCTTATAATTTTTCTGAAAAATGTTTTTTTCAAATAGCATTAAATCAACTTTTTTTCAATTTTACCTATTTTTTAAATTTTTAGTTATTTTTTAATGTAGTTTTTTTATTTCAGGTCATTTTTACGAATTGGCACAATATTTTTTTTAATTTCACTATAACCCTTTAATTTCAATCGTTTTTTTCTATAAAAATTCTTCAAATTAAAATTTCATTTTTTGTAGAATTGTTAAAATTTTATTTAATATTTAAGATATTTAATTTTTTCATAGATTAATTTAATTCATTTTGCACTGCATTTAATTAAATTATTTCATTTTAAGCTATTTTTGTTAATTTGAGTAATTTAAATCGGTTTTTTTCATATTGGGCTATGAAAAACATTTATATAAGATAAACATTATAATCTTTATCCACTCATTATGAAATACTATATTCATAGTATAATCATATTTTACTATAAAATTTTCGTAATGAGAACCAAGAGGTGGAAAAATTTCGATAAAAAATAGATCATTAATGATGTCAATTGTATTGATGCTGTTCCTTATTATGGGAGCGGTCAGTGCAGCTGAATCAATTAATGTTTCAAGTACAGAATATTCAAATTTGATGGGAGATGATGAAGATTCATTATCTGCAATCGATAAATTAGAAATTTCTAACGAGGTTTCTATCTCAGATACTAATATAGTTAATTCTCATGATGATAATTTGGGGAATTGTCCTGATGGAAATGTTCTAAACTCTAGTACAGATTCATCAAATGCGGATAATTATCAAAACCAATTAACTTCCAATGGTGCTGAAGCAGTTGGGGAAGATACTTTAGGTTCAACTGGTGCAAGTTCTGATAGTGTCATTGCTGACAGTTCAAGCAATGATATAGTCGGTGCTGACAGTTCATCTAAATCAGGTATTATAGCTGCCAGCCCAACATCAACAAAACTGACTGTAGCCAACCCACATTATGGCCCGTCAGCCACATATTTTGATGTTGCTTTAAAGGATGCAAATGGTACTGCACTAATCAATCAGAAAGTCACATTAAAAGTGAATAAAAAATCATATTCCGCTTTTACAAATAATGATGGTATCGCTTCAATCAAAACTCCTAGTTTGAAAGTTGGAACCTATACCGTTTCATTATCATATGGAGGTAATTCAAATTACTCTTCATCATCACTTTCTAAAAAAGTTAAGGTATTGTCATCTGCAGTTGGAAGTGATCTGACTAAATATTATGGATATTCATCTAAATATAAAGTAACCTTTTGGAAAGGTAATGAGGTATTGGCAAATACTAAAGTTACTTTCAAATTAAACGGCAAGACATATGCCAGAACAACTAATGAAAAGGGTGTTGCAAGTATAAATGTTAATTTGCCTGTAGGTAAATACAGTGTCAGTGTAACAAATCCTTATACCAAGGAAAAAGTTTCACATAAAATAGTGGTCAAAAAGGAAAAGACCGCAATCAAGTCAAAAAGCAAAACCTACATTCATGCTAATAAAAAAGGTTCATTCAGTGTTGTCTTAAAATCAAAACATAACACATTACTTAAAAATAAAAAAATCTCTTTTACTTATGACGGTAAAACAGTAACCTCAAAGACCAATGCGAATGGGAAAGCCACTATAACTATTCCTGTTCTTGCTAAAGGTACTTATAAAATCAGTTTTAAGTATGGAGGCAGTGATAATTATTATGCTGATTCAGGAAGTTCAAAGATTGTTGTTGCAAATCCAACCACCAAGTTGTCTTCCAAAATTTTGGTAATGAGCTACAATGATGGATCTAAATTTAAGGTCAAATTAACAGACAGCGATGGCAAGGCTTTAGCTAACAAAAATGTTAAGATTAAATTAGCCGGCAAAACCACAATTTGTAAAACCAACAAATATGGTAATGCTAAAATTTCTTTAAAAAATGTCAAACCGGGAACCCATATAGCTAAATATTCCTATTCAACTCAGGGTTCTAAAGATTACAGTCACGGTTCCAACAGGGTTATCATTCTCAAGCTGGTCGGTAAACTAAGCGGTAAAGATTTGACCATGAATGCAAATGATAACTCAAGTTATTCAGTAACCGTTAAGGACAAATCAGGAAACCTTCTTGAAGGAGTGTTGGTCAAATCTGTAATAGATAATGGCAGAACCCATATTTATAAGACAGATTCAAACGGAGTTGCAAAACTGATGATAACTAAGGGTCCGGGTTCTTACACTATAAAAACTTTGCTTGCTGATCCGCTTTATAAATCAGCGCCTGTAACTAATAAAATCCTGGTAAAAGGAACAAAGTTCAGTGCAAAGAACATGTATGTTTCCGGAGGATCCAAAACAGTTTATTCAGTTAAATTAGTCAACGAGGAAAATAAGGCCGTTAAAAACAGTGAAGTTGTATTCACATTCAACGGCAAAAATTCAACTTCCGTAACTAATTCCGACGGTATAGCTAAAGTTAATTTAGGTGTTTTATCAAAAGGAACTCATAAGGTTTCATTTAGTCATGACTCTGCACAAGGGTCTGCAAAAATATTTGTTGCAAACAAGGTAACTATCAAGAATATTTTAAAGGCATCAAAAACCGTTAAAAATTATATTTCTAAACATAAAAAGTTACCTTCATCAGTAAAAATAGGAGATGTATCATTTAAAACTGCAGATTATTTATATTTAGCTTCTAAAGCTATTGTAAATTTAAAGGCAGGAAATAAAAAAGACATTTCTCTTAAAATTTTCAAAAATCCATCCAGTCCTAAATCTGCACAGGATTTAGGTTATTTAAGAGATTATCTCGGTGTAGCAAAAAAAGTTGTAAAAACCGCTGAATCCAAAGGTCAACTGCCTAATTCCGTAAGTTCCAAGGTTGGAACAATAGGATATAATGGTATTGTATGTGCATTTTCAAAAGTTCTCACTCACTATAATAAGAACAAGAAAATGCCTGCCTATGTGGAGGTTACTACACTATCCGGTTCATCATCTTCAATAACTGGAGTGCTAAACTCTAAGAATACAATTAAAAATTTGGCAGCGTACTTGGCAGCTTCTCATAACTGTGAAGTTAACAATGCCAAAATCAAAAAGTTGGTCTCCAAGTTAACAAAAGATTGTAAAAACGACAAGGAAAAAGCCGATAAGATCTTTAAATATGTAAGGGACACTATATCTTATAGTTTCTATTACAATACTAAATATGGTGCTGCAGGTACATTGAATGCCAAATCCGGTAACTGTGTGGATCATGCACACTTGCTTGTTGCCATGTACAGGGCTTCAGGATTGGCTGCCAGATATGTCCACGGAACATGCCACTTTTCAAGTGGAAATACTTATGGACACGTTTGGGCTCAGGTATTGGTTGGAAAAACTTGGACTGTTGCTGATGCTACAAGTTCTAGGAACTCGTTAGGTAAAGTAGCTAATTGGAATACAAATTCATATAAACTTCAGGCTTACTATTCAAGCCTTCCATTCTAATTACTACTTTTTATTTTTTTCTTTTTTCTTATTTTATAGCTATTTTAATATATCAGTTTTAATATATAATTTATCAACAAGCTAATTAGGACAGTATCATGAATTCTAAAAAATATAATAAAGTGGCTGTTGGTGGAACTTTTGATAAATTTCATGATGGGCATAAAAAATTATTGTCCACGGCTTTCAAGATAGGCAATGAAATTGAAATTGGAGTTACTTCTGATGCATTTGGCGGATTAAAAGGAGATATTGATTCCTGTAAAGAGAGAATGGCGAATCTTAAATCTTTTTTTTCAGATAAATCTAATTTTGTTGTTGTTCCGCTGGAAGATCCTTATGGGACCACAATATATGATGGGGATTTTGAAGCAATTGTTGTCAGTGAAGAGACTGAACCCACTGCAGTTAAGATTAATGAGATTAGAGTTTCTAAAGGTATGAAACCTTTGGATATTGTCGTTGTTAGTTTTGTACTTGCCTATGATGGAAATCCCATTTCTTCAACCCGAATTAGGAGTGGAGAAATCAATCAGAATGGGAAGTTCATTAAATAATTTAAAATTAAATCGATATGTTTATAAGTGCATTTCGATATAATATTAATTGACATAGAATTAATTTTTTATGTAAAGAGAGGTGGTTATATGGCAGTAAAAATAGATTCCGATGTATGTGGACATATTGATAATTGTCCTGTACAAGGTCTATGTATTAAACTTTGTGAACAAGGTGCAATCATAGAAGAAGACGGCGATGTAAAAATTGTCCCTGAAAACTGCGATGATTGTGATCTTTGTATACAAAATTGTCCAAATCAAGCTATCTCAAAAGCATGAGGGATAATATGTTTAATATTGAGAGAAATGGTGAAGAACACCGAAAGTTATCTTATAAAGATCATAACTGTGTTGGTTGTGGAATCTGTGTTGATGTGTGTCCGACTGATTCTTTAAGACTTGGACCAATAGTTCCAATCGCAAGGGGCTTAATTGAAATGGATTTGGTTTCCATTAATGCGGATTCATGTGTATTTTGCGGATTATGTTCAGTTGCATGTCCATTCGATTCCCTATCTTTGACTATCGATGGAACTGATATTATTGATATGAAAGAATATCCATATTGGGATATTGAGTCAAAAGTGCATGACGATGATTGTATCTACTGCGGCAGATGCCATTCAGTTTGTCCTCAAGATTCAATTATTTTCAAAAGAGAGCTTCCAAATCCTGCCGATTTGGTACGTGGTGAAATTGAAATCGATGACGAACAATGTATTTACTGTTCATTTTGTGCAGACATGTGTCCTGCTGGTGCAATAACACTTAAAAACATTCCAACAACCAGTAATGATGTAGTTAATAATTCAATCGAAGTTGATTTGTCCAAATGTATCTTCTGTGGAGTATGTAAGAGAGTATGTCCTGAAGATGCAATCAAACAAGTCTGCTCAACCTGTATGTATTCAGATGAAATTGAAGTTCCAAAAGTCACTGGTGAGATATTTATTTCTGAATCATCATGCGTAAACTGTTCATGGTGTTCAGAAATCTGTCCTGTTGATGCAATTTCCATAACTAAACCATTTGATGGTACATTGGAATTAGTTGAAACAGAAGAAAAAATATGTAAGGGCGATTCATGCCATGCATGTCTGGATGTATGTCCATGCGGTGCAGTTACTATTGTTGATGGTAAATCTGTAACTAATTTGGACTTCTGTAACTTATGTGGGGCTTGTGTAACAGCATGTCCTCAGGATATTAGAGTTCTGTCCAGAACAGGAATGAAATTAACTAATGTTAACTCCGAATCCTGGAAGGAAATATTGGATACATTATTAGTGGGAAAATAGAGAGTTCAACTCTCCATTTTCATATTTTATTTATTAAAAAATCTCTTTCTTCTTTTAATAAATTTTCAATTTGTGTTTGTGTTTGGTCGGTGATTTGTGAGATGTAGCTTCCTACGAGAAGCACAATTATTATTAATCCTCCTATGAGCAAGATTAATTCCGCACTTCCCTGTCCTCTGTTGTCAAGTTTTTTTCTAAACATGTGTTCTGTTGTCAAGAATTGTGTTTCTAACATCAATGATGTCGTCTTTTGCTTTTAAACTGACATCACTTGTGTTCATGTATGATCTGTATATTGTTAATGCAAGTAATGCAATTACAATAACTCCTCCGAACAGAAGTATGTATTCTGCTGCGCCTTGACCAGAATTTTCTTTGAAGAATTTTTTCATTTTTCTCATTTTTTTCACCAATTATATTTTGGTTTTTTTACTATATGAATATTACTATTTTTTAAAAAAGTATTACTTAAAAGTCATTTTTTTCATTAATTTTTCCTTTTTAATCCATTAACTTTATAAATGGTTTTTAATAAATAAATTAAATAGTTAAATATAGAGTGATAATAAACGATAAGGGTGAAAACGTGGGAAATACAATAAAATTAGTTTCAGGTATTATTTTACTTGTAATTGGTGCTCTCATTGCATATGAAACAATGGCCTATAACTTAATCGATATCTTATTAATTGTCGGTTTAATCATTGCAATTGTTGGATTCATTTTATTGGTTAGTTATTTCGTTGAATCAAATGCAGAAAGAACCACAAATAAAATTAAAGAATTTATAGAATCTCGTGAAGGTAATGGGCCTTCTTTTGGAACTTTTGAAAGAAAATCAAATAAAAACTCTTCTAATGGTCCTTTAAAAGTTAGAAAAGAATATAATGAATATGATGGTTCTGAATTTAAGGAATTGGAAGTTGACGACACTCCAAGTTCAGACGGTAGCTATTTCAATGATGATTATGAATATGATGAGTCAAAAACAGTTTTAAATGTCGCTCCTCAGCCGGAAGCTGAAGTTGATTTTGACAATGAGCTTGAATTTACTCCTCATTATGGAAAGCCATTGAAGGTTACTCGTGCTCCTAAAAGAAGAACTGAGGATTACTTTGCCGAAGAAGTTCCGGAATTTGTAGTCGAATCAACAGATAAATCCAATGAAATTCAACGTGCATTGGCCGAAGAGGCACCGGCCTTGGAGCCAGTTAGAAATATTCCGGCAGAAGTGGCTCCGGAAATGCCTGCTCGTGAAATCAAGATAGATGTTAACAATCCTGAAAGTTTACCTGTTCCAAAATCACTGAACAGTTATGTACTTTCAGATCAAGGTGTTTTAACATCCAGCGAAGCATTTGAAAATCTGGCGATTCACGTCAATAAGGAAATCATGCTGGAAATTCCATCTCTAAACGATTTGTCCGACAGGTTCTTATCACATGTTCCAACAATCTATTCAAGGGTAATCATAAATGAATTTGATGTTTCCGACATGTCATACATGTTTTTAATTTCATCTCTTCTAAAACAGGGAGTTCATATTAAGACTGTTCCAAAGGTACATTCAATTAACCTGATAACTGATGATTCCTATGCTATGATTATTTCCGAAGGTAAGGACGATATGGAATACGGCGCAATATACAATGACAGGAATTCCATTTCAAATATTAGGGCAGACTTTGAAAAAACATGGAATATCGCATCAAATCTGGATGAAAATATTCTGATGAGTGCTGCTAATGGTGGTGTCGCTTAATGGAAGTGAGATGGCTAGGACATTCCGCTTTTGAAATTATTAGTGATGATGATGTAAAGATACTGATTGATCCGTTTATTAGCAATAATCCTACATGTGATGTTCCGGTTGAGGAATTGAATCCTGATATTATTTTACTCACTCACGGACATTCCGACCATTTTGGTGATGCTTTGGAAATATCCAACAGCACCAATGCCCCTATTGCATGCATTCATGAAATTTCACTCTTTTTAGCAAAACAGGGCATAAGAAACATCAGTGTCAATATCGGCGGATCTTTCGTTTTCAGAAATATTAAATTCACAATGCTTGAGGCCAAACACTCTTCTGATATTGATATGGTTGAAGAAACAGTTCCAGGGGGAATTGCTGCAAGCTTTTTAATAACCTTTGAAGATGGAACTAAGATATATCACTGTGGGGATACAGGATTATTTGGTGATATGAAGGATATTGTTGGAGCTATATATAAACCTGACATTGTGATGGTTCCTATAGGTGACAAGTTCACTATGGGTCCTTTTGAAGCAGCTCTCGGTACCATGTGGATGAATCCTAAGGTTGTCATTCCAATGCATTACAATACCTTTCCGCCTATTGAACAGGACCCTGCAATTTTCGCTAATTTTGTAAGTCAGTTTAACCCCAACATTGACGTTGTGGTCATGAATCCTGACGAATATTTTGAATTTAATCCTGAAGACTATCAGGATTAATCTTTTCATATTTTTTTCTTTGATGATATTCATCATCTATGTCGCATTTTCCTGATGGCAAAACGCGTATGATGTCATCCAGTGTTAGCAAATCATCCTCATTGATTTTGTGTATAATTTTTTTAGCTATTGCCTCTTTTTTTGTAAATCCCGGTTTTAAAACAACAAAGTTCTCACAGTGAGCCTCAAGTGCCTCTATCGGCCCGGCCATTATTCTTTTTCCCTCATAGTCAACTATGCCTATTGCCAGTTTTACCCGTGCACCTCGGATATAATTTCTATGGCCCCTTATGACGAATGATCCCTTGGCCAAAAATTCCCCCGCTTCAGGTGTTTTTGAAACCTGGTCCGGGTGGACCCAAAATACATCTTGAGATGTGAAACCCATTGACCAAGCAGATGAAAATGATGCTGCAAACTCTCCGGATTCTTTAAGCAGATTGTCATTTACTTCATCACCATTTAATTTTATGGCAGTTGATGATGCACCATGTATATCTGCATGTAGGTAAATGTCATTTGGTTCCAAATATTTCTTGACGACACTTTCGTTGCTGTTTGCGTCACGCCCTCCGATGACAAGATGGCCGTCGGAGCTTAAAAACCATCTCAATTTTTCATACCATTTCAGGTTTTTCTTGACTCTCTTTTTCGGTGTTGAGATGTTCTCCATTGCAACATCTTTCTTGGCTTTGATTTTCTCAAGCTGTTTTTTAGTATTTTCGATTGCAATTTGCGCACCTTTAGTTTTTCTTTTAGCTTTTTTCGCTTTTTCATAATAGTTTTCAGCATTTTCGGGTATTGTTAATTTTGGATCAATATTTAATGATGTCTCGTCAATTTTTAATGTTAAAACGCCCATTTTATCAATTGATTCATAAATCTGGGCTTCGCTCATGCCGTCCTTTTTCGCCTTTTTCAGTGTTTTTCCAATTTCTTTAAATGAGTAATCTCTACTCCTTGCCTCGTTTACGACATTGACTATATTTTCAATGGTGGGGTAATTAGAATAGATAACCTCTCCCTTATGTTGGCATTCATCAATTGTTCTATAAAAATTATCGAGTGTTTCTTCCTGTAAACGCAGTCTTTTTTCAAACTTGTTTACTTTTTTGTTCCATGCGGATTCCTTGACATTCTTTATGCTGGCATTGACTTTTTTGGAATAAAATTCATCGCATGCCTCATTGAATGTTTCATAATATGTCTTGTCAAAATCATTGTACTTAACTAAATCCAGTGCGACAACATCCTCTTTGGAGTCGTTTTTCACTATTTGCGGTCTGATTTTGCCTTCTGTTAGTGAGTTGAACAAATCCTTAAATCCGCCATATAATGCATTTAATTGCTCTTCGGTCAATTCATTGTTAGGGGTGTTTTTTTGAATTTCAGTTATTTCATTTGCCCTTTTTATAATCTCTTCAGCATACAGGCTTCCGAGCCCATTTCGTGCAAGGGTCCTTACGACATCACTTTCGTCATCCTTAAATACATTTTTGAATTCCTCTTCACCAGTGCGGATGGGGTTGATTCCTCTATCTTCAGGAAATTCATATTCTATTTTGGAGCTGATGTCTCTTGTACTCAGACGTTTTCTTTTAAGTGGTAAAATAATGTTGTTTTCATCATCCAAAAGGATGATGTTTCCCTTGTCAAACAGCTCAACAATTATGGTATAGTATTTGTCTTTTTTGACTTTGATTTCAACCACACGATCAAAATTATGCTGCTTTATGCTTTCAACATGGGCTCCCTTAACTCTTTTTCTTAAAAGCATTGGGAATGTTGGGGGTGTAGTTGGATTTTCAAGTGGATATTGGCTTGTATGTATTCTTGAACCACACTGCATCACCAAATCAATTCTTCCGGTTCCAGGAACATGGAATCTCATAACGACTATGTCTTTTGTTGGCTGAAATGATTTGTCGACTCTGGCACCGCTTAATAGATTATTCAATTCATTAGTTATTGTAAAAATATCAACATTGGACATGGACTTCATAATAAAACACCTTTTTAATCAATACCTTAATATATTATAATCACTAAAATTATATTAATATATTTAATTTAATGGAGGATATACATGGACACTACTATCAAAGTTACAAGTATGCATATTGTTGCAGGACTCATTGCAGCTTTACTTTCAGCAGCTTTGACCGCTGGTTGGTTTGGATTTAAAAATGATGTATTTGCTTTTTTTGTTGCTGTAATAATCTTATATTTTGTCGGTCAAATGGCTCAAAAAATTGCAGGCGATGAAATCTCCGGATTCACTCAATGGTTATGGGACGGAATTTCACCATTCTTCTTTACCTGGGTTATTTCATACACATTATTTGTAATGTATTTATAAGCCACCATAAAAAATCCATATAAATGCAATAAACAATGATGTGATAAGTAAAACTGGAGCTATGATTTTGCTGACGGCCACAACAGAACTTATTGTTGAAATCAGTTCTGTTGAATTTTTAGGTCCGAAAGTATTAAGATTCTCAATTTTTTGAGTTCCAGTTCCAACTTCAACTTTTTCTAAGTCATTAATGGCTTCAACAATACTGGTTTTAACATATTCTATAATCTCATCTCTTTTTGCAATACCTATCGGATTGTATCCTCTTGAAAGGGTATTTACTGTGTGAGTGTCTGTAGTCATGACTTCAATTTCATCAATCTCCAAATCGCTCACCGCATCGATGATTTCTTGCCTGAATCCTCTTTCCATATTGTTGGAATCAAATAAAACGTATGCTGTCCTTTGACCTCCAACCTCAACGATCATTGTTTTAATTCCGCTTTCACCGATTCCTTCCTCTTTATCTAAAGTTCCCATATTGTCGGCGTAGCATCCAACTTTGACTTCATATTTTTCCTGTTCAGGATTTATGCTTTCAATAACATCCATTAATTGAAACACTTCTGAGTTTCCAGGTAAAACCTCTCCGCTTTCTGGAGTGAATGAATTATGGCAATCAACAATTATGGAATCCTTTACATTGCAGTGGTTTCGGCTTTGAGCCATCATTGTAAGTCCTACACCGAATTCAATATCATCCACTGCTTCCGGAGCAAATGTGGATAGAATCACCATGCCTTCATTGAAAAACTGAACACCGATTTTAGCTTTTTCACATTTGTATCTAATGAATTTGCTTGCAGTGGCGGAATATTCAACATGTCTCAAACCCTTTTTAACACTTTCTTCAATTTTATCTATCTCAGAAACTGCAATCGGGTTGAAATCATGTGTTGAAGGTCCATGGGCAACCATGGTAAAATGATCAAACTGGTTTGCAAGAATTGTTGGCATATTTGATCCTCCCAAATCACCTAAAGGACCCGGATGAACTGAAGGTGATATGAATAATGCCTTGATTCCGTTTTCGGATTTGAAGCTTACAAATGTGACTATGGTATCAATCGCTTCACTCATATTCTCAAACAGTCCCTCAAGTGAGTTGGAACCTTCATTTATATGGGCAATGAACAGGCTCAATAAATCCAGGACCCCGATTCCCAAATTTTTCTTGAATGGGGAGGATATGATCTTGATAAATGCATAAATTGCCAGGACAAATATTATGGATGCAACAATCGCTTTAAGTATGATCTGCAAGATAACAGGTCCCATAAAACTGGTGTCGACAAATAAAAATGATATTGAAATATACATTGCTATAATAAGTGCAGGTTGAATTAAGCCGGTTATTGCAGCAATTGTGAATCTAACCTTGGAAGTTGCCCAGAAAACAAGTGTGTTGAATCCATATATCAAAACACATGCAAACAACATGGAATTTATGAAGATATCTATATTTATTAGTCTGGAAATGATGCATCCCAAAATGATGATTGCTCCCAGTATAAACATGGACAGGCCGGATAGGAACATTGAATGTTTGATTTTAAGGTTGATTCCGTGAAGTGACTTTATGACCTGCTGGTTTAGGGCTCCGCTCATGATGGAACTAATTCCGAGTACTGCAAAACCGAACAGTCCTCCATATAGGAAATCTTCAAGTATTCCGGCATTTGGAACCAAATCAATTAGATAGTATGCACTACCCATCAGAAAGCTTATAATCATCATTCCGATTATGGAATATTTTGTTTTCGGCAGGGTTTTGAGGTACTTTGATAATCCTGCAACATTACTCATACTTGACATGGTTGTTTACCCGACACTTTTTGTATAAAATGCTCATATAAAAATTAGTAAAAACAAATATATTAAATTTGTCAAAAGTTGACAAGTGTCTTTACCAATCAAGTAGAGCACGTGAAATCTAAATATGATATTTGGTTATCAGACTATATTAAAGTAAGTATTGACTGAATGTTGTTTAATATTTTTGAAATATGATTTTATCATGACATTGCAAGAATATCCCCACCGTGCGACAAGCTAGGTTCAGTAATTTGTTATATACTTAATAAAAGTATATGTTAGTGCAGTTCTATGAACTGATAATGTTGTTGTGTGCATTATTCTCCCTTGAAACTGCGTCACCGGCAACGGTGAGGTGGGTTGCAAGATAGGCAAAGCATAATCGATGCTATAACTTCCAATGGCACGAATGCGAGAGAAAGATTAGTATTGGTTAACGATAGTGAACTCCTGAAAAAAGCATCGTTATATTCAGCAGTGGGTAGGAAGTTTCGAAGAGCCACTGTATTGCTGGATTACAGGACATGCATGAGTGGTTGGTTATGTATATAAATCACAACCCTATAAGGCCAGTCGGTGTAATTGGAGAACCTAACCTAAATCGTTTCTAACAACTGATTAACTTGGTAAATCCGGAATTGTCCACATAATAAAACGTGGTAGGGTGACCGTGAGGAAGTCTGATGTTCTTTTCCGGATATGGGATGCTAAAAAAAGCAAATGCTCACTCAATCGAAAGATTAACAGGAAACTGACAAATACAATAACTGTGTGAGATAAGCAGACTTTTAGCAGGTGTATCTTTTGTTTCATTTAAAACGGAAGATATCCTCGAATGTGAAATAAAAAAAATAATAAATAAATTTTTATGAGAGTGTGATTTTGGCAAAGAAAACTGGATATAATCATATATTTGGCAGTGTTGCATACTCGTCGGAAAATGCATCTTAATTTTTAACTTAAAACCACTCTTTTTATCCATCGTATAGTTTTCAATCGAATTTCATTTAATACTCCTCGTAAGGTTTTATATTTCTTTTTTAATCTTCTATTCAATGTTACGCCAAAATATAATTCAATGCAATTGTTGGTGGTGGGTATATCATTGCAGGAGGTGTGTAATAGTAGATTGCCTATTTCTTTTTGGATATTTCGTATGAATCCTCTGACTTTTTCGGGCACGTCATCAATTTCATCAATAATTTTCTTATATCGTTTTAATCCTGTTTTTTTAGTTCTGGATTTTAGCATTAATGATAGATTATGGGTGCATTTCTCATAAACTGTAAGTTCAGTTTTATAATGAACTTTTTATTGAAATGCAAAGAGAATTTGGCGAAAGAAGAAATTATTCTGAAATACGAAGAAGAATTCGTGAACATATTCTAATTGCAGATTCAGGTTATTTTTCAACAGAAAACCTTTATTACTTATTTAAAAATAAAATAAATGCTTTAATAATGCCAAAAATATTAGCTGAAGCACATAATAACGAATTACGTCGTGAAGAAGGTTATGAAGAGAAAAGAAAAGATTCATCTAAAAAAGATTTTGAAAGAGTTAAAAATGGTTATATTTGTCCTTTTGGACGTTTTATGAGATTAATCCAGATTAAAATGGTAAAACATCGGAAACCACATAAAGATGATGGTCTTCCAGACAATTGCAAGACAAAGAAATACATTTTTGAAACCTATTCTTGCAAAGGATGTCCAAATATTGATAACTGCAAACATAAACGACTAGTGATCCATATTTCAGAGCTTATTTACCAAATGACCGAAAAATTCTTAGATAAACGATGTAATATTCATTATCCTGCTCGTTTTTCAAGAACTGAAGGCATAAATGGTTTTTTGAAAGGTGATAATGGAGTTTTGAAATTAATCGGAACCACAGAAACTGCAGTAAATAACGGGATCCAACTAAGAAACACTATTTACAACCTTACAAGACTAATTAATCTTAAAGACACAGCGTATTAAACATCTCCAGCATTAGATGTGTTAATAGTTCATCATTAAGATAGACTATACGCCATATCTTAAACAACCATTTTTGAAAAGAAACACCATGAATTCAAAAATGGAAGTTCAAATTTAATTTTTGAAATTCAAATTAAATAAAAATTACGATTAAAAACCATCAAAAACCAATGAAAAATAAAAGTTTTTAACACTTAAAAATGAAAACAAAAGCCAATTTATTCAAAAATAGATAAAATAAGAAAAAATATCAAAAAAATTAATTATTGACAAAACCCATAAAAAATCAAAACATTTATTAAATATAAACTTATAAATTACAATTGATAATATTTAGGCATGCCTAAAATATCAATAAATTTAAACTTGAGGTAAATCAAAATGTATAAAAAAATAATTTGTATGGTATTATGTTTAGTTTTTTTATTAAGTATATCTTATGTTGTGGCTAATGACGGTTTTGAATCTGATGAGTGTATTCAAACTAATCTTACTTTTGAATCAGAAGATATTGTCTTTTTTGATGAGTATGATTCAATTGGATATGATGAAGAAAATATATATGGGAATAGAGATTATTATGAATTTAATGAGTCATTTGAATCTGAACAACAATTGGAATTAAATACTACTGGAGTAGTCATGTCTGATGATAAATATAGTTGTGGAGCAGCATCTTTTGCAACAGTACTTAATAATTTTGGAGTTAATATTACTCTTGATGAAGCAAGATATGTTGTGAATACGACAGTTAATGGAACAACAATGGAAGGAATAATAAATGGGGCAAATAAATATAATTTAACTGCGTGCGGTGTTAAAGCTGAAATGGAATATTTAAATGAAAATTATATTGTCCATATGTCTATTAATGGTACAGAACATTGGTCTGTCATAAAACAAATTACGGATAATTTTATAATTTTATCAGATCCAAATATGGGTAATATCAATTATACTAAAGAAGATTTCAGTAGTGTTTATACAAATAATTCAATTATTATTTCAAAATCAATTGATAATTTGAATGTTTCTCATTTGATTTTAATTAGTAATATTGATCAAAAAATGATTTCTGGGAAAGCATCTAATATATACAAACGTGGAAAAGCTTATTTGCAGTTTAAAGTAGTCAAACGTAAATTATATTGGCGTTGGGTATATCCAACATATGTTTATAAATCTTATGATTACCATAAACCATGGAAATATTACTTATTAACTATTAGGTATAAATATAGTAACTGGTCATCTAACTACAAGAATTTTAAAAAATAGGTGGATATATGAAGAAAATGTTAATAATTGTATTTTTGATTATGCTGATTATTATAATGGGAGTATATATCTACGGTATTCATAAGGAGTTAACTTTAAATGATTATTTTGATACTTCTAAAGAATATAGTGTAGATTGGAATGAAGTCTCCAAGGAGATTACTGTTCACAAGGAATTTCCAATGAAATTCAATCAGACTTATGAAAATGTAACCACTCAGATTGAGTTCGTTGAAAAAAATGGGGGTTTGGAATCAGTTGATGTTGTAAACAACACTCATGATGGAAAATTAGTGGTTCACACTACTCAAAAATTATCCTCACAACCGGAGACTATTGAATTCGATATTTATGATGGTGTTTTAACCGATTCTGATACTGCTGGACTGGATTATGCCCAGGGATTTCATTTGTTTTAAGTGATTATTAATCACTTACTTTTTTTTGAATATTCTGAGTGTTGGCAGAAATTATTTGATTTTGAATATTTTTCATTTACTCCATTAGATCT
>Ga0326514_10001139_pt1 | contig 17406 bp, 16 predicted proteins | sample 3_2548_0518_D_FD_203653 | JGI IMG/M metagenome (GOLD analysis project Ga0326514, IMG submission 203653) | Bovine rumen microbial communities from UC Davis, California, United States - 3_2548_0518 | ecosystem: Host-associated > Mammals > Digestive system > Stomach > Rumen | place: USA... | reverse complement strand
GCGGAGTTTTTATCGACCAGCTCCTGCGGAGTAAGGCCGGCTTCCTTCGCTTTGTTTTCATTCTTCTGGCCATGCTCATCGGTTCCGGTCTGGAACTTGACGTCGAAGCCTTCCTGTCTCTTTCTTCTTGCGATGGAATCCGCCAGAATCGCCTCATAGGTGTTGCCGATGTGCGGCTTGCCCGATGAATAGGCGATGGCGGTTGTAATATAATACGGTTTTTTCTCAGACATCTCTGCACTCCTCTGTCTACTCGTCTCGCGCCTGTCGGTGGAGGAGACGGTGCTTTTCATTGCTTACTGCTCATCGATGATATTGTCGTCGCCGCGGAAAGCTTTGCGGAGCTTCCCGAGCGCAAGGTCGGCCGCGCACATGTAGAAGCCCTCGATCAGCATACCTGCCCCGACAAAGCGGAAGAGGACCATGGCTGATGCGAATGGGTTTTTAAGCGCTATGACTCCTACGACTGCAAATGCAATTCCGACGATCAGATGGTATGTCCACTTAAGGCTCCCGAACCGCTTCATGTCAAAGGATGACTGAATCGACATGGCGCCTCCGAAGATCAGTACCAGGCCGAACATAAAAGGCAGGATCCCGACGATGACTTTCCAGTAGATCAGCATGAAAAGGCCAAACACGATGCAGATGAGACCGACGGACAGGTCGCGCTCCGATGCGGCAAGGATGACGTCCCTGCGCAGATAGCGGACGATGCGATAGATTCCGTAGCCCATCAGGACAATGCCGATCGCAAAGACAATCACTTTGCTGGTGATGGACGGGAAGATCAGAAGGACCAGGCCGAGGACTGCCATCAGAATGGCGCCTACGGAGAGACCGTTTTCCAGCTTTTTCATAATTATTGCCCCCTAACATTCCTCGCCGGCGGCATGGCTTTGCGTCGACTCGCAAATGGTCTCCTTAAGAGCCATGCCGCTCTCCTCGAGGTTTCTACGCATGCTGTAAATAAAGCAAATCTTCGTACATGAACACTTAACCTTAGATAACTTTAACAGGATGCTTTTGGACTTCCGGAAGCTTCTTCTCGCAGGTGACAGCAATGCAGCCGGGGCCTACGTGGCAGCTGATCGACAGAGACAGCTGCTGCATGCAGATGCCGACCGGATACTGATTGTGGATGTCCTTGACCCAGTCATCCACCTCGTCATGCATATCGGATGTCTTGCCGGAATATGCGCCGTCGATCCACAGATCATCCAGGCCCCTCTCCGGCTTGAAGCGGTTTTTAATATCGTCCTCGATTGCATCAAGCATGGTCGTCTTTGCCGCCTTGAGCGTTCTGCACTTTGCATAGGAATCAAGCTTCTCGCCCTGGATCTGCAGGACCGGCTTGATTCTCAGAAGCGAGCCGAGCAGCGCTGCCGCCGGCGTCAGCCTTCCGCCTTTTTTCAGATACTTCAGTGTCGGAACAAGAATATAGATGGAGGAATCCGCTGCCGTCTTCTCCAGATAATCCTTGATATCCTTTGCCTTCCATCCCTGGTCAGCCAGTCCCTTCGCATTCAGGACCGACCGCATCATAGTGACGGAGATTCTGTGATTGTCGACAACCTGGACCCTGCCGTCATAATCGTCTGCCAGGGTCCGGGCCGTGTGGCAGCTGGAAGAAAGTCCGCTGGACATGGGAATATAGACAACTTCCTCATATTCTTTCAGAAGCTTGTCCCACATATCCAGGACGTCCCCTACGACCGGCATGGAAGTATGGATCTCCGAATCGCCCTCCAGATGATCATAAAACTGGTCCTGTGAGAGCGTGATTCCTTCGTAATAAAGTTTATCGTTGATATAGAAGGGCATCGGAAGGACATAGACGCCGTACTGCTTTGCCTCTTCCTGAGAAATACCGCTGTTACTGTCGGTAAGAATTGCTACCTTTCCCATTCGACCACCTTCCGCTTTCTAAAAAATGTTCTTTGCGAATCTTTTTGCGGGCAGGGGCTTTTGTCCGCCCACAAGTGTATATATAATAACAAATTAAACACAAAATAAAAAGGGGAACGAAAAAGGTGCCAGGCACTTTTCGTGCCTGGCACCTTTTTCTGTCCCGCTATCTTTTTTCATCCTACCTTGAGAATAAACTTTCTTGCTTCTTTCTCCGTGTTCACGCACTCGATCTTTGCGCCCAGGGAGCGGAGCTTCACATCGAAATCTTCGTATCCGCGCTTGATATAGACAATGTCGTCCAGAGTTGTGATTCCTTCTGCCGCAAGGCCTGCGATCACAAGTGCCGCGCCTGCGCGAAGGTCCGGTGCGCTCATTCTTGCTCCGGTCAGATGCTGGTTGCCCGTGATGATCGCGGTATTGCCTTCCACCTTGGAGCTTGCGCCCATTCTTGCCAGCTCATCGAGGTATTTGAAGCGGTTCTCGAAGATGCTTTCCGTCACGATGCTGGTTCCCTCTGCCATCGCCAGAGCCACCCCGATCTGGGGCTGCATATCTGTGGGATAACCAGGGTACGGAAGGGTCTTCACATTTGCAGCCGACAGGCTGCCCTCCGGCCCGATCACGCGTACTTCCGTGTCGAACTGCTGGATGGTGCATCCAATCTCGACAAGTTTGGAGATCGTAGCTTCCAGATGCTTCGGGATGACGTTCCTGACGGTGACGTCCCCATGTGTGCACGCCGCAGCGAACATGTAGGTTCCTGCTTCGATCTGGTCCGGAATGATGGAATATTCTGTCCCATGGAGCTTCGGGACTCCGCTGATCCGGATGACATCGGTGCCTGCGCCTTTGATGTTGGCTCCCATGCTGTTGAGGAAGTTCGCCACATCTACGACATGCGGCTCTTTCGCGCAGTTCTCGATGACGGTCCGGCCTTCTGCCATGGAAGCTGCCATCATGATGTTGATGGTCGCTCCGACTGACACCGTATCCATAAAGATCCTGGTTCCGGTGAGCTTCTCCGCCTTCGCGTCGACGACTCCGCCGCGGATGGCGATCTTTGCGCCGAGGGCCCGGAATCCCTTCAGGTGCAGATCGATCGGCCTCGAACCGATATTGCAGCCGCCCGGAAGCGGTACTTCCGCCTTCTTGTACTTTCCGAGCAGTGCGCCCAGAAGATAATAGCTTGCGCGGATCTTCTTGATGTATTCATATTCAATATTGACGTCTCCGATGTCTGCTCCGCAGAGCTTTATGGTGTGGCGTCCGATTCTCTCTATGCTGACGCCGATCTGGCTCATCGCCTCGATCATGATATTCACATCGGCTACATCCGGTAAGTTATCTATTACTACAGTATCGTCGGTCATGATTGCGGCTGCAAGGATCCCGAGCGCTGCATTCTTGGCACCGCCGATCTCGACTTCTCCCTTAAGAGGAGTGCCGCCCTTGATGATATACTGTTCCATATATTCGCACCTCAGCTGATTATTAATTATTTACTCCAGTGTTTTCACCCCTTCTGCATGCTAAAAAGCACGCAAAAGAAAGTGTCTCCCCAAACACTTTGGCTCGATTATACATACAATTTGCGGCTATGTAAACTAAAATTAATAATTCCGCAAAAGTTCGTACATATGTTCGAAAATATATTACTGCCCGTTCAGCTCAGTGACTCTCTTTCTGATTTATTTCTTCGCGGCTTTGCTCGCATAGCGGCTGTAATGAAGGTTGTCAAAACCGCTGCCTGAATAGTTGAGTCCTTTTCCGTCCATCCTTCTCTCCGCAAGCCCTTCCCTGATCAAAAACTCGGCGGAATCAATATAGATATCCGGGAATTTCTGCTTAAGCAGCCCGTTCAGCTTCATGATCTTTTTCCGGGAATACTGTCCTTTGGATATGCAGGATGGGAATACGCTTGCCACATAAAAATTACGGCCCGGGTAAGCGGAGATCCATTTCTTATACTCTCTTGCGATACGGTTTGCATTATGCTTCGCGTTCCAGTTGCCGTTGCAGCCGAAATTGAAGACTACCGATGCATTCGGGTACTTTTTCAGTGCTTTCCTCAGGTACTTTGCCAGCTGGCTGCACTTTCCGAACTTTTTATTGTAGCGAAGGGTATCGATTGCGCCCCCGTTCTGATAGATCAGGCCATCCTTGCGCGACTGGACGTTCTTGTAATAGTAGTACAGGGTCCGGGAATCGCCGACAAAGAGGATGACTTCGCTGCTCTTTTTGTCCTTGACCCGCGGCGGATGGTATGTCGGCGTCCTGTCAGATGCCTGCGCCACGATGCCCCCTGCCATAAGCATAAATACCGCTGCAAACAGAAGCAGTATTCCGCGAAAATGTCTCTTTCCTGTCTTTCTTTTCGCCATATTTTTTCTCATCCCTCCTTATTTTTCCCTCTGCGAGGTGTTTTCCGTACACTGTATCCAAAGGTCCCGAGCTTCTTCCCGAGACTGAAATATTCTCCGTGGGAGTAGGTGATCAGTCCTGCCCGGTCCAGGCAAAGCTTTCCTTTTTCATCAAAGAAAGCTTCATCTGCGTCCACACAGACCACCTCAGCCAGGAACATATCATGGGACCCGAGTTCGAAAACCTGTTTTACCTTGCATTCGATGCTGACCGGGCTTTCCCGGATGATCGGGGCGCTTTCCAGTTTTTCCGCTTTTCCGGGGGTCAGTTTCATCTCCCGGAATTTATCGACGTCCCGGCCGGACTTCACGCCGCACCAGTCACAGGCTCTGACCAGATTCTCCGACACCAGGTTGATGACAAACTCTCCTGTCTCCTTGATGATGTCGTGGGAATAGCGGGACTTTCTCACGGAGACCGAGACCATAGCCGGGTCCGAGCAGACGGTGCCTGCCCAGGCTACGGTGATGATGTTGGGCTTCTCTCCTTCTCTCCCGCAGCTGACCATGACGGCCGGCACCGGATACAGCATGTTGCCGGCCCGCCAGACCTGCTTCCTGCCGGAAGGTTCTTTTGCCCCGGAAACCTTTGCTGTTCCGGAATTCCCTGCAGCTTCGGGAAGTTTTCCCGGACCGGATGCCTTTTTATATGCACTATGTTTTCCTGATCTCTTTTCCATAATAGCTCCAGTACAAAGGGGACGAGGATTCTGGCGATTTACATTTCCGAGCGAAGCGAGGGGGCCGCCCGCCGGCAGCCCTCCCTGTCATACGTCGGAATCCTTTGTAAGCTCTGCCATAAGCGCCGGCACAACCTGCTTCTTGCGGGATACGATGCCTGGCATCTTTGCCGTATGGTCCTTCACCTTGACTCCGAAAGCGGACTCGATGACGTTCTGCGCCTTCTTGCCGTAGCAGATCATGGTCGTGGACTCATCGATGATGTTGGTCAGCATGAAGAGCGCCAGCGACAGGCCGTGCTCCTCGCAGGACTTCTCGATGAAGGGCTTGATGCGGCCGCAGATGTCATTCAGCTCATCCTCATCCATGGACGTGATCTGACCGATTCCGATGGTTTCCTCACTGATCTCAAATGTCTTGAAGTCTGTGTAGAAAATTTCTTCCGGTGTGCGTTCCTTCAGATCAGAGCCGGCCCGGAACATCTTCTTTGCGTACTCTACACAGTCGATTCCGGCGATATTTGCCAGTTCCTCTGCTGCCATCTTATCGATGATAGTGCATGTGGGCGAGCGGAAGATCAGTGTGTCTGAAAGGATCGCGGAGACCAGAAGGCCTGCGATTGTCCTTGGGATCCCGACCTTGTTTTCCCTGAACATCAGATAGACGATCGTCGATGTGGACCCGACCGGCTGATTCCGGAAGAACACGGGGTTCATCGTCTGGAGCGTACCTATTTTGTGGTGGTCCAGGATCTCGAGGATCTCGGCGTTCTCCACGTTATCGACAGCCTGCGATATCTCGTTATGATCTACCAGAATGAGCGCTCTTTTGCGCGCACCCAGCAGATTCCTGCGGGAGATCGTTCCGATGTAGGCGCCTTTCTTGTCCAGCACCGGGAAGTCACGGTAGCGCTTCTTCGACATGATGTCCTTGATCTGGTCCGTATAGTCACCGATCCGGAAGGTAACAAGATTGTCTGATTTCATGAAGAAATCGATCGGCATCGATTGGTTGATCAGCCTTGCGACTGTATAGGTATCAAGCGGCGTGACCAGGATCGTCACACCTTTCTCCCTTGCCATGTGCTGGATGGTTTTGGAGACCGGGGCCCCCAGGCACACAACGATGCAGCCTGCTCCTGCGATGATCGACATGAGCTGGGACTCGTAACGGTTGCCAAGGATGACCATATCATGGGGATCGATATAATTCTCCATGACGTCCGGATTGGCAGCCGCGATGATGACCTTGCCCTCCGTGAAGCTGGCATCCGGGTCGCCGACGACCATCTCTGCTTCCAGCGTCTCCATGATGTTTTTGTAGGGTGTTTTTGCGACGGATACGATTGCCGAATCGTTTTCATCCATGTAGGACTTGGCGATATCGTTGATCGTGATCAGTCCCTGCAGGTGGTTCTCGCTGTCGGTGATCGGCAGTGTGAACACGTTCTGCGTATTCATGAGATTCCAGGCGTCCTTGACGGAGATCTTTCCGTCAACGCCCGGGGTCCTGCGGATCTCGAGATCTTTGACTCTCGTTCCTATATTCTCTATGAAAAGCGGCTGCGGGACATGGAAGTAGTCGAGCACAAACTGCGTCTCCGCCGACACCGAGCCGGCGCGGCAGGCAACATACTCATAAGACCCATCATTGCCGTCAACCTTCCTCTTCAGATAAGCGTAAGAGATCGCGGCACAGATGGAATCCGTGTCCGGATTCTTGTGCCCGATCACACAAACAGTCCTCTTCTTTGCCTTCTTCGGCGCACTCGTAAGCTTATTCAGCTCCTGGCTGATATCCTCTGCCATTCCAAATACCTCGCTAATATCCTATGTCTACCCTTCTAATTTACACCAAAAGTGGCAATCTGTATATTTAATATAAATATAATATTTATGTAACATATTCTTAATATCTCTATGTTAACTTATTTATACAAGTCAAGGAGATAAAAAAGTTCCCCGACTTTCACATACGCCCCTAAATACGCATTCCAAGCGAATGATATTTTTTCATAATAGCCTCGGAGGAGGAAACTCCTCCGGGGCACTCCTCTTCAAGCCCCATGCAGGGGCTCTTTTTTTTGCCATTCAGTCCGAAATTGTCAGATAAATCCCCTGAATTGTGTCTGAATTGTCTGGAATTGTCTGGTGCCTGGCACCTGACAATTTTGGCACCTGACAATTTGGGTTCAGATTGCCTTATTGTCAGACAATTTTGCAGTGTCTGTATGCTTCCCACTATCTTTCGATTCCGTCTCTGGCCCCGATTCCCTGATCGAAGGGGTGTTTCACCTTCTTCATCTCTGTGATATAGTCTGCCCGCCTGCACAGCTCTTCAGATGGCTTCTGTCCGGTCAGGATGACCTCAAGCTTCTCCGGCTTTCTGTCAAGATATCCGAGCAGCTCCTCTTCCGGAAGCACCCCTGCCCCGGCCGCGTAGACTGCCTCGTCGAGAAAGAGCACATCAAAGTCCTTCTCCCGTGCAAGCCGGAACAGTTCTTTAAGCTTCCGTCCATTTTCCGCCCTCTGCTCTTTTTTCTCTTCCTCCGTCATGCGAAAACTGAACTTGATCTTCTCAGGTCCCCTGGCCAGCGTCACGCCCGGCACATGCTCCATGCTCTGCCGCTCGCTCGACGAGTTATCCTTCATGAACTGGTAAATGAGAACCCGCATGCCGGCACCTGCTGCCCTCAGGCAGAGTCCCATCCCGCAGGTCGTCTTCCCTTTGCCGTCGCCGCAGTAGATGTGGATCAGCCCTCTTCCACCAGCCGTCTTCTTTCCTCTGCCGGCAGGCCTCTCTGTTCCTGCCTCCCGGTCCGTCCTGGCTTCCTCCTCCCGGTCCGCCACCTTCAGATCCTCCGTCATCATGGCCGTCGCCGCCTCCATTTCCCTGATTTGCAACCTAAATTTGCGCGTGTTATGATGAAGCATACATCATTTTTCAGATCCCGCCAAGCAACCGGCGGCAAGGGGCCGGCATTCCGCCGGTTCTGAAAGGATTATTGCATGAAAATGAAACAGTATCTGGCTCTGTGCCTGGCCCTGGCGCTTTCTGCCCCACCCATCACAGCAGCTGCCGATCTTAATACCGGAATTCTGAAAAATCCGGCTTCCTCCGGGATAAATTCTGACAGGGCGGAAATCCTGTCCGCGGATCCGGTCCACCAGGCCCGGAAGATCGCGAATCCTTTCTACGAAGAAGAGTCCGAAGCAGAAGAAAGGGCACTTGAAGAATCGGAAGAAGAGTCAGAAAAAAAGGCCCAAAAAGAAGCCGAAAAGCAGGCGAAGAAAGAAGCAGAGGAGGCAGCCAGACAGGAGGCAGAAGCGAAAGAGAAAGAAGAACTTCTCGAAACCCTTCCGGACGAATCTCCCATGATCGGGAAAGATATCTCTGCAAAGCCCGAAGAGGTGTCCTCTGAAAGCAGCCAGGAAAAATCCTCTGAAAGCCAGACGGAATCCGAGCCCGGCGGCAGCGGTGAATCCGGCAGCGAAAGCGAGACGGAAAGTTCCTCCGAAAGCCAGACGTCTCTGTCTCTCTCCGCCCTCGCCGAAGGCACATATAAAGCAGATCCGGACGACCCGGCGATCGATCTCTACGACTACCGCGTTCTGAGAGAGTACCCTCTCCCGTCCCTTCCGAAGGACCTCCACACCCTCTACTATAAGCTTTCTGGCATGGTAGATGAGTATGATGGAACCTGGTCCGTCTACGTCGAGGACCTCTCGACCGGCCAGGCCCTGATTGTCGGCGACCAGCCAATGAAGTCCGCATCCACGATGAAGCTTTTCATCATGGCCGCCGTGTACGACCAGATCGATCAAGGGAATATGGAACGCACGGACGAAGTTGTCTCCCTCCTTCACGACATGATCTCGAACTCCTCGAACGAAGCCGCGAACCGTCTCCTGCTCAAGCTGGGACATGATTCCTACGCCGACGGAGTTGAAACCGTTGACAGCTACATCAGCTCCCACGGCTATTCCTCCGGCACCCACGAATACAACGGCTTTGAAGACTCCGCCTCGATCGTAGACGGAAGCCATTTCAACCAGATCAGTGCGAAGGACATCGGGCTTCTTCTGCAGCGCATCTACAGCCGGAATTTCATTTCCAGAAACGTGTGCAACGAGATTGAAAACATGATGCTCAACCAGGCAACCCGCTACAAGATTCCCAAGGGTATTCCGGATGGAATCGAGATTGCCAACAAGACCGGAGAGATGGACACTGTGGAAAATGATGCTGCCGTCGTCTATGGGGAAAAGACGGACTTTATTCTGGTCGTCCTCTCCGAAGACTGGGGCAGCAAAGACACCGCCCAGTCAGAGATCCAGAAGATTGCAGCGACCACCTACGAATACCTGAACAGCGAGCCGAAAGGATAAGTTTTACTATGAAGGTATGGGCAAAAGAATGGAAGAGCAACCACCTGCTCCGTGACATGACCGTAGAAGACGATACCGAAAACACCCGCACCCACAAAGTCTTCCACGCAATCGACAGAATCTGTGAGGAGTTCGATCTCCAGCACCCTATCTGGCTGGACTCCAACATCCGCGACTTTCAAAGCCGCGCCAGATGCCGCTTCAGCAAAGACTCCTTCACCGAAGAGGTCCCCTTCGACTACCTGGAGATCCAGGTGATCGAAGAAGATCACTAAATTATCAGATAATTTTGTGAGTTGTGTCTGAATTGTTTGGAATTGTTTGGTGCCTGGCACCTGACAATTCAGACACAATTCTGACAATTCGCCCGGCAGCAAAAGAGCCCCGGTTACCCGTCCCGGCACCCTTCATAAAAGGATGTCGCAGCCGGGTATCCGGGGCTTCATCAGGTCCTCCATTTCTTACTTCGTCAGATCTCCCATCAGCGCCTCGACAAGCCTGATGCTGTGCTCCGCAGCCTCCTTCTCGAAGGTCGCGTAATCGACATAAGCAGAATTATCCGCTTTGTCAGAGATCGCTCTCACGATGATGAACGGAACATTGTTAAGGTAAGCCGCCTGCGCAATCCCTGCCCCCTCCATCTCAGTCGTGTATCCATGGAAATTCTCGATGATCGCTGTCTTCTGCTCCTGGCTGGACACAAACTGATCGCCGGAGCAAACCCTTCCGCGCCAAACCTTGATCTCCGGATTCACACGGTTGCAGGCTGCTTTCGCCATCTCGGCAAACTTCTCATCCGCAGGAAAAGAGAAAACCTTCATCTGCGGAATCTGGCCGAGCGCATAGCCGAACTCCGTCGCATTGACATCATGGTGAATGACATCGGTAGAGATAACGATATCTCCGATATTGATATCCGCATTCAGCGATCCGCCGACACCCGTATTAATGACACCATCAACCCCGAAATCATCGATCAGAATCTGCGTGCAGACAGCTGCATTAACCTTGCAGATTCCCGACCTGACAACGACGACCGGCATCCCATTCAGCACACCATCAAAGAACTCCATCCCAGCCTTGGTCCCGACCTTGTTTACGGTCATATCCTTCTTGAGGGTCTCGACCTCAACTTCCATCGCTCCGATGATACCTACCTTATTCACTGAAAAACTCCTCCATATCCACAAAGCAGGAAGGGGGCAGCAGCCCCGGCACGTCCAACCATGGAAAATGGCTGCCGGCCGGTTCTGCCACCCCTGCCCGTACATGCCTCTCTATCCTGCGAATCAGACCTCGGTTCTGACAGCAGTCTTCAGCGCGATCTCCATCATCTCATGGAACGACTCGCGGATCTCCTCCGGGCTCAGATGATCACCTGAGAAGATATGATCAGAAATCGAAAGAACAGACAAAGCCTTCTTATGGTCAAGCATAGCAGTCAGATAGATACCCGCGGTCTCCATCTCGACAGCCATCAGGCCAAGATTTCTTGCCTTCTCGTTAACCTTCGCATCCGGATTCGGATAATAGAAGAAATCACTGCTGTAGACCGAACCGACAGAAGTACGGACGCCCATCTCCTGTGCCATATCATAAGCCGTCTTCAGCATGCCCCAGTCAGCAGTCGGAGCCACATGACCCGGAAGGTCGATTGCATCTGTGTAAGCAGAGTTAGCAGTAGCGCTCATTGCAAGCAGGACGTCACGGCACTTTACTGTGTCTCCCAGTCCACCCGCGGAACCAATGCGAATGATCGCCTCCACACCATAGAAGGTGAAAAGCTCATGCGCATACAGGGTCGCAGACGGGCTGCCCATGCCGGAACCCATGACAGAAACTTCCTTGCCCTCGTAAAGTCCGGTGTAGCCCAGCATTCCACGGACATCATTGAAAAGGACCGGATTCTCCAGATAATGCTCGGCAACATACTTCGCGCGGAGCGGATCGCCCGGAAACAGAACAACCTTTGCTACATGTGTACCATCTTTTACATCGATGCATGCAGACGGTGATACCTTACCCATACTAAAACCTTCCTTTCGTGGTGCTTTCTCTCCAGATACAGTACTTAACGGCACTGATTCCTATTATACATATTTTTCTGTTATTTCCCACCTTGCCGAAAGATCAGGATCAAGGATTTTCCCCGATCAGGACCTTGAAGCCTGCCGCATCTTCCGGAGCGGCATTATCCGCTGACAGATACATGACAAATCCTTCCTGTCCGTCCGTATTGACCGGCATGGCCTCGTAAAGATTCCCATCTCCGGTATCAACGAAGATCCTCGTATTCGTCTGGATCTCATTCTCCGGAAGGCTTCCGGTAAACTCCACGAGCCCCGGGTTGTAATCAGACAGTTTGCCGCTGACCGCGATATCTGCCTCCCTCAGCTGATTCGTCGACACTGCAGAGGGAAGAGCGCTCATAAGCGGCGGCTCTCCCACATCATCCGGCAGGAATCTCTCCGCCCGCTCGACGATCACGACACTCGCAGCCTCATTCAGCACTTCGCTGATATCATAAGGTCTTCCCCTCGTAAAGAGCGCCTCACTGAACGCACCTGCCATGAAAGGTACCAGCGAATTCGCAAATGAATCTCTGTACACGACTGCATTCTCATCGCCTGATCCGGCTGTCCGTACTACAGGATCAAAGTAATCATCCGTCTTCGCTTCGGACAGAAGCTCAAATTCCGGCATGTCTTCGTAGTAAACCTGATTTTCCGTCCCCGGATGAGCCGGATAGACCATCTTCGCCAGATCTCCGGTGAAATCCTTCCGGACCGTCATCTTATGGTCCGTCATATCCGTATGTGGTACTTCCAGCCGGCTCAGGATCGCGTCTGCCGCATAGGCAGCACCCTCATTGCTCCAGTGAGAATCCCGTTTCATATAGATCTCCATGCCCTCTGCCTGGCTCTTAAGACCTTTCAGTCCCTCTGCCAGATCCAGGTATGACACACCCTCCTGGTCCAGAAACTCATGAAGTCTTACCCAGTTGGAATCTTCCTGACTCTTTCTGGCATAAGCCGGCATATGCTCCGGTACGACCGTATTCTTGTTTGGTGCGCAGACATAGAGAAATCTGCTTCCCAGAAGCTGACAGAAATTCTGGAACATTGCCATCGTATGCGCATGATCGAACATCTGTCGGTCGGTCAGAAGCCCGGCTCCTGTGTAGTCGTCCAGGGAATCCTTGTAATAGAGCCAGCCATCGGTGCCGGTCGTGACATTTCCGACAGGGGAAGTCTGAAAGACTGTGTTCCGGATCCTGGAGTCTGCCGTGATCAGCACATCGTTCGCTCCAATCTTCGGAAGCAGACAGATGACGAAAAACAGGATCACATAGATCACAATTCCTTTTTTTCTCATAATGCCCCCTCAGAATCTGAAGTAAATGAACGGACTGTAGCCGCCTGTCGACATGTGAATGACTGAAAGAGCCATGCAGGCAAGACTCAGCACCGGAGATACCGCATACCAGAATCTTCCAAAACGGGTAGTGCTGACAGCCTGACTTCTCTTCCGGATCCAGGTTGAAACCGGGAAACAGAAGAAGATGGCAGCCGCGATCATAACGAGATTTTCCGGTGTCAGCAGGGAGTAAAGCAGCACCTGCCCGTTTGCCGGCGAAGACAATGTGAACATCTTTCCCAGCATGTCAAAGCCCTGACCGATGGTATCCGCGCGGAAGAAGACAAAGCCGATCATGACTGCCAGCACGGTGTAGATGTGCATGATGATCTTCCCGAAGACGGAATGTTTCGTATCCTTATGGAACCAGGGAATGAAGCCCTCGATCGCAGTGAGGAGCCCATGATAGAAGCCCCAGAATAAAAATGTGAATCCGGCGCCGTGCCACAAGCCGCAGAGTACAAACACGACCATACGATTAAAGACCGTGCGTACTTTTCCCTTCCGGTTGCCGCCCAGAGGATAGTAGAGATACTCTCTCAGCCAGCTGGACAAAGAGATATGCCATCTCGTCCAGAAGTCGCGGATGGAAGAAGCTGCGTATGGATTCCGGAAGTTCTCCAGGAAATGGAAGCCGAACATCTCGCCCAGGCCGATTGCCATGTCGGAGTAGCCGCTGAAATCAAAGTAGATCTGCAGCATATAAGTTCCGGCGGCAAGCCAGGCGGAAAGAGTGCCTACGGAAGAGATATGTGCGCCAAAGACAGAATCAGCAACGAGTGCGCAGCTATCGGAAATCAGAATCTTCCTGGCAAGTCCCACGGAAAAACGCATCATTCCGCTCAATGTACCTTCGAAGGTCACTTTCCGGTCCGTCAGTTCCTTCTCGATATCCGTATACCGGACAATCGGACCGGCGATGAGCTGCGGGAAAAAGGATAGATAGAGCAGCATCCAGAAGAAGTTCTTCTGAGATCTGCACTTTCCTCTGTAGACGTCGATTACGTAGGATAATGCCTGGAATGTGTAAAATGAGATTCCGATCGGCAGTGCAATATGCGGAACCGGAATGCCAAGATGCGTGATCTCGTTGATCGTCTCCGTAAGAAATGCCGCATACTTAAAGACTCCCAGCAGTCCGAGATGAATGATACAGGACAGAACAAGTAATGCTTTTCTGGAAGAATCCTGCCCGGACTGATCGATCCTGAGTGCGACCAGCCAGCTTGCCAGCGCGGAACCGATCAGAAGAAGGATGTAGACGGGTTCACCGTAGCCATAAAAGACCAGGCTCGCCGCAAGAAGAATGATGTTCTTCCACAAAATGCTCCTGCAGAGTGTCTGCAGGAGCCATACGATGGGAAGAAAGATGCTGATAAAGGTGAATGTACTGAATACCATCTTTCTACCCTATTATTAATATGCCTGTTCGCTGGTGGAACCGTCGGAGTAAGTAATGTACAGAACACCATGACCGCTTCCGTCACAGTCATCAACTCTCTCCTGGCTTACGATCTTCTTTCCGCCGGAAGATTTCTTGCTTCCTGAAGATCCGGAAGAATTGGATCCGGAAGAAGCGGCAGCCTGCGCCTGAGCTGCGGCAGCTGCAGCCGCTGCAGCCGCTGCTTCCTGCTGACGTACAATCTCTGCATCATTCGCCTCGACTGCTTCCTCAGCGTCTTCCGGATTCTCAGAGATATACTCAGCTCTTACATAGCCTTCTTTTGCCGGCTCTTCGGTCTCAGACTCAAGTTCCTCCGTCTCAGACTCGGATTCAGCTTCAGCCGCCTCAGACTCAGCTTCGGTCTCATCCTCAGGCTCCGGAACTTCGGCAAGACTCACATGATACCAGTCACCAAGTTTGCCAAGAACAAGGATCGCCTCTCCTCTGTCTGCATAGCCGACTACTTCACTGTCCCCATCCGGCTGCTCTCTGACATTGACCGTATCGGTAAGATACATGACCTTCTCTTCTTCATAGACTTCCTCAGTCTCCGCTTCCGTCTCGGCTTCGGTTTCTGCTTCACTCTCGGTGGATGCCCCGGAAGAAGCAAAAACACCGCTCACGGTAGTAGCTGCCATCGTCACAGCCATCAGAAAAGCAAGTACGGTTTTCTTTTTCATAAATACCCCCTCATGAATCTTAAGATATTTTTAATATGTTTTCAGTATTGTAACACAACGTTCGGGAATTTAAGCGAATAAATCAATCAATTCATACACACTATACCATTTTTGTATATTCCGTGAAGAAACTGCCAGTTAATAACTGATTGACAACTTTTTCATGTTGTCTAAAATGATTGTAAGCAATATATTTTATTTTACTCTACAAGGAGAGCATACAGATATGGATTACAGAACACACGGAACCTGCAGCAGCGCAATTCACTTTGATATTGACGAAAACAAATGTGTCCACAACGTAAGATTTGACGGCGGCTGCAACGGCAACCTGAAGGGCATCGGACGTCTCGTAGAAGGAATGCCGGCCCAGAAAGTCATCGACACCCTGGAGGGCACCACCTGCGGTTTCAAGAGAACCTCATGTCCTGACCAGCTTGCAAAGGCTCTGAAGCAGGCACTTGCCTGAGTTACGCCAGATTTTCCCTGCCGGACACCTCAGATGCCCGGCTCGCTTACAATTTTCTTATCCAGCCACTTCATACTGAAGTAGCGGATCGTGAATATGATTCCGCGGATCGTCCAGTCGATCGACATCCCGATCCAGACCGCGATCGGTCCTATATGGAAGACCCTGATCATCAGCACGACCAGAAATACTCTCGCAACCCACATCGTGACGCTGGAGGTGATCATGGAGAATCTGACATCTCCGGCTGCCCTCAGCCCATATGCCGGCAGGAAAGCCGGGATCCATACGAATGGCTTCGTGATGCTGATATAGATCATCATATCGAAGCACATCTTTCCTGCTGCCGGTTCCAGTCCGGCCAGGAAGATGATCGGCTTTGTCAGCGCAAACACGCCTCCGATCGTGATCAGGACCACGATCCATGCGATCCCCGTCAGTTTGCAGATATAATACTTGGCTTCTTCCTTTCTTCCGGCACCCAGGCTCTGCCCGACGACCGTCATCATCCCTATCCCGACACCCATCCCTGCAATTCCATTGAGATTCTCAAGCAGGATCGTAAGCGCCTGGGCCGCGATCGCTGTCGTTCCCAGAAGAGAGACTGACGACTGGATCACAAGCTTTCCAAACTGAAACATCCCGTTCTCGATGCCGGAAGGGATGCTGATCGAGAGAACGTCCTTAATCGTCTGAAAATTCGGCTTCACGAGATACCTTCTGAGCACGATCGGCTGACGGTTCCTCCTCAGCATGACCAGAAGAATGAGTGCATTCAGGATTCTGGATCCCAGTGTCGCGTACGCTGCTCCGGCAACTCCCATATTGAAACCAAAGATCAGGACCGCATTTCCCGCGATATTCGCCCCATTGCAGAAAGCCGCGATCAGCATCGGAAACCTGCTCTCGCCTCCTGCCCGGTAGAACGCCGCTCCGCAGTTCGACAATGCTATAAAAGGATAGGAAAGCCCCGTAATCAGGAAGTAGATAATAGAATTCTTCATGACATCCGCTTCCACCCGGCCGAAGATCAGTCTCAGAAGCGGCACCCGGAAGACCACGGCAATCGCCGCCAGTAATACGGAAAGAAATGTATTTACCAGGAAGATCTGCTCTGCCGCAAAGTTGGCTCCGGAACGGTTCCGCTGTCCCAGATAGAAGGAGCAGATAATGGTTCCGCCGGCAGCCAGAGCAGCAAAAACCTCGATGACAAGGACATTGATCGAGTCAACAAGCGATACGGCAGAGATCGCCGCGCTTCCGCACCTTGAGACCATGATCGTGTCCATCATGCCCATAAGCGTATTCAGAAGCTGTTCCGCCATAAGCGGAATAAGAAGCTTCCTGAGCGCCTTATTATCAAACAGAAGATTCCTGTAATCGATCTTTGACTTGTCGTAGAACTGTACTCTTTTCATACCTCTACATCCTTTATGCATGATGCATATCCTTTTACATATGCAAAAAAAACAGGCCTGAGCCTGTCTTAAAAACAAATAATCATAACGCAAAAGAGCATAAAAAAAGTGCCCAGAGCAGGAATCGAACCGGCGACATAAGGATTTTCAGTCCTCCGCTCTACCAACTGAGCTATCTGGGCACAAGTTGCGGGGGAAGGATTTGAACCTACGACCTCCGGGTTATGAGCCCGACGAGCTTCCAGACTGCTCTACCCCGCGATATCATGTTTATGTCTCAGATCATAGATCTGAAAAATGGATGGCGGTGGATTCGAACCACCGAAGCAATTTGCAGCAGATTTACAGTCTGTCCCCTTTGGCCACTCGGGAAGCCATCCATATATTACTGAACAAGTCAGCACGTTGTATTCTACATGAAAGCTATAGATAAATCAACCACTTTCTTAAGAATACCAAGCCGATGATCGGACTCGAACCGATAACCTGCTGATTACAAATCAGCTGCTCTGCCAATTGAGCCACATCGGCATATCAAGGACCGTATCATCAGTCACACGGAAGTAAGAAAACGAACG
>Ga0326514_10001138_pt1 | contig 17407 bp, 35 predicted proteins | sample 3_2548_0518_D_FD_203653 | JGI IMG/M metagenome (GOLD analysis project Ga0326514, IMG submission 203653) | Bovine rumen microbial communities from UC Davis, California, United States - 3_2548_0518 | ecosystem: Host-associated > Mammals > Digestive system > Stomach > Rumen | place: USA... | reverse complement strand
GTCTTGGTTCGTTCTACCTCAACCACACCCACCCCCTGGGGGGCTTCGCTATTCCAGGCTGATTCCCTCTTGCCTTGCCCTCATCCTTAATATATCTGCATAATTCCTCATATATATAGCTTGCGTCTCTAGAACTATACGTGGACAACTCAGCTTAAACTCTAAGCTATTATTTTTAGCTTTGCTTATGACATTTTCCAGCTTGTCTAATCTTATCACTAATTGCCTGTACTCAGCTATAAACCTTTCCTTGTAGTCCTTGCTTAACATCCCGTCTATAGTGTCTTTTAATTCAGTATTACAAAGCCATTTGTAATTGTCCGCTTGGTGTTTGTCTAACATTCTCTGTCCTTTCCCAAGGTCTGTAAACCCTTGTGTTTATTCCATATAACTTGTTCCTTTGGTCTTCCTTGTCCGCCTCAGCCTTAGCCACTTCTAAAGCCTCAGCATAAGTCAAATATATTTGCCCTCTTGGTCTAAAGAATAATTGGAGCGGTTTTGAGTAACTCGCTAATCTATATTCTCTTAACCCTTCTCTTGGCACTAAATCCACCTTACACTTAAACACTTTGTAGTAAACTCTGGCTATGTAGTCATCATTTCTCCACGCCTCGCCTACTGTGTACACCGTTTGGCCCTTTTCTAACTTTATCATTGCGTCGCCCCTCCTCGCATTCTTTATTATTGCATTTTAATGTTTCAGTTCCATAACTTGTTTTCTGTTTATAATTCGGGCAATGTGGGCATTTCATTTCTCATCACTCTCCTTTCTAAGAATAAAGATAAAAGCTTATAAAACTCGCAAGCATTATTCCGCCAATATTAATCGTTATCCATTTTGTCACATCATCATCCGCTAGCCAATCCACCCAATGTTCATAATATATCACCTTAAGCCATATTACATAGCTCAACCATATTATGTCAGCTATAAGGAGAAAAGCTATCCATAAATATCTAAATATTGTCTTTAGCACTTACTTAATTATCCTCACTTTCTTATACTTAACTCCAAACCTTTCAACTTCCTCGTGCGTATTAAAATATATGTCTATGTGGTTTCCCTTAACTTTGCCCCCGCAATCCTCAGCGGTATACTCTACCCCGTCAATAATTACTTTCGTCCCGTATTTAATTACTTTAGGATCTACCGCTATAGTATGCCTTGCCCTTGCCTTAACGCCCGTAGCCGTGTTAGTTCCGAATTCTTCACTGCATTCATAGCAAGGGCAGTAAGCCGTCAACTTGAATATTTTAACCCTGCTATGCTTTTTCTTTTTCTTTTCAGGCTTTCTTGTGGGCTTAATAGTTGGCGTCCAAGTAGCTTTTATTGTTGGAGCTATGGTTGGTTTGTTGGTTGGAGCGATAGTTGGATTTTCTGTAGCTGCAACTTTTAGATTAGTGCTTGCTTTTGTTTTCTTTTCTTTGATTGATGGGATGCACAAATAGAAACATAACAATATAAATATCATTATCCAAAATATATATTTTAATACCTTGTTATTATTCATCTAACCCCCCTTTCTTTTCTTCCACTGTTAATAAGTTTTTTAATCTTATTAATTGTTTATAAACTCCCGTGTGGACCATTCCATAGTCTTCGTACTCTTGTAAAAGCCTTTTAACATGGTTAAGCCCTGCTATCCTTGCACGGTCGCTTTCCTCTGCATACTTATAGTCATTCGCCATTATCTACCTCACTTTCTGCCAAAGATATAGTATTGCACTCGATAAAGTCCCTTTTATCCTTGCACATTGCGCAGTACATAGTTTTAATGTGTCCCTCTTTCCTCTTCTGCCCCACTGGTCTTGGTATAGTCATTTTTAGACCGCAGGAGCTACAAATAAGAGTTGAGTAAAAGCGTTTAGTCCTATGCCTCATATTTTACTCCAAACTTTTCAAAAAACTCTTTCCTTCCCTTGTCGTTTAACTTTCCAAGCTCTATTATACACTCCGCACATAATGTAATTAATGTCCCGTCGGTCATCTGAAAGCCTACGCCATTAGGTATTCCGTCCGCCCTATTGCCTGCCACGAATCCTTTCTTACAATTATCACATTTCATTTTTTGCTCCTTTCTTTTGCCAATCCCCTTAAATAGTCTGCGTCTAGCTCTCCTTTGTCTGCCTGCTTATGGTGAAATACGCATAAGCATATCAAATTATCATCCTCAAGAAGTCCGTCTGGGTTCTCGCTTAATTTTGTAATGTGATGGACTTCAAGTCCGTAATATGTGTATATGCCCTGGGCTTTGCAAACTTCACAAAGCCCCTGAGCATCTTCTTTTATCTGATTAGCCTTTTTTGTCCATGCATATTTACTTCTTAGCCTGCTTTCATCCGTCTTGGTGTAAGTTCTGCCCTTGTTGCACTTATAGCCTCTTGAGTGTATCTTTCCGCACTTGGAGCAGCTTGTTAAATCCATATTAAAGCCCCCTTATAAGCTCTTTAATATCCTTGTAGTTAACTTGTATCATTATTCCCCTTTTTTCATCCGCCAGGCTGACGGTAGTAAAATTATCTTTCATACCTTTAATTTTACCCGTTTTCTCAGCTCTTATGGTTACTTCGCCCATTTCCATAGCTAACGGGGTTGTTATCATGCCTTTAACTGTCTTTGCTCTCATCTACTGCCCCTCACTTTCTGCATACTTCTTGGAACTTAAACCTAACAGTGCGCCTAAAAAGGTATCTAGTGCGGTTATAGTGCCTGCCACCGCCTCTCCGTATGGTAGCCCCCATATACTGGCTATAGTTAGGTATAGAGTAGCCAAAGCAGGCAGCAGAACCATTGCCACAAATTTTAATCTATCATAAATTTTATTGCTCATACTTACACCCCCTTACTTTAAGTGCTTAGTTTTCATCAAACCAACCTTGCCTTTGCACTTAACTTTTGAATATGTCCCAAAGGGATATTTTTTTGTAAAAAATACCTTAACTTTAGTCCCGTTAGGCACATTTTTTATAATTGCTTTTGTGTGGGAAGCATTCCAAAGATTTAGCCCGTTATCACTTCCCTTAACTGTCTTTGTCCAAGTGTTCTTAAAATTCTCAAATGTGCCGTATTCCGCTTTTAGTCTAGTTGTAGTGCTTCCCCATTTTCCTAAATAAAAATGTGGCGTGTCCTGAAAGCTTCTCCAATCTCCGCCCCACGAAAGACCTATTTTGCTACTTTTCGCAATCCTTGCTACTCTCTTAATAGTCTTGTAGTCATATAGTAGCTTGCTATCGTTGATGGCAATATCAAAAGCTATCCCCCATTGGTGTTGGCTTGAATAACTACTTCCTCTTGCGTTGGTTACAATGCTACCGCCTGCCGTTCTACCTTTAGCGTATAATGCGTCTTGTTCCGCCTTGCTCCTGAAACCTTCGGTAATAATTAAATATATCCCTTTAGCCTCACATTTTTCTAAGAGTAACCCCAACTTATGATTAAGCCATGGGTGGAGCTTACTCCTATCAATTCTTACTTCGTGTTCTTGTTTCATCTGTCAAAACCTCGCTTTCTTTAAGTTTATTCTTTAATTTTACCACTAAACACCGTCTTAAAATTCCTAAATTAAGTCCATTTCCTTAGCAGTCATATAAATAACTTTATTCATGGCATTATAGAACGCCGCCTTGGAAAGGCCTGTCGCTATTTCTGCCCCTGCCTGGCTATATTGTTTAATAAAGATTAGTTCCGCCGCCTCTCTATCCTCTTTGTTCAATCTTTGCAAAACACTTTCAATCTGTTCAAGTCTTTTATTAACCAATATAAGCCCCCTTGTATTCCCCTTGCACTCAGCTAGTAGGCGTTTATTGCTTTTGTAGTCCATAAGTTCCCTTTTAACGTACTGTCTGACGTGCCAGGGTACTTTATACTTGTTTTTCAACTTCTTCCCCCTCTCCTAACATCATAGGCATATTTGCAATTAGTTCTTTTACCTTGGGTGGTAACTGTGCCACCTGCTTTGCTTTGCTCTGTTCTTCCTCATATATCATTCGGAAATTCGCACGGTCCACTTGTATATCCTCGCTCAAACAAATATTCTTGAACCCTAACCGCCTAACCACCTTTCTTGTGAGCTTGTCCATGCTATTTAGCGCACCTTCTTCTCTATAAAACCCATACTTACTTATACACCTTAGCACTTCTTGCCACGCCTCGCCCCAATCCTTTCCCTCGCCTTGGATTATTCCTGCTGCCTGCTCTCTTATGTCCGCAATAGATGGAGACCATTTATTGGTCGCTACCCATTTATTGAGGGTAAGCTCTGCCACCTTATACGGTATATCTTGTAATTGATTAAACCATAGCTCCATAGCTTGTTCATTTGGTAGTATCTTCTCTTTGGGGTAGTATGTTTTTAATGCACTCGCAAAAATGGCAAATTCTTTTTTATTCAAGCTAAACACCCCCTTTTATATCTTCGTTTATTGCTTTTTGTCTCAGCTCTCATATTTATCCTTCTGTAAATGCTTTTTGTATTCGCTTTTTGCCTTTTTTATAAACTCATCAGAAACCCCACCGTTTTTATGCATCCCCATTTTCCCCTTGTACCATTCTAAGGCTTGTATAGCTTGGCTTTTAATGGTGGTAACATCCATATCATACCGAGTCTTGCAGGCGTAGCAATAATTTAGCGGTATATCCTTTTCATGATACGGGAAATGCCTATACTTTTCTAAGTCGGGGTTTTCCGTTCCGCAATACGGGCATTTTGTGTAAGTCGCCGTTAATGTTATATAAAACTTTAGTTTTCTTAACTTTTTAGGCTCAATAAGTTGATTTGTCAAAAACTCATCCATTGTCATTTGTTTCAAATTATACCACCGCCTTTCATTCTTTTTTTAATTTAGGATCGCTTTTAATATAAACTTGAAGTACTATTTTCCTGTCCCCTACCGCAATTGCTCGATAAGATTTCACTTTGCTATTAAGCAAAAGCCAATTCTTCAAGTCAAACGGATAGCCACTATAAAGGTCTCTAGTTGTTGTACTCGCAATCAATTTTTTATTTTCATAAAATGCCACATCTGCAAGACCTAAATATTTTTTAAGTAGTTTATCAACTTTCATTCTTCTACCTCACTTTCCGCCCAATTTTGAGCCATTCCATAAAAACTATCTAGTTCCTGCGCTTGTGTTGGTTTACTATTAGACTTGTTGGAGCTATAACCGTTCCTCTCCCAGGTTCTAACTGCTGCCTTCCAATCTTTCATCTTATTTTTACCGACTAGCCAACCGTTACTCGTATAATAATCAATAAAGTGTTGGGGGTCTATGTTATTGTTTCTTTCTGCACAATAGGCTTGTACTTCTTCGAGTGTGGGCGGTGTAAAGCGTTTACGCTTTGGGGGCTTGTCCCCCTCTTTTAACTCCCCTATACTATCCTTACCTAACCTATCCTTACCTAACCTATCCTTACCTAACCTATCCTGTGTATCCATTTGGTATCCATTTGGTATACCAAGGGTAGACTTAAGGGTATATGCCTTGTTGTCTTTTTCCTCTAGTAGTGCCTTTTCATCTGAATAAGTGGTAGGCTTATATCTATCATTCCTAATGTAATTATGAATTTTCCAATGCTTAATAACTACCACACCGCTTTCAAAAGTGATAATAAAACTCTTAGCTATTAAAAGCTTTAAGTCGTCATCACTTGCTCCAATCATGCGTTGGATGCGCTTAGGGTTATTTATAAACCCGTCGTCGTCTGCTCTCATAGATAGGTGAAAATAAAGCGCTTGCGTACTCATAGGCATATCTAAAAAAGCGTCGCTCTCAATTATAGTTTTCGCAAACATTCTTCGTTCTGCCATCACTCCACCCCCTTAAAAATATCTTGGTTTGCAATAATTATAAGCCCAATATAAACAAGACTTATTCCGCATACTATCTCAGGCACATTGCTTTCCCCGTCAATAGCGCACGCACTTATCATTGCAGAAAGTATAGCTATACCAAATAGCCCCTTTACTATCCTAATTCTCATGCTTTCCCCTCGCTTTCTTTAATCTCAACCTCAACGCCTACCTTTTCATCAAATACCGCCTCTATATTGATTCTATTAATACATTTTAGGTTGTCATTCTTAAGAACCCCTGCTGCCACTAGCCCGTCAATAAGTCCCTTAAGTCTAAAATTATCTAAGTCACGCCTTTTGTTCTGAAAGTGTGGGCGGATTGTTAATGTTACGGGATATTTCCCTTTGTATTTCTCTTTGACTGTATATTTTATATAGGCTTTTTCCGCCTGCTTGATAGAATTGGCGTGATATTTGTTCCCCCGTTCTATACGGATGTACTCGTTCCAATTCTTAAAATCGTAGTCTATAAAGAGTTTCAACACCTACCGCCCCCATTCCTTGCATACTCCTTCCACTTCTTTTCTTGTAGCTTTCTTTCTGCCACAACTTCCTTACTGGGTCTCAGGTACTTGTTTTGCTCCTGCAACTTGCGTCTAATTCTGCTTACTGTCTCGTAGGGTGCTATCCCGTATAGTATCCTATATCTGCGATTCCCGAATATGCGTTGCAGCCACCCCTTGCCCCATCCAAAATCCTTAACTTTCCCATAGACATAGTTTGCATAAAGTGCCATATCATCACACCTCGCCGCCATATCTTCTTCCAATATTTCCCTTACATCATCCTCAACTCGTCTAAAACTCATTTACTTATCACCCTTTCTCGCTTTCATATAGCCCCATATTTCAATTTTTATTCAATAGGTGTATATTTTACCGCCTAAATTATAAAAGTCGCTCTATGGGGCAAATATGAGCGTTACACTTAACTTTCCTTTTCGTCAACGGCTAATTTATTTGTAATATCTTCAAAAAGTTGAATATTTAAGTCCATTCTTACAAATCCCCCTTTCCTGACGCTCCCCATTCTCTCGATAGCTGAGCCTCTAAAATTCTTAACTTTAGTTTACAAATATTTATATGCTCTTTGTTGGCGTCATAGTTTGCCTGCTCAACATCTCGCTTAAGTCTCAGCTCCGCCACTTTGGGGACTCCATAAATTACTTGATTGATTAAGGTCACGGGCATATTATCGCCCGCCCTTAATCTTAATGCTTCAGTTCGAAGCGTGATTTTGTAGTCTCGCTCCGCCTCAGCCAATTTAACCCCGTTCGCTCTCAAGTGCTTAATGGATGCCGTAAGCTCCGCCATTAGGCGTTGAATTTCTTCAAATAGATCCATCTACTCGCCCTCTTTATTCTCTTGCGTGTACTTGTCTATTTGTTCCTCGTAGATTTTTTCATACGCCTCAGGGAATAGCACTCTAAAAGCGTCAACTATTCCCCCGCTTTCCCTGATTGATAAAAATTCACTATTATAGCTTAATGTTAATGCGCCTACAATGGAGCGCATTATTCTATCTAAGTCCATTTCTTTAGCTTTAAGCACCAAATACTCATCTAAAGTAATAGTTACCTTGCTATCCCTTCCCTTTTCTTCCTTATCCTTCAACTGTCTGAGCGTCTCGCCCCAATTAGTATTTCTTTCCTGCTCTTCCTCAGCCTTAACACTTTTAATCATCTCATTAATATCTTGCATCTTCAAATCCTCCTTTTCTAATCAATTGCAAACGGCAATTCCTCATCAGTGATAGGCACACTTAAAAACTCGCCATCCTCTGCCCCTTGCTCTTGCTCTTGTCCTTGTTCCTGCGCTCTTTTGCTTTCCGCAAATTCTACCGCCTCAACTACTACATCAGTAGTATAAACCTTTTTCCCTTCCTTGTTCGTATAGCTCCCAGTCTGCAAGCGTCCTTCAAGTGCTATCTTCATACCCTTAAAAAAGTATTTTTCAATAAATTCCGCCGTTTTCCCAAAAGCGACACATGAAGGAAAGTCCGCTTCTTGTCCGCCCTCTTTCTTAAATCTGCGGTCAACTGCAAGACTAAAGCGTGTTACGGTTGTTTCTCCTGCTTGTCTCGTCTCTGGGTCTCTAGTGAGACGCCCGAGTAAAATCGTTTTATTGATAAGTCATTCCCCCTTTTCCTAAAATTAACCTATTCATTCTTGCTCCTTTCATATTTGTCTAATATATCCCACGCCCTGCCCTCATCAATCGGTATCTTAACAAACTTTCGCTTATCCTCTCTTAGGTGTACGCCATACAATTCTTTAATGTCTGCCCCGTAGCTTTGCATATAGCCTATGCGGTATAAATTAAGTTGATACGCTAAATACTCCTTGTCTAGTGTTGATACTGTCTTGATGTCAGCAAGGGCGGTTATTCCGTGAATACCTAGCACTAAGTCCAAACGTCCTGCCACTATTGGAATCCCTTCTTTAGTAATTACTATGGGTGTCTCATTCTCAATAACCTCAAATTCATAATGCTTTTGCAAAAACCTAAAATTCCTTACTTCTTTAATGGATATAAGTTCCTCATCCCCCTTGCAATAGTCTTCTATTGCCTTGTGTATAGCCGTTCCTCTGTTTGCTGCACGGTTTAGGATGGAAGGGTTCACACTTGCATACTTACCGCCAAACTTGATGTCTAATACCTGAGTCACACTTGTAACGATAACCCCGTCTGCAATATAGGTGTGGGTGCTATCATCATATTCCAAAATATGGCCATTAATATCCCAACTTTCCATAGGCTACCCCTTTAATCTAATTCTTATTGATGATTTGACGGGCTTAATATTAATATAGCTATCATAAACGTTAGGCAAGTCCGCTCTTAATTTCTTACTGTCCAAACTTTCCCTATCTGTAGGCGCTACATAGGTTATACTTAACACGTCAGTGTTAAGCTTAATAATTCCCTTGGTTTCCATCTCTTCTAAGATAAGCTTTTTAAGCTTATCCTCTTTAGCCTTTAAGTCCTTAACCCTTTTCTCAAACTCAGCTATCTTTTGGGCGGTATCTCCGTCTAGTATAGCCGTATCTCCATTTAGTTTAATTAGTTCCATTTACCTTTCCCCCTTGTACTTTGAAATATAATCACTCGCTTTCTTCATGCTCCAATTTTTAACGGCTTCCTCATCCAAAGTCCTTCCTTGCTCTTCCGCTATCTTCTTTAAGAGTTCAATCTGTTTGACGGTGGCTTTCCTCTCCTGCTTTGGTTCTGCTCCCGTCTGTTTGGCGTGTTCGTCCGTGTCGGCGTCCTTAGTGTCATCAATACAGAATAAACCATTTAATGCGTATTTTCTCGCATAGCTACTCGCCGTTCCCGTAATCTGAGCGCCATCCATCCCTTTCTTTGTCTCTTCCTCTCTTGCGTAAGCGCAATTTACTATTTTTTCATCACTTTCCGCATCTAGTAAAATGGCTTTTGCTGAAATGTAATAGCGTGTTCCGATCTGCTCTATGCTATCGGTAATAGTTAAAATGCACTTATTAGCGTTTAATAAAGGCTTAACCGCCTCTAAAATATCCTCACAAGAACGGTACTTATAGCCCCCAAAATTATTAAATTGCCCTTTTGGTGCTTTCAGGTTCGCTTGGATATTAAGTAGCTTTTCTCTTATATTCATTTCCTGCTCCTTTCTTATAATATAAACTTGTCAATGTCCGCCCGGGTGCTACTTTTAAACTCCATCATAAAATAAATAATCTAAAGTAAAAGCCTCGCCCCCGTTCACTTTCAAAAACTCTTGGATTGCTTTCATATCCTTAACGCTAAGGTTCGTAATTCCTCTTAACTTGTTGTGCAGATTTTGTGGACTCGTTCCCATATACTCCGCTAAACTTGATATAGACAAACCAAGCCTTGCAAGTTCGGCATGTACGTTCGGATATAATGGTGCTTTGTTTTGCATTTTCTCGCCCCCTTTCTTTCTTGTACTACAATTTGAATAATACCACATAAATTTATTTATTGCAAGTATTTTTTTATTTTATAAATTTATTCTAATTTTTTTCAAAAAACACTTGACATTTATAAAAAAAAGGTATATACTTATATTAACAAATAAAGAAAGGGACGCCAAAGGGCGCAAGGTAAAATACAATGTATAGAATAATTACAGAAAACGGATTAGACGCTTTTGAAGAAGGGAAGACATACGATAAAACAACCGCTGAAAGCATTTGGGATGATTACAACGGTATTATTGAAGATTTAGACGGAAACGACATTAAAATATATCTTGAAGAAATATAAAAAATGGCTGCGCTAACGGCAAGACGGGCAGAAAGGTGGAGCATATGTTTAACAAGAAAGATGTTAAGAATTTTACAAATGTAGCAAGTAACGGGTTTGATTTTATGGGAAGGCCTTGGAGGTTGGCTTATAAGAGAAATGGCAATCCTGAGGTTGGGACCTCTTCGAACGGTTTATGGAATACCTACACCGACGGCACTATTTATAAGAGACTTTATAAGAAGACTTTAATTGATGCGAATAAAAGCGAGATGGCTTTAACACTTTTTAACTAAGAAAGGGGGGATATAATGGCAAGCAAAGCACAAATAAAAGCCTCAGCCAAATATGACAAGGCAAACACTAAAGGAATATATTTAAAGCTTAATAAGATTAACGACGCTGATATATTGGAATACTTGGAGACTGTTGAAAACATCCAAGGCACTATTAAACGCCTTATTCGTGAGGATGCAAAAAGAAAGTAATATTTAAGCCCCTAAGCGGTTAACGCCTGGGGGCTTTTTGATGCAGGATCTAGCTTAAAACTGTATTCTTATTAACTAAATAGCCGTGTACGGTTATATTATAAACATTAGCCTCATATGCTCCGCTATTCTCAACAGACAAATTAAGCCCATTATTACTAGAGCTATAGACTGGCTCCAATACAAGCTCGCTCTCCTTAAATAGCCTTGTTCCTGCTATTGCCCTAAAAGTAGTATCACTATAAGTGTTAAGGGTATTGCTTGAAATATTATTGAGCTTAACAGTGATGGTGTTTTCATTTCCCGTCTGCCCTTGGAAAGTGATTTTATATGCCTTTTCGTAATTGTCAGGGATATTTATCCCCTCGAATATATTTTCTATAAGCCTATAATTATAAGCACACACTAAAACGGTCTCGCCTGCTGCCTGAGTGGTGAAGTGGTCGTATAGGACTTGACTACCTATGTATATTTTATCATCTAGTCTCAAGCCATTTACTATAAGTTTGTAGCTAAGTCCCACGGTTCTTGATGTATTATCAATTACCCAAATAGGAACATTTGTGGCGTCGTATTCTACAAGCCCAACGGTTTGATTTATTACTATGTAATTTCCATTACTTTTATACATCACAAGTCCGCTCTTGTCTAGGACGCCTATAAGATTATTATCCTCATTGTATAGTTCAATTTTTCCAAGTTTGTTCTGTGCTGAACCTAATTTGAGTATTCCGCCTTTTATGATATCCAAAGTTAAGTTGATAATGTGGATATCTTGTGCATTAAATGTTCCATCAATAGCCCAAACTAAAATAAAAGTTCCATTAATGCCCGTTTTGCTGAAACTGATTCCCTCGCTATCTACCCTAATGACATTAGTTGCAGTGGTTGCAGGTAGACTGTCAACGATTAGTACCTTGTCTCCGTCATAGATTACGTAAGAAGATTTGAAAGCCTGCCAAATTTCCTCTTTAGTCTGTTTTATTTCTGTGCTAATTGTTGAGGATAGTTCACCCACTGCACTATCTACTTTGGTTTGGGTTTGGGTATCAATGTTAGATATTAGATTACTAAGATTGTTTGTAAAATTCCCAAATTCTAAACTAACATATCTTTCTTGTATGGCGTCGTATTCGTAGCTTATCACATTAGTAAGCACTGTAACGCCTATTCTCTCATCCCGAACCTCTATAATGTCCCCTATGTCTGTTACTTTCTCAGGATTGCCTTTAAGAGTATAATTAATTATAGGCAGACTATTTTTGTCAAGGTATGCCTTCGCTTGTTCCAATAAGTCCGCCTTAAGGGCTGCCTTATATCCCCACTCATCAATATAGTCTTCCTTCTCTATGTCTTGCGAAAAGTTAACCGCTTTTGTGTAAGGGATCCCGTATTGCCTATCACTATAAACATATAATTCATCAAGCAAAATGCCGTCCTTACCCACGGGCAATAATTTGGTACAAACATTCGTCCAATCATATTCCGCTTTTAATTCCTTCAAATTCTTTTTATATTGGACGGTGACTCCATTATCAACGCCCACGCTATTTAACACGCTTATATTCCAATTATTGCGCACTAAATGACCGCCCCAACGTTCTAAAACTGTGCTTATACTCTCAGCAAGGGACTTTCTCACACACCTAAAAGAGTTAACTGTGGTTATATCACTAAACATTGTAAAAGGGCTTGGATTGTCTGTAGCCTTATTAAAATGGTCTAAAGCCTCATTACAAGTAAGGTTCACGGCGTAGCTATCAGCAATCAAATAATTTTGAGCGTCATAAAAGACGTGCCACGCTTTGACTTCAATCCTATTTTTACTTTTGTTTATAGTCCTAATTCTAAAAGCTTGGTCTCCCTGGGGCGTAGGGGCTACTATTATATTATTAGCTTGCAAATAGTCGTTATATTCCGTCCCACAAGTAAGCTCCAAATAATAGTCCCCATTGTCCGAATTTTTAACACGTGCCTTGGTCGGCAGCAGAACGGCGTCTCCGTTGGATGTAAAACGTGTATCGGTAGGCTGAAAAGCTCTTATCATATAAACGCCCCCCTTAAGATTTCTTAAATGTTTCTTTCTCTAACGCCGTTACCCTCTGTTCTATAACGGGGATACGGGTTGCAAATTCATTGTGTTGTCGGACTTCCCTTGTAAGTTCCTCTAGCCTTGTGTCTTGAACGGCGTTGTGTTTGTCAAGTTCATGTTGGATTTTTTCGTTCCCTGCTTTTGTTGTCATAACTGTACCAATTAGACTAATTAAGGCGACTACTATTGTAGAAAAAAAAGTAATTATTATTGGATTTCCCATTTTTGACCCCTTTCTTATGCTTATGATGTCCTAACCCACATATTAACTGCCAAATAAGGTGGCATATTATTGTGAGCGGCTCCGCCTCCAACATCTACCGTCTGCCAAGATTCATCATCAATAGAATGAGTGTGCCCTTGACCACCTCCTGCACTCTCTGTAGTGTAGGTTCTTGGATTCATAGGCTCACAAAATGGGAGCATGTTACTACTCGTTCCCACTAATCTAGTAGTTGTAGCACAGTCAATACTGACGCTATGTGTATGAGCGGGCATTTCTGCCACTGTAAGGGCGTGAGCTTTTGTCACGTTTGCGGGTCTGTAATAATCATGCGCATGGTTTGGCATTTCCTGAACTGTCAATGTATGCGTAGCCTCTCCACCCGTAGACCCTTTGGCGTATGTGCTACTACTTGCAAGCAAAAACCTATCCTCTATCTTGTTCCATGTACCGCCAAATATAGTTGACGGGCTTGTGTCATTTGTACTTATGTATATAGCTCCAACGGGGTATAATCTGTTTAATATCACCCCAATTTGACTATCTGCATTTTCAATCTGAGTCTCTAAATTTTCCTTCATTTCCTGCACCGCCCTAATTGATGGTGCATTGGTTCGTGTATTTAGGTTTGTAGATAAGCTATCTATTACTTTCGCTACAACCGTTAAGGGTGTAGATACTCTTTTAATCCATTTCATGATAATCTCCTTTCTATGCGTTTTCTAAGGCGGTTACTCTCGCCTCTAAAGCAAGTAGTCTCTGTGTCAACTCCTGATTGCTCATTGCGTAAGGTCTATAAGTAGGGTTGGTATCGGATGCAAGTCTAATCATTGGATAGATTTTAACATTCGTATAAGTCCCTGTGATAACATTGATAAGAACTAAGCGTTCTCGTTCAAACGGTACTCTGATTCCACTACCCTGTTCTTCTCTAAAATCATAAGGAGTAGTTACATACCTGGAAGTCATAACTATACCAGTAGCACCACCCGTCATCCAATAGCTCATATTATTATCCAATAATAAGGAAGGGACTATATAAAAAAGGCTTTGCGGCGTACCTTCTTCTTTAGTACCATTAACTGTAATATTTATCACGCTTCCCAAACTATCAGTATTTACAGTAAATGTGACACCGTTTAATGTGTAAGCATTACCACTCCATGTACCGCTAGTATTTAATGCCTTCAAATTCTCTAAAGTCAACGGTAAAAGGTTCTTAGCCCCTAATACTTCCTTATTCTCATCCAAGCCATACAGACTTACTCCGCCATTCTTGATAAGCAGGTCACCGTCCGCCGTTACTTCCATGGCGTTGGACTTGTTACTTTTTGTTCCATTGCCTACCTCAAGCAGATTCGTAGACTTATTATCATTATCATGTCCCATAGCGGTTTGGTTGGCATAGCCTGCTACGGTACGATAACCTTCTGCGTGTGCACCAGCTCCACTTGCCTCGGTGTCAGTTCCCTCTGCGTGTGAGGCTTCTCCACTTGCCGTAGTGTGTTGTCCCTCGGCGTGGGAATATATTCCGCTTGCCGTAGTAGCATTTCCCTCTGCGTGGGAGGCTTCTCCACTTGTAGTTGTAGATGTTCCCCACCCCTCTGCATGAGAGTAATTTCCGCTTGCTTTTGTTTGATAGCCTTCTGTATAACTTCCGTTTCCAATAGCGTCTGTATCCTTACCACTCGCATGACTTGTATATCCATAAGCCAATGTCCTAACACCTTCTGCATGGGCACATACGCCAACCGCTTTTGGACCTAATACTGACACAGTTTCGTTGCCTATTGTTACTGTTCTCTCTTCTGATATAATACTTCCATCAGCATTTCTATTGCCACCCTCAGCGTGACTTGCTATGCCATAAGCGTCTGTATTAGCACCCTCTGCGTGACTAGAATCTGCTGTTGCTTCTGTTCCGCCACCTTCTGCGTGAGCTCGTGCACCTGACGCTGTGTTATTAGTACCCTCGCAATGAGCCGCCTCGCCACTCACAGTATTAGCTCCACCTTCTGCGTGCCCATATAGTGCACTCACATTGTTATTATAGCCCTCGGCGTGTGCCATTTTCGCACTAACTGTATTTTGTTTTCCCTCTACATGTGAGTCGTCCTCACTGACGCTATTATTCGAACCCTCAGCATGTACTTGACCACCACTTACCGCATTATTAAATCCTTCAACATGACAGTCACTTGTGTCATCAAGAGTGTTATTATATCCCTCTGCTACACTTCTGAGCACCCCATTTTCTATGGTGTTCGACATTGTTAGGTCTATACTTTCATTCCAATCAATTATAGCAAAAGTACCGCTCTTATTAGGGTATACCTGCTGGCAAGTATCTGCCGAATGAGTTTGTACCACTCTCCCAATTTTATAATCAATAGCTGATCCGTGCTTGTCATTGATATGTATGCTCCCGTTTTCATAATCTGTCTTAACAAAAGGCTTACTTGCGTCTCCGGATAGGTTAACGCTAATGTCTCCTGTAAAGTCACCACCGCTTTTATTAGCCTTATTGGTATCAAGCTCCTTAATGCCTGCATCCATTTTATTTAAGTTTTCTGCACTTATTGGCGTATTGTGGGACGTGCTTTCATCCTCCCAATTAACTCTCGTGTATGCCATCCGTCTGTCCTCCTTCGCGTATTATATCCTCAAGGGCTTGGAGTGCCATAGCCATACGCTTGACATCCTCCGAGCCCTTAACACTTATTCCTTCCAGATAGTTTAATATTTCCTTTAACCTCTTATCCATAGCTACCTCCTTATCCTTCACTTATAGCCATCCACTGCACTCCCGTTGAGCCGGTGCCTGATGCACTGTCTCGGTATAATGCCAGCGTGAAGCCAGTAGTTGATATGCTACTTACACCCACATGCACTTGTCCAGGCACTCCCGTTACTGGCGTGGCTACCACATTAGGTGCGGATGCAAATGTATAAGGGAAAGATACAGTCTGGGTCACTGTGCCTGGGTATGTTGAGCCGTTGCTTATCACGGTGAGCCCGGTAAGTATGCTCTTGGTAGATATATAGCCACCAATATCAACATCACCGCTTAGCGTGGTATTACCGGTCACTGTTGCTGTGCCACTGACGCTGAGGTCTCCACCGACACCAGCATTACCACTCAGCGTTGTGTCACCACCTACACGCAGGGAGTCATTGACCTCCGTATCATCCACATAGAGCTTAGTTATAGGGTATGCATACTCACCGAGCTGGAAGCCACTTTCACCGATTATTGAGGTAACATTGTCATACCACCTTACACCCCAGTCGGGGCCATATTCCAACTCGTGATGGAAGTTAATGGCGTTGGTGTATGTCTCAGACTGGCTTAATAAGCCTGAGCTTATCTGTACCTTACCGATACTAAACACACCATCATCTAGCTTGATAACCTTGGTAGCGTTGCTATTTTTTATTTCAACAACGCCGGTGAAGGTAGCAGAACCGTCCGCATCAACGTCAAGGTTAGTGGTATGTATTTCAATGCTCTCATTGGTAAGGACGAAAGGATCCGACTGGATACTAACCACCCCACCACTAGACACATCCACCTGAAAGTGGTCTGTAGATATCCTTACCTTGCCGCCTTCAAAGCTTATGCCGTTGGCAGCCAGAGTGAGTACGCTTTCTATCGTTGTAGTACCACCTTCCTGTGTGGCCTTGATGGCTACGCTCTCGGCGGTCTGTTCGATTTCTGTTGATAGGTCTCCGACGTCTGAGCCAAGCTCTTCTACTCTTGTCGTTAACCCTTCCACGGTCTGGGTAAGGGTTAAGCTCTTACCCTTTAACTGTATTAGTTCTGTGTTCTGATTGGTCACCGCAGTAAGCATCTCATCAGCCGGACCATACATGGTCTTAATAGGCCCTTGCACTCCGCTGATTACCTCCTTGGCGTTAAAACAGAGGTATGAGTCCGAGCCATTCTCCACTGTATAGTAGTCGCCTACACTTAAGAGGTTCTGATATCTGGTTGATGTGGTTGCCGGCGTGAACTTAACTGTTTGCAGTCTCGCCTCATATATCTGTCTTGCTGCAGCCGCTAGCGTCTCGGCGGACTGGTTAAAGAAGAAAGGGTTGCCACTAATAACATAAGCGTTACTTGTAGAACCATAAGTAGCCCCCACATCATCCTCAGAGCCCCTGATGGTTACGCCGGTGATTTGACTTGTCTCATAATCCTCATAGTCAAAGTTAATGTATTCGCTGTGACTATCGTCATCAGATGCGTAGCGAATGTCATAGGGTTGCGGGTCCGACGCATTAATCGGATATATGCTTGTGCTAGGGTATAGGGTAAGGCTTGGATAGATACTCTTTGGTCCCGGGTACCTTGGTGGGCTTAAAATCTCAAAGTTACCGAGTCCATTAATCCTACCAAAGCCACCGCCTGCCACGCTTAAGGCTCTTAATAGGTCGATACCGTTAAAAGAGCCGGTGACAGTCTGCTCTATCTCCATATTTCTGTTAACCATACCACTGCCACTACT
>Ga0326514_10001137_pt1 | contig 17409 bp, 15 predicted proteins | sample 3_2548_0518_D_FD_203653 | JGI IMG/M metagenome (GOLD analysis project Ga0326514, IMG submission 203653) | Bovine rumen microbial communities from UC Davis, California, United States - 3_2548_0518 | ecosystem: Host-associated > Mammals > Digestive system > Stomach > Rumen | place: USA... | reverse complement strand
GTTGCTTGTAGGCCTTGTTGGTCACCACGAGGAAGTTTTCATCGGGGATGACAGGGCTGAAACGCTCGTAGGTGCTTTGGATGAAACTCTTCCCAGTACCCAGAATATCAAGGAATTGCTTGGGATAATTGTCCTTGCTGAGTGGCCAGAAACGACTTCCAATGCCGCCTGCCATGATGATGCAATAGTTGTTCATTTCTGTTGAATTGTTTATTGTTGAAATGTTGAATTGAGTAGAAGGGATTTTCCTTTTTCGCTCAAATAAGGCTTCAGGTCATCAATGGAGATTTTGCACAAAGGCATTCCGGCTGCGTAGGGCGCGATTTCGAAAGGCTCGTAGCAGAACACCACGCTCCCTGCTTCAATCCACGGCTCGTTGGTGGGCAGTTGGAAGGTCTCGTCAGGCTCGAAAAGGTATTCTTCTTCCTCGGTGTTATTGGGTTCAAAGTATTGTGTACGAATGTTTTCTGAAATCAGTCCGATAAGTTGCTCAGGGTCGTCGAAAAGGTCATAGCCGATAGTGCTGCCGTCCAATTTGCTGAATGAGATGCCATAATACCACGGCATAGGATGGGCACCGCCGGTGAAAATATAGCCTTCCGAGATGTAGGTCACATAAAGGTCGGTCTGTTCCGAAAGGGTGTAGTTGCTTTCGAGGGTCGAGCGCGGTTCGTCGCCATCTTCGGCAAAAAAACGGTCTCTCTCGTTCTGGAAAAAGGTCACATGGTCTTCGGTGTCATCGGCAAGCATCCAGTGAAGGATGTTGTTCCGAAGGCTGTCGTTGTCGGTGACAGGAAGGTCGGCGTTCAAGGTGTAATAAGCGTAATCGTCACCAAATTCGCTTTCGATGAAAACGCTGTCAATCAAGGTGTAAGGTTCCACTTCAACCTCGTTGGAATTGCTTGTTGAGTGGTTGCAACCAATCAAGGTCAACAACATCAGCGCAAGTGGAAAGAACAGTTTTTTCATAGTGAATGTTTTTATGGTTCGTATGTCGCAAATATACTGCTTTTTTGGAAAACGGCAATATTAGTCATTTATTTCACCCAACGGTAAAGTATTTCGATGGGATGCACGGCGTGGATGCCCGTTCCGTCCAAAATCTGTTGCCGACATGAAGTTCCAGGAGCGGAAACGATGCAGGGCGTGATATCATCGGCATTGGCTACGGCTTTTCTGACAGTCGGGAAAAGCACCATCTCGCCGATGGCCAACGAGGTTTGGTAATGCTCTTTTTCGTAGCCAAATGAACCCGCCATGCCGCAACAACCACTCGGAATGACATGGATTTGAGCGTTTTGAATCAATTTCAGGGCTTGGACGGTCTTTTCTGTTCCGACCAAGGCCTTTTGGTGGCAATGGCCATGAAGCCAAATTTCTACAGCATCGGATTTGAAATCATTAGAAGTTATGCGACCTGCTTTCACCTCGCGCATGATAAACTCATCGAAAAGCAAGGCATTTCGACCCAATTGTTGGGCTTGCGGGCGCAGTTCAGCGGGAACCAAGTCGGGATATTCGTCGCGGAAACTGAGGATGCACGAAGGCTCGATGCCGACCAAAGGAATTTGTTCCGAGACCTTGTCTTTCAACAAATTGACATTCTTTAAGGCAAACTTTTTGGCCAATTTCAAGTTGCCTTTCGACATGGCGGCGCGACCGCTTTCAACATGTTTCGGGATTTCCACCTCGTAGCCCAAATGCAAGAGCAACTTGGCGAAAGTCAGGCCCAATTCGGCTTCCTGGAAGTTGGTGAACTCGTCGGCGAAAAGAAAGACTTTGCCTTTTGTGGTCTGGCCTTTATGCTTGCGACATTCTCTTTTTACCGCTGTCCGCATGGTTACGCGACTCAAAGTCGGGATGTCGCGCTCAGTCGAGAAGTTGATGATTTGCTTGATGATGTTTGAAGAGAACTTCCACGAGGCAAAAAGGTTATAAAATGGCCAAACGAGATGCCCGAATTGTTCCACGGTGGCCATTCGCGACACGGCGAAGGAACGCAAAGGCATACCGCTGACATCGTATTTCTGTTGCAAGATTTCAGAACGCAAGCGCGTCATGTCAACATTCGACGGGCACTCGCTGCGACAGCCTTTACAAGCCAAGCAAGAATCCAGTACTTCAGCCAATTCCTTGGATTTCAGTATGCTTTTGTCCTTATCCAAGGCTTGTGCGAAAGCCTCGCTTTCCCAACCTCTCGTCAGGATTTCTCGAAGTACGTTAGCGCGGGCACGAGTGGCCTTGGTTTCGTCGCCGCTCACCTTGAAGGCCGGGCAAAGCGTGCCGCCAATCAAGTTCGACTTGCGGCAGTCGCCGGCACCGTTGCATTGCTCGATGCTACACATCAGGGCGTGGAGTTGGTTTTTGGCTCCAGTAGCACCCTCCACCTTGCATTCGTCGAAAGTGGCCTTCCAATTGTAATAGATCTTTGGCCCCTGAGCCTGTCGAAGGGCCGAAGAACTATTACAAAGTTCCTTTTCGATGGCGTATTTTTGTCCGACTTCGAAACGCAACATACTGTCCATCGGGAGTGTGTCCACAATCTTGTGCAAATTGAAGACTTGCAATGGGTCCCAGCATTTCTTGAGGTCTTGCATCAGGGTATAAACCTCGTCGCCATACATCAGTTGGATGAACTCGCCGCGCAAGCGACCATCGCCATGCTCGCCGCTCAAAGAACCTTTGTATTTCTTGACCAACAGCGCGGTTTGGTAAGCCACTTCGCGGAATTTCCGTAAACCTTCCGCCTCCTTTATATTAATAATGGGCCGCAAATGCAGTTCGCCCGTGCTGATGTGGGCATGATAGACGCAACTCAGGCCAAGGTTTTCAAGCATTTGTGCGAAATCGGCCATGTAAGCGGGCAACTTTTCAGGCGCGACAGCCGTGTCTTCGATGACACCAATGGGCTTGGCATCGCCTTTCATACCCGTAAGCAGACCCAAACCCGCCTTGCGCAAACTCCAAACCTTGCTGATTTCCGATCCGTAAACCCTTGAACAAGCGTAAACTAAATGCTCCTCGTTTTCCATCAAAGCTTTTTCCATCTGGTCGGCGAGGGCATCGATTTCAGCCCTTGTTTCGCCACGCAGTTCGATGATGAGGATGGCGGCAGGGTCGCCTTGCACGAAGAAGCGGTTCTTCTGTTGTTCAACATTTTCCTTGCTGAGTTCCAAGATGTTGCGGTCCATCAACTCAACAGCGGCAGGATGGAATTTCAAAGCGACAAGATTCCCCAAAAAACTCTTTTGCAGCGTATCGCAATGGGCGCAAACCACCATTTTTTCTTTGGGCGGCAAAGGGTCAAGGTCAACTTTGATTTCGGTGATGAAGGCCAAAGTACCTTCGCTACCCGCCAGCACTTTGCAGAGATTGATGGTGCGATCTTCAAGCGGTTTGGCCGTATTATGCAGGTCTTCAATGACTTCGTCGATGGCGTAGCCGCATGAGCGACGGCGCAGGCTCTTGTCAGGAAAGTTTTCCTCAATCAGTTGAACTGTTTTCTCGTCCAAAGCCCAATGAATGAGTTGAGAATAGATGTTTTGGATTAAAGAATCTGATTCGGTTTCCCAAAACCGTGTGCCAAATCTTTCCTCCAACTCCTTGATTGTGTAGGTTTTGAACACTTCAACGCTACCATCGCAAAGCACGCCTCGGGCTTCCAACACATGGTGGCGGGTGCTGCCGTAAACCAAAGAATGGGAACCACAAGAATTGTTGCCGAACATTCCGCCGATGCAACAACGATTGCTGGTGGAGGTTTCAGGGCTGAAAAAGAGTCCGTATGGCTCCAAAGCAAGGTTCAGTTCATCAAGGACAACGCCCGGTTGCACCCTTGCCCAGCGTTCTTCCTTGTTGATTTCCAGAAATTTCTTGAAATGTTTGCTGATGTCGACCACAATGCCGTTACCTACCACTTGGCCTGCGATAGAAGTGCCACCCGCCCTCGGAATGAGGTGGGTTTTGCGCTCACGCGCCGTTTCAATCAAATAGACAAAATCCTGTTCGTTTTCAGGGAAGGCCACGCCTTGCGGCACTTCACGGTAAGCCGACGCATCGGTGGCGTAGGCGATGCGGTGCAAAGGGTCGGTGTGGATGGTAAACATTTCAGGTTATTTGTCCAACTGGCTGAAAACGCTGTTGTTACTCTTAAACTCAGGCACAATGACCTTCATTTGGGCCACAATCTTCATTGGGTCGCAGGTTTCGAGTTCGTCGTGCAACTTGGCAATCATGCTGTCCACTTCGGCGGCTTCATATTTCCGCACCACGGCGTGCATAATCTTCTCGTTGTCAGTCTTGATGGTGTTTTCTTCGTTGGCCAAGACCTCTTCATAAAGTTTTTCGCCTGGACGAAGACCTGTTTCAATGATTTCAATATCAGGACGACGGGCTAATTTGCGCATCTTTTCGGCCAAATCCCAAATCTTGACCTTTTCGCCCATGTCGAAGACGAAGATGTCGCCGCCTTCGCCGATGGAACCAGCCTCAAGCACGAGGCTACAGGCTTCGGGAATTGTCATAAAGAAGCGCGTGATGCGACGGTCGGTCACGGTAATCGGGCCACCCTTTTCGATCTGCTTGCGGAACAAAGGAACAACAGAGCCGTTTGAACCTAATACATTGCCGAAGCGCGTAGTGATGAACTTGGTTTTGTCCTTGCGGCTTTGCGTGTAAATCTCCGCGATGCGCTTGGTGGCTCCCATCACATTGGTCGGGTTAACGGCCTTGTCGGTCGAAATCATGACGAATTTCTCCACGCCAAATTCGACGGCCAAGTCAGCCACAAGTTTGGTGCCGAACACATTGACAAACACGGCTTCGTAGGCGTTTTCTTCCATGAAAGGCACATGCTTGTAGGCCGCCGCGTGGAACACCACTTGCGGATGATACATTTCAAACACTTCCCTCATTCGGACGGGGTCTTTCACATTGGTAATGACAAAAGCCATTTTTTCGTGCATTTCCTTGAAATCGGGGGTGTTGTTCATCTCAAACTGGAAGTCGTACATTGGTGATTCGGCTTGGTCGAGCATGATGAGTTTTTCGGGGTTGTAGTGCATGATCTGACGGCAAATCTCGCTACCGATGGAGCCAGCGGCACCCGTCACCAACACCACTTTCTCGTTGATTTCGCGAATCACATTGCTCTTTCCTAAGATAATAGGTTTACGTCCCAAAAGGTCTTCAATCTTGATGTCTTGGATTTGGTTGGATGTGATTTTTCCGTCCACCCATTTGTCGAATGCTGGGATGGATTTCACGATGAGGTTGAGAGACATGCCCTTTTCGATAATTTCCCTGCTGCGCTCCTCACTTAGGCTGGGAATGGCAATAATCATCACATCGATGTTGTATTTCTTGATGAAATCGGGTGTCAAAGCCTTTTCAGGCGAATACACCTTGATAGTGTTGATTTGAGACTTGACGCGTTTGGGGTCGTCGTCAACGAAAGCCTTAACCCTAAATCTCGATTGTGTGTCTTGGCTCAAAGTACGCAACAATACGGTGCCGCCATCACCTGCTCCGTAGACGAGAACATTCATTTTGTCGCCCGTGTTTTTGTAGACTTCATTATACAATCGCCTGATGGTGAAGCGCATAAGAATCATTATCACCATCGTGAATAAATAATGGTAAACCAAGGTAACATAACGGGGATAGAGTTCGTAGGCCACATGCGGTGCAACTTTGGTAAAGACAAGTTTGCTAATGAGAAGGAAAGCTAAAGTAGAGGTGCAGGCGGAGAAAATTTTTCGGATGTCGTTGAAGCCCGAATAACGCAACATGCCGTCGTAAGTTCTACTGATGAGGAAGGCGACAAGGTAAACGACAGGCACAATCCAAATGCGGCTCCAATCGAACCCGGATGATTTTATGTTCTGGAAATACAACATGAAAAGCGCTCCTACATAGGATATGATGACGATAAGCATATCGACGGCCAAAATCCAATAGCGTGGCAGGGTGTTATTGTTGTGTTTTCCGAATATGAAATTGCAGAATTTTGTAATCAATTTATACATAAGCTTGTGTTTTTACATTAAACCGCCAAAAATACTACTTTTTTTGATTACTTGTCAAAATATTTTTTCCATTAATTTCCACTTGCCCGTCGAAGGCAGGTTGGGGTCGGCACCTTGGCACTGCGCAACATGGGCTTCCCACTCGGCCTGACGAGGCAGTTTGGCAAGTCGAGCCATATCTTTTTCCCAGTCGAAATCATCTACCGTGTCGCATATCATAAAGACATGATTTTCAAAACGATAAATCTGCATATCAAGGATGCCGACGGCTCTTTGTCCTTCGATGATTTCAGGCCACACATGGGCATGGAGTTCACAGTATTTCTCGATGAGTTCAGGGTCGTTGACGAGTTCAAGGGTTTGGCAATAACGTTTCATAATGAGATGTTTTTTCACGCAGAATACGCAGAATTATGGGAAGCCTGCCGGTCGATTAGTTTGCGTTTCTGCGATTTCTGCGGATTCTGCGTGAGATTAATTATCGTGTTTTGTGATGAATTTTCCATAGAGTACGATGACGACGAAGCAAACCAACGGCAAAACGAAACTCAAATTCACCGAAGAAATGCTCCCGATACCGCCACCATCAATGATGCGGGCCTGCAAAGGAGGCAACACCGAGCCTCCCAAAATGGCCATGATGAGTCCTGCTGCACCGAGTTTGGCATCGTCGCCAGTGTCGGTCAGGGCAATGCCGTAAATGGTCGGGAACATCAGGCTCATGCAGGCCGAAACCGCCACGAGGCAAATCATCCCGGCGCGACCGTCAATGAAGATGACACCAAAAACAAGCACCGCTCCCGCAAGGCCCAAATAAGTCAGCAACTTGGACGGACTAATGTATTTCAGCAAGAAAGTGCAGATGAAACGGCTGAGGCAGAAGATGGCCATCGCCACGATGTTGTAGCGTTGCGAAAGCACCTCGGCGGCTTGCTCCGTCATGCCTTCATTCATAAAGACGCGCGTACCGTATTGGATGATGAAGGTCCAGCACATGATCTGCACCCCGACATAGAAAAACTGGGCAACCACGCCATAGCGGTAAGGCTTGTTTTGCCAAAGTCGGCGCACCGTCGGGCCAAATTTCTGGTCGTTGGTTTCCTCGGTTTTGGCTTGGGTTTTCACCAACAGCAAAATAACCACAAAAAAGACCACCAACACAGCCCCAATGATGACATACGGACGGCTCAACACGGCGAGGTCTGCGCTTTTGATGGCCTCAAATTGGTCTTCGTTGAGCAAGGCGCGTTCCTCGGTGCTCAACGGGTTCAGTTTGGCTTGGATGAACTTCATCGCCACGAACATGCCCGCCAACGAGCCGATGGGATTGAAGGCTTGGGCGAGGTTGAGGCGGCGTGTGGCGGTGTCTTTGCTTCCCATTGAGAGGATGTAAGGATTGGCCGTCGTTTCAAGGAAAGAGAGACCGCAAGTGAGCACGAAATAGGCGATGAGGAAAGGGTAATAGTTGCCAGTCGCCTTGGCTGGAATGAACATCAACGCACCGAGGGCATAAAGACCGAGGCCCATCAGCAGACCAGCCTTGAAGGAGAACTTGCGCACGAAAAGGGCGGCGGGCAGTGCCATACAGAAATAGCCGCCGTAAAAGGCCAACTGCACCAAGGCGCCGTCGGTGACGCTCATGCGGAAAATCTTCGAGAAGGCTTTCACCATAGGATTGGTGATGTCGTTGGCGAAACCCCACAAGGCGAAGCAACAAGTCACCAGCACGAAGGCCAACAAATACTTTTTTTCTACTACTTTATTCATACTTGATTACAATGTTTAACTACGAATTACACGAATACTACGAATTTCAAATGAGAATTGAGGATGCAAGCATCCGAATAGTCACGAATGGAATGAGTTGAAACATTCGGATGAATCCACAGCCTTGGCTGTAAAATTCTAACCTCGATATTTGTGAAATTCGTTTCATTCGTAGTTTTATTTTCTTCTGATTTTCAATGATATGGCTTCTGTATGATGCTTGCAGAAAGCGTTTGCCTCCTTGACCACACAAGCCAGATAGCCGCCACCGCCTGCACCGGGCATTTTCCAAGCCAACACCTCATCCATTGCAGAATATTGGTCGATATAATCTTGCACAGAGCCTTGAATCATGGCGGGGAACATGGCGGTTTGGGCAATGAACGAGGCTTTGTAAGCTGCCGCAAAAGCTGTCAGGTCCATGTTCAAAATGGCGTTCCAACAGTCGTCGGCGGCCTTGGCCAAGGCTTTGACTTTCATTTCGGTGATGTCCTTGCCTTCCACCACCGAACACCCTGGCTTTCGTGGTTCCATAGGAATCATAATAAGATGGTTTTCAAGCCAATCCAAAATGGCATCGTCTTGGCAAGTCTCGAATTTGACGGGCCAATAGAGTTTGTCGTAATAATGCCTGACCAAACCGGGCATGCAAATCCCGATAGAGTCTTGTGCCCCGCTGATGATGCCGTCGCTGCGCTCGGGGTCGTTCTCGAAGCAGAAAACGAGTTTGGCAAGGGTTTCGGGGTCCATTTCAGGCAGTTTCATCGGCCATATCTTGCGGATCATATTGCGCGTGGAGGTGGAGAGGCCGCAACGCTCGCGCACCTCGAAAGTCGGTTCCAAAGAGATGGTGATGGCCCAACCCGGTGCGAAACACGAAACGTAGGGTTGGTCGATCCAAGTGCCAGCCAAGTCCAAGCGGGTGGGGATTTGGCAGAGGTCTTTCTTCAAAGCTGTTGAGGAACGCGCCTCCAATCCTTCGGAGGGTGTGCGTTGCAGCACCACATACTCGATGCCACGCTCCTCGCAAAAACGGCGTTTTTCTTCCGAGGCTCCGTCCTCATTGACCACAAAAATGTCAGGTTTCAATCGGTCAACCGTACCGATGAAGTCCATAACGCCTGAACCGTCGTTGATAAAGGCATCCTTCACATAGCGAATGGCTTTCACCATAAAGAGGCGCTCTTGTTCGGGGTATAAGGTTTTGTGGTTTTTGTAGTGCAAAATGGTCGCATCGGAGCCTATGCCCACATAAAGGTCGCCATACTGGGCAGCCTGCCGGAAAAACTCGACGTGACCGCTGTGCAGAAGGTCGTAACATCCCGAAACAAATACTTTCTTGGTCATCTTTCAGCACGCATGGGGTTGTTCAAAAAGTCGTCGTAGGCAAGGCGGATGCCATCCACTAATTCAGTTTTGTATGTCCAGCCGAGGGCGGTGGCTTTGCTCACATCCAGCAACTTGTGTGGCGTGCCGTTGGGTCTGGTCGTGTCCCACTTGATTTCGCCTTCGAAACCAATTACCTTGGCCACAAGTTCCGTCAATTCCTTGATGGTCAGTTCCTTGCCTGTTCCAGCATTGACGGTTTCGTTACCCGAGTAGTTGTTCATCAAGAAAACGCAAAGATTGGCGAGATCATCGACATAAAGGAATTCGCGCAAAGGTGAACCGTCGCCCCAGCAGGTCACTTCCTTCAAGCCATCGACTTTGGCTTCGTGGAAACGGCGAATCAGGGCAGGCAATACGTGGCTGTGTTCGGGATGATAGTTGTCGTTAGGGCCGTAGAGGTTGGTCGGCATCACCGAGATGTAGTCAGTGCCATATTGCCGATTCAGGAACTCGCAATATTTCAGTCCGCTGATTTTGGCCAAGGCGTAGGCTTCGTTGGTCTTTTCCAATTCGCCCGTCAGCAGGCAGGATTCCTTCATCGGCTGGGGAGCCATTCTCGGATAGATGCACGACGAGCCAAGGAATTCCAACTTCTTGCATCCGTTTTTCCACGCCGAATGTATGACGTTCATTTCGAGAATCATATTGTCGTACATAAAGTCGGCCAAGGCGGATTGGTTGGCCACGATGCCGCCCACTTTGGCTGCCGCGAGAAAGACATATTCGGGCTTCTCGGCCTCGAAGAAAGCCTCCACTTGGTCTTGGCGGCAGAGGTCGAGTTCCTTGTGGGTTCTCGTAATGATATTGGTATAGCCTTGCCTTTGCAGTTCCCTTACAATCGCCGACCCCACCATTCCCCGGTGACCGGCGACGTATATTTTGCTGTTTTTTTCCATTGGTTTACTTTGTTTGTACAGTAGCTTACGCCACCTGCTTATTGTCTGTCGCCCTAACTGGGCTAACTCTAAACTTTTAATTCTCAACTAATTCTTCGGCATATCTCCCGACCAGCCGTGGCCGAGGTCCCAATGTTCATCGTACACAAATTCAAAATAAGGAAGCGAAAACTCTTGTTCCAATAGTTCGGTCAACTCCTCTAGAATAGGCTCTGCCCAATGCCCGACAAGCACAATGAATTTGTCGATGCTCCAGGCCACGCGCCCACGCGGAATCTGCGTATAGTCTCCTTTGAATTTGGTTTCCTCGTGCTTGGCCTGTGCCCGAAAATATTCTTTGGCCCATACCTGACGGTGCAAATGCGGGTAGTTGATGAAAGGCATTCCTTTCTCGGCAGCCTCTTCGACCATTTTTGGCGTAAGTTCTTTCTTGCGCACCCCAAAAAAACTGTGTTCTTCAGAATCGTACCAGAAAATGCCGACACAAGGCATCTGCTCATCAAATGCTTTCATTGACTCCATTTGAGCTTTATGTTCTTCGGGGGTTAAGTTTGTCATAATTCTTTGTCTTCCGATTGTTTATGAGAATACAACTTGCGTACTTTTTCCATATCGTGTTCGACCATAATCTTGACCAAATCTTCAAATGAAGTCTTGCGCGGATTCCAGCCTAATAGTGTCTTGGCCTTGGTGGGGTCGCCGAGGAGTTGTTCTACCTCAGCGGGGCGGAAAAATCTTGGGTCGACCTCGACGAGCACCTTGCCTGTTGACGTATCAATGCCCTTCTCGTCAACGCCTTCGCCCTCCCAGCGGAGTGTGATGCCGACGTGCTTGAAGGCCAAAGCGCAGAACTCGCGCACGGTGTGGTATTCACCTGTGGCGATGACGAAGTCCTCGGGCTTCTCCTGTTGCAGGATGAGCCACATACACTCCACATAGTCCTTGGCATAGCCCCAGTCGCGGAGCGAGTTGAGGTTGCCGAGATAGAGCTTGTCCTGATAGCCTTGCTTGATGCGGGCTGCGGCCAATGTAATCTTGCGTGTAACAAAGGTTTCGCCCCGTCTTTCGCTCTCGTGGTTGAACAAAATGCCATTGACCGCGAACATGCCATAGCTCTCGCGGTAGTTTTTCACAATCCAGAAGCCGTATTGCTTGGCCACGCCGTAGGGAGAGCGCGGATAGAACGGCGTAGTCTCTTTTTGTGGCACTTCCTGCACAAGGCCAAAGAGTTCGGAAGTGGAAGCCTGATAGATTTTGCACTTTTTCTCCAAACCCAAAATGCGAACCGCTTCAAGGAGGCGCAAGGTACCCACAGCATCAGCCTCGGCAGTGAACTCGGGGCAGTCGAAAGAGACCTTCACATGGCTCTGCGCAGCAAGGTTATAGATTTCGTTAGGCTGTACCTGCTGAATGATGCGCACGAGGGAAGAGGAATCCGTCATATCGCCGTAATGCAAAGTGAGCAAGCGTTTGTTTTTCATATCGCGCACCCATTCGTCCAAATAAAGATGCTCGATGCGGCCCGTGTTGAACGATGACGAGTGGCGGATAATGCCGTGTACGTCATAGCCTTTTTCCAAAAGGAACTCGGCAAGGAAGGAGCCGTCTTGCCCCGTGATGCCAGTGATTAATGCTGTTTTACCCATAATTTAATTTGATTTTGGGTGCAAAAATAAGGATTTGCTGAAATCGCAATGAAAAAAACTTACAATTCCTTCACTTCCGCCAAAGCCGCCACGAAATACCATCTGCCGTTGTTCTCGCATAAGCACTTGTAGCGGGTGCGTTGCTTCTCGCCTTTTTGGAAAACTTGGCCGTTTTTCAGCACGAAACGTGCTCCGTTGGGCAAGCTTTCCACGGTTGTAATGGATTCAGCGTGCTTGTTGTATTGCTTCAGCACCCTTTGCAGATTCGGGTCGGCAGTGCTGCTGGCCTTGATGTGGTGCAGGTGTTTTTGCAAAGCCGTGAGAATGTCTTTTGGGAAAATGGTTTCGGTAAGAAAAGGCAACAAAAGCGCAGAGAATTGTTTTTGCCATTCCGTGCCGTGGGGTTGCACAACTCTTGAGCCATAATGCTGATATACATCGTAATGCGCCACTTCGTGAATGTAGGTGACGAGCATTTGGTAAGGGTTCAAGTCCAGATTGAGGGTGATGGTGCAGATGCCGTTTTTGGTGCGTGGCGGACGGAAATCGCCCAATTTTGAAGTGCGTGGCCGCTTGAAATGCAGTATGAAACGCCGTTGCTCATACATTGCGCCGACCATCGCCACCGATGCTTCGGGAAAATAGCGTTTCAGCAGTTCGAGTTCTTCAGGCTTCATTGTAGTTAAGCAGTTCAGATTCAAAAGTTTCCTGTGGCATATAACTCCACTTGGTGCAGGTGTTGCAGTTGCGCGGTGCGCGACGGCGACCCGGCACTTCCTTGGTCTTGCAGGACGTAACTGTCAGGATAATACCTAACAAAAACAATATCAAAAATTTGCTTCTCATTTCGACAACCAATTTGCGGGATTTTGTCTGACTTGTTCCTTCAGCAGTTCGAAGTGTAATTCCGTCTTGCCTTCGGTCTTATTGGTATGGATGGTGCCAATGTTTTGCTTGGTTTTCACCTTGTCGCCGCGCTTGACGGTGACATCCTCAAGGTTGGAATAGACCGTAAAATATTCGCCGTGGCGGATGATGACCACGGTGTTGCTGCCCGTCAGTTTGGTGACGTTGGCCACCTCGCCCTCAAAGACGGCACGGGCGTGGGCGTTCTCCGTGGTAGCAATGTCGATGCCGTTGTTGGTCACGGTCACTTTGCTCGACACCACCGAGGCGTGTTTGCCGTAGGACGATGAAATCACGCCGCGCTCCACGGGCCACGGCAGTTTGCCTTTGTTGCCGACGAAGTTAGAGGAAAGCGTTTTTTCGGCGGGGGTCAAGGCCATTCCTTTTTCTTTTGGTGCAGGGGCGGCGGTTTTGCCTTTTTCCTTGGCTTTTTTCTCGGCTTCCTTGCGTTTGCGTTCGGCCTCGGCGTTGGCCTTGCGGATTTCCTCGGCGATGATGTCGTCGATGGCCTTTTGCAGTTTTTTGGCCTGCTGTTGCTTGTTCTTGATGTCCTGTTGGATTTTGCCTTCTTGCTTCTTGAGTTTGGTCACCTGCTGGTTCAACTCCTTCTTTTCGTTCTGCAAATCAGCCTTTTGCACTTTTTCGTCGGCCAGCAGTGCGGCTTGTTCCTCGCGGGCTTGTCGGTTGGCCTCGACCTCGCTGCTGATTTGCCTTTCGGTAGAAGCGATTTGGTTCATCTTGACCTTGCGGGCGTCGCTGAACTCGCGGATGTAGCGCAACCGACTGAAGGCTTGGTTGAAGTCCTTGGAAGCAAAAATGAAGCCTAACTTGTTGTAATTGTTGCGGTTTTTGTTGGCAAAGACAATCATTTTCGCGTATTCCTTTTGCAGTTTGCTGAGGTCGGAATTGAGGCTGCGGATGTTGCTTTGGCCCGACTTGATTTCCTCGTCGAGAACGGCAATCTGCTCGTTGTAAGCCTTGATGAGTTTCTCGCGCTGCTTGATTTTCGAGTCCAAGATGGAGACTTCGTTGAGGGTCATTTCGCGGTCTTTTTTGGTCTTTTTCAGCAATTGGTTGGCAGTCGAAATCTCGTTTTGCAATGATGTGATTTCGCTCTGCAATTGCTTTTTCGACTTGCCTTTCGTTTTTTGGCCAAAAGTCGGCGAAACGAGAGCCAACAGCAACAAAACCAATATGATATGCAGTTTTTTCATTGCTTTTTCAATAGTCGAATCCGCTCCATTTTGTCTGTGATTTTCAACGGGAAAGTCGTTTCCTCGTCCAATCGGATGTTGTTGTATCTGATTTTGGCGGAAAGGTCGCCCATCACGAAGGTTCTCAGCTGAACGGTTTGGTTTTCAACGGGCGCGAGCCCTTGATTATTGTCCAAAAGCAAAATTTGCACCAACGGCAAGGTGAGCGGAATGCCCAATTGCGCCGAAACAGAGTCCAATGGTTCGGCTAAATAGGTCTTTTCCAATCGGTTGAGCAACCAAACGGAATCATTGCTGATTTTAGCTCGAAGCACTTCCACACCCATTGTGGCGGTCACGTTGAGCCAAACAATACTATCCTTCCGCATCCTGATTTGCCCCGACAAGTCGTTGTAAGCCACACCGTTGCCTTCGGCTTGGATGCTCAGGTTGGCGGTGAGCCATTCAAAAGATTGCGGCGGTGCAGGTGCCACGGTTTTCTTGCGCGAGGCGCAGGAGGAAGCCGTGAGCAGCAGGGCGAACAACACGATGAAAAGTCGGTTTCTCATCATTTCTTCAGTTTATCCGTAATCGCCTCATAATGCTTCGTATAGGTTTCGTCAGGCTCCTTCAGCAGTTTCAGGGCTTTTTTCATTTGCTTTTCGGCTTCTTTGTAGTCGCCTTTCATATAAAGTACCCAAGCGTGAGTATCAAGATAGGTCGGGTTGTCGGGTTCGGCGGCGATGGCTTTGGTTGACATTTCCAAGGCCTTGTCCAAATCTTGGCCTTTCAGGGCAAGGTAATAGGCGTAGTTGTTCAAGACCAACACATTGTCGGGGTCGTTGCGCAAGGTGCGCTCGTAGGCATCGAAGGCTTTCTCCTCGTCGCCTTGCTCGTGGTAGAGGTCGCCAAGGAAAGCGTCGAAGTTGGATAACTGAATCTTGTCGGTGGTATAGCGGCGGCCTTTTTCCAAATAGTTGATGGCCTCGTCGTTGATTTTCAGGACGGCGCTGGCCACGCCCGCATACCAATAGAAAACGGGCTGCATCGGGTAGTATTTCAAAGCCTTGATGGCGTGTTCGCGGACATTCTCGTTTTCGTTCAGCCTTGACTCGCTGATGACAAGGTTTTGCCATCCATAGAAGTCGGTGCTGTCGATGGTTAGTATTCTTTCATACAACTCTTTGGATTTCAGTGCGTTTTGTTCCACTATGTAATAGGAGCCAAGGATAAGGTAGCCCAATTTGTTGTCGGGATGGGTTTCGATGAAGGCCTCGCCACATTGACGCGCCTGCTCGTCGATTTCGTTGGATTTTTCGTTTTTTCCCATCCAATAGTCCCAGATGTTGGCTTTCGTGGCAATGTCGAGGCTTTTGTTGCGGATGGCGGCAATCAGTTCGTTGAAGGCCTTTTCTTTGTCGCCGTTTTTCTCGTAAAACTCCAACAATGAAACGTTTATGTAAGGGTCGTTGGGGTTCACTTCCTTGATTTTCTCGTAGGTCTTCAAGGCTTCCTTGTCCTTGCCCATTTCGGCATATTCTTGTGCGAGTAGGGAATAATAGCGCACGTTTTCAGGGTTTTCCTTGATGAGCCGCTCCAATTCAGCGACGAGTTTCTTGCCGTTGCCCTGCCGCTTGTAAACGCCGAGGCGTTGCTCAGTGATGAAATCGTTCTGCCCGATTTGTTGTTCCAGCACATCCATTTTGGCCAAAGCCTTGTCGAATTGCTCCGTAAGCAAGTAAGCCTCAATGAGTTCGCTGAGCATTTCCATATCGTCGGGATACTTTTTCGTCAAGGGTTCGTACAAGTTGATGAAGTCGCCGAGTTGCCCCAATTCGCGGTAAAACACGCCCAAACGCATTTGGTACCACTTGTTTTCGGGGTCGAGTTCGGCGGCCTTTTCAATCATCCTGAAAGCGTCATCAAGTCGCCCGACGGTATAATATTGTTCGCTCAACTCGAACATCGAGGCGGCATCGTTGGGCATATAGCGCAAGGCCTGCTCGAAGTTGCGGATGGCGCCTTCGGTGTCCTCGCGGTACTTGCTTTGCAAGCCGTTGGAGAAATAGGTGGCGTTCTTTTTCTTGTCGGGTTTGCCTGCAAATTCCGATTCCATCGTTTGGGAAAAACTCCCCATCGAGCAACCCAAAAGCAGTAACAACAAAAACATTCTATACTTCATAACTCTAAACTATTTAACTGACTCTAAACTCTAAACACTACACTCTCAACTCTTCCCCGTGTGTCCAAAACCACCCGCGCCTCGTTCCGTTTCCGATAAAACTTCCACTTGCACAGGCTCAACTTGTTCGCATTTGGCAATAACCATTTGCGCGATGCGGTCGCCGCTGTTGATAATGAAAGGCTTGTCGGACAAATTAATAAGGATGACGCAAATCTGCCCGCGATAGTCGGCATCGATGGTGCCGGGCGAGTTCAAGACGGTGATGCCGCTTTTGAGCGCGAGACCGCTGCGGGGCCGCACTTGGCCTTCGTAGCCTTCGGGGATTTCCATATAGAGGCCCGTCGGCACGAGGCCGCGTTGCATAGGTTCAAGCGTTATCGGGCCTTCGGGCAGGAAGGCGCGGAGGTCCATACCGGCCGAGTTTTTGGTCTCGTAGGCAGGCAGGGGATTGTTTGAGGTGTTGACGATGTTGAGTTGCATAACGGCGAATTTGTCGAAATTTGCTAATTACTTTAGAACGCAAAAATAAGGTTTATATTTGAAGAGAGATTCGTTTTTTCAGCGTTTCTTTGAATGCAAACAAGGGAAGATTCTCCACCCAGTCTTGGTCGATATGGTTTTGCATCGAGAGCCGCAAAGCCTTCAATTCGGGATGGTCTTGCATATAGGTTTTCAGCGACTTGGACTGCAAATTGGTTTCGGCTTTCACCTCAACGGGATAGACCTTCTCCCCGATTTGGACAGCAAAATCAATTTCAATGGTCGATTCGCCAACACTATGGTAATAGGTCGGAATGTTTGTCGTAACCAATTGAGTATAAGCAAACAACTCCGTGAAAGCACCTTTGTATTCCTTGAAAATGTCGTTGCCAATCAGCACAATCGACGACGGCGCATTGACCATTGCACCCATCAATCCGACATCCAAAAGGAACAACTTGAAGGCGGAGAAATCCTCGTAAAACTTGAGCGGCATTTTGATGGCACTCACGCGGCTCACCTTGTAAACCAATCCCGCGTCGATGAGCCATTGGATGGCCTCTTCAAATTGTGTAGCACGAGCACCTTTTTTCAATGCGCCGTAGATGAATTTTTTGTTGTCCTTGGCCAACTGCGATGGGATGCTGTCCCACACCATATTGATGCGTGGCACTTCGCGAGAAGGGGCGTGTTTCGAGAAATCGTAACGATAAGCCGAAAGAATCCTTTCCTGGATTTGCCTCACTTCCCGAAGACCGTGACCTTCGATGTAAGCCAACACAGCCTCCGGCATACCGCCAACATAGTAATATTGCCGTAAAAAGTCGATATAAACCTCATTCATATTGTTGACGACCTCCCAATCTTGCTCGTGCAAGGCTTTCAACAGGCTTTGCCGTCCCAAGGCGGCAAGAAACTCCT
>Ga0326514_10001135_pt1 | contig 17421 bp, 21 predicted proteins | sample 3_2548_0518_D_FD_203653 | JGI IMG/M metagenome (GOLD analysis project Ga0326514, IMG submission 203653) | Bovine rumen microbial communities from UC Davis, California, United States - 3_2548_0518 | ecosystem: Host-associated > Mammals > Digestive system > Stomach > Rumen | place: USA... | reverse complement strand
TCCGCCATTAATTCATTCCTCCTGTTAACTCTTTAATGGTAATAAAAAACCACTTAATCTCTACTAATTAAGTGGATTTTATAACTTGTCCGTATATGAATATAAGTTACTAACTAGCCGATGGTATTAATACACATAATTGTCCATTAGAATCAACACCAACTGGATATAATCCTTCTGTTGTACCTATTGTACCTAATGAAGTTTCTGATTTAAGTTTTACTTTAATTGTATTTGTAGGACTATTACCAGCAACAAAAGTATAAGCTAAACCAGTGCTTGGAATAATCTTTGCAACTGCCTGCCTAATCGTAACACTCCAACCATTATTTTTATTTAATTTATATATATAAACTTGGTCACACTGGTCATTATAAGTATGACTACTCAAAGACCTATAATACTGAAACTCAAATTCAGTAGGTGTATCTTGATTATTAACATATGCTAAAAAAGCCATTCTTAACTGATTTCCTGAGGCTGGATTACTATTACTTGATGCACGGGTATAAATAATCCAACCTTTTTTATAAGCATCCAATACTTCTGCATAAGTAGATACCCCATACCTAGCAATAACCATTCCTGTCATCGCAAAACCCCAAGTACCATCAGCCATCAAATATTTAGTTGCATCTGTTGTAGCTGGTGCTGGAACTAATCCATTAGTTCCGGCGGCAGTTCCATCTGTACCAGTAAAAACGGTTGGTGTATTTAGTAAATCAGCATAATCACCAGATGTAGCTACCGTTGCTAATGTTGGAAAATTAGTAATATCTATTGTTGTATGAGTATGTCCAGTATCTGACTTTCCTGTTAAATCAATTGCTGCAATACCATTACTTATAACAGATGTACCATTTACTGTAACATCTGTTACTGGAATTGTTGCACTTCCTTGTGCCTTCGCGCCATTTGCAGTATAAAAATATTTCCCATTAAGTACATCTGATGAAGTAGCAGTTGTATCTGAAATATCAATTAATGTATCATTCCCATATACTACTTTATTAACATATGGATTCTCTGCCATAAGTTTACCTCCTATGCAGTGGCAATAGTTACTGTCTTGCCTCCCGCAGCATTATCTGTCTCAGTATATGGAATAGCATTAACAGTAACCTGAGATAAATAATTATATCCAGTATCTGGTGTAATTGTTTGAGCTGAAGTTGTTGGAGTAGCCGTTTTGGCTTGCGCGCTAACTCCTTCTTCACCGCTCATTGTACCAGTTACGCCAAGAATTGTGACACCTTCTCTAATATTTGTCGCAATAATTTTTGCTTTTTCAGTCGCATCAATTCCAACAGTACCAGAACCATCATGATAGCCTTGTTGAATTGTATATGTACCATCTTTTGTAGAAATTGTTCCAGTAACTGCGCCACGATTCGGCATTGTACCAGTTAATTTAACACCATTTACATATGCAGTTTTTGAGCTTAAAATTTCAGCAACTTTTGCAGTAGCATCTGAAGTATTAGCATCAAAAGTGCAAGTACCAGTAATCGGCGCACCAGATGCAGCATGAGCCGTATATGATGCTAATAATTTATCAGCTGTAATTGTATCAGCCGTTAAATCTATTAATGTATTCCCACCATATATAACTTTATTAATATATTCGTTAGCCATTATTCTCCTCCGATATAAACTGTTTTCCCTGTTTGATTAGAGGTTTCAAAATATGGTATGGCTTTAACTACCATATCATCATTCATTAATTTGCTTTTTGTTTTAACAGACTGCTCAATTATTTTGGGGGTTATTGTATAATCACCATTATAAGTTTCAATTTCCTTCCATTTGGGTAAGTCTATAACCCCCTTTAATTGTTTTTGATAACCAATTTTTCCTACAAGCGCGCCAACTTCTCCATTAGAAATAGAGCCCTGTAAATTAATTGCAGGGTTTAATAGACCTTTTAACTGAACATTTCCAGTTATCTTCCCATTAATTTCATGTGTACTATTAATCTTACCATAAATGGTTCCTCTATTTCCTAATGAACTCATTTAATGCACTTCCTTTGTAATCGTAAAATTAGCTAATATGATTGTAGAAACATGACCAACAGAATCTTTAAATTCTATATCATAAACGTATTTGCCAAAAGCTAAGTCTTTTGTATCTTCCGGTTCTATTTCTAAAATTAAGCTATCTGTTGGTATATCTTTTAAAATTAACGTTTCTCCACCATAAGTTTTACTCATTGCAAAACGTAAGGTGTCACCCTCTTGTGGAGAATAATCAGTATTATCATTTGCTGTTAAAGATATTGTAAAAAACCCGGTATCACCTCTGGTTAATTCAATATTTTGCTCTTCGTCAATTATTAACATATTATCCTCCAATAAAAACATCTTACTCTTGACTCAACTCTTTATCTAATAAAGTCTCTTGTTTCTTATGCAGTTTACAGAACTCTTCATATAGTTTTTCCCCAGTACCATTACCGCCTATTTCTTTATATACTTGATATAGAGCTGTAACGTTATCAAACTCACCAAAAGTTGTATATCCACGTAAGATTGCTGTCTGACAATATCTGTAAATCAAGTCATGGAGTATTACTAAATCCGCCTTTCTCCGCAGATCATGACGCTCATCTCTTTGCTTTGCCTTGTAGAGAATGTAAGTCCAAAATCCCTGAGATGCCAAAATCGCGGGAATTAAAATTGTTATAAGTGTTTCTGGTTTCATAATTAATCCCTCCAATTCAATTACTTCCCATGATAAGTAGAGCTTAAGAGGGAAATCTCTACTTTTATGAGGAGGACAAGAAATATGAGTAGTTATGAAGAGAAAATTATTAAAATTTTAAGGAAAGAAAAAATCCATTTTGAAAGAGAAAAAAGTTTCTCTGACCTTAAAAAAGGAAAATATAGGTACGACTTCTATGTACTTGGCGGCCGCCCATGTTTAATTGAGGTACAGGGAGCCCAGCATTACGGTTTTGTTAAGAAATTTTACAAAACACAAACTGATTTTAAAAAAGCTCAAGAACGAGATAGAAGAAAAATCTCATATGCCCTCGCGCACAATATCCCACTTTACATCATTCCATACTGGGAGATTGATAATTTAAGCTGCGCCGCCGATATTTTCAATGAAAAGTTCCGTGCGCGCGACCGCTGGAAGAACGATAGAGATTGGCAATTTCATAAAAAAATTTGACAAGACCTCAAATTTTTGGGATACTATAATTGGGCGAAGCGAAAAAAAAACTTTATTATATTATAATAATTTGACTTTATTTAATTTAATAATATATAATATAATTAGAGATAAATAGGAGGAAGTATCTATGGAATATGGATTAATAGGACTTCTTCTTTTTTGTATTATTTTAATTGTAGTTATAATTAAATTAAGTAAAGATAAAAATAGATTAAATAATAATTTAAATGAAGTTAAAGGCGCAAGGAAAGGAGAGTTAAAACAATACTTTGAAGAAGAAGTAAAAGAGTATCAGAAGCAAAAAGATTTAGAAAAACAAAATATTAAAATTGAAACCGAATCTGAAATTAAAGAAATTCGTTACAAATCTCTAAATCAAATTACTGAATTAGAAAATAAAGTTAATTCATTAAAATCAGAATTAAAAGAAAAAGAAAAAAGATATAATGAAGTGAATCAAGATTTGGAGTTATATCGAAAAGGAAAAATTGAAGAAATAGACAAAGCGGCGAAATCAGAAGAACAACGACTAAAACTACTAGTTGATAAATCAGTAGATATATATAGAGATTTACAAATTGATAAAGCTAACGAAATTCTTTTAAAACTTTTAGAAGCAAAAGAATTAAAAGAAAAAGAGATTGAAAAAATCCAAAATGAATTAGAAATTGAACGTAGTAAGCGCGCCGCTATAAATGAAGAAATTCTTCGCCAGCGCGCCATCGACGAACAGCAAGACTTTTATCGTATTCAATTAAAAGAAGAAGATAAACAAGATATTGAAATTTTACGTTCAATTATCTATCGTTTACGTTATCCAGAGGCAATTAATAAAGCAATTTGGACTACTTATTATCAAAAACCATTAGCTGAATTAAGAAAACGCCTCTTACCTAATGGAGATATGAGTGGCATTTATAAAATTACTCGTATTAAAACTGGAGAAATTTATATAGGACAAACAACTTCAATAGATAAGCGTTGGCAAGAACATACAAAAACAGCTTTAGGAGTTGGCAATTTAACCTCATCTCAGCTTCATAGAGTTATGGCTGAAGATGGGCCTGAAAACTTTACATTTGAAGTATTGGAAGAGACACCAAAAGATAAACTTAAAGAGCGTGAAGCTTTTTATATAAATTTTTATGATAGCAAGACCTATGGATTAAATACAATCAAAGGTCAATCTAAGTAGGCACTAACGACAGTTATGTGCAAGGAGAAAAGTTATGGAATTAAATTTAACACAAAAAGAAATTATTGAAACAACTGAACCTAAAGTATTAGTTTCTAGCGCCGCTGCATCTGGGAAGACAGAGGTTCTTACAAGTAGACTTCAATATTTACTTGATAATGGAGTTGACCCAACTAAGATTGTAGCGATTACTTTTACCAATAACGCAGCCTCTGTAATGCTTGATCGTTTAGGGCGGCCGGATGGACTTTTTATTGGAACAGTTCATTCTTATTGTAACTTTTTGCTTAGAAGTAGTGCAATTGATACGACAAAACTTCTTGATGATGAAAGATTTGATGAGCTATTTCCATTAATTGAGAAAAATCCTTCTTGCTTTAGAGAAGTAGATTATTTACTTGTTGACGAAGCCCAAGATTCAACTGAGATGCAATTTAAATTTTTCGAGCTTATTCAACCGAAGAATTATATGTATTTCTTTGATATTAGACAATCAATTTATGGATGGAATGGCGCAGACCCGGAGTATCTTGTAGAAAAAATGGATGAACCTGGAGTGATGGTTTATAGAATGAGACAGAACTATCGTAATCTATCTGATATTCTTCATTTCGCAAAGAAGTTCTTGTTTAGGCTTGGACCAGCTTATGAAGATGATTCGATTCCAATGAGACGAAATAATGTAAGATATTCAGTTATTGAGGGAAATCTAACACCAAGTGAGGCGGTCAATGCATTAATTAAGACTAATAATCGACTCGAATCTAATTGGGGTGATTGGTTCTTACTTTGCAGAACTAATGCAGATATAGAGTTATTTTCAAGTTTACTCAATGATGAAGGGGTTCCTACTGATACATTCAAGCAATCTGAATTGACAAATTCTCAAATTGAAGAAAGAATGAAAGAGAATAGCGTGAAAATTTTAACCGTACACAGCGCGAAGGGATTAGAGAATAAGAATGTACTTGCTTATAATATTAGAGCTTATAATAATGAAGAAGCAAGACTTTGTTATGTGGCGGCGACCCGCGCGAGAGATTGTTTGATTTGGGCAAAGATGCCACCAAAAAGAAAGAAGAAGACAAAAGTTATAAGTTGGGAATAAATAAAAAAAGACGGGTTTGATAACCCGTCTTTATTCGTTTTCTGTGGGTGCCATCCCTGTCCGGTCTGAATTTTGCTGGCATAGTGTATCACCTGTTTTGTGTTGTTCCCTGTTGGGCGGGGTGGTGTCTATTCCATAATGATGATATTAGCGACAATAGATTTTACATTTTCATGGTCGTATACTTCGCCAGCAATAGAAAGTTTGCCATTAAAGACCCTCAATTCCACCGTGAGCGTTTCGCCGTCACCGCCGCTTTCTTCACCGTGTAAGTAGTGCCATCCTGGAGTAGGCGTGATAGATACAGAATACCTGTCATCATTAGTAAGTGCATGCCCAGTGTGCAACGTGGCTGTGTATTCTCTGTACTCTACGCCTTCCTCAATTTCGCCTTCAGGGAGGTCATCCCAGTAAATCGGGAACATGGAATCAAGCGCGGGGGTTGTGGTGATCGCTGGTGAAATGGTGATGGATTTTAATCCCTGTTTGCCCTCATTACTACCGCCTCCACTAATTAAACCCTCGATGACCTTCATATTTGTATTCCATGGTGTATTGGTTAAATACTCAATCAATTCCTCACTTGCCCCTAACGTTCTTAAAACAGCAACATTAGGAGTTTTATAATTTTTCTTTATATATTCTAATAATTCCATAATTAACCTCCTTTATATAATATCTCTTATATAAGTCCCATTTTTATCCTTCTAATCTCCAAATTTGATTTTCTCCTAATAATTTGATATAATAATAATAGGAATAAAGGAGAATTAATATGAAAGAAAAAGAAATCGAACGACTTTTTAATAAAGCTCTTTGTGAACGCTATCCTTTTTTAATCCCTCGTAATGTATGGACCGACTCCATTGTAGAAGATTATAATTATGAATTTACAGAACTTGATGGTATGCCAGATGGGTGGCGTAAAGCTTTTGGTATCCAATTTATGGAAGAATTAAGAGAAGAATTAATTAAAGTTAATAATCTTAATACTTTTCGTATAATCCAAATTAAAGAAAAGTTTGGTGGGTTACGTTTTTATATTAATGGCGCGCCGCCAAATTCTAAAATTTACGATATTATTAATAAATATGAAGATTTATCATTTGAAATTTGTGAATTTTGTGGGGCACCAGGTAAAACAGAAGATTATCAAGGGTGGCTATTTACTTGGTGTAAAAATTGTAAAAACAAAATAAAGAATCGAAAATAAAATGTTCAAAGTAAAACACAAGAAAACAAAACAAATCTACCAAGTCCTTGATACTTGGTTCGATGAACTATTCCATACAACCTATTTTTTAATTTGGGAAAATAATGGGTGGAGATGGCGCTCGGCCGCCAACTACGTACCACCAAATACGGAGATAAAGGATGAATGAAAGACCTATTTTAATTACAATTTCTAATTATAAAGATGAAGATATAACCTATATAATCTCACAAGATTCAACTGTTGAAATTTTAGGAGCTTATATAGATAAAAATGAATTAGAAGAACTGTCTATCCGCGTAAGTGGAGATATAAAAAAATTTAAAACGGAGATAAACAGTTAGCCGGCATAAATTTATGTATTATTCATTTATTCCTGCTACCTATAAATAGAAGATAGAGGAGGAATTATTATGGCTAATCATAATTTTATAGATGAAACTGGCAACCAATATGGAGAATTAACTGTTTTATATAGAGCAGAAAATGCTAAAAATGGAAGAGCAATGTGGCATTGTCGATGTTCTTGTGGCAATGAATTAGATGTACTTGGCAAAAGCCTTCGTAATGGTAACACTAAATCTTGTGGTTGCTATCAACGTAGGCGCGCGGCCGAATCAAATATGAAACGTGCTGGTTCATTAGTGGGACAACGCTTCGGAAAATTACAAGTGTTAGAAGAAATAGGATTTGTTACACATACAAATGGCAAACGAAGTAGGTTATATAAATGTTTATGCGATTGTGGAAACTACTGCGAAATTCAACATCAATATTTAGCTTTTGGTGATACAACTAGTTGTGGTTGTATACGTTCAAAAGGTGAATTCCAAATTACTCAATTATTAAAAGAACACAACATTGAATTTGAACGAGAATATACATTTGATGATTTGAAAGACCAATTAGTATTAAGATTTGATTTTGCAATATTTAAAAACAACAAATTATTATGCCTTTTAGAATTCCAAGGTGAACAGCATCTACAACCATCAAATGGATTTTATTCAGAAGAATTGATAAAACATGATAAGCAAAAAGAAGAATATTGTAAAGAACATAATATTCGTTTAGAAAAAATGTATTATAAGAAGAATCATAATATAACTTGGGAAGAACTAAAGGAGACACTTTATGGAGTATAACGCTCAATCAATAGAACAATTAACATTCAGAGAGGGGGTCCAACGTAGAATCGGTATTTATCTTGGCTCTGCAGACCATACAGGAGTAATTGCAGGGCTTTTAGAATTAGTAAATAATGCTACCGACGAAGCACTTGTATGTCCCACTGCAACAAAAATAGAAATTACCATTGGTCCGGATTGGGCAAGTTGTCGTGATTATGGTCGTGGTATGCCACATGGTCCGAACGACTTCTCTAATGAAGTAATGATAAATCTTCTAACTGAAAACCACTCAGGCGCGAAATTTGATGACAATGCATACGGCGGCAAGTCGCGCGGACTTAACGGAACCGGTAGTGCCGCGACGTGTTGCTCATCCGATTGGTTTAAAATATCAAGCTACCGTGATGGCGCCGAGTGGTATATGGAATTTGAAAAAGGTATTCCAAAATGGGATAAGTGTCAAAAGAAGCCTTTGAATGGCCGCGCGCAGGGTACATACATCGTATACAAACCAAGCCAAGATGTTTTTAATGCTGAGCCAATACATTTTAACTTTAATGAAATTTGCAGTATAATAGAAGAATATTCTTATTTTAATAAAGGGGTTGAATTTATTGTTTCTAATGCCGAAACTAAAGAAAAGAAAAGTTATCTTAGTAAAAATGGCTTAATGGATTTTGCAGATACAAAAGTACCAAAGCGGATTCATAAACATCCAATTCATATTCAAACCACCGAAGATGATATTGATATTGAAATTATACTTAACTGGACTACTGGTAGAGAAAAGTCTTATCTTTTTTCAAATGGCGGTGAAAATGAAAATGGCGGCACTCCAATTACGGGTATTAAAACGGCATTAACCAACTTCTTTAAAAAGAGAGTTAAAGATTTAGGTTCTGGAGAAGTAGTGCGTGCTGGTTTGGTTTATATATGTTCAGTTAATCTTAAAAATCCAATCTATGATGGGCAAACCAAAAATAAGATTACTAATCCAGAGCTTAGAGGCTTGGCACAAAGATGTACTACTCAAATGTTGGAAGAATTTAGTCGTAGGTATCCAGGTGAATTCGACCAAATAGTAGAACTACTTACCAAAGAACTAAAGGCTGAAAGGGCAGCTGAAAAGGCTCGGCGCCAAGTCCTTGAAGCAAGTAAAGAAGTCGAGAAGAATCAGAAGAAAAAAGTTTTTGCTTCAGATAAACTCAAAGATGCAGAATTTCTTGGGCAGAACTCAACACTTCTAATTGTAGAAGGTAATTCTGCTATGGGGGGCATGGCTCAGGCGCGCGACTATACTAAATATGGTATTCTCGCTATTAGAGGCAAAATTATTAATTGCCTTTCTAATCCAGAGGAAAAGATTTTTCAAAATGAAGAAATTAAACTTCTACTTAGTGCAATGAATATCGTTCCTGGCAAATACAATGCATCGAAATTACGCTATGGACGTATTGCAATTTGTACCGATGCTGATAGTGATGGTTCTCATATTGGACTTCTAATAATGGCGGCACTTCAATATCTTGCGCCAGAGTTTATCCAAGAAGGTCGTTTATGCTGGCTTCGCTCTCCGCTTTATATTGTTGACAACAAAGGAAAAGAGAGTTATTATTTTACTGATGAAGAATTTAATAAAGTTAGAAGTAAAGTAAAAGGTGAAGTAACTCGTGCAAAAGGTCTAGGTGAACTTCCAGCAGAAACTGCACATGCATCTATGTTTACAGATGAATATCAAAGGATGGATGTGTTAGAATATGATGAAAAGGCAATTGATTTGCTCTATGATTTAATGGGAGTTAATGTAGAACCAAGACGAGATTTCATTATGAAAAAAGTTGATTTTAGTAAGGTGAGAGAATAGAAAGGAAATATTATGAGATTCGTCACATTAAAAGACCAAGAAGAAATTAATCGTATTGCAAGAGAAATGGATAGAAAAAAACCGTATTACTCTTGGAATGATTTAGCAAGAAAAACTGGATGGTCAACATCAACTGTTAGAAGGTATTACGATGAAAATTGGGAACCGGGAAAATATTATCAAGAACCAATTAAAACAAAGTCAATTAAAGAAGAATTAGCCTACCCTGGTTTATATATGTTGGGTCAAAGAGTCCTTAAAGATAATAAAATTATAAATTTGATAAAAGTTGGGCAATCAACCAACATTAAAAAAAGACTAGCCAGTTATAAAGGAACAAATCCATATGCAGAATTAATTGATACTAGAGAAGCTTATAAAGAAGATTTAAAAGAACTTGAAAAAGAGTATCACTTTTTATTGGGAATAAAAAATCAAAGATACAATAATACTGAATGGTTTGTTTGTACTAATGAAGAATATGAATATTGGACAACTAGAGGTTTTGGCCTCTTAAGGGATTATAAATAATGAGTAATTTAACTAATACAATTAATGAAAGCTTTATACAATATTCAGGTGCAGTACTTCAATCTCGCGCCTTAGTTGACGTACGCGATGGCCTCAAGCCATCTGCCCGCCAAATTTTTTATTCAATGCTTACTCGCAAGCTGACCCATGATAAACCGTATAAGAAAACTGCCAATGCTGTTGGTATGGCTATGGCGGATTTCTATATCCATGGTGACAGCTCATGTGAAGGTGTTATAATGCGCGCTGGACAGCCGTTCGCAATGAGATACCCACTTGTAGAAGTTAAAGGTAATGTTGGTTCTCTTATTGAATCTGGCAATTGGGCTGCAATGAGATATACAGAGAGCCGCCTATCAAAACTTTCTTCAATTCTTTTTGGGGATATTGATAAAGATACAATTTCAGACTGGCGCGACAACTACGACAATACAAAGCAATATCCAAGTGTTCTTCCAAGCAAAGGCTTTTATAATATTTGTAATGGAACAATGGGTATTGGTATTGGAATGGCTTCATCAGTACCTCAATACAATCTGCGTGAGATGAATAAAGCGCTTGAACATCTGCTTCTTAATCCAGATTGTAACTTTGACGATATTTATATCGCGCCAGACTTTGCAACGGGCGCCATCTTATTAAACGAATCTGATGTAAAAGAATCAATGAAACGTGGCACTGGTTTTGCTTGCAAGCTACGTAGTGTAGTTGATTTTGATAAAAAAGAGCGTTGTTTCGTTGTAACTGAAATTCCATATGGAGTTTATACCAATACAATTTGTGGAGAGCTTGAAGCAATTATCAATAACGAGGAAAATCCAGGAGTAGACAGATTTAATGACCTTACTGGTAAAACTGCATTAATTAAAATTTATTTAACAAAACGAGCTAATCCAGATAAGGTTCTTAAATATCTTTATAAGAATACCTCTCTCCAATCTCACTATTCAATCAACTTTACAATGCTTGATAATGGACGTTTTCCAAAAGTATTTACTTGGAAAGAAATGCTCCAAGCGCATATTAACCATGAGAAAGAAGTATATAGGCGTGGATTCGAATTTGATCTTCGTAAAATTGAAGACCGTCTTCATATTATCGAAGCATTGCTTAAAGTAATTGCTTCTATTGATAAAGTAATCCAAACAATTAAAACTTCTGAATCTACGTCGAAGGCGCGCGAGCGACTTATGAAGGAATATCTTCTTGATGAAGTACAGGCGAAAGCAGTCCTCGATATTAAACTTTCTCGACTGGCGCATTTAGAAGTTGAAAAATTAAAATCTGAAAAGTCAAAACTTGAAAAAGATCGAGATTTTATCTATAATATAATTAGAAATGAAGAGTTGTTTAATCAAGAATTGATTAAAGGTTGGCGTGAGGTTGCGTCAAAATTTGGTGATGATAGAAGAACTCAAGTTTTAAATATATCGAAAGAAGATGATGAACCAAAAGAAAAACAAGAACTTTTAATTAACCTTTCAAACCAAAATAATATCTATGTAACAACCGTTTCTACACTCTATACCCAAAAACGTGGTGGAGTTGGAAACAAATTTAAAATGAGCAAAGGAGAATATGTTGTTGCTACTGCTTCTGGAACAAATCTAGATACAGTTTTATTATTCTCAAATCAAGGAAACTGTTATCATATAACTCCAGGAGAACTTCCATTTGAAGAAGTAATTCCAATTGAATCTTTAGTTGAACTTAATTCAAATGAACAGATTAAAGATTTAGTCTTCTTAAACAAAAAGAATAAAGCAGAATTCATAATTTTCTTTACAAAGAAGGGCATTTTGAAGAAAAGTAAACTTTCTGAGTATAATATACGAAGAAAGAGTGGTGTAAAGGCTTTAAATTTAGATAAAGATGATGAAATTGTTTCTATTCTTTTTGTAAATAACGAGCGAGTTGGAATGATGACGGCGCGAGGTCAATTTATTATGTGTGAAACTAAAGACATTCGTGCTATTGGAAGAGTAGCAAGAGGAGTTAAAGGAATTACTTTAAATACAGGTGATGAATTAGTTTGCGCTCAAGTTATCAATAATAATACAAAAGAATTTTTAAGTGTAAGTGAAAAAGGTTATATTAAAAGAACTTCAATTAAAGATTTTGTAGTAACTGGTAGAGGAACTAAAGGTAGCAAAATCCATGTGTTGAATGATACGGATGATAGGTTAGTATACTTCGCCGCACTAGAAAATCAAAAAGAAACAATTATAGTTTCGTCAAACGCGCAGATTAAAATCAATTTAAATGAAGTGAATCTTCTATCCAAAGGCGCGCAAGGTACGAAATCTATAAAACTTAATAACTCAAAGGTCATCGGTTTATTAACTTTTTAAAATTTTAAAGCTTTTAAAATTTGAGTTATTACTAAAATTAATATATAATATATATAGAAAGTTAAGAGAACTTTCCGAAAACTAATTACTAAATATTTTATTAAAAAGGAGAATTACATTATGAAGCTGACAGAAAAGAGCATGGAAGTACTGAACTACGTTAAGACTAATGGTGGAAAGGTTTCGATCGCGGAGCTGGCTGAGGCTCTTGGTAGAAGCGAAAGATCCGTTGGCGCAAACGTCACTGACCTGACCAAGAAAGAGCTTGCTGCTAGAGAAAAGGTTGAAGTTGAAGGCATGGAGAAGCCTGTTACATATGTCGTTCTGAGCGACGCTGGCATGGCTTGGGTTCCTACCGAAGACGCTGAGTAATAGAACTGTAATGGAGGCTTTTTAGCCTCCTTCTATTATTCTTTTTAAAGGTTTAAAAATAGGAGAAATAAGAATGTTAAGACAAGCAGAGAATAGAGTAAAAATTGAAGGTATCCTTTCAGAAATTGATATTAAGCCGATTACTTTTAAGAAGAATGGACAGGATGAAGAAGCGCTTAGTGGAACCATTACTGTTAAAGTGAATCAGAAAATTAGTGGTAAAGATAAGGAGCTTATGATTCCGATTCATATGTTCGCTCCGAAGCTTACAAATAAAAGAACTCCAAATCCGGCGTTCGAGTCTATCAAGAAAGTTGCAAATGATTTTGTTTCAATCGCTGCGGCCGGTGACGAAGAAAAGGCAGATAGAATTCGTATTACTGGTGGTTCGATCAGAATGAACGAATATCATGCAGCGGATGGTCATCTGGTTTCTTTCCCGAGAGTTAATGCATCTTTCGTTTCTAAGATTTCTAAGGCTGATTGTAAGCCTGAAGCAACTTTCACCATGGAATTTGCTGTTGCAAGCAAAGATGATGAAATGGATAGAAATGGAGAGCCGACTGGTCGTTATAAGATTATGGCAATCATGCCGCAGTATGGTGGAAAAGTTGATGTAGTTCCGCTGTATGCAGAAACTGATGGTGTTATCAGTGCAGTTTCCACATATTGGGAAATTGGTGATACTGTCAAGGCTCATGGTAGACTTGATTTCTCTTCTACAACTGAAACAACTTATGAAGAAGTTGATTTTGGTGAACCGATTGAGAAGATTAGAACAATTAATAAGAGCGATCTTATTATTACTGGTGGTTCTCAGGAGCCGCTGGATGGTGATTTTGCTTTTGCAAAGGCAGACCTTGATGAAGCTCTGGCAGAGAGAAAGGCAAATCTGGAAAGACAGAAAGAAAGAGATATGTCTAGAACTTCCAGCAGAAAGGCACCTGCAGCAACTTCCAATAACGGTTTTAGCGATCTCGGATTTTAGGGGGTAAATTATGGCTGGTATTGATATTTTAAATATCGAGCCTACCGTAATTTCAAGAGATTTAAAGGGAAAATATATTTTAATTTATGGTAAGCCAAAGACGGGTAAAACCACTTTGGCTTCCCGTTTCCCAAAGAATCTTCTTATAGCTTTTGAGAAAGGTTATAACGCGATTGATGGGATTAAGGCTGTCGATATTAATAAATGGGCAGACTTTAAACTTGTCTTACGTCAGCTTGAAAAACCGGAAGCTCGAGAGATGTATGATACGATTACAATTGATACAACTACCATTGCTTATGAAATGTGTGAGCAGTTTATTTGTTCACAGAATGGGGTTCAGTCAATTGCTGATATTCCTTGGGGTGGCGGATATAGTGCCACTAAAAAGGAGTTTGAAAAGTGTCTTAGAAAAATCACAATGCTTGGGTATGGTTTAGTTCTTATTTCTCATATTGAAACAAGAAAAGAAAAAACCAGTGATGATAGTGAGATTGAGATTCTCGCGCCGAGTATGCCTAAGCGTTGTTATGAGGTTGTAAATCAGATTGTAGATATTATTGGTTATATTTCTACAGAATGGGATGATGAAGGTAATAGTCAGAGATGGCTGTATACTAGACAGACTCCGACAGTAATGGCGGGCAGTCGTTTTCCATATCTCGCACCAAAGATTAAACTTGGTTATGATGAGTTGGTAGCCGCAATTAACAAGGCTATTGATGAGCAAAGAGATAAGAATGGCGCGACAGTAGTTGATAAACTGGAAATTAAAGTTGAGGAACCACTTGATTTTAATAAGATTAGAGATGAAGCTTCTGTTATTTGGGGTAATCTAGTTGGTAAAGATCCCGCGAATGCTGAACGGATTCTCAAAAAGGTAGAAATGATTTTTGGAAGAAAAATTAAACTTTCAGAAATCACCGAAGATCAAGTCGATTTATTCAATCTCGTTTTACTTGATATGAAAGACATGGAAAAGGAGCAGTAATGCTCCTTTTAAATTTGACTTTTTTCCATTTTTTTGATATAATATAATTAGGATAAAAGGAGAATTTATATGGCGGAATGTAGAATCTGTAAACAACAAATTGACAAAGAAAAAGATGACTGGGTTATGCCCAGCCGCAATTATTACTTCCATCGTAAATGTTATCACGATTGGAAAAAGACAGAACCCCTTGTAGATGAAGAGTGGAAACCATTTATATATGATTTTATTAGTCGTGATTTAAAAGTCTCTTATAATTATCATATGGTTGAAGCTCAGCTAAAGAAATTCTTGAAAGAGAAGATGACAATGAAAGGGGTTTATTTTGCGTTAAAATATTTTTATGATATAAAAGGAAATGATTGGGATAAGGGAAATGGTGGAATAGGTATTGTTCCATATGTATATAGGGAGTCTTGTACATATTGGGCAAAGAGAGAACAAATGCAAAAGGGTACAATCGCAGAGATTGAACGTCAAATGCGCGAGGCCATGGAACGTCCTAAAAAAGTTGTTGTTAGAAAAATCGGTAAACCCAAAAAGGGTGCTATTGATTTAAGTAGTATTGCAGAAATGGAGGATGACGAGTGATTGATCGAAGAGATGTCCAACAGATTCTCGGAAGTCTTATACAGCGCCCTCAATTATTAAGCGAAGTAGATAAATATAATTTTAATATAACAGATTTTCCAACTAAGTTTGAAAAATATATTTTTGGTGCAATTGATGGTTTATATCGAAATGGTGCAACAAAAATTCAGCCTATAGATATAGAAAATTATTTAAGTGCAGATCCAGTTGGCGCGAAAATATTTAAAGACAGAAATGGAATTGAATATGTACAAGATATAGTAGAACTATCTGAAGTTGATAACTTTGGGTTCTATTATAATAGATTCAAAAAATTTAATTTATTAAAAGATTTAAAGAAAAGCGGTTTCAACACAGAAGAATTTTACTGTGAAGATTTAACGAATCCAAAAGCACAAGAAATTAATCAAGCTTTTGACTGGTTAACTCCAAAAGATATAACTGATGCAATGAAAAAGAAATTGCTGAAGTTAGAAAATGAATATGAAACTGGTGGAGAAATTGAAGTTGAAAGTGCAGACAAAGGTATTGAAGAATTAATTGATCAATTTGGAGTAGAATATGAAATTGGCGTTCCTGTTCAGGGTCATATTTATAACCAAGTTATTGATGGTGCTAAAAGGGGAACGTTAACGATTCGTTCTGCCGCGAGTGGTGTAGGTAAAACCAGGAATGCAGTAGCAGATGCCTGTTATTTAGCATATCCTTTTAGATATAATAGTGTGACTTGTGAATGGGAACAAAAAGGAAGTAATGAACGAGTTTTATTTATAGTTACAGAACAAAGATTTAAAGAAGTTAGAACAATGATTTTAGCTTATCTTACAGATATAAATGCAACTCGTTTTAAATATGCAGATTTTAGTGAGCGAGAAAGAAGTATTATTTCTCAAGCGACTGCGCTAATGAAAAAGTATAGTTCTAACTTAATTTTAGTTAAAATGCCGAATCCATCAATTGAAAGTGTAAAATCAATTGTTAGAGAGAATTGTATTATATATGATATTGGATATGTATTTTACGATTATATTTTTATTGGGCCGTCATTACTAAATGAGTTTAAAGGTTTCGCATTAAGAAATGATGAAGTATTGTTAATGTTTGCAACTGCATTAAAAGATTTGGCGGTTGAATTAGATGTTGCAATGTTTACTTCAACTCAGTTAAATGCAAAAGGTGACGATAATAAAGATATAAGAAATGAAGGTTCATTGGCGGGCGGTCGCAGCACGATTAATAAAGCGGATAATGGTGCGATTATGGCTAGACCAACAAAAGAAGAATTGGAAGTATTAGAACCTTTATGGGAAGGTAAACCATATTATACACCGAACTTAGTTACAGATATTTTTAAAGTAAGAAGCGGCGAGTGGACTCAAGTAAGAATTTGGTCAAGAATGGACTTGGGAACATTAAAGAAAACGGATTTATTCATAACTGATTCTAGGCTTGAACCATTAGAACAATTTTTTGAAAGAGAAGAATATCAGGTTCGTAATTGGGATGAATCAGAAGATAAACATTTACAAGTATTACTCGAAAGGTTAAATGATGGTGAGATAATTGATTAACTATAAAGAAATCATTGACCAATTAGACACTCAAAAAGTTATTAAACTAATGGAAACATTGGGTGTGGAGGACTATATTGAAAAGCCAGGATATGTGGTCTTCCCAACCATTTGTCATAATGAAGACCCATCTGAAGCATCAATGAAATTATATTATTATGAGAATAATCATTTGTTTGTATGCTATACAGAATGTGGGAACATGAGTATTTTTAAATTCCTTAAACATTATTATGAATGTAGAGGAATTACGTACGACTGGTATCAAGATATATATAAGGTAATTCTTGATTGTAGTAATTATAATCAAAGTTTTGGCTTTGCGCCACCTAAGTA
>Ga0326514_10001134_pt1 | contig 17432 bp, 28 predicted proteins | sample 3_2548_0518_D_FD_203653 | JGI IMG/M metagenome (GOLD analysis project Ga0326514, IMG submission 203653) | Bovine rumen microbial communities from UC Davis, California, United States - 3_2548_0518 | ecosystem: Host-associated > Mammals > Digestive system > Stomach > Rumen | place: USA... | reverse complement strand
TGTTGCAGTGATGGCGAATTGCCACCTGGAGTGAAAAAATTCCAATATGCTCCAAGTAAGCATTTTAGTTGTTCTAATTTGAACTATTCAGATTTATATCTATGAAATATTACATTTTTTAGAATGTCTGTTTATCTCACGTAATTTTGAAACGTTATCGCCATTCAGAACATTTCCAAATCTACATGGACCACCAGAAGCTGCACAACAATTTGGATAGATTGTTCCATCAACTCCAATCTCAAAACCACTTAATACACAAATGGACGTATCCATCCATCGTTCCATTTTACCTTGAGTGGCATATGTTCCAACGAGATTTTTTGCACGGCCAACTTTTGCAAGTTCATATGCAATTGTGCATGTTTTAAATTTACATTGTTGGCCCCATTTTGCGCCATCTAAATTTACTTCTGAATATAACAAAATAGGCGTGTCATCACTTTGAAAATATTCTGCAATTGTGTCAACATATTGTAAGCCACAATTATTCTTTTCAATTGTCCAGTCATTCACAGAAATTGTAACAATTGTTGGCTTCCAATTTAAAATCATTGGCACATATTTCTTGTGTTCTTTCCACCACCAACCAGATGTATAAACGTTTGTTGCAATGTTATGTTTTTGGCATTCTTTGACTACATACTCACAAATGTCTGGATATAATAATGGATCGCCACCTTGTAAACAAACAACCCATTTGTCAGCATCACCACCATCAACAATTTGTTTTATAATTGTATCAATAACTTCTTTTGAGACGACGCCTTTATTATCCATAGACGCATTTTCACGGCAATGAGCACAAGCTAATGGGCACTCATTTGTTATTTTAAGTGCCACCATATTGTTTGTCATGAAATATTTTCGTGCTAAGTTTGAGTTAAAAAAGCTATTTGGAACCAACATATATTTTATTAGTTTCCATCGTAAGGATTTTGATACGCTACACCAGTTGCAGCTGCTTCAGCTTGTGAATTGCGTGACAATGTTCCAAGGATAAATTGATAGCCTTTCCAACTTTCAACAAGATGATTGATGAAATTGTATTCATTCTCAGTTTCAAGAACGTCTGCTTTCAATTTTGCAAGCTGTGTCATGTTCTCTTTACGAACAGCCATTTCAATTTCTTTTGCAGCCATCATTTTCTTTGGATTTAATGTTGCATCACGTGTCTTAACTTCAATAAATTTCTCAGCATAAAAATTATCGTATTTTTCCTGAGCAACTGAAGCCTTAAAACGTGCTTCTTGATGCAACGTCAAAAGACCAAGCATGACGCTTTCATATTCCATCAAAGCCTGATTTAATTTTCCAAAACCAGGTGTATCATCACCATTGAATAAAAGAGACTCATTCATTTGAGCAATTTTCTTCTCAACAAATTTTATAAGTGTCTCTTCTGCTTCTGAATATGTTTTTTCAACTGTATATAATTCGTCTGGAGTGTCTTCATAAAAGACTGGTTTGCTTCTTCCCATAATATAACTATATTAACAATGAACACAAGATTTTTAATTATTATCGGTCCTTCTGGAAGTGGTAAGTCAACTTTGTCAAATCAACTGTTAAAAGACTTTCCAAATATTTTTCATTATGAAGACATTGATAAAAATATAAAAATGTCAAATGGAAAAACTTTTGAAAAGCATTATGAATTTATGGCCACATCAATTTTGAACCAAGAGAAATCACATAATGACAAAATAATTGTTGTGAATTCATACTCAGATAAATTTATAAATTTTGAAAAAGACTTATATATAAAAATTTACATTGACGAAAAATTTACAAATTATGAGAGAATTGACTTACTTAAAAAATTAGGCATTTATAATGAGATGTTTCAAAATTGGAATACTGGATATAATTCTAAAAATGATTTTTTATATAATAGAGAAAATTATGATGAATTGAAAACATGGTTGCTTACCTGTTTAAATAATCTTTAAAAGGGTAAGTAAACTTGAAAACCCTATAGATTTTAAATTATAGTAATATAGGGTATACTGAAATTCTCATTATTAATATATTATAATATATACACTAAAGGAGATAATAATAGTGGGAATTATTCATAACAATTGTAAAAAGATGAAATCTGACGAAGAATATATTAGAAATGATGTTCTTCGTGTATCTGAGACAGATAAAGGAAAACTAATCGATTTTTTCTTGACTGAAGAAATTGACTCAATTGAGGACTATATCGACTTCTTGCGTGAAGTTTCAAGCGCTCGTGCTGATGATACAATTCGTGTACATTGCAATTGCTATGGTGGTGATGTGAATGTTGCATTGAACATTTTTGATGCGCTTCATTTGTCAGATGCATACGTTGAGTTCTGGATTGAAGGTATGTGTGCTTCAGCTGCAACAATGATTATGCTTGCTGCAGATACTTGGAAAGTTTACCCTCATTCACGTGTAATGATTCATGCTTGGACAACATTCACATATGGAAAATGGAATGAATTGAAAGAACAATTGAAATTTGATGAGCGCGTCTTTGAAAAGCAGTTCCGTGAAGTTTACAAAAACTTTTTGACTGCAGATGAAATTGAGCTTTGTCTTAATGGCAAAGACTATTGGCTCTCTTCAGAAGAGACGGTTCAGCGTCTTAATAATTTCCAGGCAGATGCTATGGCAAAACAGGACGCAATGAATGAAATTGTTGATAAATACCAGAAATTGATGAGTGAAGAATTCAAGAAAATCGAGAACACACCTGCAATTGTGAAATCAACAAAAAAGACAAAAAATAAGCCAAAGCCTGTAGAAAGTAAGCCTGCAGCTACTTCTGATGCAGAAGACTAATTAAAAAAGACACCTGTTTGTTGCAGGTGTTTTTTTTTACTAATTTAAATACATATAGGAGAAATTTATTAGAATGACACCTGAACAAGCCTATGATAACAAATATAATGTTGGCTACACACAATGGGGAACAGTTGCAAAATATGGAAAAGTAAAGTCTATTGGACACCCAAAAACCTTTTCTCGTGCAAATGACAGTAAACTTGCATTAGGTGGAGCTTGGGCCACACAAGCTTATCACTTTACAAACATGAAACCAAACATGCGTGGCGCAAAAGCTTTGAAATTTATTGCTGAGCATCCAGGATGCACACGTAGAGAGATTCTTGATGGTATTGGTTTACCACCAAACTATTTTAGCAATTTCTTTACAGCACTAAAGAAAACAGATCTTCTTGACACAACGATGAGCGAAAGAAACAGTTATACACTTACTGAAAAAGGTATGGCCCTTGTTGATGATATTTTTAACTCACCATTGCATGAGTCTATTTTGAAAGAAGGAAATTGCTCTGAAGAGAGATTGCTTGAGCTTTGCAAAGAGCTTACTGGAGTCTTTAATGAAATAGAACAAGATGGTGACTATGAGTCAATGTCACAGGTAATTGTTAATGCTCTTAATGACTCAGAATTCTCATACAATTTTATTATTCATCTTGGAAAGACACTTAAATATGAGTTTCAGTTTTAATAATTAATCTTATATATATTATAAGAGGTACAGCTTATGGAAGTTTCAGCTATTGTAAAGCCACAGTCTTTGGTTTCGCAGTTAGAAGGAAAGCCTCAGGAAGCTATTAAAGAACGTACAGAAGAATGCACAACTGAGGCTATTGAAAGCATTCAAACTCCACAAGAAGAGGCACAAAGTAAAATTGATTTATTGGTTTAAAAAACATTAAACTTTATGCTAAAATATGCCGATAATATAATATAGACAATGGAAAGTCGAAAAAATTCCAAGGAAGGATTTAATGGTAATCAATCATAACATGAGCAGCATTTTCGCTTCAAGAATGGAAAACTTGAACACAAATGCTCTTCAATCATCAATGGAAAAACTTTCATCAGGACAGAAAATCAATAAAGCTGGTGATGATGCTGCGGGTCTTGCCATCTCTGAAAAGATGCGCTCACAAATTCGTGGTCTTAATCAGGCTTCAAGAAATGTGCAGAATGGTGTTTCATTTATTCAGACAACAGAAGGTTATCTTGCAGAAACTGGTGATATTCTTCAGCGTATTCGTGAGCTTGCTGTTCAGTCAGCAAATGGTTTGTATACAGACGAAGATCGTATGCAGATTCAGGTAGAAGTATCACAGCTTGTAGCTGAAGTTGATAGAATTGCTTCTTCTGCTCAGTTCAACGGTATGAACATGCTTACAGGTCGCTTTGATAAAGAAGGTGGTGTTGCAATGAATTTCCAGATTGGTGCAAATGTTGACCAGAACATTTCAATCAATGTAGCATCAGCAACTGCTTCAGCCCTTGGTTTGACTGGAGCTCAGGGTGAGGAAGGAAACACAATTTCAATTGCATCAGCAGATGAAGCTAACTCAACTATTGCAACTATTGATGAAGCATTGAAAACAGTAAATAAGCAGCGTGCAGACCTTGGTGCTGTGCAGAACAGAATGGAAACAGCTAAGAAAGGAATTGATGTTGCTGCTGAAAATATTACATCTTCTGAGTCTGTTATTCGTGATGAAGATATGGCAACAGCAATGGTTGAATATACTAAAAACCAGATTTTGCAGCAGTCTGCAACTGCAATGCTCGCAAATGCAAACTCACAGTCACAGAACGTTTTGGCCTTACTTCGGTAGCTGGTAGTTTTGAGGGTGGGTTTCTATCAGATAGCTTAAATTAAAAATTGTAAAGGGGACCACGTGGTCCCCTTTTTACTAATATATTGATTGTGTTAATCTATTTTTATAGATAAGGAGAACAGCCTATGAATGAGTTTAATTTATTTAAATTCAAATTCTTTAATGAAGTTGGTAACATTGCTGTTGTGATTGTTGCTGCTCGTAAAGACCTTAAAAATGAAGAAGTTCTCTTGAAAGTTGCAAAGGATGTTGCAAGCAATTATTCTGAAGACAGGAAAATTAAGTATTCTGATGAGCTTGTAAGACAGCTTAAAGATACTGCTGAATCGCGGCTTTTAGGAACATTCAAACCTGTGGAAGAAGAAGATGGTTTAGACTATTTCTTTGTCCTATTGCAAAAAACAAAAAGATGGTAAAAAAGTTATGGGAGCTTCAAGCTCCCATTTTTTTTTATTTTACTATTCTTACAGTAAAAGTTTTTGGTATATCGTCAATGTCTAATGAAACTTCTTGTGGCTTATTATCACCAGAAGAGTTTGCAATAAAGCTGAATGTTGAGAGTAAAAGCTTACTGCAATCTTCCTTCTTCTTTGTGTTGATTTTGAACGGAAACTTCATTGTTTTTCGCCACCTCTTTCTAAACGCCTTAAAAGTTTGGAAAATTACAAGTTTTTGAAAAATGTTTAAATTACGCTTAATACTACAAAAAATATAAAACAAATAATTGCAATATTCGCAAAAATAATAGATAATTTGTAAAGTATCTCAATATCAAACACTTTTGCATTAAGAGCACATAATATTGTGATGAACATAAGCACAATAGCAATTACTCCAAATATATCACTTATTAGCATCCTATGACCTGCCATTTTTTTTCCATTGCTTTAGCTGCATCTCGAAGTTTGCACAGTCGCTTAATTTCTTTTTCGCAGTCAATAATGTCTCTTTGATTTTCATATGGTGAGTAACAGCCTCCACGATAACCAACAGACTTTTTCATATAACGAAGTTGAGCACGCATTCTGTTGATGTCTTTTGTATACTCAGCCCAACTTTTTCTTACAACCATATCGTGCTCGTAGTCATCTTCTTCCTTGACTGCTCTTTCGCAATCATCAAGCATTTCCTGTCGGTGAGCATTTACATCACAATCAAAGTCTGTTACAGATTCTCCCCCAATCGGAATCTTTCATTGCTTCGAAAAAGAAATCTTTCATAATTAATTCTCCTCTAGTTGGATGTCCTGCAATTCTTGAACAAGCCTTTGCATAACATCTCCTTCTTTTAGAATTAAACTTGCTTATCGAATTACAGCGTACCGACACTCTTTAATTTTATTCCGATAAAATTTTATACCATTATTTGATGTTGTAAGACCCTTTTTACTATAATAAGTCCATTTAGAGCATTTTTCTCTTGCTAGTTTTGCTGTTTGATAACGTTTAGTGCTAGTTGAAGGTATTTCAGTATAAAAAAGCAGACGTGTTTCATAAATAACATTAAATTCTGTATCCGAGATTTTTTCACATTCTGCAAATGTAAAAGACCACGTAGCTCTAGAATAATTACCATTATCATCGGTAAACCAAGTTTTTTCAACTAAGTTTTCGTTTGTTGACCCATCAGTTGAACAACCAATGCACACAAAAGATGCTACAAAAAAGCACAAAATAAAAAGAATATGTTTAATTTTCATTTTAATTTTTCCTATAATAAAAATTTCTATTCTTCCCGCATCAGTAGCCATTAGAATAATCTTTTTTTCGCAAAATCTGCAAGGTCAAACTGGCCTTTAATTTTAACTCTTTTTGAAAGGATCTGCTACAAATGTTTCAAGTTTTTGAGCTCCAGTCACCAAAGAAGTTGAACATAAACCAAAGAAAGAGCTCGACAATTCCAGTCATTATGATGAAAGCTGAAAACTTTTCATTTGGAGTTTTGAAGTTTAATGCGCTCATGATAAGGTAGATGACTGGAGCGATAATTGCAGAAATACCAAAAGTATTCCTCAAAGGCCGAATTGGAAAGTTTGTATTGTTTCGTGTCATCTTTTAGTTTCCTCCACACATTTTTACGAAGTCTTCTTCACTGATGAGATTTACACCATCTTTGCGAGCTTTTACAGCTTTTGTAGAAGTTGAGTTCGGGTCAGCAAGAACGAGGTAGTCAAGACCTTTTTTGCAAGAGTCAAACACGATACCACCATTGTCTTTTACCATCTGCTGAAGTTCTTTGCGTGGGCGAGAAGCAGCTCCTGTGAAACAGAATGACTTACCACCAAGATTACCTTGAACCGGCTCTTCAACATCAACAATTTTGACATATTTCAAAACTTCTTTCATGTCATCTGCTAAGGCTGCCATTCCAGTTGTAAACTTCATAGCAGTCAATCTACGGATTCCATCTCCTTCAAAATTATTGTGGTCTCTATTCTGAAGGTCTGAGAGTTTTTTTGCTCCAACGTTATCGATGATTTTCTGAGCAACTTTTTCTCCAATATCTTCAATATTGAAAGCTGCGATAAACTTTGCAAGAGTCATCTCATTGTGAGCAGCAACTTCTTTTCGCATTTTAGCGATTGAGCGCTCACCATAACCGTCAAGAGTTTTAAGATAGTCATAAACCTCATCTTTGTAAATGCAGCTGACATTGTCAAATTTTTCAGCAATTTTTTCGACAGTGGCTGTTCCAAACTCTTTGATTTCAAGAGTATTGGTAAATTTCGTCAAACGACCACTGATGTAAGATTTGCAGTTTGTGTTTCCACAATAAAGCTGTTTATGATTTTCTGAAAGAACCAGAGCTTCACCACATTTTGGACAAACAGTTGGAAGACCCCAGTTATGTGCTTTTGAAAGTTCAATTAAGTTCATATTCACCTCTTTACGGAAATAATATATGAAAAGTTTTAAGGAAGTTCAATAATTTTTAACATTTCTCCAGGAATTTTATCACGAACAAGCTCAATATCTTCTTCATCCATTCCCCATGCTTCAGCTGCCAACATACCAACCAAACAAGTTCGAGTATCAGTGTCACCACCAAGAATGAGAGACTTTTCAATTGCTTCACCAAAACTTTTTGAGATAAACCTTATGATGATTGCTTCACGCATAGTTCCATATGCTGAAATGTCAAACTTTCGTGTTTTGAGCATTTCTTCATAAACTCCAATACTAGCATACCGCATACTGCATGCATAAGCAAAACCATAAGCTTGACCTCGCGCGAGTTGAATAAGCTCATATGCAAGCTCATTACACTCAGTGCAGTTGTGTGTAACTTTGACAGCTTCATGCATTCTGTCAATAAGCTGCCTGTAGTCGTTGTCATTTTTATGAGCTGCAATAAAAGGTGAAAGCATCATCAAAGCGCCATTTGAATTGCTGTGACATTCACCAGTTTTTGGAACTTCTGGATAGATTATATTTTCTTTGAAGTTTGTTGAAAAACCAGCATTAAAATAGCGTGAGCCCCAATCTTTGAAAGCTTCATCCATTTTTCTTTCATGTTTGAGAGCATCAAGGACTGCAATTGTCAAGACTGTATCATCTGTAAAATGTCCTTTTTTAACCATTTCACGGAAAGGTTCAGTTTTGTCTGGAAACTTGTTTTCTAAAGTTGAGCCAGCAATATCACCAAGAATAGCGCCATAAATTATCTGGTTATCAAATTTCATTTTATTCACCTCGAGCTTTTGTGAGCGCTTCAGCAAGTGCGTCAATTTCTTTTTTAGAAAGAATGTCTTTTCGATTTACTACAACAGCATTCTCAACTCCACAAAGTTTGGAGATGTTGATGTAGCGACGACATACACCTGGAGCTTCACAACCAGCATCTTCACAACGGTCTGGAAAAGCAATACATTTTTCTTGTTCGCCACAAGGCGCTGTAACTTCAACAAAGTCGGTTTGCTCCATTTGATTTACCATGTTTTCAGGGTGTTCAATACAATCCTTAACGAATGACATGAAACAGAGGTCTTCAAATTCTTCTTTTGAAAGTTCTTTGCTGGCTGGAACATTACAAACATGTCCCTGCATGAAAAACATTTTTGCAATCTCTTTAATGCTGTTAGTTGGAATTTCATTTTTTACAACATTCCAATATTTCTCAAACTCGATGTTGAGAAGTTCTTCATTGTTCTGCATAACAACCTCCAAGATTATATGATTTTAAGTTCTTTGTAAACTTTATAGATTTTTGGTGCTTGACGTGCAAACCAGTCAACCATCTCTTCATTTGTAGCCCAACCTTTATCATAAGTGTGTGAGTCTTCATCAAGGCCACTTTCCATCAAAAATGCATGCACAATCTCATGTCTCAAAACACGTTTGAGGTTGGCATGTTGCTGAACAATGTTGAACTCAGCATTTGTTTCATCAAAGTTTTCGTCAATGTCTTGAACAATAATCGTCCTGTCAACATCAACTGTGTAACCTAATGCATGTTCAAATGCAGGGTCATCTTTTTTGTAAATAATGAGCCATTCTTCACCAAGAATAGTGATTGTCTTTGTGCGCTCATCATTAGTTTTTGTCTCAGCCATCAGTATGCTCCTGTGTAAGAGTCAATATTTAAGTCACTGTTTTTTAAATTATAGCTGAAAGTATAAACTCCTTCTTCAAAGTCTATACATGAGTTTCGAACCAACTCAAGCACGCGGCGGAAATCGAAAGCATCAATTGTTTTTTCAAGTTTGATATTTATTTCTCTTTCGCCCTTCTCGTTTGCTTTTATTAAAATCTGGTTTGCCATATGGTATAGATTAACACATGGCAACCAGTTTTATGTTTTTTTTATCTGTAGCAGAAGTCTACTGCATCTTCATAGCGTCCAACATTGATGAGTTTGCAGAAGTTGTGTTTTTCAATGTAGCTGAGTGACTTGTCTTCAAGAACCTCATCAGCTTCTGTTTCAAACTTTCTGAGTGACTCCAAGAAGTATTTCTTCAGCTTTGCAATTGTGTCTTTGTTGTAATTCAGCTTTTCACGAGATGCCTGAACAGAAACCTCACCAACAGGAATGTGTATTACAATTGTTCCTGAGAAGAAGTCATTTTTCATAACGTTGCTGTCAATACCATATGCAACACCACCAATTTCAGCAAGAAGATTGTTTCCAAACTGAAGCTTCTTGAAGTAAGATGAGCCATTTTGCATTCTGACACGCTCAATCATATAGACTTTCATTGCTTCGTCTTCATTTTCAAGAAAAAGACATCTTCGAACCCATGACTTGAAGGCTCCAAGTGAAATTTCATCCATGTTTGGGAACTCTTTTGCGAAGAAGAAAACTTTAACAGCAGCTGTGATAAAGTCTTCCATATCTTCAGGCTTTACTGGAACTTCAACTGTAGTTCCGCTTTCATCACAGTCTGAACTTGAAGCAGGAACGAGTTCATAACCAGTTTCACCTTTGAAGGCAACATATGAGTTTTTCTTTCCGTTTTTAGAAGTTGTTACAGTGAACTGGTCAGTGTAAGCGAAAGGTGTTTTACAACCAATTCCAAAACCACCAATCTGTGAGTTGTCATCGCCTTTAGTTGAGTTACCATATTCACAGTAAACCTTTCTGACTTTTTCATCGGTCATACCAATTCCATGGTCTGTTACCCTGAAAACAGGATTTTGCTTAGTTGGAAGGACAACATCAATTTTGCCAGAAGTTTTACCTTCGATGTTTGCATCAATCGCGTTGCTGTAAACCTCTCGAACAATCGCTTCAATTGGCTGTTCATACATTTTATTTGAAAGAATGTCGAGAATGTTCATGTTCTGAGCAATTGAAAAGCTCTGTGATTTTCCAACATTGTTTTCAACCTGTGACTGTTCTACCTGGTTTACCATATGTATCTCCTGTTTTTATTGTCGATTTACGTAAATAATATATGAGAAAATAAAAAAAGGTTCAAAAATAATTGAACCTTTTTAATAATTTTTATAGATGTAAACCTGATGGCATTGAAACACCATACTTAGAAGCCAAAGACTTAATTGATGAAGCACTGAATGAATTACTTGAAAGTTTAGTTCCTGCTCCAGATTGTTTAGCTTCAGCTTCTTCTTGGGCTTTGTTGCGCTCTTCAATGATTTGGTCTTTGACATCTTTCAACATCATCAAGTAATCCATTCTCATGTGAAAAAGCTCATCAAATGTGAAGCCCGTATCCTCACTCAAAAGATAGATCAGCCTCAATATCTCTTGGATTTGAAATGGCTTGAAGTAAATCAGAGAGTTGAAAGGTATAGTTTCTGGTAACGACTTTTTGCATAATCGGGTCGAAAACAGTAATTTCCTCTTTATAGCCGAATTTTAAAGTATCAAACAATTTCTGAGCTTGCTGGAATAATGTATATGTAATACGAGGGTCACGAGCAACTTCCAGCTTCTCAGCAAGAGTTTTGCCTGCAAGAGAAACACCTTGGAACTCTTCAATATAGAGAGCTTTTGTAGCAGTCATTGTGAAGATTACTTTTTCCTGCTCGTATTTCTTATATTCATCATACTCATTCTGTGGAACATCTGGAATTCCTGCCAAATTTACATTTTCACCTTGTCTAATGCGTTCTTTTGCGTCTTCACGGAACTTGATGATTTCACCAATACGTCTGTAGCGGTTATCTTCTTTCTTGTACATTTCATCAATGAAAAATTTCAATGTAACGAAATCGCCGTATTTTGGAAGTGAAAACTTAATAGAGACATCTTCACCAGCAATGCGTTTTTTAACACGAACTGAAGTTTTGAAGTCATCTGGAATCTCATAGTAGTCAAGCTTTGAAATATCAAGGTCAAACTTAGGTTTCCAATCTCCGTTCTCAAGAGCTTTCATCTGTTTACGGAAAGCATCAGAGTCTTTTCCACCATACTGCTTTTCAAGGAACTCAACATCCTCTTCAGTTGGAACCCATGTTTGGTCAGGAAAAACAGAAGTATAGAAGATTTCATAAATATCGAGCAATGTTTCAATAACTTCTTTTTCATGAAAATTTTTAACTGAAATGACATTATTTGGATCTGGATTCCAAACCATACTATCAAGAATCTCAACAACTTTGATTGGCATATCATTTTCAGGTGTAGTTGCAAGAACTGCCAAGTCTTCAGGAATAAAGTTACGAATCCAAAAGCTTTCTGGTGCTCCAACTTTTCCACGAGTTGACAATTTAATATTTACATATCCTGGAGGTGCATTTTTAACCTCATTAAGAGTAGTATTTGCTTCATTCATTTTTTCAACCATATTTGGGTTGAGCGCTATTGGTGAGTATTCATCAGCCATTCAATTTTTTCTCCTTTCTATTTTTCACTTCAGCTTTGAAGTCTCTTTTCTTTCTAATATCAACATTGTACATATTTTTCATGAACTCAATGTCAATTCCATAATAATACGCTGCAAAAGCAACACCTTTACAAATCTTATGTTTCTCTATGCTTTTATGTATCAAATAGCGAGAAACTCCAGTTGCATCAGCAGCTTCTGTTTCATTGTGATATTTTTGGCCGGTATTCAGGTCAATAATTTCACTTCGTAGTCTCCTTTGTTTCATAATATTTAGTAATTATTTAGTAGACATCGAAAAAAGGTAAATTTACAATAAGAAATCTAATAAAAGGTAATTTTACAATAAACATTTGTCTTTTTGAATGCAGCGACTATTTTAATATCTATAGGAGATTTTAATATGGGACCACAATTCATTCCAGGTTCTTACAATCCTGCTGGTTGGGACGTTAACGGTGACGGAAAAGTTGACGTAACAATGCGTGATATTGACATGGCACGTAGACGTCCACGTGGCCAGGAAGTTAGAACTTTAAATCAGTATACAGGTTACTTCTCAACAGACGAAGGAGACTATCCTGTTTCAGTTGTAGCTAACTCTATCAAAGAAGCTGCAAAAATCCTCACAATGCCTGGTGTATTTGGCCAAGACTCACAAGAGCCAACAACTATCAAATATGTAAAAGGCATGGTTGCTGTTTCAGTTCCAGTTCACAATGTTGGCTTCAACACGTTTATTACTCCATCTGGAGCTATCGACTCGGGTGCTTATGCAACTCCAGTTCATAGCGAAGTTCAGAATGGAACAGACGTAATCTTCACAGCATTCGAGCCATTTGGTTGGAGATTTGTTGGTTGGTATAAAGGTGACCCTGACAACGGTGGTCAGCTTGTTTCTAAATCACTTCAGTCAACAATCGATGTTTACGACCCATATTCAACATTGGTTTCTTACTATGCTAAGTATGAGTTCAATCCTGAAATCAGAAATGGCCGCTACATTGACTCTTATCGTGGTTGGACATTCGACCTCACATTTGATGAGTATTCTATGTACCCAGGTCGTCTTGTTCTTGTTGCTTCTAACATTGGTGAATATTACTTTGTAATGCAGTCAAAGACTATTGATGAATCTACAGGTGAAGGTGTAATCACATTCATTCCTGACCCAGCAGTTTCTCAGCCTGCCGATAAACAGTGGGAATTCTCTGTTTCAGTTAGACCTTCAAATGTTGGTTTGAACATGACAGTAGAAAATTGCTCAGTTGACAATCCATACGGTATTGCACAGGGTGAAGTATTCTCACTTAGATGGACAAATGACCCAAATGCATATGCAAACTAATGCATAAAAGAGTATCATAATAAAAAGGGACGCTTAAGCGTCCCTTTATTTTTTTAGTAATTACTTTTCATATACAAGCAGCACTTATTCTCAAGCGCAAATTTCTTCGCTTCATTATAGTCATAACCAGCTTTTGCAATCAAGAAGCTCTTAAGACCATGGAAAGTCTCTTCAATTTCTTTGTAAAGCTCTTTTGCTTTGCTGTTCCATTCGATGAAAACAGTTCCGTAAGGGTGGTTCATGATTTGCTGAAGAGCAATCGGTGAGTATTCTGAACTTCCATCAAGAATTGCATATGGAACATTGAAGTCATTGTATGCGCTTTCTACTCCTGTGAAATCTTGTGGCAAGCCTTCCCACATGAAAAATGGTGGCTTCATCTGGTTGACTGTGATTGTATGTGACTCCATAAGAGGCTTCTGCATGTTCGCAGCTTCACGTGAAATTTTATCAAACAAATCTTGATAAACTGGAATGTTTTCTTTCTGGAAAATACGGCCTTTAAACAAGAAATAAACAATCTGTTTGTAATTTATTGCTTCAGCATAAACATCATCAAGTTTAGCTTCAGTAATCTTCTTCTTCAAGTCTTCAAAAAGGTCTCCATCATAAGACTCGACAGGTTCAAAGTCAATTGTGATAACTGGGTGCGCAATTGCAGGACCGTGGTCCATTATGTCATATGTGACACTCTTAATTTTTAGCATTTTGTTCTCCTTTAATTTTTTCAACAAATGAAGGCAAAACTTCATTGATTTCATTTTTCAAAATCTTTTCGATTGGGCCAAAGTTTTTAGACTGAAATAATTCTTTTGAAAGTTTGATTGTGTTTACATTTGTATTTTCAGCAACTTTAGCTGTAATCCAACGTTGGCCATTTTCATCAACGCTAATATCAGGTTCATATCCAGCTTCAGATAAAGTGTCCAAAGCTTTCTGAATGAAAACTGTATTCAATTCATTATCATTGAAGATTTCTTCACCAGCAACTGTAAGCTTTTTGAGCATGTCTTCAAGTTTTGATTGTTTTCTCAAAATTAAAAAACATGAAATCCCAATAATAACAAAAAATATAAAAGAAATAATGGTTTCCATCTTAGTCCTCTTTATTATTAGGATTAACAGTAATTTCAGAAACTAAAAGACTATTGTTAAAGAAGTCATCAGAAGCTTCGTCAATATTTTTGAAAACTCCAGTGCGGTAATTTTTCAAATATAAAACCAAAGACTTTTGATATGAATACTTTAGAACTGTTCCAACATTGTCACCAGGAACAGAGCTCTGCTCAAGCACAATAATTGCGATATTTTTCCAAGGCAAAACTTTGTCAATACGATACATTCTTTCGCCAGTTTTCTTTACACAATATTGTGTCAAAGAGTCAACTTTTTCGCCATTTTCAAGTTCTTGTGCTAATTCTTCATTAGTCTTTTTGTGATTTTCATACAAAGTTTGAACTAAACGTGGGTAGTGATTTTCAACTAAAAGACGTTTAATATTCGCAATGAAGTCTTTTACATTTGCGTCATAGTCAAATGGGAAGAAATATGTCCTATCTGAATTAACATGGTTTAAGAGCACGCCTTTATTTCCATCTTGAATTCTAATAGACATTTTCAATAAAACTGGGGATTTTGTACAGAAATTAGAAAATTTTTTCTGAAAGGTTTTTTCCCACATATCAGTGGTAATCATGTCATCTGCTAACATATATGCATGTTTCTCCTATATAACAGCATTTAATCACTGTTGTCATTATAAATAGTAATAGCATGACGAAACTAAATATTTATATGACTTTACGTGAATATACATTAAATCAAATGAGCATTTCAGGCATCACAATGGGTGCCATGAATAAATATGGACTTGGAGGCGCTTTTTTAGTTTCAGCTTCAGAAAATGGAAAACAGCTTGATTTGATTATTGGTGTACAGTCGTCTAAAAATGAAAATAAACATGTAGACTTGAAAGGTAATCCTCAGCCATTTTTGAAAAGAGAATATGTTGTTCGTCTTTCATTTTCTAATATAGATAAAATATTGCCAAAAGATTGGAAAACCCAAGGTCTTCAGAAAGGCCAACAATACATGTCGCAAATTTTCAAAAATTGTGATGTAAAAGTTTCTTGTGATTGTCCTGCTTTTTATTGGCAAGGAATGCATGAGGGTGATGACTATAAAAAGACTTCATACTTCGACTTCATTGGTACACATGGAAAAGGAACATGGCAAGCTCGCCATGCAAATGCAGGTGGAAATATTGGTCAACAAATGTGTAAGCATATTTGGAATGCAGCTTCTAATTTGAAAAACTTTATACCAGAAATATTGCAAAAATTAGGCTGCCAGAAAAATCCACAGCAGCCTGTAAAAGAGTCTAAACTATTCGAAAGTATTCTTTTTAATTATTGCCGTTAAGCATATTGACACGAGCAACAATATCACGTGCAATTTGGATTGGTGTCATTTTACATGTGTCGTATTCAAAACAAAGTTTTGGGTCATGTACTGTCTTAAACCAATCCCATGTTGTTTCAAAAACTTCAACATTTTTTTCGTAGTCAATTGCTGGCTCATTTGTAAGCTTGCATCTCATTTTCCAGTCAGTTTTATCTGAACAACGTAAAAGAACATAAATCTCATGTTTATGGTTGCTCAAATCATATTCTGGAGCTTCACGACCATACAATTTTGCATATGCGACATTTGATACAATTCCTCTTCGTGGAAGACACATGTCATGTCCACAAATTTCATCAACATAACGAGCGAGCTGGTCTTTTCCAGTTTTATCTATTCCTTCAAAAATAACAGTATAATATTTCTTCATGTATACTATATTAATATGCTTGATTTTAATGTTTTTTGTGATTTAGTCAAAGACCATTTTTATGACTTAGTTGATGAAATGGACGCTGAAGACATAGAGATACAAGATGGATATTCAACCACTGCTGAAGAATACTTTGATAAAAACATGAGTGAAGAAAAAGCTGATGAAGCAGCTTGGGATACAGCTCGCGACTTGTATGAAGGCGCTGTTTATGACCAAGACTAAAAAGAAAATTTTGATAATTTCTGGAATTGCTGTTGGAGTTCTCTCTTTAATAGCTGCTGTAGCTATGTTTGGTTTTGAACTATTAAAATTTTTAATTCAACTTATTTTTGTGCCATATACATTATAAAATAATAATGGGAGCTGAAGCTCCCATTTTTCATTTATACACCGTAGATATTTTCTTTTACAGTGCCTTTGTCAAAGTAGTCAGCTTTCTTGATGAGCTGTACTGGTGAAAGCTCGAATTTAGGGTCATAAGTTGTTGGCAACTTTTCGCCTCTCTTTTCAGCTTCCATCCATTTTTCGATCATCTCTTTTTCGCCAGGGAAAAGCAAATCAGGCTCTTCTTTGTACATTCTTTCAAGCTCAAGTTTCCAAGATGACGTTGTCCAGTCATTGTGTGCAGGCTCTTCAAATTTAAATCCTTCAGGCTCAGGAACGAGTTTGAAGTCGTTATTATATGTGAAGTTTTTGCACATGCGTTTTGGCATTGCGAAGATTTTGATAAGCCAATCCCAAAGCTGCTTTGAAAGTGGGTCAGTTACATCTTTTGCAATTGCATCACGAAGAGCTTTGAACATCAAACGATACAAGTAGTTGATTTCATCAGCAAAGTTGTTTTCAGTGCGCTTGTTTACACACATCAAGAAGTCTTTCAAAGTTGAGCAGTATGTGATATTGATTGTCTGTGCATGAAAACCAAAATAACGTGCATCAACATATGAAGTGCCGCCCTGAATCATGTCAACGTAAAGACTTTCAATTTCGTCTTCAATCTTTTCAAGACGTTTCATCCATTCAGGATGATTGTAGATAAAGCGAGGTGTGACAAATTCCTGCGTAAGAGGACGAACACCACCTGAAGCAGAACAGAAAAAACCTTTTTCACGAGTAAGCTGAGCGAGATTGACACGTGAAATTCCTTCAATCTGGAATGAAATGTTAGTGCCCTCAAAAGCATACTTAGGAAATGTCATTCCTTCGGTAATCTGACGTGCAATTTTCTTACACTGAGGGTCGTCTGGTGAATAACCATTTTTCAATGGAACATAAAACTCTGCATTCTGGCCAAACTCACAACACTGGCGG
>Ga0326514_10001131_pt1 | contig 17449 bp, 27 predicted proteins | sample 3_2548_0518_D_FD_203653 | JGI IMG/M metagenome (GOLD analysis project Ga0326514, IMG submission 203653) | Bovine rumen microbial communities from UC Davis, California, United States - 3_2548_0518 | ecosystem: Host-associated > Mammals > Digestive system > Stomach > Rumen | place: USA... | reverse complement strand
CATTAGCCAGCTGTCCGGCCATTTCTTCGTAGTAGTTGTGCCGCATGCAGATCGCATCCGACAGCGCAGCCATCCCGTCGATATGCCCCCGTGGGTTAATCTTGATCAGCCTCCGCCGGTTCGTGCCTTCCTCAAACTTCAGGGCGCTGTCCAGCATGTGCACCTTCATCAGGTCGTTGTCGTTGATACAGCGCAATCTGCCGTCCTTGATCATGCCCTCCATGTCGATCAACACGCCCGTCAGGTTGCTCCCCTGGCTGACGCTCTCGCAGGAGTACCCCAGGCTTTCCATTTCCTGCACCCAGTAACTAGCTGAGTATCTGTCGAACCCAACCTTCAGCGGCAGGATCTCGTATTGCTTCTCCAGCATCTCGAACCATGCCGTCACATCCCGGTAGTCCACCGTGTTCTCCCCGCTGATGGTCAGCAGGCCGCGCTGAGCATAGATCCGGTACGGCAGCCCGTCCCGCTGCGTCGCCTCGTCGACCTTGTTGGCCGGCATGAAAAACTGTGTCGCGAACCAGGTCACGCCGTCCTTCTCTACGGCGATCACAGCGGCGGTCAAATCCACGCATAAGCTGAGATCGACGCCAGCCAGCGCATAAGAATGCCGGAGATCCTCAAAGCTCAGGTCGTTCCCGAAGCACTTCTTCACGTCCTGGGCCGTCAGCCATGCCTGGCTGGAGTTCTGCTTGATGTTGCAGTACTTTGTAAGGAACTCGGTCTTTTTGCTCAGGCTTCCCTCAGCAACCGCGATTTCCTCCAGCATATAATCAACACTGACGGAGACGCCCAGGTTCGGGTTTGCCTTCTTCAGCTCGTTGATGTCGTTCCACTTGTCCACATCGTCGATCATGTACAAAAAAGGCGCGAGCCTTGTTTCTTTGCTCGTGCCCATTATGACCGCTGTGGACCGTTTGATCAGTTCGTCGAATATTCCATCATTCACATACCCGGCCGTGCTGATCGACAGCAGCATCGGCTGCCGGCGGGCGCCAAGTGCGCTCTTCAGCACCTCGTACTGCTTCAGTCCGGGATCTCCGGGCCAGCTGGCGATCTCATCGCACACCGTCAGCGAAGGGTTCAGACCGTCGCTCTTCTGGTAGCTGAAGGCCAGCGGCTGCGCGGAGGAATTGCTGGACGCCACATAGATGTCCGTGCGGCGCTTTTTTGCCAGGTCGCTCAACTCCGGCTCCTTCATGATCATTTGCGTGAAGGCGTTGAAACACAGCCGCGCCTGGTCCAGCTTCGGGGCCACAAAATAGATCCTGGCCCCGTATTCGCCGTCCAGATACATCATGTACGCGGCAATCGCAGCGGCGATCAGCGTCTTGCCGTTCTTCCTGGCGATCTCCAGGATAATTTCCCGGAACTGCCGGAAACCTTCATCGTCCAGGATCCCGAAGATTACGCTGATAAATGCCTTCTGCCACAGTTCCAGCCGGATCAGCTTCGGAGCCAGCGGGCCCTCGTGGTGCCGGCAAAAGTTCTCAACGAACCGGATCGCCTTCGCGGCCTTCTTCCGATCAAAGAACCAGCGCTTTTCCTGCAGGCCGCTGACAACCAGCGCGTACCAGTCCCTGATCCACCGGCCCGCCGTCTCCGTGCCGTCCTGGATCCGCTGGTAATACGTGAGGATGTAGTCCTGTTCCGGATACTTCGGTGCTTTACTCATCTCGCAGCGCCGCCAGTCTGGACTGCTTGATCATCTTCGGCAGTTTCCCGGAGAGTTTATCCATCAGCGCATTGTAAACCTTAGCAAGGCTGTTGTAGGCCTGCAGGTCTGCGGAGGCTTTTGTCCCGCTCTGGTTCGCGCCGTTCTGGTATTGGTCGGTGACACCGTTTTCATTGATGGCCTGCTGGAGATCCTCCAGTGTCACCTTCATGAAGGCGGCATTCTGCAGCAGCGGGTCGCAGAATCTCAGCTCATTTTCAGCCATTGCCGCGAAAAGGTCCTTCATTCTCGCGTACTCTTCGCTGATCCTCTGATCTTTGGTCAATTCGCCCTTATTCGGGCCGCCCCGTGTCACATTCACACCCCCTTCATTTCTCACAATCGGTTTTTTTTGAGTTCATCCCAGCCCTGCCGCCCTCGCGTGTTTTCGCTCTTGGCAGGGGGGATGTCACAGGAGCACTCGCCCCATCGCATCCGCTCGCCAGCGCTTTGTCCGATGCTGTTCCAGGTGGCACTCCTCACACAGCGCCATCAGATTGTCCGGGTTGAGACTGATCTCTGGGTTGCCGACATTGTCCGCCGTCAGATGGATCTTGTGATGCACATCCGTCGCCGGCTCAATTAATCCTTTCTTCAGGCAGACCTCGCACAGTCCGCCCCGTGATGCCAGGAACGTGTCCCGGCACCTCCGCCATGCCCTCGTAGTGTAAAAACGCTCCACCTCCGGAGAGTGATGCACTCAGGACCACCTCGCCATAATAAGAGTGCGACCCGTCAGCCGGAAGGGAACAGCTGACCCCCCAATAAAAATAGCACCAAGCTGCTCTCCCTTGGTGCTACCCTTTCACACTATAACAATACCATAAAGTTTTCTGAAATTCACTGAAAACTTACTTTGCCACCTTGTCCGGGAAACGCCTGGCCAGCTGATCCTCTGCCCTGCTCAGGTAGTAGTACACAGATCTGTCGGTCCGGTGGATCGCCTCAGCGATGTCCTCTGGGCTGAATCCTTTAATATACCTAAGGCGCATCACTGCCCGATCGTCCGCATCCTCGAGCTCACTGATCAGAGGATCCAGCGCTGCCTGTGCGGTCTCCAGCTCCTCCATGATCTCCCTGTAAGCGTCCCTAAGCTCCGCGACACGGATCGCCCCGTCCTGCACCTGATCATGCTGTCCACCGCCTCTAGGCATCCCCGTCAGCACCGTCGTGATCTTGGTTGCCCTGGCTTCCTCCTGTTCGATCCTCCATTGAACTTTGACCGTCTGCCGGAGCAGCTGCCGCATCCGGTACAGATTAATCATTAGCACCACCTCCATCAGTCCGGATACTCGACATCGGTGATGTCCGCCCCGCACTGGCTGCAGCGCTGGGGCATGTCGTACTCATCGTACTGTTCACGAGTGAGCTCATGGCCACAGTGGGAGCATTCGGCAAATTCTTGATCTGTTCCAATGTTAAACACCAGCCACTTGGCTTTCGGTCTGTCCTGTTTCCGCTTGAAGATCTTCATTTCGATTCCCTCTCTTTCTTCAGTCTCATCAGCGCACCCAGCAGGTATTCTGGGCTGACATATCCTCCGCGGGCCTCCCAGGCCTCCCTGATCCTGACCGGGTCGGTTGTGTTGCAGTCATCTACCAGAGCTTTGATGATGTCATATCCTGTGACAGTTGACTGTTTACAGACCATGTCCATCAGATCGCCCCTTTCGTATTCGCTGTACTTCTTCCCTCAAAATGTGTTTGAGCTGAACCAGGCTGACCAGCCTCTCGCCATGCCCCAATTTTCATCAGCCTTTTTGCTCATCGTCAGTCCTCCTCTGGATAGATCGTTACATCCAAATGCCTGCCAAGAAACCGGAGCCCATAATCTGTCAGGCTGTACCACGCTTGCTTTCCTTCCTCTTCAGGCTCGTGTTTCCTGATGATTCCAAGGGCACCGCTGAAGTAGTCCAGATATTTGTTGTTTCCTGCCCAATAGTTCCGATACGGCTTATAAAAAATCTTTCCGTGCCGCTTATAGGCATGGCGCACGCCTTCCGGCCACATTCCGATCATGTGCATCATGTTCTCAAGCACTTTCTTGAGATCCCAACCTTTGTTCCTAAAATCATCCTCCACACCCATATCTGTTCCCATGTCGCCGAGATAATTGGAATATTCTTCCTGGAACCGGTCGAGCTGCTTCCGGGTGAACCTGCAGCCATAGCTCCCATCCTTGAAGGTTCTCTGGTCCTCTTCTGACGCGAAGCATTCAGGATAATCCCCGGCCTCGCTTCGCTCCGGTTCATAGGGACATTTGAAGCACTTCATTTCCACGGCACCTCTTTCATCTGCTCTTCGGTTGGCTTAGCCGTCCAGCACCGCCATTTCTTTCCGTAGTTGTTGTCACCGTGCTGTATCCTCATCGACGCTACACAAGGCCATGTGATGCATGTAAGCGCATAATCTCCACAAACCGTCCTATATTCCTTCCCGGGCAAGCGTTCCTCTTCCAAATAGCAGTAATCCCATCCAAAGGCTTTAACATCTTCCAGCTTCATCACCCTCGGTTCCTTCTCTTTCAGCAAAGCAAGCACGCACTCTGCGTCTTCCTTTGAAAGACGAACATCCTTAAATTCTCCAGCCTCGTTTATGGCTGTTTCCAAAGTTAATTCTAAAAGAGTCACCCTACTTCACCGCCTGTCCAGCTTCGGCAATTCTGGCCTATACATCCATGCCGTTATTTCTCTTATGTCTCGTCCGCTGTCGAGCATGATTCCATCGTCAACACCGTCCACATAATCGTCAATCCAGATATCTTTCCCGTCTGTCATGAGATACTGCCCATCATCTCCCGGTAAGCCGTGAATAATACCGTCATCGTCCTCTGTGAGCAGATTCCACTCCTGCTCTTTCAGCAGTTCCAGAATCATGTCTGCCGCTTGAAAATCAACAAGAATACGATCTAATCCATATTCTTCTGATTGCTCTTTTGCTCGTTTGATTGCAATAACAAGCTTTTCTCTGTCAGTCATCAGATATGCACCTCTTTTCCCTGCACCAGATCCCCGGCAGCATCCGCATACTCGCACCGATATCCCAGTATCTCGCTGGGCGGCGCAACCTCCATCAGCGCCTTCCTGACCGGGCATGTCTCGACCTCGCGCCCGGTCTTCAGGCACATCAGACATTCGTTTTCCATCACCAGCTCACACAGCTGAGCCAGATGCAGGTCGCTGATCAGCACCATCCGCCCCTGCCGGACCGGCCCATCAATGTCCAGGTGATACCGTCCGGATCTGGCCAGCGTGCTGTAATACTCCCATCTGGATTCCGGCATGGTTTCCATCAGCTGCTCCTGCATTCGGTGCACCAGCGACCACAGCAGCCGGAGGTCACGCCAGGCGTTCGGATTGACCCGCTGCAGCCTGTCCCTGACAGCCTTCATCCGGACAGACAGCGAATTCTTCAGGATCATCAGATCCATCATGAAAAAATTTTCTTCGCGGTTCGGTTTCGTCCTGACGACCGCCAGTTTCTTCTCCGGCTCCGGTACCGGCGCTGGATCCGGCGCGTCCGGCTTCCGGATGCCGTACTTTTTCGCCATCAGCTGTGCGAATTCAGACATGTCCACTAGTCACCAACTCCTTCAGGAAGAATTCTGCATCCACCAGACGCTTGAACTTCTCTTCTTCCTTCTTATTTGGACTGATTACAAAGTAATATCTTCCGCGCTTCTCAATCTCGGACATGGTGCCCCACATCCCATAGCGCTTGATAATAACCTCTCCGCCGTCCGGCTCTGTCTCTATTCTGTCGCTCAATCTTGTCAGCATGTTTTACCTCCAATTTATCGGTCATTTCCGCTGCCGGGTGCTTACCGGGTGCTTACAGGGTGCTTACGTCTTAATGGTAAGCACCCGCCGAAACGCTTATCTCACAACGGTTCCAGCCGTTTGGGTGCTCAGGTGCTCAGGAACAGGCGTTTTTTATATGAAAAAATTAATTTTTACTTTTTCAAAAAATTCGTAAAAAGTAAGGCAGTATGTAAGCACCTGAGCACCCGACACCCTTTGGGGCCTTGTGGCATAAGGCTTTGGGTCGGGTGCTCAGGATTTTTTGTAAGCACCCTCTGAGCACCCTCTAAGCACCCGATTGTTCTGCAAACTCGTAAAATGCACTTCCGTGGGACTTCCGGATCCTCGCGCCGGACTCTTTCAGGCATCTTTCGGTGAACTGTTTCCTAACCAGCGGGCTTTGGTATCCTTCCGCTTCTGTCCAGGATCTGAAAGTTTCATACACATCTGCTGTCTTCTTTCCGTCCAGGAATTCTTTCCAGTCATAATCATCAGATATCGTATCCGCCACAAAGCTCACGAACTGATCGCTCTCTTCCATGATCTGGGCCACGATCCGCTTGGACTCTTCCGAAACCGTGAAGGTCAGATTCCGATCCAGAACCTTCCTCATCCCGTCGATGGCCAGCTTCAGAAACGCTTCCTTATTGGCTTCCGTCACAAGCTTATCGATCAGGTTGGTGTCCTTCTCTTCATCCGAATAAACCCGGTTGAATCCTATGGTCAGCATTTTCTTCGCGGTGGCATCGTTATCGTCCCGGAACCGTGGGATCTTGTTGAACACAAAGACCATTCTGGATTCGATCCGGACCGTGAATCGGTTCTGGTAAAGCAGCTTCACCTGCATCTCATCGCCCTGGATGATCCGCCGGAGGTTGGACAGATCCGTTGTGAATTTACTGGATCCGTCATCCACAATGTTCACGGGCTTATCGATCAGCTCCGCGATGGCATTAGAATCCTTCAGGTTCTGGATCGGTGTGCTGCCAACATTGTCGTCCCCGATCACTTCCCGGAGGAGCCGGAGGAAAGTGGACTTTCCCGTGTCTGCTTTCCCCTCAATGGCCCACCATTTTTTTATTGGCTTATCCGAATAGAAGCAGCATCCGGCCAGCTCATAAAGCATCTGCTTTTTGACTTCGTCTCCCTGGCACCAGTCCGTTATGATCGCATCCACATAGGCCGTGTCAGCTTCCGGGTTATAGTTCACATCGAAATACCGGAAGATCGGAACATCCTTCTGGCCGTAGGGGAAGAAATCGCCGGTCCGCCAGTTCATCACGCCGTTTTTGAATCCCACACAATACGAGTCAAATCTGACATTGTCTTCCTTCTGGAAGGACCGGATCATGGTTTGGGCAGCCTTCTGCTTTTCGGGTTCCATTCCCCTCAGAGCGATCAGCTCATAATTGATGAATACATCGCTAAGCAGCCGGTAATACTTTCCGTCCACGATCCTGTACAGTGCCTTCCCAAACTGCTGGACCTTCGCTGTTTCCTTCAGATCCAGAACGAGATCCCGGTACTCGCCTCCCTTCTTCGCTTTCTTCTCGTTTTCTTTCGCGAAACCAGTTTTCTCTTCAAAGGTGTGCTGATCCAGGAATTTCCGAAATTCGTCTTCCGGCAGCGGGTCATCAAAGATAAACTGGTTGATGATTGTGAAAAGCCGGTCATAGTCTCGCTTGCTGATGTTCGCCAGCACATTGAATGGGGTTTTGTTCGATGCGTTCTTGGATCTCCGGCAGTTGGATGTATTCCACTTAAACAGGGTTTCATCCCGGCTCCCCTGGGAGAGACCGACAATGCTGGTGTACTCCGGATCGTTCGGTTTGATCACCTTGTCGCTTTTCGGATACAGCCAGCGCGGAATGGTCTGGATCATCTCCGGATCCGCGACAACCTCCCGCTCTTTTCCGTTGATTTTCAGCACTTCATAGGAGCAGTTGATGCCGTACTTGTAATCCGCGATCAGTCCGATGGCCGTTTCAACGTGGTTGTGGTTCATCAGCTGCTCATTGCAGAAGAATGTGAAATGCATCCCGCGCCGGGTCTTGGTGATCCGGCATTTGATCTGGTATGCATCCACAATCCTCTTCAGGCGTTCGGCATGGCCGCTGTCGTCGATGTCTACCATGACCACATTGTCGTTCATCACTCCGGCATAGGAGTCGCACTGCTGGGCTTCTTCCAGCGTCAGGAGCGGTTCGCCGTCCTTGTAGGGCTGGGCTGCCGTCTTATCGCTGTTGCATTTGATAAAACCCCGGTACAGTCCGTCATGCATCCGAACACCACCTTGCCAGGCCGAAATCCATTGCTCTGTCTCTTGCCAGATCCATGTAGTACTGCTTATCAACGGACTCGATCCCGAACGTTCGGCCCATGATGTCGGTCAGGTTCTTGTCTCCCAGATCCCCGAAAACGATGGTTGAGCTTTCCGGAGTATTGGCATACTTCTCGTGCGTGCCGTCCTGGCTTTTTGCCTTTGACAGGATCTCTCCGTCGCAGACGGCGAACAGGCGGAAGCACTTATGATGTTTGATTTCCTGACCGCCGAAGTATACATGGCTGTATTTGCTGGACAGCTTCACGATCTTCTGGAACTTGATCAGATCCTCCGGCTTGTTGTGGGCTTCAATGTAATCCTCAATGGCCTTGAAGCTCATTTTCCGAAGCCCTTCCCGGACTGCCTCGTTCACAATGCTCATGTCGTTGTCCAGCTCACTGTTAAACTTGACGTAAGCGCCTTTGGCCTCTTCCTTCCCATTGTCGAACCGGATCAGGTAGTTGTTGACGTCCTTCTGCCAGATCTCAGACACCTGCTCAAAGGACAGCCCCATTTTTGTCAGCCGTTCCCATTCGTGGCAGATCTCTTCGACCTTCTTCTGGTCCCGGCCGGTGCAGTCCACAATGATGCCGTCCGTGTTGGACTGGATCAGGTCGCATGTGCCTTCCAGCATTTCCAGAAGCATCAGCAGCATGAGCTGCCCGTTTATGCATACATCATGGTTCCGCTGCGGATCATACGCCTTGGAGAACTCCTGATTGGTGATTCCAAAGGTGCTGTTGAGGATGATCTTATACGGGGCCTGTTCCTGCTTCTTCCCGGCCTTCTTCAGCTCCACCCGCTTGTTGTAAATCTGGGTGAACAGCTCGGGTTCCTTGCTCTGCCGGGTCAGAAGGTCGTGCTGGATCATGATGGACGGATAGTAGGATGTCACATCGATGTGCAGCAGATTGCCCTTCCGGTGACAGCGCTTAATGGCCCCGTGGATTCCGCCCAGGGCGAAGGTGTGAGGTACTCCGGAGATCTCTATTTCCTTCCGCTGGCCTTCGCTGTAGTTTTTACTGCTGCTGTAGAAGTCCAGAACCTCTGTATACTTCCGGATCTGAACACAGGGAAGGATCTTGTTTGTCCATTCCTGATTCTTCAGGTTCAGATGTTTTGTACACTTCAGCACCTTAGCCGTGAGCTGGGCCTTGGTCAGTCTGTAGTCCTGTGCCGGCAGATCAAATGTTTCGATCAGGCTTTTCTGAGCCATGAAATCATAGATCCTTCTCTTCAGCACTTCGACGGTTTCCAGCACGTCGTGGGTGCAGTATTTGATCGTCTCTTCCTTATTCGCTTCCGTGAATTCTTCCGCGAAATCGAAGGGAATGGATGATTCCTCAATGCTGTGCCCCATGAAAGCTTCCAACTCTTTCAGAGACCGGAATCGGTCTCCCGTGTCATAGGAGATGAATCCTTCCGGCGGTCCTCCGCCCCGTTGAGTTCTTCCGGTTTCGATCAGGTCCTGGGATGCCGCATACAGCGTGCTCCCAAGGCAGGCATTGTATACGGCACCCAGAATGTAAGAGTCATAATGATTGGAGTTGTAACCGATCCAGATCCAGTCCTTGTGGGTATCGTAGAACTCCACCAGGATCTTTTGATCGGCGATCGTCTGGATTCCCTCGCCGGAGGCAATGACCACGCACCAGAATTTCTTGAACACTTCAAAGTCATAGATCAGGATCTTCGGGTACTTCTCAAACAGTTCTTCCGTGGTCATTCCTTACACCTCGTTACATAGGGAGAATCTCCCCGTAATAGCTGGAAAATGCTTTCTTGACCTGGACCTGAATCTCAGCCCCGATCACATTCTCAGCGTAGGCCAGATCCACTCCGAAAATATCTCGGAACCGCTTCAAGGCCCGCTCTTCACGCTCCGGATCGCGCACCCACTTTTTCAGATCCTTGATGTACTCCGCACAGGTATATTTGCTCTCATAGAGCTCTCCGTTGTATAGATACTCCACATGGATTCCGATCTGGTCCTTATAGATGTTCTCGATCTTGGTTTTGATGATCCCCTTGACTGGAGCGTCGAACCTCTTGGCCCTCTGGGTGTCTTCCGTTTCCCAGAGGCTGCAGAAGTTATCGTAAACGTAGACATCCCGGCAGACTCCAACCTGTTCCGGAACCTCGTCGAAAGAGCATCCGAAATACTTCTGGCTCCACTCTTCGCATTTCTGTTCCTTTTCAGGATCATCCACAAACTGGCCCTTCTCCCGGTCATAGCTCTGCTTGTTGAACTTGACTGTCCGCAGCACATCGTTTTCCTGGTCATAGAACTTCATTTCAAGTCGGGTTCCGTTCACAACTTCAGCCTTAATCATCTGACAATTTTCAATGCGTTCCATTTCAATTTTCCTCCAATACTTTATAGTTCACATCTTTCAGCAACTGTTTAGCCAGGATCATGTCGGCCTTGCCGGTGATCCTGATCACCATGTACGGTTCGTCACTGACTGCCTTCGCCTGTTCGTGCCGGTTATCCACCGTGGCCAAGGCCTTGGCCAGACTCAGGCAGTTCTTGTATTCCGCGATGTACTCATCCTTCAGCGGTTTCTGGCTCAGGCAAAGGATGTCCGCGGATTTGTCCACCAGAAAGCGGACCATATCCCTCTCAACTTCGCTGAGCGGCACGGTCTTATTCAGGTGACGTTCCTGCAGGAAGTCCTCAAAGCCTAGATACTTCCCGCACTCAAAGGATCCAATCCTCGCATCCCATATCTTCCGGATCAGTTCCTTCTTCTCTTCCCGGTGTAGGTTATCGATCTCCCGGAGCTTCTCCCGGGCCACGTTCTCGCCCTCAGAGATAATCCCGATGATTTCCTTCACCTGATCCTCGAAAGCTATGTACGGCTCCAGCACGGTCTTCTTCGCCCGGATCTTGGCCTCGTTGAGCTGATCTGTGATCTTTCTCGCAGCAGCCACAGTCCTTTTGCAGGCCTGCTCACTCTCAGGCGTGACATCCAAGGACTTCAGATAGTCCCTGGCCTCGACGGCCCTGAGCTTATACTGCAGGTAGCTGTCGAACTGGATCAGGCCGTACTGGATGGAGATCCCATCAGTAAAATCTGGTGGATTTGTGCAGCTCAATGTATTCCCCTCCTTCCTTCCGGTACTTCACATAGAACTTGAGAGATTCGTCCTTTGACAGGTGCCTCTCTGAGCTGTCCACATAGGCGTTATACTGGCCATGCCATGAATCGCCCAGAATCCTCAGCTTGGTTTCGTCGTAGTTCGATTCCAGGAAGGTGTAGTCATACTGGAATCCGTTTTCTTCAGTAAACCGGCTGAGTTCGTTTGTGGTTTTCAGATCCGTAGCGTACACAACTTCCAGATCCTCAAACTTCAGCACATAGGCGAAACACAGCGTATTGTGGGGAACCGGAACCGCCCACATGTTGCACCTGGACTTTGTCAGCCAGATCGGGAGATAGTCCGTATTGATCGCAGTCACCGAATCGCTGATCCTTGCCACCTTATAGGTGGAAAAGATCTCAATGTTCGGGAACCACTTCTCAATCTGGTTGAGTGTCGCCGGTTTCACGTGGTCCAGATGATCATGGGTAATCAGCAGATACTGACACTTGTACAGCTCATCTTTCATCTTGTTGAATGGGATCCCACAATCGATCATGATGTTCCGGATCCTGACCGCGTTTCCGGATGAGCCGGATGCAATCACCCTGTAGTCCAAATCATTCACGATGTTGCGTCACTCTCCATATTTGTGATAGTATTAATCGGTATTTTTCATCTGGTCTTGGACCGTGAACTGTTGGCGCAGTGCACGGTCTTTTTACATCTTGTAACCATAGGCAACATCCCTGCCTCCCTCGCGCCTGATCTCAATCGGCTTGTCCATCACGCCGTCGAGCACGACCGCGGTCTCAATCTCCCTGGCTGTCACTGGCTTTTTGCCAGGCTCGAGCCTCTCGCCGCGCTTGTAAAACGGGCACGACCTGTCGCCGAAGTCTGTGTCAAGCAGGCAGTCGCACCGCCCGCCACCGATGATCGAGAAGCAGTCATACCGCTCCTGCAGGCATTTCGGATACGCTTTCCTCATCTCTTTTCACCTCCCATCAGCTTTTAAGCCATTTCTTGATCTTTGCCCAGATCCCGATCCGCTCAGGCTCCAGCCAGTGCCGCGCCTGCGGACTCCGGGTCCAGCTCGGCTGAGTGTCCCCGACAGATCCGTCTACTGGAATCGCCCGGATCACCCGATCGGCCATGGAATACCTCGGCCCGGCTGTCCATGGCACCTTGCTCCCGTAGTAGGTCGGGCAGTACTGGTAGCCAAATGCATCCGGCGCCGGGAGCCTCTGACAGTGTCTGCCTGGCGCGGGGATGTCCTCCCATCTGCCAAGCCATTCAAACGCATCCATCAGATCACCCCCATGGCCATGCAAAGCGCAATGCCCCAGAGCATGACAACAGTCGTAAACGCGACAGCATAGCCCCAGCGCTCGATGCTTTCCTCAGTCCCCATGAAGTATTTTTTCATTGCTCCCGCTCCAATCTGCCGCATTCTTCCGCGGCCTTCTTCGCTGCTGCCAGCGTCCAGTATTCCTTCTCCGTCCCGTCCGGCTGGATCAGGTAGTAGGATGTGTACAACCAGCACCCGCTTTTCCCGCTCCCGGCTCCGTGAGGTATTGCTCTTTTCCGGCTTTCGATGATGCACGTGTTCCTGAAGGATTCGTACCTGATTGTCTTCTCGCCGTTATCCTCAACCTTGACCGACGTCTTAACCCATGGCGCCATTCTGTTCGTCCCTCCTGTCGTGTTCGGCGTGCCATTCGTCCGGCTCCCACATTCCCAGGCATTCGGAGCATCCGACCGGCTCGCCGTCTCTGGTGTAAATCGTGCTGCAGATCTCCCCGCAGACCGGGCAGCGCATGTCAGCGTCGTCATATCCGTACCGCTCCGCCTCCCGGATCCAGGGCGCGTCAGGTATGCTCACGTGGATCCTCCACCATGCTCTCTTCGATCCCGGCCATAAAATTCAGCACGCCGTCGATTGCAGAAACTTTCTTCTCGGCAGGGTATCCATCCCAGTCATTGATGATGCAGGAAATCGTATTAATGGCCTCTTCCCTAAGCGCGGCCAGCATTGTCTCTTTGTCCGTGTATTCCTTAAGCTTCATTTGTTTGATCCTTCCTTTCTCTTTCTTTCCTCAGTCTTGTTCTCTCTTCCAGTTCTTCCAGGTGCTCGGCCTTAAAGCGAGCTACTGCTTGATATAGGCTGCGCTCAAAGTTAAGCGGTAAGTCTGTCACGAGCCACCACCCCGTCCGATATACCTGTTGACGAAATACTGTTGCCCCTTTCCAGTGACTTTGGTCGTCTGGGTGATCCTGGTTGTTCCGTTCGGCTGCATAATGCTACGCTCGATGACCCTGAACAGACCCATCTCCATGGCTCTCTGGGTTGGAATCGTGCTGTTTTTCATAATGAATCCCTCTGCGCGGAGCTTTTCATACAGACGGTTCTGCCCGATGTCCATGCCGTTCTGCTTCAGCAGTTTGGCCAGCTCCCCAACGAGAATGTCCGTGTCGGCCTGAGAGACGCAATCCGCAAACAGCACCTTGGGCGCATCCAGCCGGATCTGTTCCTCGGCAGCAACTCGCGCAGACCGTTCTTTCTTCAGTTCCTGCAGCGTCTTAATCAGGAAGTCAGGATCCTGCAGAATCCGCTCGGCTGTCTCTGCCGTTGCGTACATTCCATGTTTCCTGATGGCCGGGATGACCTCGTGAGTGATCCAGCGCTTGAAAGCTTTTGCTTCCGGCTTGCGTGAACCAAGCACCAGCGAGTACAGGCCAGGTTCGTTGACAACCGTCATTTCTTGCATACCGCCAAGGGTCGGAATTGAATTCCTACCCTTTTCATCACTGTCGAGACGTTCGACTGCTTTGTGGGTATCTCCAAGCTCCAGCGCCCTGCATACATCCGCCGCCACAAACCACGGCTCCCCGTTCTGGTTTATCGTCCGGATCTGGCCGAACTGTTCATTGGTGAATACCTGTAATCCGTTTTCCATGTTTCCTCCTCTCGTTTGTTGAATGTCCTTAAACAACGCGGGCAAAAAAAATCCTGTTACGTTCTTCGGACGTCAATCGCAGAGTTTCAGAAATAGCCTGAATTTCGCTCGCCGTGAATTCCGTCTCGTTGTTCAACCGCCCGCGAAAAGTCGCATAAGACTTGATATTAGCGGCTTCCATGAGCTTCGCGACCTTGATACCTGACTGTTCGATGGCCTTTTCCAGAAGTTCCTTGTCTGTCATACTTTTGCCTCCTTTCTTTTGTTTAATGTGGCTCAACAATGCGTATGGTATCACGATGTCAATTTTCTGTCAACACATTTACAAAAATTTGTTGAAATATTTTCATCATTAGCCTATAATCGTGCTGGAGGTGGCAAAAATGACAATGTACGACAGAATAAAAAAGCTCAGGCTTGAGCAGGATATGTCACAAGAGGAGCTTGCAAAGAAAGTAGGCTACAAAGGGCGGTCTATGATAGCCCGAATCGAAGCTGGAGAAGTGGATATATCACAAAGCAAGGTAAAGGCTTTTGCTCAGGCCCTCAATACATCAATTGATTATCTTATGGATGGGAAGATTCCATTAAACGATTTTCAATATCGTCTGCAAAAATTATTTTCAGAAGCAAACACTACTCAAAGAACCCTGGCTATAGAGAGCGGAATTGACCGCACGAATTTAGAGAACTATCTCAAGGGAACCTACATCGCAACACCTGAAAACGCGGCCAAGCTTGCTAACGCTTTCGGTGTAGATCCTAATTGGCTTCTTACTGGAGAACATCCATCGTCAAAAGCAGATCCTGAAGAATTTTCTCTTTTGAGTGCATGGAGATCCGCGGATGATTTGACCAAAGCAATGGTTAGACGGATGCTCAATATGAAAGAAGCTGGAGGCGAGACCGAATGAACGCAGTCATCTACGCCCGCTTCTCATCCTCCGCCCAGCGTGAGGCATCCATTGAGCAGCAGATTAATGTCTGCATGGCCTACGCTGTGCGAGAGGGCTACTATGTACTCCAGACCTACTCAGATCGCGCCCTGACTGGCCGCACAGACCGCCGCCCACAATTCCTCCAGATGATAAAGGACGCGCGGAAGGGCCGTTTTTGTGCGATTATCGTGTATGCCCTTGACCGGTTCTCCCGCGACAAATACGACAGTGCCCGCTATAAGCACGAGCTGAGGCAGAGTGGCGTCCGTGTTGTGTCAGCCACAGAACCGATCACAGACAACCCGTCCGGCATCCTGATTGAATCCGTGTTTGAGGGGCTGGCCCAGTATTACAGCGCTGAGCTGGCCCAGAAGATCCGGCGCGGTTACGAGGACAATGCGAAAAAATGCCTGGCATCCGGCTCTGTCCCTTTTGGCTTCCGACGGTCCGCTGATGGTCACTATGAGATCATGCCAGAGGAGGCGGAGATTGTCCGGGAGATCTTCCGCCGTGTCGGATCCGGAGAGACATATGCCGACATCTGCCGGGACCTTAACGCCAGAGGCATCAAAACCAGGCATGGCGTCGAATGGAATAGATCCTCTTTTAACACGCTGCTGAGCAATCAGAGGTATATCGGCACCTACATCTCAAAATATCATGTCCAGGAAGATTCCATTCCGCAGATCGTAGACAAAGACCTTTTTTATAAGGTGCAGACTGTCCGCCACACAAAGACAGGTCCGCGCCGAACACCAAATGGATATTACTCCCTGACCGGGAAGCTTTTCTGTGGACTTTGCGGGGATGTCATGACCGGCACCAGTGGGACATCAAAGTCAGGCAAGCTCTGCTATTATTACACATGCCATAGCCGCAGGCAGCACAAATGCGAGCAGCGGAGTTTTTCACGTGATCTGCTTGAGGATACGATCTGTCGGGCCATCTGGGAGGATGTGCTGTCCGATGATTCCATCCGATGGATGGCACACCAGACGATCCTTGACCAAGATAAACTCCGCCCGGATTCGGATCTGGATCTTGCCAGGATGTCGCTGGCCGAAGTCCAGACCCAAAAGACGAACATTCTAAACGCCATCAAAGCCGGGATTTTTACCACCACTACCAAGGATGAGCTAATCCGCTTAGAGCAGGAAGAAGCCTCCCTGACTGACAAGATCCGGCAGACTGAGAAACTGTTGGAAGAGCAACCAACAGAGGATGACATCATCAGCTTTTTGGAGATCTTCCGGGAAGGATACGTTGATCAGGAGTTTACCAAGTCCGGCCTGCTGGATGCCTTTGTGACTCGCGCGGAGGTCTACGCTGATCACATGCTAATATATTTCCGCATAAAAAAAGAAGACCGACTGAAAACAGCCGATCTTCCATCCGTACCAGATGAGTGTTCGTTTAGTACGGTCAAGTGGACTTGCAGGGACTCTAAACGAACACTCTACCATGCCGGCGATTATTTCATTCTTAAGATAGCAGCATAAAACAAAAAACACCCCTGAGGAACATTTCCCCAGGGGTATCGTATTGCTTATGCAATATTAAATTGCATTAATCAATTATTTATGTGATTTCATCAGGCGGCTGTTTTTCCGGCACCTCCGGCAGGCCAGCAAGGCTTGTGAGTATACTCAGCACAAACGCCACGCCGGAAACCGACAAGGCCCGCAGCCAGTCGATTTCCGAAAATGCCGCGCCGACCGCGATCATGGATACAAAGGTCTGAGCGAAGGTTTTGATACCGCGTACCAAAGCAGCCAGTGCCCACTGTTTCCAATCCCAATTCATGGTCCATCCTCCTATCTAATATAGTTCATTCCAGGCGCTCGACCTCACTGCACCGTCCGCGTCTGCTCCGCCGGTGCTGTCTTCGGAGGGTCCGCTGGCAGCGCGAGAAACTTATTGTGTAAGTCATCCATCACGCCGTTGGCTCCCAGATTGTGATACTGCACATAGACATTTTCCAGGTTCGAACGGTCGTCTTCGTCGGCCCATCCCTGCCGCCGGTAAAACTTATACCCTTGCAGCAGTCTGTCTCGCAGCAGCGCCTGCACGCCGCGCTTGACGCTCCGGATCTGCACCCAGCTGGATATAATCACACCCAGCAGCAAGGCCGGGACTCCAGCGGCCTTGACGATATCCCATATCATCCGACTCCACCTCCCTCCACGTTCATGATCGCTCCATCATAATTTTTAACCAGCGCTTCGGCATGATGCTTTGCGAGGTGCGGGATGGTCACGATATAATAGGTGACTTCATCCTGATCAGCGTCAACGAGGAATCCGGACATCATGTAGCCCTTTTTCCACTTCCATTTGACCCGGCTCCATGTGCCGTCATCCTCGTAGACCGTCACGGTCTCACCGATGGGCACCCGGTCAACCAGGTCGCCGTCCGGTTTTTTCCGCATGTTAACGGTGGATCCATTTTCGGCATGGACAATCTTGGTGGTCACCGGCTGGGGCGCTGGCTCAGGCTCCGGAGCGGGAGCAGGCTCGCTGCCGTAGTCCACATCCTTCAGCCGGCCATAATACGCCCACTTGCCGATCTTATGATCCTCAGTGACACAGCCCGCGGCGCTGGATGCGTGGATGATCCGGAGCGGATTAACGCTGG
>Ga0326514_10001128_pt1 | contig 17487 bp, 22 predicted proteins | sample 3_2548_0518_D_FD_203653 | JGI IMG/M metagenome (GOLD analysis project Ga0326514, IMG submission 203653) | Bovine rumen microbial communities from UC Davis, California, United States - 3_2548_0518 | ecosystem: Host-associated > Mammals > Digestive system > Stomach > Rumen | place: USA... | reverse complement strand
TCAAAAAAAGATGGTACTGATACCCTTCATCCAAGATAATCAGATCGAGTAAAGAAATATGTGAAATTTTCAAGGTACTGAAGGATAGGGGCAGAGGTTATAACCTCTTAATCGACCCCAACATCATCATATAATGCTAGATGGTCGTAATGCCCGGAGAAAGCATGCAGTCAATGGGAATATAGGTGTACTCACTCCGCAGGTAGTCGAGTATGGTACCCGAAGGAGCTTTACACAGGCGCATCATTCTTTTCGCCTCCGCCGGCGATGACTATGGAAAAGTAGCCGGCCTTATCCGGGATCTGACTCAGATCATCAGAGACCTTCTCGTCCGGCATGCCGCAGTTTTCAATCATCTGTCCATCCATGCCGTTTCTTTCGAGCGCCTCCTTCAGCGCTTTCAGGTTTCTTCCGGCTTTCATAAGAACGTAGACGTCGCATTTTTGACGGACCTGCTCTTCAGGCTGTAAGACTTTGTCTGCGGGGCATATATGCAAAGCTTCATTCCCCAGAACCAACGGTCTTCCCAGTCTGGCGGCGGCTGCGCAGAAGGAAGTCACGCCGGATATCAGTCTGACCTGGTAGCCGTCCGATTCAACGATTCTCTGAACATAAGAGAAAGTAGAGTAGATGGTCACGTCGCCCAGAGTCAGGAAAACGACATCCTCCCCATGGTCCAGGACCTCTTCCAGCCTCCGCGCCGCTTTTATATGGGCCTGACGAAGCCTGTCCGGATCTTTTGTCATAGGAAAGTCAAGGGCAAGGAGCTTCTTTTCACGGATCTCCGGCACCGCGGAAGCGGCAATCGCAAGGGCTGTGCCAAAGTCTCCTTTTTCCATACATACCAGCTGATCTGCCGCATGAGGATTTGTATACGGAAGCGGCCTGTTTTCCCGGCCGGATTCCGTATCATGCTTTGTGCCGGCGGACATAGTATCGGAGAAAATAGGATCGGCGGATTCTGACGGTTCACCGGGCCGGGTAAGAGATCCACCTGCCTTTTCTGTCTCTGCAGCTTTCCCCGGGAAGGCGACCGTGCCGCATTCTCTTATGATTCTGCAAGCTTTTAGAGTCATAAGCTCTGGGTCGCCCGGACCCACGCTGACCCCATATAAAACATGACTCATCTTCTTTTTCCGCTCCCTTTGCCTGATTTTGCTGCTGACTCATACTTTGAAAATACGATACTCCGAGGAGTTCTATGCACAGAAAAATGGGTGCACGGGTGAATCCGCGACTCCGCAGAACATGGCTGCCAGCCCTGCCGCTGCACAGAGGCTGGGGCAAATCCGATGGCGGGGCCGAAGAATCTTCTGAATCCAGATTTGTTTAACTATGATACTTGGTTCCTCTCCCACTGCCCTCCGAATATATAATATTTTTCCGGACCATGGATTTTAACAAAGTAAGAACTTTCGATTTTCCAAAAGGAACTTTTTCCGTCACTTCTCCTGTAGATAGTGGCTTCGTTTTTGAGAGTATACGGTATATGATCTGTTCATCCACAGATAACCCGGTTCCGGCAGTTATTGGAAGAATAACTCTTATTGAATTTTCATAAATCTCAAAAGCAGGTTTTACAAGGTTATTTTCATACGCACTTTTGATCCTTAAGATCCCTGTCCCGATTTTCTCAATCATACCTATCCTTAGCAGCACATCTGCAATCAGCCTGTTCCTTGGAATAGATATTCCGCCTCGCAAGTACTCTTCCCTGGATAATCCCGGAACAAGTCCTCCTGGTGAAGTAATTTCAATTCTGTCATCGTACATAAATACAGATATCTCTGCAGGAATATCCCATGCTCTGTGAATGACAGCATTTGCCAAAGCTTCCCGAAAAGCATCCCGGGGAACTGATTCCTGCCGTTCCCTTATCGTGCCGGAAATGGTTTCAAAAACGTAATAATCCTCATAGATTTTTGTTGCTTCTTCAATTTCCGACAGAATCGATCGATGTTCAATCGTCATTCTCTTTCTGATCGTGCTGATATCCTCTCCGAATTTGACAACGGCAATACCAGGACAATCATTTTCATCTGCAAGAATTTCTGCAGCCTTGTTATAGCCTTTATTATCCGTATACAGTCCCAGTGATTTTAGTACATCTATTGATAAAGCCCCGATTCCGGGTTGAATCTTCAAATAGCCTTCCAATATACTGAATGACAGCGATTGCCGCTTTGCAGTAAGCGATTCGAAACTAACATTATTTCCCTCCATGATCAATCTTGTCAGTTCAAGCTGATCTGTTTCAACCGTAGCAGTGTCATTCCTTTTATATGCTTTGGATTTATACATATACGGCTTTCGAGGGCCAGGGAAAACATGTAGAGTGATTGTTTTTCCGTGATCTGTGACCGCGAGCTTATAGTCAGGCTGCGGTACGATACTGTCGTTTATCTTATTTTCAATATCCAGTTTTTTCTGGTCAGGATCTTCTATCGGAGCAAAACTGCCATCATCCCTGATGCCAAATATAATTTCTCCGCCTTCATAATTTGAAAACGCACTGACTGTCTTCAAAAATGTATTTGTAATTGTTTCCTTAAACTCCAGTTTTGAGGTTTCTTTCATATCGGCCTCCATATCTACGAAAGAAGTATAATATAAATCAAGCGGTAATTCAAGCAATAATATTTTTCGCTTGAATTACCGCCTGACTGCAAACGAAAGTCCTGCTTACTGATTATCCTTTCGCAAAAACCGGAAAGCTTTTGTCCTTTCCGTAATCCTCTATCTTCTTCATGGCTTTCAGTGTTTCCATATCCTCATCAGGCAGGACTCCATCCACCTACTCGCTCTTCGCAATTGAAGCAGCTCGAAGCAAAGCTCCTCGATGTTCTTGCGGAATATGATGCGGATGCCCTGGACGATGCAGTGGACGCAAAGAAGCAGGAGCTGTCAGATCTGAATGACCAGATCGCGACAGCAGCCCGCGAAGGATCATCTTCCATCACATCTCCCGTCCCGGGGCGCATCAAGCGGATCTTTGCCTCTCCCGGCGATGATGTCACCGAGGTAGTGGATCATAACGGCGGATTGGCCGAGATCTCGGCGGACGGGAAACTGAAGGTAGAATTCTCCGGAGAGGAGAATCTCTGCAAAGTTTCCGATACGGTCACGGTAGAGTTTGATTCATACACGGTCAGCGGCAGAGTCACGAAGGCAGACGGCGGACAATACTGCGTTGCGATAGAGGACAGCACAGATTATCAGGTGGATACAGACGCAACCGCCAAGGGAACGTCCGGCGTCGTGATCGGCAGGGGAAAGCTTGCCTCGGATCTTCCTTATCTGGTCCGCGCAAACTACGGCATCATCGACACGGTCGAAGTGAGCCGTACATCCCTCGTCTCGGCCGGAACGACTCTGTTCACGAGAACAGATACGGATTACAACAGCAGCTATCTGGATCTGCTCTCAAAGAGGGAAGATATGATCGCAGATCTTCAGGACATGGAGAGCTATCAGAAGAATCCCGTCATCAAAGCGGAGACGGATGGCTACATCGCTTCTCTGGATGCCGTGGAAGGCATGACCTACGCCAAGGACAGTCAGCTCTGCACGATTGCGGACGAAAGTACGCTGAACCTGAAGGTCGACATCGATGAACTGCAGATTGACGGAGTAGAGCCGGGCGAGATGGCGGAGGTGGCCTTCGACGCCTTCGAGGACCAGACCTACGAGGGGACGGTGGAGAAAGTCTCCGGGGTCGGAAAAAACAGCGGCGGAGTGACTTCCTACACCGTCACTCTCTCCCTGAACGGAAATGCGCGCCTGAAAGACGCCATGAGCGCGACGGCAAGAATCACCGTGGCATCAAAGGACCAGGTCCTTCTGGTACCGACGGAAGCGGTAAGCGCGGAAGGCGGCAGGCGTTATGTTCAGGTCCTGGAAAGTGGATCTCCCGTGAAGACTGAGGTCGAGGTGGGTCTGATCAACGAGACGTCCGCCGAGATCACCGGCGGACTTTCGGAAGGGGGCTGAAGTGATCCTCCCGGAAACCGAGACGACAGATGATCTGATGCAGACCATGATGATCAACAGACAGACCACGATGAATAACGGCGGCGCCTTTGGCAGCTCCGGAGCATCGTCCGTAAGCAATGGACCATCGTCCGACCCCTCCGCATCCGGCGGAAATGGTGCCGGGTCCGGAGAGGCGGTGAATGGCCAGTGATCATCCTGAAAAATCTGAGAAAAACCTATTCGCTCGGAGGAGAGGATATCCATGCCCTGGACGGAATCAGCCTGACGGTGCACGACTATGAGTTCGTCGCCATTGTCGGAGCTTCCGGAAGCGGTAAATCGACCCTCTTGAATATGATCGGCTGTCTGGATGTGCCGGACGAGGGGAGCTACACGATCGACGGCGAGAATGTATTCTGCATGTCCGAAAGGCAGCTGGCCATCCTCCGCAACCGGAAGATCGGCTTCATCTTCCAGCAGTTCAACCTGCTTTCCAAGATGACTGCCTATGAGAATGTAGAGTTGCCCCTCATATACCAAGGGGTCGGGGCGAAGGAACGCGCAAGCCGGGTGGAGGAGGCGCTCAGCCGGGTAGGCCTCGGCAGCAGAATGCATCACAAGCCCAGTCAGCTGTCCGGCGGACAGCAGCAGAGAGTGGCGGTCGCAAGGGCGCTGGTGACAAGGCCTTCCCTGCTTCTGGCGGATGAGCCGACCGGGAACCTGGACTCCAGATCAACGGCTGATATCATGAATCTCCTGAAGGAACTCCACTCGCAGGGCAACACGATCATTCTGATCACGCATGACGATGAAGTGGCGGCCCAGGCCCAGCGCCAGGTCCGCATCATGGATGGGCGTATCGTTTCCGACAGCCAGGACAGAAAGGAGGAGGCATGAAACTGAAGCAGTCTGTGAAGATGGCATTCGGAGCCATATTCGCCAATAAGATGCGGTCCTTTCTCACCATGCTGGGCATCATCATCGGAGTGTTTTCGGTGACTCTGCTCGTCTCCATCGTCCAGAGCGGAACGAACACGATCACGGATTCCATGAGCGGGCTGGGAGGCAATCAGGTCACGGTGACGGTGACCAATCAGAACAGAAAGCTGACGAGGACAGAACTTCAGGATCTGGAAGGAACCGGCGGGATCGATTATATTGCCCCCTATCTCTCCGGTAATGTCACTGCGGTCGCCGGTTCGGTCAGCAAAGATGTCTCTCTTTACGGCGTCACGACATCCTATTTTTCCGTCAAAGGCCTCATACTTACGGCAGGAAGGCTGCTCACGGAACTGGATATCGAGGAATATCTGAAAGAATGCGTACTTGGAAATGGAATCGCGGAAAATCTGTTCGGAAGCCTAGGGAAACGCTGAATAATCACCCTTCCATTTCCACTGTTACTTGAAAACCGGATTTTTTTCGCGATTCTCCGGTTGGTTTTTAGTTAAAGCCCTTAGAATATGGGCTGAAGTGCTTGTTCATCTTCCCTTTTTCCGGGAAGTTGGCATAGTTATCCCCTGCAGAACTCAGCAGTTCGTCCTGCACGGGCACACATGACCAGGTTGGCACTGGCAAACAGAAAATTGAAGCGGTTCATGTTTTTTGCAATTCCCTTGTAAGCTGTTTTCTTATAACCGAATTGCTGCTTCACAATCAGGAAAGCATGTTCAACTTTGCATCGCACAGAAGATTTCCTGTTTTCAATCTGCTTGTCCCAGTTAATGCCGGCATAACTGTCTGGAGTCTTGATACTCGATGGCCTGCGGTTGATACGGAATTCGACATTACGGAGATGTTCATCATTCCTGATTTCATCATGCCGTTCAATTCCAAGATAACCGGAATCACCGTAAACGACATCATCATCTTCACGTATGAGATTATGCGTTTCCTCGATGTCGTGGACATTGGCTGCTGTGCCAGTAATCGTATGAATGTACCCTGTTCCGGCGTCAACACCGGCATGTACTTTCATACCGTAATACCATTGGTTGCCTTTTTTAACCTGATGCATCTCAGGATCACGCTTCTTTTCCTTGTTTTTTGTGGAAGGCGTAGAGGCAATGATCGTTGCGTCAACAATGGTGCCGCCATGCATGATAAGACCAGCGTTGTCCAACCGTTGATTCACATCAGCAAAGATCTTTTCGCCGATTTTGTTCTCCTCGAGAAGATGGCGGAACTTCAACAAAGTGGTAGCATCAGGAACCTGCTGATTCATAAAATCAATGTGCATGAAAGTGCGCATTGCGTAACTGTCGTAGATGGCATCCTCAATACCTTCATCCGAAAGATTGAACCAGTTCTGCATCAGATACATCCGCAGCATGGTCTCAATCCCTCTTGTTGGACGGCCACGTTTGCCGTTGGGATAATACGGACGGATGATCTCCACCCATTGATCCCATGGAACGATTTTATCCATCATCTGGAGGAATTGTTCGCGCTTTGTTGTGCGCTTGCGATTGGAGTATTCGAGATCGCTTAATGTCATCTGAGCCATAGACGCACCACCTTGTATTTGATAGCTTTATTCTACCATACATGTAGTGCGCTAGGGCGCAATGCTGATTAAATCAGCGTTTCCCTAGATCCGGTCGGACAGACTGTCCGCCTTGGCGGGACAGATTATCTGGTGAAAGGCGTACTGGAAGCTGAAGATGAGTCCATGCTTGGAAGCAGCAACGACACGATCTTTATTCCGCTGACGGACGCTCAGAGAATGCTGCGCCAGGTTTCCGTCTCCACATTCATAGCGGCATCGCCTCAGGACGGAGACCCGGCCCTTGTACAGGACACGGTTGAGGCATTTCTCCGGAAGAGATACAGCTCGGACGATGATTACACCATCATCAACATGTCCAACATTATGGATATGATGGATCAGGTCCTGGGTACCCTGTCGCTGATGCTCGGTGGAATCGCCGCGATTTCCCTGCTGGTCGGCGGGATCGGGATCATGAACATCATGCTTGTATCCGTGACGGAGCGGACCAGGGAGATCGGGATCCGGAAGGCGATCGGCGCACAGCGAAGCGACATTATTGTTCAGTTCATCATTGAATCTGTCATGATCTCCCTCGTGGGAGGCCTGATCGGAATGGCTCTGAGCCAGGTCGTGATGATGATTCTGAATGTCGTGCAGACGGATGTCTATTTCACGATATCCGCAGGAGTAGCCCTGATTGCGCTTGCCTTCTCTGTCGGAGTCGGTCTGATCTTCGGAATCTATCCGGCAGGCAAAGCGGCACGGCTGAAGCCCATCGATGCACTGCGATACGAATAAAGAAGATCCGGGAATCTGTTTACTGCCTTGCGCCAGTTTAGCTGAGGGTTCTGCAGCTGTTCTCCGATCTTCCCAGGTCCCTCCACCCCTATGCAGATCTGCTGTCACATGCCGCTGTTCTGCACCATGGAATCGGCCGAAAGCACAGACCCGGCGTTCTCATTCGGCAAGGACAGTTCCTTATTGGTCTTTCGGATCAGGAAGATGCCGATGAGGGATGTCAGTATATCAGACAGCGGCATGGAGTACAGTACGCCGTCGAGGCCGAAGAAGATGGGCAGGATCAGGGCGAAGCAGACGCCGAACACGACCTCGCGAAGGAGTGAGAGCAGCGTGGATTCGAGCGCCTTGCCGAGGGACTGCAGATAGATGAACGTTCCCTTGTTGACCGTCGCAAGCGGCATCAGGCAGAGGTAGATTCGAAACGACTTGACCGCAAAATCTGTGTAATACTGAGATTCATTTGCTGCACCGAACATACCGATCAACTGCTTCGGGAAGAACTCGACGATGATCAGGGCAACCGCTCCGATGATGAACTCCCAGGTCAGAAGCTTCGTGAACAAATCCTTTGCACGGTCCTTCCGGCCGGCGCCGATGTTGTAGCCCACAACCGGAATGCATCCTGCCGCCATACCGACCGAGATCGAGATAACGATCTGGAACACCTTCATGACGATACCGACAACCGCCATCGGGATCTGTGCGTATTCATCCTGCCCGAAGACCAGATCGAGTGCACCGTACTTGCGGATCATATTGTTGATCGCGGCCATCGCGGCGACCAGCGAAATCTGCGTGAGCAGAGACGTGATGCCGAGCGGCAGAAAACGCTTCATCAGGCTGCCCGTCAGACGGAATGAAGTCTTATTGAGCTTCACCGCTTTCATATGGAACAGGTACCAGATAGCCAGCGCCGCTGTGATGATCTGCCCCATCACTGTCGCGATCGCTGCCCCCATCATGCCCCATTTGAAGCCAAAGATAAAGACCGGGTCGAAGATGCAGTTGAACACACAGCCCGCCAGCGTTGAAACCATCGCAAACTGCGGGCTTCCGTCCGAGCGGATGATCGGGTTCATCGCCTGCCCGAACATATAGAACGGAATACCAAGCGTGATGTAGAAGAAATAAATCTTCGACTGGGTGAATGTTTCTTCATTGACCATACCGCCGAACGCGGCCAGAATCTGGTTTGAAAAGATCAGGTAGACTGCCGTGATAATCGCGCTCAGCGCGATGACCAGAACGATCGCATTGCCGATCGTCTTGTGTGCTTTCTCCTCCTCGCCCGCGCCTAGGCATATGCTTACATACGCACAGGCGCCGTCACCTATCATTACCGCGAAGGCCAGTGCGATGACGGTCATGGGGAACACGACCGTGTTCGCCGCATTGCCGTACGAGCCGAGGTAGGAAGCGTTCGCGATGAAGATCTGGTCAACGATGTTGTACAGCGCCGCCACCAGCAGCGATATCACACACGGCACGGCGTACTTCCTCATCAGCTTTGAAACACTCTCCGTCTCAAGAAAACGATTCGATTTCTCTTCCATAGATGTTTTCCTCCTGAAAAACGAACAATCGAGTGTGCAGCGCTTCGTCTCACCTACTCGATCTTCGCACCGCGAACAGATCGAAACATAGCTTCTCGCTGTTCCTGAGAGCTTCCAGTGCACCTTCGTCAGGGTACGATGGCCACTGAAACCCTGATGCCACAAAAAAACAACGTGCGCATCAACCGGATTTACGCGGTTTCGCTACACGTTGTTCGAGTGGAATTATATCATCGGAAATAAAAAAAATCAAACCGGGATGTCGCCGAAAAATTCCGGCCACATTGTTATTTTCCAAGCTCAGTGTCCCATCATATCCGCCAAAGCATTGTACCGATTCGAAGTCTCTGCTCTCTCAGGTTACACCGTCAGCTCGATCTGGCTGCCTCAAGATCCCTGACGTACATTGCTACATGTTCGATTTTCATACAGTGATTCCTTTCTTTTCCAGCCTGTCAGATTACCAGTCTGAAATGTTCCCTGCCTCTTCTTTAATCCAGTACAAGCAGCAGGGCCATCATCAATTCCGCCTTGGCGGAATTGCGCCAGGACGCGCGGCTCGAAGCGCCTTCACCTGCGCGTCGATGACATCCGCCGGAGGTCGCGGGTATGCCCCACAACGCCGTGAGCTTGTTATGTTGCGCTTCTCCGCAGACTTCCGTCACGTCAGTCCGCGCGACAAAGTTTTGAACCGGCCTTTTGCTTTCACACTGTGAAGGCCGCCTTTTGCAAAGTGGAACTGCTGGCCTGCCTTGATTGGATATTCTTTTCCCTCGTAACCTATGATTCCTTCACCATCCAGAGCAAATACGATCGCCTCACCCGGCGCCGCATGTTCGGAAAGTCCGTTCCCTTCGTAAAATGCCATGACGACGAACTTCATGTGGCCATTCGAGGCAATATCCATATTCAGCCCTGCATGCGCAGCTCGTCTTCTGCTGCTTTCTCCATAAATTTATTGACTGACATCTTTTTCTTCATAGACTACCTCCAACAAAGGTCATATTTTTCTCATATCCTTAGCGATGAGTTCTGTATATCTCTGTGGGTCAGTAAACATAAGTTCACCGTGACCATACTCTCCTGTGCAGATGATTCTCATTTTCGGCAGCCGCTTTTTGAGGATATACGCTCCTCTGATGATGGTCTTCTCCTTGCTGCCATGAAAGAATACCGTGGAGGAATGATTCAGGATCTCCAGGTTGTCAGGAATCCTCCATGTCATGTTTGAATATTGACTGTTATCCGTCCGGCTGGGTGCTTTCTTCTTCAATCTTATACTTTGTTCGATTACGGATAAGAGAGTCCTTGTAATGCTTATCTTCCTCCTGCACTGCCTGGATATTATATTCGTTGCTTATCCCATCTTTCAGCTGAAAGTGCAGTGTCTGACAGATACACGCCGCTTGAATTCTCTTCATGATGCATCCTCCTTCTTCCCTGTGCACTAAAAAACAGCATGCTGCCAAAAGCTGGATTTACGCCATCTTGAGGCAACACGCTGTCTGCGCATACAATTGATATTAAAGGGATTACGTCCCTTTCAAATATATTCTATCATCATGTCTTTCGAAAATTCAAACGAAATCCTATCTGCTAATATCCATGATTCCCGTATCGAAGATTGACATCTGCGGATCGATCCAAGATTGTTGTTCTGCATTCCGAATGACATCACCTTGTCGATAATTGCCGATAAGAAATGGTGATTCAGGATCATGAAGTTTCCGGTTTGCCAGAACCGCTTCCCGGCTCTGATTGGCATAGCAGTACCGGCACAGATGCAGGCAGCTGTCATATGCCCCGATATCACACGACAGATAGCAGGCACATTCCCGTCTTCCCGGACTATACCTGGGAACTAACAGCTTATGTCCGATTGCTCTCTCGTACATAGGAATCGTCATGCACCCGGAGCAGTCTGCTCCATATTCAGAAAGATAGGTTCCCTCCGCACATGGTCTCAGAGTCATACCATGCTTCTGAGCGATTTGCACCATCTCTTTTCCCAGCTGTATCCTGTCTGGAAATGGAACGATGTGAGCTTCCGGAAAGTTGCGCAGCACCTTATGATAGAGATCAATAAAGCTAATAACTACAGTATCTGTATACCCTTCCAGTGCTTCCACGATCTGCGAAAATGCACGCAGATGGTACTCTTTCGTATAGCGTTCTGAAATAAAAATCGGATCATACCGCCACCCGATGCATCCAGAGCCAATCATATCAGACAATCTCTGAAATACAGTAAGCAGATGTCGTTTGTCCGGAACATTTGGTTCGATATCATGCCCATAAGGAGTGATCGTCACATACCAGAACTGGCCGTAGCCCTGAAGCAGATCCATATACCGCAGCATCGGCTCCGGATTCTTTGTACAGAATCCGATCGCGTCCACCACTGAAGGCTCCAGTCGGAAGCGGGTAACCTGCGTGGGATTATAAGGACTTCTGGTACATACGAATCCCGCTCTGAGCCGATTCGCAAGCCACTCTGAATAAAATGCCGGTATGTCAGTGCGCTGACCGGTGTTGAGTATCATTCTTGGCAGCCTTTCCTTCCGCTTTCATAGTCTTCGAAAGCATGCCCGTCTTTACCTATCGTTTCACTCTTTTCTCCGTATCGAAATTCAAGATCATATACAGCTGCTGATTGCCTGCGGTCGGCGCATTGACCGACGCTGTCAGGATCAGCTGTCTGTCTTCTTCCGATATGTCCTGGTCCGTAAATGCACGGACCGATTTTCTGTCTATAAGCTGCTGTATGATCTCGTTCATGGATCGCATCCCGCCTTCTTTCGACACTCCCGGTCAAAGAGCATTTCAGTAAGTTACTATTCACAGCCAAATTGAACTGAAACATTATTGATTATAAGCCATTTTCCGGCTTCCTGATCCAGGGAGCCGGATTTATTTTGCCTTTATAGGTATGTATTTATATAAATACATACCTATTTTTGTTGACAAATAGGTATGTTTATGTTATAATACAATCACTAGGAGGTGAGGTAGATGTCATTGGTAAGGAACACAGACAAAAGGACCGGCATTACTTATGTTTACGAGTCGGAATCTTACTGGGACAAGGAAAAACAGCAGCCACGTTCCAGAAGAAAACTGATCGGGAAGATCGATCCTGAGACCGGTGAGATTGTAGCGACCGGAAGACGTGGCAGAAAGAAAAAAGTACCGGATAATTACGCGGATCTGCTCCAGTATGACGATGCTTCCGGCATCACTCCTGCCGATACGGAAGAAAAATATCTCCGTCAGCTGAAGGAGAAGGATCTTCAGATCACGGAGCTGGAAGCGCGCGTCCGCAAGCTGGAAAAAGAAAAGGCTGATGCCTTAGGTCAGCTGAAACTGGCACTGAAAGTCTTCGAAGGCTGAGAACCATACCGTTTCCGACGGCTGTCTACTGGCCAGAAAGGTGCCGATCATGCCGAAAACAGGTTTTTTCCAACAGAATAAGGAGATACCCGCTTTTGGGATGCCGGAGGCGGCTGCAGTTTCTGACTGCAGCCCTTCCATGCGCAGGGAACTGGAAGGCCGGATCCATACGCTGACAAGGGAAAACGAGAAGCTTGAAGCAGCCCTTCTGAGCCGCCTGTACCGGTATGAGACGAACTACTTTTCATGGGTGAAGGATTTCAGCCTCCCGGTCACGAACAACCTCAGCGAACGCTCCCTGAGAGGGATCAAATCAAAACAGAAGATCTCCGGACAGTTCTGGAATACCGAGAACGCAGGGTACTATGCAAAGATCCAGAGTTATATGGAGACCTGCAGAAGAAACGGGATCAGCCCTCATCATGCGATGGTCCGGCTGATGAACGGAAACCCATACAGTGTAGATGAACTGCTGGGTCTGAGCGGCGCCTGAGGGCGCCGCTGCCTCAGGCTGCCCTTTATGATGGCATTCTGTTTTCATATCTGTTACTCAACGGCATATCTGTGTTATTCTTATTCAGCCGAGACGTATAATTATGCCCTTTTACGGGGACTGTGAATAGTAACTTCAGTAAATTTGTTCATAAGGAATCCATCGCTTGTTCACAGTCTCATCACAGGCGACCAGTATCCTGTAACCATCAAATAAAGGAGCTGCAAAGAAAGAAGCAGCTGACATTTGATTCCATATAGACACCACACAAAAACTTTTCATACTCAGCCGGCAGATGCAAATCTGCCGGCACTCCCTCCCAAAAACACCGCCTTCGGAAATCAAATCCGGAGGCGTTTTTCTCACAGAATCAGTTATTGGAAATGAATGCCACGCTTCAACATTTCTCAAAGCGGAATTTCTGCCTTATTCCGGGGTATTTCCGGTGATCAACCTCGCTGAGGAACATCTCCAGCTCTGAGTTCTCTGCTTTCCATCACTTGTATCTCCTATTGTCGTCTAATCCTGCTTTCCGTCATCTGATAGCTCTGATCGAGCAGGTCCAGAATCTGATCGTCGGGCACGCTCCCATCCAGCAGAATCGTCAGCCACTGCTTATGGTTCATATGATATCCAGGAAGGAAGCCCGGCTGTCTGATGAGAAACTCCAGCTGCATCGGATCACATTTCACATCCAGAATATCCGTCATGCCGATCTTATCCATACCGAGTTTCGAGTAATCAACATACATGACAATACCGTACCATTTCGGATTCTCCACATGACGCAGCACCGCATAATCCGGAGCTGATTTCCAGAGATATTCCGGCTCGGTCCCATATGTATCCAGAACGTATCTGAAAAGCTTATCCCTGTCCATGCTTTCCTTTCATTCGGCACTTCTCAGCATCTCGTGCACCTGCTTCAAATCTTCCTGCCTGCCCCTACTTCAAAGTGGTATTTGACGATTCCAAGATCCACCTTAATAAACGGACCGAATCCGGCAATCTCTGCGACCGGCGTTCCATCTTTTATCGAGAATCTGAATTTCTGCTGATTGACCGCTGTCGGCGCTAATAATGCAGCCTCCACTCCTGCTTTGAACCAGTCCGGTGTGTCAGAATCCTGGCAAACCTTGCTGAACTCTTTGCCCTTGTGAGGCTTTCCTTCCGTCCGGCCATAACCCAGAGCAATCACAATACAAAGTTTTTCGTCAGCAGGTATCAGCTGCTTCACTCTTTTTTTGTTAAATGTGAGTCCGACCCAGCAGGTATTCAGGCCCATCATCTGTGCCTTCAGAACGATCTTCTCTCCGAAGTAGCCGCAGCGTTCATCGATATCCTGGTTACTCTTACCTGCAAATACAATATAGTTATTCACATTCCGAAAACTTCCATAATGAGCCAGCCTGGAGTCAAACCCTTCAGGATCATCGTAAACTACTTTAATATCAAGTCCACTCTCACGATTGCATTCCTCAACAAATGCATCAAGCTCGGTTCTTTTGTCCTGCTCGATTGGTTTATCCCCATACGCTCGCACAGAATGCCGGTTGCGCATCGCTTCCTGTAATGTCATAGATACCCGCTTCCTTTCTCAGCAACTTCCATTACGCCACCATCTTTACCATCTATTATTCGACATGGATCTGGCAGCTCTTCATAGCCATCAGAGCTGTCTCATGACTTTCCGGAGTGACTCCTGCGCAGCACTTTTCCTCAACCACGATAGGCACTTCCGGCAAGAATGCTTTTATCATGAGCGCATTCGATATCACACAGATATCTGTGCAGAGGCCGATCACCGTTACCTGACCAACGTCCTCCTGGGATGCAAGATATTCTCCAAGTTTCCTGCTTCCGAATGTCGGCTTGTCAAAGACGGTTTCCGCATAAAGGCGAAGCTCCGGAATGATCTCCCACCCTTCTGTACCTTTGATGCAATGCTTTACGGGGAGATTCTTTCCTTCCTGGGTATCCAGGTAATTCTCTTCATGTGTGTCCCTGGTAAAGATAACGATCTCTCCGTCTGCCTTTGCCTGCTCTATTCGGGCAAGGACTGCCGGCACGATTGAGACTGCTTCGCTGGTTCCAAGCGCTCCATCCACAAAATCCTTTTGCATATCCACGACGATAAGGTAGTTCTTCTTCATGATACCTGACCTCTCTTTCCAAAAGCGTTAGTCCTCTGCGATTTTCGTCATGTCTCTTCGTTCTTCAGCATCTCCCGCACCCCCATCAGCGCAAAGCCGAGGATATTGGTCCCGGTCCAGTTTGCGATGTCACGGCGTCTGTCATCATCCAGTCTGATCCCGCAGGCCCAGACCTTGTCGCTTCCTGCGCATTCCACAAGCCAGGAATCTCCGGTGCTCAGAAGCTGCTGCTTCAGGTCTTCATTCTGCGAGAACTTTGCCATAAGCCTTTTTACCGCAACCATCATCTATTTAATGTCAGTATAGACTGTTACGCATTCCAGGAGGTCGCCTGTCAAGCGACGGTCACGAGATACACTTCGCCATCTTCTCAGCGAATGTATGATGTCCCTCTTCTGATAGATGAATCCCATCGTAAGCCATGGACAGGTTCCAGCTGCTGGTATCGATATACCTCCACCCATGCTGATCCGCAATTTCCCGGTACCCTGTCCACAACATGTTCATGCTTTCCGCAGGAAAATCAGGTATCGTAATCGGTGGAGGGCCGATAATCGAAATTATTGTCCGTCCGTCTTCTGTCCTTTCTTGCGCCTGGATGCTTTTATCAATATTCATGCAGAAATTTTCCATGTTCTGAACGATTGCAGAAACGCCGTCACCGTAGGTATTCAGAATATCGTTTGTCCCCAGCATGACTGCAAACATGGAGAGCGGTGCCTCTGCCGTCAGACGGCTTTTGAGCAGAGAAAGAGAATACCCTTCTCGTGGAATCACTCTCCCATTCATTCCATCTGCAATAACACGGCAGAAGTCTCCAAGAAGTTCCTGCAGAACATTGGTCCAGATGACACGATTGGGATAACTGCCGCCGAAAGGATCCCGTGGATCGTAGCCATATACATTCGAATCACCGTAGATATAATACTTATTCACCATAGCTCGCCACACTTATGTACCTGCATGTGCTCCGATGATGCCATATAAGATAATTCCCAGTATGAAGTAAACGATGCAGCTCGTTGTGCAGTCATCGCCGTCCTTGCGCGGTCTTCTGCCGCCATAATGCAGCACATCTCTTCGATCCATTCCCGTCGCTGGTGATCATGTTCGATGGCAAACAGCAGCTTCATACACAGGAATACTGGGACCCTGCATATATAGAAAGGCTTCGCCAGGAGGCAAAAAACAGGCAGCCTGCGTCTGTTCCCTCGTCTGGAGTGAACCGGAGAAGCTTCTTGGATTCTTCACAGCCTCGCAGGCTTTGACCTTCACGGCCCTGAAATAGAAGTACTCTTTTCTTCTGCTCAATCAACATTTACCATATCATGATCTGTTTTATAATAAGTGCTCCGCCCATTCTTATTGGTCAGCAGATATCCATGGACCACAAGATTTTCTAATATCTTTTTCCTGAAATAGCTTGAATTCGTAATTCCAAGGGAAGCAGCAATTTCTGAAGCCTTGCGAGCCGTCTTATAGCAATACGAAAGAATACGTGCATCATACTGGGAACCCTCAGGGACAGGAACAAAGTTTACTGTAGGATTTTGATCTTGATCCGTTATTCCTGCCGAATATGTCAGGTCTGGTAATACCAATGTAAAATGATCAGAAGCTGCAAAAATACTTGGACGATGGTTCACATCAGCATCTTTATAGTCTTCACTGATCTTGTCAAATCCTGTCCCCGCAGCTTCCATAACATTGCAGGCAACGAATATATGACAGATCAGCTCATTTCTTCGTCGTGAAATAATATTGGACAGGTCATAGGTCCTTCCAAAAGGCCGTCCATCATAGAAACTTCCGGGCGATGATATCTCCAGCCGATCCCGAAACATATCAACCTGTATCTGTGTCCCATCCAGATAATAGTCTCTATGGGCAATCGCATTCACCAGGCCTTCAAATAAGGCTCTCTTAGGGTAGGCATCTATGTTGATGCGCGAATCCGGAAGTTTGATCAGGGAATGGTTCATTCGTGTGCTCACGAACTCCATCATGAAATTCAGTGTATCTGTCAGACATCCCTGAAAGCGGTTGATCGTCACGATGCGCTCTGAGCCTCTGGTAAGCCCCGAAAATACCGAACATTGAACTGCTGTTTTCGATCCATCATAGTCATCCATAAACAGCACTGCGCCGTTATTCAGTATGCCGTCTTTATCCATAAAATTAACAGAGCGCAATGCCTTTTCCGTGAGCTTGCTTCCGTTATGATCCTGACAAAATGAAAGGAGTTTCTGAAATTTGTCTTGCTGCCACCTGGCATTCGATGCCAGCAAGTCGTACTGAACCGGTGTACTCTCGAGTGTCATATGCCTGATCTCTTCATATGTTGCAGGCCCGGTGAAACCCTCTCTGCGGATATAGATTGCAGGTACCTGACCTATCTTCAATATTACCGGTTTCACCGGTGATTTCTGAACATCGATTTGAAGAATGTAACGCTCCTGCTCATGAATCACATATTTCAGAAAATGTATCTGATAGACCGGTCGCGGAAAGATAGTGTCAATAGTTTTGTGTAAACTACGGAACAGATTTCTTGTTCAGTGTATTCCTTCGACCTCTGGCTGCTGTGTATCTCAGCCTGGCTTAACTGTCAAGGGTGCGGAGCACCGCTTCGCG
>Ga0326514_10001126_pt1 | contig 17512 bp, 10 predicted proteins | sample 3_2548_0518_D_FD_203653 | JGI IMG/M metagenome (GOLD analysis project Ga0326514, IMG submission 203653) | Bovine rumen microbial communities from UC Davis, California, United States - 3_2548_0518 | ecosystem: Host-associated > Mammals > Digestive system > Stomach > Rumen | place: USA... | reverse complement strand
AACAATCTTTTTACGTTAGAAGCCTATCTGCGACCAACTACATCGGGTGGCCGCTTCCCGCAATTTGTTATCCTTTAATACCCTACAAAATTACAAAAAATAATCGAGATTACCAAATAAAAAACCATTTATTTTCAGGTGTTTATGTTAAAAATCACATATATTTTCAAGTCGTGTTTTGTCTTCGTTTTTGACCTCATTTTCCTACTCTTCGGAGCAATATTTTTTCCTCCGAAGAGCAGAAATTATTTGAGTGAAGTCGAGGAAAAGACTACTGTGTGACAGCTTCGTGACGCTTTGTGACTGTGTTTGTGACAACCGTCAAATGAACTTAAAGTCTTGTTGCTCTGAAAGATAAGCAACGAGAGAAAATGAATGTCACACAGTCACAAACAAAGTTCCCAAAAGTTGACATCGCAAATACGAATCAGTAATATAGCGATTGGAACGGGAATCATGCGTGACTGTGTGACTGCGTGACAGAGACCTTTAGAAGGGAAGGTCCTCGGTGGTGGCGAACAAGTCGGTCTGGGTAGCTTCAGTCTTGCTGGCAGCTTCTGCAGCGGCCTTAGTCTGGATGTAGTAATAGTTGACTCGCTTGTCGCCTTCGCGAACCTGCCAACGGTCGCCATCTTCCTTCTGCCCGGTACATGATGCGGGGTTGTAGCAGTGGATATGCTCAGCATACTGACACCACTTCTTCAGCTGTTCGGTGAAAGATTTAGGCGAACAGTTGTAGCGGGTATCCTGATTATAAGCATTGAGCAATTCATCTGTGCGTACTTTGCGGTCGAGCCATTCGCTACCTTCACCCAGATTATCGTCAGCCCACTGACGGAAATCTTTATAGATGGAGGCCTGAAGCTCGCGACGTTCAATGTGAGCCATTGGTGGCATCTGGCGACGGTCGGCTATGGGCAGACTCAGATACATCTGCAGGCATTCCAGCATGAAATGAATGTCCGGCTGCCAGTCGCATTCTGGATATTCGTTATCAAGGAGGTTCTGGCTGAACTCATCGTAAATCGTCCTTGTCTCGTTATAATTATTTGTCGATGTTTGAACATGATAATAGTCGCTGACAACGACGGGTGCAAAACGAGCAAAAGTTGAAGGATCATGCTTGCTGAGCGTATGGTTCGTGGCAATGCCGAACTTAGGGCTTTGGCTGAATGGGATAACGATAGGATTCTCCTTTTTGCGCTCCACTTCCAGATCATCGGAAATCTTGGAATAAAGATAGGCAAAAGCAAAGTCCTCTGGGCACTCATCGACGATGATCAGCCCTGTGCTTTCCTTGACTCCTGCGAAACCGAACTGCTGGTTGCTCTTCTTTGCCCATTGCTGCATATCGATATATAACTTGTTGAGCAGATTGCCTACAGCCTTCAGCAGGAATGTTTTTCCTGAGCGGCCGTTACGATCTTTGGGGTTGTCGCTGATTGCATAGTCGAGAAAGAGAGGTGCATAGGCAGCGGATGGTGACTTGTGCCTATGGAGCAAGTATCCAATAGTGAGGAATAATGTGACGAGACATTGTTCCTGTTCGGCCACCTCTTCATCTGTTAGGTTAAGGTGCATCTCGTCCTGCCTGCGCCAGTGGAGTCTCGCCATGTTAAGCACTATACGCAACATCTTACTTGGTGCATCGGAGGCTATCTTAATATGATAGTGACCGTCATCATCCTTTTCCCACGTGAACTGCGGACTCATGGGACGATATGTGTGTTTGATCACATTATCCTTCCATACGTATAACCCATCGGATATGGCAGAATAAGGCTGGTGAGATATTTTCTGAGCAGTCACTGTTACCTTGTTGTTATCGAAATAGAACAATCCCGATGTAGCTGTGGCACAAGTGAAATCCAGATTGTCGCACATTTTCAGATGGCCGGTAGTGTCGGTAATCATGGAACGCAAGCTTTTCATGAGCTGATTCTGTATTCCTTCATTTACTCCCATACGTTCGCACCATCCTTTTAGAAAGTCATGGATTGAATTAGCTGTTTCCGGACTGACAATACCATTCTCTATATGGATATACTTTGGCTTCGGACCATTGGCATCCTTCAGCTGACAATAGCCATTGAGCCACAGAAAATAGACGAGAGAGGCTTCTGAAATAGAGTAAGACACCTTTTCAGAGTTATTGCTTTTTATCTCTTTCCAGAACTGTGCGCACTTGGCACCGATAATAAGTCTGTCCATATCTTTCTGCAAGGGATGCAGCGTCAGATAGTCCTTCAGGTCCTTGCGCAAACGGCCCCGAGCATCATGTAGTCCACCAAGTTCCTTAGGGTCAATCCAAGCGACAGAGAGAGTGGGCAGAGAGAGTGAAAGTGTTTTGCCTACCGCTACACCGGTGGAATCGATGTCAGTCACATAAACTACACGCTTGCAGTAGTCTTTCAGCCAAGCCAACTCGTTAGGTTTGATGTGACGTGTCTCACTATTGAACCATATAGACGGGTAGCCATAGCTCAAAGCGCTGATTGCATCGCTACCACCACTTACCACAAGTACAACAGGTAATGACTTTTCACCGCCTTTACGCCAATAACGCAACAGGGCATCGCGCCCAAACATATAATCATGAGGTACGGTGCCGATTGCCCAAAAGCGGAAGTCTTTGTTAAACGAGAAGGGTTCGTAGATTTTGTAGAACAGCTGGTCATCTCCTTTTTCGTTGGCATAATGGCATTCCTGCGCGAATACTGGATACGTTGCCGGGTCAGCGGTAATTTCTATGAACTTACCCTTTGAACTGATGTGTGTAAGCTTTTTCACCGCACGCCAACCGTATGCCTCTAAGTGCTCAGCTTTCACGTCTGGAGTGAATATTCTACCGAGGTTGAAGGCGCTCAAATCATCGAAGAAATCGAAACGAGGTGGCATACCAATCTCTTCAGGTAAGGCATCGCGTGAAGTAAAATGACGCACGTTGACCTTGGGATCGAGCTTATAACTGGCTCCATACTGTTCTGCCAATTCGTACAGGGCCATCATGAACTGGTCATCATTATAACCACGATTCAGCATGTAGATATCCACAGCCGAATACCACTTACCGCCAAAGTCGTTAACGTGCCAACCTGGGTCTTTGAACTTATCATTGGGTGGATAGAGGTGTGCCGAGGGGGTGTTATCTCCTTCTCTGATTGAAAACTTTTTGTTTACGTTACCCTTGATTATCATTTCAGGTAAGTAATCATCCATAATCTGCTTCCCGTTGTCAGTTGCTGCGAGGATGCGGTCGCGAAGTTCTTTGTAATCTGTCATAATAAAAAAGTTGTGGACGTATAGGCCGCGTCCGGTTGCCAAGAGTCAAGTCGATCGGCTCTTAGCAATTGGGAAAGAAACACCTCTGATGTTAGCAGAAATGGCTAAATTACTAACATACTGGATAGTATATGCAAAAAAGAAAATCGTAACACGCTATTATTATGCATGTTACGAAATAGAGAGTTTTTAGAAAAAAGTTATTGTCCTGCTAACGCGATTGCTAACAAAAAGTAAGAATCACTAACATGACAACCTATATGCACCTCAAGTGTGCTTCCCTTCTTTCAATACGCCCGACTTAATTGCCTGCTCAACATCGGCGTTAGGGGATATTCCTAGGTCAATATTTCTACTAAGTTGATATAGGGTGGTGTCCGACTCATCAAAGTCATTGTCACTTCCACCAGGGCGATTTGGTATTGGCCGAGTATAATCAAGAATGTAGATACTCTCCTTTATCCGGGCAATGTCTGTAGGACTTAATCTCTCTTTAATGTTGAAATTGGGTGTGGCATTAAACTGCTCGGTGACCAATTTACTGGCTGACTGTTTCTTTTGCTCTATTATAAGTAAAGTCTGCTTATTCCCGTTGCTGGTTGGAATTGGGTATCTCAGGAGACGGTCAAGAAAAACTGACAGTATCGTCTTGTTCGCTGCAAACTTCAGTTCACAATATACGTTCTTGCCCTCGAAGAGTTTTTTGAAAGCATCCAAGCCAACCTCCGGAGGTAGCCAACCCCAACATCCACCGTCTTTGTCCATTATCTCGCCAGTCTGCCACTTTTTATATAGAAGAATCACTCTATCTGTCTGTTTCTTCAATAAATCTTTCCCTTCGCCGTTACGGAAATACATGAGCGTCATGTATGTCGGTGGCTTTGGAATGGTTCTTGGAACACTCCTGTTGCTTAACTTCTGACCGGAAGTAAGGAGGGGCTCCGTTTCAATTCGAGGCTTTTCGACAACATCTTCCACCTCTTCCGGGCTATCTTCTATTAGTCTGCCAAACAATGAACAGAGCAGCACTTTAGCTTTATTGCTATTATTGACACAACAGTTATGTGGCCCATCTGTAAAGTAAAAATGGTCTACATAGTAATGAGGTCCTACCTCTTCACCAAAAGTTTTATCTCGCAGGAAAGAATAGGTCTTTCTTTCCAATTCATGCATGTCAACGTGATGCACTTTCAGTAGCCGGGCTGCCCATATACGGCCAACATCCGATAGATAGTAAACAAAGCGACAAAAGCATTCTTGCATATCGCCATTGGGAGGAGAATCCCATCCTAAGTTGCGAAGCCACTGCTTATCTTCCAGCGGAAAAACAACTCCATTTCGAGAGCAAATAGCCTCATCGTTATAGATGTGTTGCGAGAAATACCTTACTTTTTCCAACATGTCAACTGCCAAATCACTAGCTTCTTCGTCATCCTTACCGGCAAGCCATTCTTTTACGCCCTTCCGCAACCGGTCCATAATTCCACCATTTTTGAAATAAAAATGTCCATACTCAAGAATACGATAGCAGTCGTATTGGTCTTTTTCCGACAGCTTTTCGCCGTGATGTTCTTTAAGAATAATATCCATACAACGAAATATTAAGCCATCGAAACGGAATTGTTCCATAAAAAACGAGTAGAATCCTACAGCGGTGTGGTGCTCAGGGTGCACACGCTCAAAATTCTCTCTCCACGCATATGCCATATATCCGTCATAATACCTTCGTATTGCTTCAGCCATCTCTTCCGTAAATCCAGAAAGCGAACGTTCCAAAGCCTTACGGCACTTTAACTCATCCTTCATATGGTTCTTTGGACCAAGAGCGTCTATCCATAACTCTTTGTCCGACATGAGTTGTGTATCAGGATTCCAGCAGTTAGCCTCGCGGTACGCTGACATAACATTCTCCTGGTATTGGGCATAGAACGAAAGAGGGTCAATTCCGTCATCTATGTGTTCAGCCACATAATGCATGAATCCTTGTTGCGCCAGTAAAACCTTGCGCAAGTCATCGCTTTGTTTGATATAGTCGGGTAACGTCTGCTTCATGCCCGCAAATTTACACAAAAATTACCATTATCCATGCTTTTTTGCCTTCCAAATATTGTTTTTATGCATCTTTTTTATAATAATGTGCAATTTTACAAATAAAATTTGTATTTTTGCAGGTGCATTATGGCTGCTGCCAATGTTGTAGTGACGAGATGGCGGCTGGTCGAAAGGCCAAAGCTGTTGTGCAAGAACTTATTGGTAAAGTAGAGTAGTATCTGCTATCTCACAGGGTTCCAAACTGCAAAGTCGTGGAAAACTTTATTGGAACGAGCCTTGGAGAAAGTTAGGTACGCCGTAATAGGCGTACCCTTTCTCTGTATTTCGTTCCAAGCCTCATTTCCACGACAGGCGCAGTAAGGAAGTACTATAAGAGGAGGGTACGTTCTTTTTTGCCTATTACGAAACTTAGAGCAATGAGCATTATTAAAGTTAAAAAGTATACGTTTTCTGGTCATGAATCATTCCCTTGCAAAACGCTTTGGCTGAAGAAGGGATATGACTTCGTTGTTGCCGGAAATGACTTCAATAGTCCTGAGGCTGTGATTGGATTAGGAGTTGGCAAGAACATGGTTGCTTCTATCCGTTTCTGGCTAAGGGTTTTTGGCGTTACAGAGAATGACAAGCCAACAAAGTTGGCAGATTATCTGTTTAACGACCAGAACGGTAAGGACAAGTATCTTGAAGATATTGCCACATTATGGCTGCTTCACTTCAATCTCGTTTTTTCAGAAGATGCCACGCTTTACAAGATGTTCTTCTGTGGCGTTCAGCGTGAGCGTACCCATTTCGAGAGGGAACAGGTTCTGACTTACGTGAAGTTGAGAATGGTGGAAGCTGGTAAGATGACGCTATTCAATCCCAATACGGTAAAGAAGGACGTTGCTGTGTTGCTACAGAACTACGCATTACCTCGCAAGCCACAATCCAATGAGGATTTCTCTTCGCTTCTGATAGACCTTGACTTGATTCGTCAAAATTCAGAAGGCAAGGGCTATTACTTCAATGTGGATGGTAAACGCAAGGTGACGAAAGAGATTTTCCTTTATGGCTTGGTAAAGTTGAAAGAACAGGAAGGTGATAACACTATTCCTTTCGATACCATTCAGGAAAGAGTTGGATTGGTGTTCTGCATGCAGGACTTCGAGACAATAGAGATGCTGAAACTGCTGGCCAGCGAATATAGTCAGTATTTCGCTTATAGCGATGTGGCTGGCATCAAACAGGTTCAGTTCACTAAGGAATTAGATGTTAAACAGGTATTAGATAATTATTATGGCAAAGACATTTAGTTTATCTGCAAACATAGAGAACGGCTTTGCCGAAGGGATGCAATACCTGGTAACGCCCAATGCTCAGAATGCCATTCACAATATTGTGAACGACTTTAAGTCAGGCATTCACTCCTTTACTATCATTGGTTCATACGGTACTGGCAAGTCAAGTTTCCTGCTGGCATTGGAGGCAGACTTGATGAAGACTGGTAGGCAAAAGTATCTGCTAGATGCCAAGAATCTTTCGAGTGCCAAGTCATTTGAGATTATGAACATTGTGGGTGATTATGCTGAGATGTCAACACTTCTGAGCAAGGCTTTGAACGTGGAAGGCAATACAAGCAGCATCCTCGATAGCCTAAAGGATTATTATACTAAATGCCAGAAGAAGGGTAAGTTCCTGCTGATTGTGGTTGATGAGTTTGGTAAAGTGCTGGAACATGCTGCCAAGAACAATCCTGAGAAAGAACTGTATTTCTTACAGAAACTGTCTGAGCTGGTGAACGTACCGACTCGTCAGATAATGCTACTTACTACTCTCCATCAGAATTTTGGTGCATACGCAAAGGGGCTTACAGAAGCGCAGGCTAACGAGTGGACGAAAGTAAAGGGGCGCTTCAAGGAGATTACCTTTGTGGAGCCAGTAGAGCAGTTGCTACATCTGGCATCAGCTCAGCTTAAGGAAGAAAGAAAGGCTTATAATGCAGAGAATATTGAACCACTTTTCGAGTTGGCAAAAGAAACAAGATATGTTTCCAACGATTTCCCAATAGAAACAGCAAAGCAGCTATATCCATTGGATCTGTTCTCTGCCTATACCATCACAACAGCTATCCAACGATATGGTCAGAATGAGCGTTCGCTTTTCACTTTCTTGGCAGCTAAAGGCAGCAATTCTATTTCAGAATTCGAACCGGCAGACCACTTGACGTATAACCTTCAGAAAGTGTACGACTATGTGCTCTACAATTTCTACTCGTATCTGAAAGATGCCAATGCTGACTCGATGAGTTGGAGCACCATTCAGGTGTCTATTGAACGAGTTGAAGGTCAGGATTGGAGTGATAACGAAGAAATGCTCCAAGCCGTTAAACTTGTCAAAGCCATCGGTCTACTGAATCTGTTTGGAACTGCAGGCTTCAAACTTACAGAAAGGCACTTGACGGATTACGCTCGTGAGGCAATGGCTATAGACAATGCCAAAGAGATTATTCAGAAGCTATCAGCCAAGAAGATTATTCGTTATGCAGCATACAAGGAACGTTTGATGCTATTTGAGGGTACTGATGTTGACCTAGAAGCAGAGATACGTGAAGCTGGCATGATGGTTTCACGCCCTGTGACCTTCGTAGATGAACTGAATGTGTTCTTCAATAAGCGTATTTCTCCTGTCAAGGCTCACTTCTATCAGAAAGGCACGCCACGTTTCTTTGACTATATGATTCGTGAAGAGCCTCTGGATGTTGTGCCTACAGGTGATACTGATGGTTTCATAGAACTGATATTCTCTACTCACAAGAATGCTTTGGCAGAGATTAAGAAGTTCAGTTCTGAAACGGACCACGCACTCATCTTTGCCTATTTCACCAATACTGAGGACATCATCGACCACCTCTATAATATCAAGAAATACATGTATCTTTTGGAGCGTGTATTGGATAAGAACGACAGGGTGGCTGTTAATGAAATCCAGAAGTTGAAGGAGTATGAAGAGACCTTGCTCAATAAGGCTATTAGCGATAATCTCTTTTCTTTTAAGAATCGTGTTGTCTGGGTATTTGGCGGTAAGGAACAGAAAGTGGCATCTCATCGAGACTTCAACCAGCTGCTGTCGAAGGTCTGTAATGAAGTATATAGCAAGACCCCTGTGATGAACAACGAATTGTTCAATAAGCATAAACTCAGCGGAACGATTACCCAAGCAAGAAAGAGCTATCTGACCTATCTAACGGAGCACTATTCTGAAAACGGTATGGGATTCCCTGAAGATAAGTTTCCACCAGAGAAGACAATTTATTCTTCATTGCTCTTGAATACGGGCCTTCACCCAAATGGCGATTTTGCAGATGCGCCAACCAATAAGGGCTTTATGCCGTTGTGGGAAGCATGCGAAGAATTCTTGCAGAGCACAGAGAACAAGGCAAGGAAGGTATCTGAACTTATCAAGTTGTTGTCTGCTCAGCCCTATAAGCTAAAGCAAGGATTCCTTGAATTCTGGATTCCTACTTACCTGTTTATTAAGCGTCAGGACTTTGCACTCTATGATGCATCGAAGGGAGCATTCATGCCTAATGTGAACATGGAGTTCTTCGACTTGTTGCAGAAACATCCTGGTGATTTTGAGGTGAAGAAGTTCGCCGTTGATGGTGTAAAGTTGGGATTCTTTAATCAGTATCGTCGTTTCATCAATCTTGGCGAGGAGTTCTCGATTACCAATTCCAGCTTTATCGAGACCATCAAGCCATTCCTCAGTTTCTATGTGCGACTGGATGATTACACCAAGCATACTCGCAAGTTTGACCACGAGTCAACGATGAAGTTCCGTGATGTACTGGCCAAGGCAAAAGACCCAGAGAAGGCTTTCTTTGAAGATTTGCCAGAAGCCTTGGGATTCGACCAAGCAAAACTTAAACAGGAAGAATTCATTCGTGAGTATGGCAACATCATCCAACGAGCCATTAAGGAATTGCGTTCTTGCTATACGCAGTTAATTGACCGTATAGAAGAAAGACTTGTGGATGAGTTTGGCCTGCAAAGCTACGAATATGGTGAGTATATACTTGAAGTCCGTGAGAGACTTGCTAATGTCAAAGCCTATCTGCTGACTGATAAGCAACGAGAGTTCTATCATCATGTGATGACGGAATACGACAATCGCACACAATGGTACCAATCTATCTGCTACACCATTCTTGAACAGAGACTTGATGCTCTAAGGGATGAGCAGGAGGACAAACTCGTGGATGACCTTGTCTATTTGTTCCGTGAGTGTGAGAAGTATGCTGATATATCCAAGAAGACTGGCGATGCTGATAAGAATGAGGCATACTCTTTCGATATGGTAACAAACAAAGGTACCAACATTAGGACACAAACCTACGTGCTCCCTGAGAGAGATAAGTCGAAAGCAGACGAGTTGGAGAAGAAAATCAACCAGCTATTGTCTGGCGACAACAATGTGGATGTATGCACGTTGCTGTCGATACTGAATAAGAAGATGAAGAAATGACGAAGGTAAGACATATATTAGGCATATCTGGCGGTAAGGATAGTGCAGCACTCGCCATCTATCTGAAGAAGACGTACCCATCGTTGAAGATTGAGTACTACAACTCAGATACAGGCTGTGAACTGGCTGAAACGGAAACGCTAATCAATCGCCTGGAGGCCTACCTTGGTAAAATAGAAAGGTTAAGAGCGGCTGAAGGTAGTCCAGAGCCAACACCATTCCACCACTTCTTGAAAGCAATGGGTGGTTTCTTGCCATCTCCACAAGCCCGTTGGTGTACCAAAAAGATGAAGTTGGATAAGTTTGAGGAATATGTTGGTGATGACTACGCTGTTTCTTACGTTGGCATTCGTGGCGATGAAGATAGAGACGGGTATATCTCATCAAAGCCGAATATCCAGGCCATCTTCCCATTCCGCAAAAATATCTGGAGTATCGATGTTATCAACAAGTTTCTGCATAAAGAGAACTTGGACCGGGTAGTCGATATCTACGAAAGACTTACACCAGAAGGATTCCTGCGAGATGAGATTCTAGAGACAGTAAAGAAGCCTATCACTAAGCAGTTCTATTACTCGAAGAAGATGAATGCGTTGCTTGACTACGACATCAAGCTATTCAATCATGCTGTCTTTGAGTTCCTGAAAACGACAGACTATCCTGTGGGTAAGCTTGACGAATTCCCACTACTTGACAATACTGATATACTGGTGAAGGACGACATCTTCAGATTACTGAGAGAAAGCGGCGTGGGTGTACCAGCATACTACGAAGAAATCCCCTTTGAGGTAGATGGAGAAACAGGCACCTATTGTCGCAGTCGTTCTGGTTGCTACTTCTGTTTCTTCCAGCAGAAGATAGAATGGATCTGGCTCTATGAGCAGCATCCTGACCTCTATGCAAAGGCGATGGAGTTTGAGAAAGACGGCTACACCTGGAATCAGAATGAGAGTCTTGCAGACCTCATTAAGCCAGAGCGTATTAGCCAGATAAAGCTCGACATCATCCGTCGCCAGAAAGAAAGCCGGGCCAACAACAAGGGTACTACTCTTGCAGAAATCCTTGGCGATGATATCATGTGTACGAACTGCTTTATATAGAAGCTTATGTTATACGAGGTAGAATGGGCAGAAGATGGAACGTATGTACCAGGTGAAGAATTCTCACCAGAACGTTTCTTTAATGACGGACTGAAGAATAGTACGGAGTTTGACTTGAAACTTGGTTACTTCAGTTCTGCAGCCATTAGCGTTTTAGCTGAAGGATTTGCTACGTTTATCTCGAAAGGCGGATATATGCGCCTCATTATCAATCATATTGTTTCTAAAAAAGATAAAGAGGCAATCAATGATGGTGTAATGGGAAATGTCATAGACTGTGCAGACCTTTCTAATTTCCAATATCTCAAATCGACATTTGATGAGTATCAGGAACAATTCTTCCGTTGTCTGGCATATATGATATCACAAAAGCGCATAGATATCAGAATTATTAAACCAAGGGGGCAGAAAGGAATAGCTCATACAAAAACAGGACAATTTAGGGATGGAGATAGTATAACTGCATTCACAGGTTCTGCCAATTTTACTATCAGTGGCCTGTTTAATAACATTGAGAACATATCGATAGACAGAAGTGATTCTGTAGACGTAATGGTGCAGAAAAGAATTGCCAAGCAAAGGAAAGATTTCGATGCCATTATGTCTGGAGAAAAGAAGGGAATTGAATACCTTTCGCCCAAAGATTTGGTGGAAGCAATAAGCACGAATTATGGTGATTCTGATATTGAAGAGTTGCTTGACGTGGAAGAAAAACTGAAAGAACACAAAAGAGGGAAGAAAGCGGATAACTTGCAAGCCCCATGGATGGCTGCAGAAGGAAGTACAGATATTGAGCCACATTTCCCTTATCCAACTGGCCCTCGCGAATATCAGAAGAAAGCGTTTGATAGTTGGAAAAAAAGTCAATGTGGCTTATTTAACATGGCTACTGGTACAGGTAAGACGCTGACATCTCTCAACTGCCTGTTGCAAATTTACAAACAATTTGGCTATTACAAGGCAATAATTCTTGTTCCTACTGTAACATTGGTTGAGCAATGGGAGAAAGAATGTAGAAAATTCGATTTTCAACATATTGTAAAGGTTTGCTCAAAAAACAAGGATTGGAAAGGCGAGATAGACAGGCTTACGATGAAAGAGAATTTCAACCCAACGAATTCCCCGATCAACTATATTGTCATTTCAACATATGCGTCATTTGCCAGAAATAATGTATTTCATGATTTGATATCGCTTTCTAAGAAATGTTTGCTGATTGCAGACGAAGCACACAACATGGGATCAAAACGAATTCTTGATAGAATTGACAGTGTAGGTGAGAGATTCAAACGGCGCATAGGCTTGTCTGCAACTCCAGAGCGTCAATTTGATGAAAAGGGGAATAAAGAACTTCGCCGTTTCTTTAACTCAGAAAATAAGTATACTTTTGTTTTTTCAATGGAGGAAGCAATTAAGAATAAGTTCCTGTGTGAATATTACTATTTTCCCCATGTTGTACGTCTTTGCGATGACGAGATGTATGACTATATGGAAATCTCACAAAAACTCGGTAAGATTTATAGGTATAATGGGGGACATCTTGACTTAGATGATGAGATTGTTAGAGCTCTTCTGTTAAAAAGAAGGAGAATTATTCATAAGGCACGAAACAAACAAGATGCGTTCAAGAACATCATTGAGGAACGATACAAGGAAAGGGGTAATCTCAAATATACCTTGGTGTATGTTCCAGAGGGCCTAAAGCCCGATCCTGTTGCTGATGTGTACGATAGTTCAGATGTCGTTGAAGATGACATGGAAGCAGACAAACTAATTGATGAATATACACAGATAGTAATGAATGTCAGTAATACAACTACTGTAAGGAAATTTGTTTCTGGTCAGAAGAATCGAGAGTCTATACTTGAAGATTTTGAAAGAGGTGACCTTGAAGTATTGACATCTATGAAATGTCTCGACGAAGGCGTAGATGTGCCAAGAAGTGAATTGGCCATATTTTGTGCTAGTACAGGAAACCCACGTCAATTTATACAACGTAGAGGCCGTATTCTTAGAACACACAAAGATAAAAAATACGCTTACATCCATGATCTAGTGGTTGTTCCAGATATTGGAGCAGATTGCGTAGATTATGAGATGGAACGAAAACTCATCCTTTCTGAGCTAAAGAGAGTAAGAGATTTCGCCTCATTATCAAGAAACCTAGACTATTCTTATACAGAATTAGAAGAGGTCCTAAACTTCTATAATATTCCACTTTTAGATTAATTCCTAAATTCCTAAATAACTATGGCGAGAAATAAAAGATACAACGAGAATTATAACAAGATTCTTGAGGCAGTTCTCCTTGACGAGAAATTAATGGAGTACGCCCAATATGAACCTTCTGAGATTTCATCTCTTGAATATGCTCTTGGATCCAAAAATGCAATTGTTAGCGCTGTTGCAACGATTGTTGAAGGACTAAGCGAAGAGATGTCAGAAAAAGAGATTTATAATACAGTTAACGACCTACTTAAAAAGAAACTATGATAATACGTAGAATTGAAATAGAAAATTTTCGTAGCTATTATGGTAACGAAAATAATTTTGAGTTCGGAGATGGACTAACACTTCTCATTGGCGACAATGGTGATGGGAAAACAACGTTTTTTGAGGCTCTCCAGTGGTTGCTGGACATATCAAATACGGATGAAGTCCAGAAAAACCGAGCTTTGGACAACTTCTCCGAAATGAGGAAGTCTAAACTCGAAATAGGCGAATCTGCCAACCTTAGAGTGAAGATGGAATTTGAACATGATGGCCGTAAGTCTGTGGAGAAAATGTTTATCATTACCAGAAAAGGTGAGGATTATTTTGATGTAAGTGACATCAAGTTTAAAGGCAAGGAAGATACAGGAGAAGAAAGGCTGTCTTCAGATGGTAGAAGATTGATTGCCCGCTGTTTTGATGCAGAGATGCAGCATTTCTCTATGTTCAAAGGTGAGTCCAGACTGGATGTGCTTGATGGGCCAAAAGCATTAAAAATGCTTGTTGAAAAATACTCTGACATCAAGTATTTTGATGATCTTGTGATGCTGACTTCAAATTTTGAAAGTAAAGCACAAAAGGCTTATAGTAGAGAGAGCCAGAACGATGAGAAGACAAGGGGACAAGCTCAAGTATACGATCGTGAGTTAACCAAACTGAGTGGAGAAATTCAGGAAATTCGTAAGGAAATTAAGGAATTATCTACTACAGTGAACTCTTACGAAACAATGCTTAAAGATTTAGAACAGAATGAAGATACAAGAGATAGATATAATGAATTGGCGGGAAATTTAGCGACAAAAAAATCTGAAGCAACAAGTCTAAAAGCGAGCATAGACGAGGTAAAACTAAATAGAAACCTTCTTGACCAGTATTGGATTATGTGTGCCTTTCCCAGTATTCTTTCTGCCTTCAAGGATAAATGCGCACAGTTAAGCAGAGAGAAAGAAAGACTACGTGAAGAGTTCATATTCGAAAGAGGCAAAGAGCAAGGAGAACTTAATAGGTTAAAGCAAGAGAATGAAGCATTATTGAATGATGAAGTCCAATTGCCTTGGTATGTGCCTGATGATAGATATATGAAGGAGATGATTAAGGTTCATAGATGCAAAGTCTGCAATACTCCTGCCCCAGAAGGTTCAGATGCATATAATTTCATGGTAAACAAACTTGAAGAATATAAGAAGCACATCAGTGAACGAACAAGAATTAAAGAAGAACAAATAAAGTTAAGCAAGAAACAACTCTTCACCGAAGAATATATAGATGAAATTAATGCCTTGGCAAACCGTTTGTCCGGTCCAGAAGAGGCCTTTATAGCTGGTATAGCAAACGATATCAACAGTAGACTTGAGGTTGTGAGCAGAAAGTCAGAAGAACTATCACGAGTCAAAAAGGAAATAGAGGAAATAGAAGAAAATATTTCACGTCTACTAATTCAGGCTGGAAATATTTCCGAGGAAACGATGAAGAAAAACAATTCGGATGTACATAATATGTACAGAAAGAAAGGCGAAATTGAAAAGGAAATTAAAAATCTTGAGGATGAACTTAAAGAAAAACTAGCTCGTCAAGCTGAGGTTAAAGAGAAAATGGACAACCTCAATCCGGGAAATTATTTGTCAAGATTATACCAGAAAGTACATATTGCATTTGATCAAATCGCAAAGGCTTCGATGAGAGCAAAAGAAAATAATCTCAATAATTTCCTTAATGACCTTAAGAATGGTGCTAACTTATACATGGATCGTCTTAGTACTAAAGATTTCCATGGAAAGGTGAATCTTTTCTATAAAAAGGATACAGAAGAGGCTGGAATTAGATTGATAAGTTCCAATGGAACGTACATCAAGAAGCCATCGGATTCTCAGAAAACAGTAATGTATATTTCTATATTATTTGCAGTTTCTGATTTTGCCCAAAAAAAGACAGATGAACAATATCCTCTAATATTTGATGCAGCTACTTCTTCATTTGGTGATGCAAAAGAAGAAGATTTTTATAACATCATCAATGATGTGAAAAAGCAATGTATTGTTATAACGAAAGACTTCATAACTGGAGGGAAAGTCAGAATAAATGATGTTGATAAACTTTCATGCCGTGTGTATCGAATAAAGAAGGCAGAAGGATTTAACAACTCAGATTTGTCAACGGTAAGAACATTAGTAAAAGAAATTAAAACGGAGGACTAAATATGGAATCTTTATTTGATGCTTGGAGTAATAAAAACCCTGAATGGGAGAAAAAATATGAAGATTTATTAATTGAGCCGTTTACGGACTATCGCAGAGGAACCAGTCAGTATACTGTGTCAAGAGGTAAAATATTTGGTGCAGGATATGAAATGTTTATTATTAGCTTTTTCATCGGTTTGTATTTTGACAAAACGAGGAAATTGCCTGATGACAAATCAAAACGTAAGTATTTTGGACATACGATAATGCACTGGGGTAGCCAAGAAGGTAGACTAGGACGAACATCGTACACAAAGATTCAAGAATACATGTTTGCTGCACTTGTCGCAAAAACTGACATAGATTTCATATCGTTAGAGAAGGGTGAAATAAGTGTTAATGACGCTGCTAATTCCCTAAAGCGTAAAATGGAAGAGTATGCAAATTATGGATTTCATTATCTTGAAGATATGTTAGAGGATGATCCGAATAGTTTGTTTAAGGACTCTGCTTTTCTTAAAATATTCACATCTTTCATTAGTGAAAACAACAATGATGAAGAAGAAATCGAAAAATTTGATGAAGATATAGAGCCTTTTGAAGATAATGATTCTGAAAATGAAGAAGTAGATGAAGAAACTCTGCGTGCAGAAGCAGAGAAGCCCTGGAAAGAGGATGACATTGATAGGCTAACAATGTACTTTGAGCATGGTATGGAGATTCCATCAATAGCAGAGAGACTTGGAAAATCTCTCTATGCGGTGCAATATCAACTATCTATCCTGGGCAAGATAAAAATGCCTCTTAATGTAACAGTTAAGAACACCGATCATGGTGGTATAGTTATCAACAAGTCAGGCCAGGTGATATATACAGATGAAGCTCCTCTGAAGGTGTTCAATGACAAGATCTACCGCTTCAACATGAAGTCCATGTGTATGACAGTAAAAGATATTAAGCGAGTTGACGGTGAATGGGTGAAAGGCGGCAAAATGCTCGTTGCTTATTCGGAATCTGAATTATATCCTAAACTTTCAAGTTCAAACTTTATCGATGATATAGAAGACTTTGTCGAGGGAGATAAACGTGAAGAGAACAAAATTAAAGTAAAAGGCGTATGGTATGACTACTATGGTGACGTATTAGGTTCCAAAAGGAGATAACTTAGGATACAGAGGGCTCCTCTGTGTTCATATTGTTGGCAGCATAACAGCAAATAATTAATATATTGCAATATTGCATTGCATTCGTTTTTTCAAGAATATAATAGACCCCGCCGTTGGCAAAGAGCAGACTGCCAGGGGCGGAGTTTTGTATGAGGGGAGGATGTTCAGCCGTTGGCTATAAGCCGATTGTCGGTCATGTCATACCTGACAGGATGGGCGAAAGAGATGGCTCTGCCATCATATACGGCAGTAGTATCGATGCTGCGTCGTTGGAACTCGTCAAGGAGTGCCTGGTCGTGGTAGGCACGCATAGAGGACCAGCCTCGGTTCTGCACCTGGGCGTTGAAAACGGTTACTAACTCGGGAATCTGCATGTTTGCGAAACGCAGAGCAAACTTGATGTAATAAATGTGCTGTTGCATAACTTTTTGTTTTTGATGTTAATACTATCCGCATCGTACCTTGACCACCGTGGCTAAGTTATTGTAATTGTTGCCTGCCTTTCAGTTGGCGACCTAAGCTCGGTTGGCGAGTCCGCTCTGTGAGCGACTGCTCTTGATGCTTCGGGTGCAAAAGTACAAAGAAAAAACGGAATTCCCAAATAATTTGACAGAAAAAGGTTGCCCATCGCTTGCCCCTCGCTTGTCCCTTCCATCTCCCTTCCTTCTCCCTTGCTATCCCCTCGCTACACCGAACCATCTTTGAGGGTAAAACTAAGCCTATGCTACGCCTACGCTCGGCC
>Ga0326514_10001125_pt1 | contig 17519 bp, 32 predicted proteins | sample 3_2548_0518_D_FD_203653 | JGI IMG/M metagenome (GOLD analysis project Ga0326514, IMG submission 203653) | Bovine rumen microbial communities from UC Davis, California, United States - 3_2548_0518 | ecosystem: Host-associated > Mammals > Digestive system > Stomach > Rumen | place: USA... | reverse complement strand
TTCAATTCTTTTCATTCTGTTCCTCCCCGAAGTTACTCTGGGATGGACTTGATGGCCTCCAGTTGCAGTTGCAGCATACGGGTCTCTCTGACGCACCACTGGCGGTCGTGGTTGGGGCCGTCGCCAAAGTGCATCGTGTCGAAGCCCAGCACCCACCAGTCGTCGGGTATCGCGTCGAAGGTTGCTCCGTCGGTGATGACCTCCACCCATTGCGGGTCGTGCCTGCAGTCGCGGCGGTACTCGCTGAAGGTCAGCCCGCCCCACACGCTGATGTCCGCCACCTGATAGATGCGGTCGTAGTTCATGCCGTACAGCGGATGGTCGGGCGGCAGGGCCACATAGCCGTTGGCATAGCCCATGTCGTTCATGCTGATGCCCGCCTGCTCCGCCGACTTGCGGAACCGCCGCTGCGTCTCGGTCGAAAGAAATGCTATTGTCTTCATACGCTCTCATCCTCCTTTCTGTAAGTAGTGTCTATTCTCTTGACCTTGATGAAGTCTGGCAGCGTGACAGACAGTTTCTGATCGTCAGCCAGCACCAGTTCACCCGTGTTGAAGTCGAAGTAGGCTGGCCTTGCGCCACCGTAATGCCTGACAACACCGACGCGCAGAAACGGGTACATAGTCCGTTCTCCGGCAATGACAGCCCCATAGCGTTCCGATGCCACCTTCAGCGCACGCTTTTTGCTGTCGCTCTCCACGTAGATGTCGAGCGACGGATCATCGCTGCACCAGCTTTCACAGACTTGTATCAAATCTTTGTAGCACTTGCCATACTGTGTGGAAACTTTGCGGACTTTCTTCTCGTCGAGTTCAAAACTGATGCAAAACACCTGCGTTTGTCGCTCAATCGGCTCGTCGAGATAGTATTCCTCCAGTCTAAAGTCATCGTCCTTCGTGTCAAGATATTCCAGTGCCTTCTGGCGCGTAGAGAATACCCTTTCGATGCGGTAATCTGAGTATTCGCCCGATGTTATGACAAATACTTTGTTCTCGTCCTTGTTCATAATCGTTGTTTTTTTATTCCGTTGTCTGTTGCTCCCCAAATATCATCTGCCTTGCCCTCGCGATTTGTCCGCCGCACTCGCCTTGATGCCATTGCATATCTCGCGCAGCGCCGCCTCGCGGTCGAGGGGGTGCAGGCAGTCGAGGGCGACGATGATACCTTCGCAGAAGCCCATCTCGAAGGAACCGCCAAGTCCGTCGCAGTCCACGATGTCCTGGCTGCTGATGCGGAAGTCCTGTGCGGACTGTTTCTTGCTGAGCGCCTCCGTGATGGTGTCGCACTCCTGCAGGACGGTCATTGACGATGGTTCGGGCTGGCAGGGCTTGGGCAGCTCACCACTCTCTCGGCGGCGGCGGTACTCAGCCTGCAGGTTCGTGGCCAACATCAAACCATATCTGCCGCGCAAGGTGTCGGCGGCCCGCAGCAGACTGTCTATCATCTTCTCCTGCTTCTTCATCAACATCATAGACACGCGCCCCGTCGTGGGGTTCGTTGCCAGTGCCTCGGTGGCTTCGCTGCCCAGCAGGTAGAGCGTTATCACGCAGTCGAACACCTGCCGTTGCTGTTTCTTAGTCAAAAATTTCATAATCGTTGTTTTTTTATTCCGTTGTCTGTTGCTCCGTCTCTTCCTTGTATCGGCGCACCACTTCCTCCACCACCGGGGCATTCTCAGGGCGCAGCCACTCGCGGACAACAGCCCAACTGACGGACTTCGAGGCGCGGAAGTTGTCGATGCGTGTCGTGTGGTGCGACAGTCGGCCCTCGGTGGGCTTCAGTCCCAGCGCGTGCAGCTCGCACAGTCCGTCCTTTGTGTAGAACGTGCAGTGGCAGTCGGCACCCACGTCAAGGAGTGAGCCCCATGCGCCGCCCTCGCAGCGGGCCTGTATCAGCGGGATTTCCGTATTGGTGACGCCCAGCACGATGCCAGCCGCCCATAGCGTAGGCGAGAGCCGCGAGGCATAGCCGGCATTGATGAGCCGCAGAATGTCTTGTGGTGTGCCGAGACACGGCGTGTGGCACTGCCGTTTACAGAGGTTGCACTTACATTCCGACGGCTTGCGCCCCGTCTGCTGCATGATGCGCTGCAGCGGCGACAGGCTCACCTTTGCGCCCGCCGCCATCGGGGCGGGTCTTAGTTTCAGTTTGCTCATAATTCGTTTCGTTATTGTTCATTACAGTGATTTCACAAACTCGTTGATGTTCTCTATCTCGCTCTCCACGAGTTTCGCCATGAGGGCGTTGAAGGCGTCGCTCTGGATGGCGGCCTCCTTCTGCTTATGCCCGTCGGCGGCAAAGGTGGTTGGCACGGTGACGGTGACGCTGGCCATGCTGACGTAGTTGGTCAGCAAATCGAGCATTGCTTGCAGCTCGCGGCGTTTCTTGGCCATCCGCCAGCCGTTTCAAGATTCTTCGGGTCCATAATCTTCTGTTTTAATTCATGTTGTTCTAAATATTCTGTCAGCTGCTTGCGCAGGTATTCGATGATGTCGTCGGTCACGTACTTCACCATTCCAAACTTGTTGGTCGGGTCGTAGATAATGCCATAAACGAGCCGTTTCGGCATTCTGCTGTCAATGACGGGGCGGTCGAACAGCGTCAGTTGCCGTGCGTCGTTCATAACGCATACCACCCCGTTCTCCTTCCTGCGGCACATCTGCCCCGATGCCCGTGCGAACTCCACCAGCAGCTCGGTGAGAGGTTTCTTCTCGTTGCTCATACGCCCAATTCCTTTTTAATGAACTTTATCATCGACTCGGCAGAACCTTTCGCGTCGATAATGCCACCCTCCTTCAGTGGCTTCTCGGCGTAGCTTGCCCACACCACCATACGGTCGGCCTGCTCATAGTCCTCTTCGAGCTTTGCCCTCAGCCGTTCCTCCAGTTCAGGAGTCCACTCAATCGTTGTTGCCATATCGCTCTATATTTTGTTTTGAATGATAAACTGCTGATATTCTTCTATTGCCTTGCGCAGTTGCGAGGCGTCGGTAGTCAGGTATTGAGCCGCGTGATACATACCGTCGGCCAGCTTCTTCAGTCTCTGTAGCTTCGGCTCTGTTTCCTTCATCTGAAACGCTGCGCCCACTTCCAGATATTCCCTGACGGCGTCCTTGGGGACGGGGTGCTCGCGGTCGTCATTGTGATTGGCATAATAGCCAAAGCCGCAAATCAATGTCGCCAGTTCGTCAAGCGAATCTGCATGCTGCAATGAGTATTTGTTTGCATCGTTCATTGGTTACTTCTCCTTTATTCTTCTATTGTCACTTCGTAGGTTTTGATATTCACGCCGCCAATTTCCGTATTGACTTGCGTCACGTCACAGTAGAGCGGCTTGGCCCATTCGAGAGGGTGGCGCGGCTCGTCGGGGAACAAGGGCGTCTTGACCTGTCCGATGGGTGCGTCGCCGTGTTCGCGCAGTATCTGTCCGATGCGTCCGTAGAGGTCGCTGAGCATCATGTAGTGTTTGCTTTCCATCGGTCATTCCTCCTTACTGATGATTTCCCTTACATCTTCCTGATCGAAGCGGAAGTCCATGCAATAGCGCTGCAGGCAGCAGCAGGTTTTCTCCGTGCCAACAGACTCGTAGTATTCTGCGACATGATAGAGGTCTGGGATGGTACGGGGGTCGAACTGTTCCTTGTGCTCCTTGATGCGGTGGATGGCATTGTAGCGGTGCAGCCCGATTTCGCCCATTGTCAGGCCGTAGTCCAGCCACCCTTTTTTCTGACTTTCCTCTTCGATGCCGGGAGGCAGGGGCTGTTCCTGCTGCATCCCGTCGATGATGGACTTTACCAACCCCAACACCTCAATCTCGGCGGCTGTCATACACTCCTCCGTCGTGCCAAGCGGGTTTGGGCTGCAACTCTTCGTCAGGCTTTCTGCGATTTTGTCTATCTCTGCCTTGATTTTATCCGCGTCAATGTACTTCATTGTCTGCTATTCTTTTTTTGATTGTTACACTTAAACTTTCGCCATTAGTAAGCCACTCTACCGCATTTAGAATGGCGGCAGTCATTTCTCCTATTACTCGGGGCTTACCGTCTGCAAGATGGTTGCGCACTTCCCTGTTTTTAATGTAGAGTGACACAAGCCCGTCGCTTTTGTCTATATGGAAAGTCACTTCCTTTTCTGTCGTTGCCATGTCATTTCGGGATATGTATTCCGTGGATATACTGTGTTTTGCCTTCGAGGAAATTCTTGCACTCTGCAGACGAGAAAAGTTTCTCCAGATAACTTGCAAGCCATGAGATACAGTCATCGTCGAGCAAGTCGAAGGAACAGCCGTCGTAGATAGCCCATACCTTGTCGAGATTGTCTGTGATGTCCTTTGTGCGGACATACACCAGCGCCTTGTCGTCAACGTCCAGCATTGGCAGTATGACGTGCTCCACCATTGCGTCGTGTGCCTCCTGCCGTCTTGTCTCAAGTTCGTATGGTGTCATATAGTCCATCATGTCGGTCTTGTATGCCGCAATGTTTTGCAGTGCGTACAGATAGCGCAATATGTACTCAGTGTCTTTTCCGTTTCGTTTCATAGCTGTTCCTTCTATTATTCATTTTGCCATACCTCGCAGCGGCAACCTATCTCTTGGGTCTCGCCAAGCATATAGCAGATATCTATACTTTCGCCAGGCAGAAGCTCCAGCTCCTGCATCATCTCGTCGAAATTCTCTTCAAATTCTGCTTTGTCCATAAGTCAGTCCTCCTTGATTTCTATTGTCTTCAGTATCTTCAGTAGCCGTGCCAGTTCGTAGTTTCGGTAGGCCGTCATGGCGTAGGTGTGGGGTCGCGAATGGTTGTAGCCGTAGCGACGGATATATTCCTGGCAGGCCCGCTTGGTGAGGAAGGCGCCGGTCTCTTCGCTCACGCGGCTGTGTTCTTCCACCCATACCACGCTGGCAGAACTGATGCCCATCTCGGTGTGGATGAAGTCGAACACGGTGTCGATGTCGTCTTGGTCGAGTTCGTCCCAGAGGTGTATCAGGTCTTTGTCATCTATGTTCTCGTTCACCCATTCCACGGCTTCTTCGAGCGTCATCACCGAGCAGTCGCCGTCGCAGTTGTAGATGCGGGCCTCACCGCAATCCTCTGGCGCGGGCTCTTCGCGGGTTTCTATCACGCCCCAGAACACGGGATCGGCATTCCCGTCGTTCGGCTGCGTGAGCAGTTCGTGTTGCAGGTCGCGCAGGAATTGCGCGTCGTCCTGCGATAGTCTGATTTGTGGCATAAGCTATTCTGTTTTAATTCGGTTATTCATCGTCGTCGTCATAGTCCTGTGGCTCGTGGGTGTAATATTTCTCTATGTATTCTGCTTCCCACTCGGTGTAGCAGTTGCCTTCATAGAGCCGATACTTCCGCTGGCCGTCCTTGGTGTGGATCATCGTAACCTCCGGGTAGTATCTGGCTGGATATACCCTGCCCTTGATGGCGTAGAGCCCGCCCTCGACTACTTCCTCGTATTTGGGACACGGCACCATTTCGTCCTCGTCAATCTTCCACACGGCGCATCCCGGCCCGATGTCCTTGCCACCCGCCATATAGCAGCGCCCGTCCTTTGCTTTCAGACACTTGCTACAGCTGCCTTCTGGCTGGTCGGCGGTCAGTTCCACGGACAGCACCTCGTCACACCAACCACGGTAGTCTCCCTTATCATAGAAACAAGGCACGACATGCCCTGCATCGTCAATGCGATAACCGTTGAACACTCCCATAATAGTATAGGTGGCACCCAATGCGCATTTCTTCATCTTGCGGTAGTCCTCCGTCATCCGCTTGCGCGATTCCTCCGTCACCCGTGCTGTCACCTTGATGCGTTGGAACCGCTTCAGGGGCAGCGGCTGATGCTCGGCGATGTATTGCAGTTTCAGGTCAAGAATCTTCTTGTCGCGCCGACGGATTTTTGCCTCTATCGACCGCTCTATCTTCTTTTGCTCGTCCTCCAGCGCCTTCACCTGCTGGGTCAGTTCTTTGTAATCCATAATTCGTTCAATTCGTAGTCTTATTCATCATCATTTAGAAGGTTCGATGGTCACTTCCTTGCCGTCGGTGCGGTAGAGGTCTGTGAGGCATTCGGCCAGGCGTTTCATCTGGCGGTCGCTGTCGAGGGTGATGGTCGTCTGCAGGTCGCCCTCTGTCACGTAGAGGATGACGTGGTTCTGTTCGTAATGCTTGGTTACTTTCATATTATTTTTTCTTTTAGCCGTCCTGCGACGGGAAGTTATACAAAAATTCTTTTAGTCGGCTGTTGCCTTTGTAAAAGCGGCAAAGCCGAGCGAAGTTCAAAAATTACTCATTCTTCTTCCGCCGGCAGTATCTTGAAGCCGTACTTTTGGGCGTTGCGCTCCATGATGGGGTGGCGCACGGTGTCGGCGAAGTAATAGATGTCGCGGCTGTCGGGGGCCACCTCGTAGCCGAACTGTCGGAACTGGTAACGGTAGTGACTCTTGTGCCAGTCGCGCTTGTTGTCCCATTGCTTCACCAGCTTCGTTTTCGGCTCCAGTCCCCAGTGGATGCGGATGCGGTCGCGGCGGATAGTCTCGTTGCGCTTCTGCTGTATCTTCTGTAGCATCGCCTTGTAGCGGCGGGGCGACATGCGGGTCTTGTTCGATTCGCCCTTCTTGAAGCCCACGCCTCCGTAGTTGCCCGTGCGCTTGCGCTCTGCCCATGCCTGCCGTGCCCTCTCGGCAGCCCTTTCGCTCTCGCCGTGCTCCTTGAAAGCCACCTGCGAGTGTTCCACGGCCTCGCGCCGCATCCTGCGCATGAAGCGGTCGGACTTCTTCAGTCCGTGCTTCCGTGCCACGCGGTGAAGCGTGTTCTCGCCGATGCCGTACTTCTCCATGATGTCGCCGTTGCGGGTGTTATGGTAATGGCGGATGATCCATTGCTCCTCGCACTCGGTTAGCTTGTGGTAGGTTCCATGTGTGGCGTGCTTGATGGCCGCCTGGTCTTTCTGCCATCCCCGTGGCCGTGCGAAGTGGTCCTGAATAGCATCCACCGACACGCCGAACATCTGGCTGAGTCTGCGGTTCGGGGTCACGGGGTAGAGCTGCTCCAGTTGCTGCACCTCCTCGTCTGTGAGTTCGCGGTAGTTTCGCATCGTGTGTCTCTACAATTATTACATTACGCTGATTTCTCCGTTGTGAATCTTAGCCATCGTCTTGAAGATGTCGAACACCTGGGAGCAGTGTTGCGAGGGACCTTTGCAGCAGGAGTAGGTGCCGTCCATGTTGTCACAGGCCCAGGGCGGTGCGCCGTTGCCGCCGCCGTGGGTGTAGCGGGGGCAGTGGTAAGTGAGGGCGCGGGCCAGTAGGTCGCGGGTGATGCGTATCTGCTTGCTGTTCTTCTGTGTTGTTGCCTCTTTCTTAGCCATATTGTTTTGATGTCTTTTTTTTATTCACTTAAAAATGCCGGGGGTTGTGGAGCGCCAAACTTTATTCCCTCCATCGTCTTATGGGGTTCAGCCCCCGGCGGGGCTATTCATGTCGTGGTAGAGCTTTCGCAGTGTTCCGTTTTCTCCCGCAGCCAGTGGCCGAAGCGGTCGGCCAGGTCGGTGACGCCTATTGCCGCCGCCCGCTCCCTTATGAGGTTGGCCGAGAGCAGGGCGTTGCGGTGGATGTGCCGGTGGCACTCGGGACAGAGCAGCATGAGGTTCTGTTCGACTGATCCCAGCTCGGGATAGAGGCGCAGGGGCAGTATGTGGTGTATCTGCAGCCGGCGGGCGCCCATCTTCTCGCGGCAGAGCCAGCAGCGGCCTTGCTGTGCGTCGTATAGGCGCTGTTTCTTCTTATGGGCATTGCACATCAAGTTGGTCAGCCGCTGGCCGTTGATGGCCGTCGCCGTCTTGCAGCCCTTGGGGTGCGGCCACTTGGCCTTCACGCCGCAGCCCTTGCCGATGGCGAAGGTCAGGCCGAAGAGGTGCCAGCGTAGCAGCCAGCCGTCGCGCGGGTTCAGTGTTGATAGCCGTTCCATTGCCTATACGATGTCCTCGCCGCGATTGTCGTTGATGGCGTTTTCGTTATATTCCAGTCGGCGCAGGAAGTCGTCGCCGTCGGTGTCGCCCATCAGTTTCTTGTAGCGCTTCAGGTCGGCGGGTGACAGATTCTTGTCGGCCAGGAACGTGCGCATCTCCATCACCAGGGGGCAGTCCTTGCGGCGCACGGCCTTGATGATACCCTTCCGTCTCATGCGCCACACCTCGTAGTCGCCGTGGCGCTCGTCGTGGCAGGGATCTCCCTGTATGTACTGGAAGTCGAGCAGGAAGTGCATCAGCATGTCGCGCGACTTATACTCCACGCCCTCCCGCTCGCAGTATCGCTGAAAGAAGTGGCTGGTGAAGATGTTAACGCCCTTCGCGGCGGGAGCCTTTAGGTCGTAAATCTGCCATGCGGGGGCGAAACACCCGATGCTTTCGTAAGTCTCATAATAGACGAACGACACAATGAACGTGGCGAAGCCTTCGGGCTCTTTCCTTACCTTGTCGGCCACATACCAGCGGTTGCCCGAAGGCGACTTGTATTCCGAACATTCGCCGATGAATGTTCGTTTGCCCGTCGTCTCATAGATGCGGGTGTACTTCTCGGACAGTTCCTCGCGTGCGGTCTTTCCCGCAAAGCGCTTTCTGTGCCAGTATTCGGCCTTGTCGGTCTCTGCCCATATTTTGGCGACGAGCTCTTGGCTCGGTGTCGATAGATTTACCATAACTGATATTTTTTATTCGTCGTCCTTCCTGTTTCAAACATTCGCCCCACGGCGGACGGTGAGCCGTCCTTCCTGGATGTCGCGGCGGTGCTGGTCGATGACGTCGGTGAGCTGTCCGTGCTGCTCCACATCCGCGGCGGCCACGGCCATGAGCACTGCCCGCGTGATGGCCATCTCGGCGGGGGTGGCCCGCAGCTCGCCCACGTGGCAGAGCACAGTCGCCAGGGTGGCGGCCAGCACGTCGCCGTCGCCGATGAAGGCGTAGGCCGCTGATGAGTGGTCGTTCATGCCCCACAGGGTGCAGGCCGTGTCCTGCGTGCCGTTGCAGGTCATCATCGCCCGCCGCAGGGCTTCGAGGGTTTTATTTTCGCTTTTTTCCATAATTGATGTATGATGTTTATTGTCCGTTAAAATGGGGCTTTCGGCATCGCTGCTATACTCGCCCCTGATGCAAAGCTAATTGATTCGCACGTCATAGTTCGTTGTCACGAGCAGAGGAATAGGCTTCCTCTCAGGTGAGTGCTGCCCTTTCTTCCCGATGCGCTTCCTCGCTCAGCCAGCCTTGCGGCAGACCTTGCTCGAAACTTCTGCGTTAAACACTTGCATAATACTAATATGCTTCATATTCTCTCGGTTTATTGTGGACTCTCACCACGGGCAGTCCTTTGCTGCCCTTTTGCTTGTTAAACTTATTATGATGTCACGACGCCTGCCGCTGCAGGACTTTTTATGTCTTTCTTATCGTTTCCGTAGTCGCTGATGTCTCAGGCGGCTGTTGAGGAGGTCTATTCACTCCCAGGCGCTCCACGCTGACGATGCGGTCGGCGTCGCAGCGCTTGTCCCAGTCGATGCGGTAGTCCTGCTGCCACTGGTAGGTGCGGACAGTGACGGTGCGGCCCTTGGGATTTCTCCAGCCGTAGTCCTCGTAGCGGGGAATGAGGATGCCGCGCTGACGGACATCCTTATACACACGGTCGGCCTGCTTGCGGCTGTCAGCACGGAGGGTGACGGCATACTGCGCGTCGGGGTTGAAGCGGGCGAGCACCTGCCGGAAGTACATCCACGGCGTGAGGTCGGTGATGACCTGCCGCGGCTTGGCCTCGGGGGCGGTGCGGTCGATGGCGTAGCCCTGGTCGTCGGCCTTCCAAGGGCCCTCGCCCCGCAGGTTGGGGTCGTCGCCCCGGAAGCCTTCTGGCCGCCACCAGCTGCCGAGGTCGCGTCGCATGATGAAGAAGATGCTGCGGCGCTCCTGCTCCGAGCATTGTGGCCAGACGCGATTCACCATGTCCTCGTAGGCGCTCCAGCGGAGGTGGGAGCCTTGCATGGCTCCGGCGAGGAACCATAGCACTTCGTGCCAGTCTAATGTGAGGGTAATCATATTGTTGTTCCTTTTTATTTATATTGGGGCTGCAACACGGTTGCAGCATACTGAACGTCGGGGCTGGGGGCGAAGATGCTCCAGTCTTTGCCGACGGTATTGGGGTAGCCGTCGAAGATGCGGTGCAGGTCGTCTTCGCTGAAAAGACGGTGCTCCTTGGTGCCGCCGATAAAGTCGCGGAACGACTGCTTCCAGTACACTGTGGCGCGGCCACGGGTGGCCTGCATCACGTCCTGCACGAAGGCGAGGCAGCGGGCAGGGTCGTAAGGCTCGAAGGCCTTGCCGCCGAGGGTAAAGCCCTTGCGGCATACCTTCGTGTTCTTTGTCATCAGCCCGATTTTGAAGTGCTCGCAGCCTGCGTCGAGGGCCTGCTGAATCATGCGGAAGCTGGAGTTGAAGTCGATGACCGGCTCGATGGAGGCCCAGACGTGGAAGCCTTCACTGCCGATTATATCCATGCTGGCAATACGCTGGTCGTTAGTGATTGCATTTGGCTCCAAATCATTGTGTCCCGTCAGTGTCCATCCGAAAGCGGCAAGACTTCTCTGCTCAGCCAAGGAGCGCAACCAATAATATTCTTCGCAATTCCAGAAATTGCCGGATTTTGTCAAAACCATGACGGGTACATCCTCTTGAACGGACGACACAATGATAGGCCAGGATACCTTCCTGCATTGCTCACACATGGGATCTGAGGTGAACGTCATAAACAGCCCGCCGTCGCGGATAATCTGCTCACGGTTCTCCAGTATCTCGGCCATTGCCAGGTGGTAGGCGTGGTCTTTACTGACGATGCCTTTCTTCAGTACGGCTTTCTGCTGTCCGAGGTAGCCGCCGGAGGGGCCTGACTTCAAATAGCAGTACAAGCAGCCGTGCGGACATCCGATGTATGGATTCACGCTCCAGCGGCCATATTCTTCGGCATTGCCTTTGGGTTTGGATAGTATCTTCATTCGTTTCGTTCGTTTTATGGCTGCAACACGGTTGCAGCATACGGGACATGGGGTTACATCAGGATGTCTTTGTCTTTGAGGACTTGCTGCACCACGTCGGGCTTGCATTGAGCTATCGAGGCGATGTTGGCTATCTGCCAGCCTTCTTTGTGGAGTCGGAGGATTTGGCGCTGGAGGGCTTTCTCGCAATGGATGTGATGTGCGGAATTTTCCATAAGTTGTATTGTTTTTAGTGGAATTAATCGTAGCCGGTTGTTGATGGTGACTATCATTGCTTCTGGCTCGCGGCTATGAGTACCAGATGTCAGGTAGCTCATTGGTTTCTGTTTCTTCGTTGTTCATGTTTCTACTTGATGCGGGTAACGGTGATTGAACTTTCTTCGGGGTTGTCGTCGATGTGTATCGACTTGGTGAATTTCTTGCCCTCGTAGCGCATGTTGTTGCACGCTGAGCTGGCAGACTCCAGCTTGGATGACGGCATGACAAATTCGATGGTCTGTCCGATGGCCATTGCCCGCAGGTCTTCGCGCGAAAGATATTCCTTGCGCACCTTGATGACGGCTACCTGTGTAGTTTTTTCTGTTTTCTCCATACTTGTTAAAAGTTTCTATAAAATGCGTTTATTTATTTTGAAATCGGGAGAAAAGCCGTACCTTTGCAAGTGGATATAAAAGTGCTCAGGACTGCATAGAACCCTTTTCACAAAGGACTTTTCGGCAGTTACGGCTTATCTTGCCCCGATTGGATGTTTGTGTGATGACCTTCCGAGAAAGTTCATTCGTTCATTCGTTCATTTTGGGATTGCAAAGATAAAAAGAAATATTGTTATGCGCAGCAATTTATGTTTTTATTTAAGCAATTTTAATAATAAGTTTACTACCTATGGATAAAAAGGAACGACTGGCCAAGGTGTACGAATTTTTGCTTCAAAGCGGCAAGGCGCACACGCAGAAAGACTTAGCGGCCAAGATGAAATCGACGGAGAGTAACGTTTCGCGGGCAATGAAGGGCGACACGAAGGTGCTGACCGACAGTTTTTGCCGCAGGTTGGCGCGCGCATACGACAATGTGTTTTCCGACGAGTGGCTTATCAGCGGCGAGGGAGAAATGGTGACGGCAGACAATACACCGGCAGCCACGATGGGCGATGTCGTGGCAATGATGAAAGAGAAAATAGCCATCATGGAAGAGCTGCTACGCGCCAAGGACGAGACGATAGCCGCCATGCAGCGCGAGCAGCAGCAGAACAACCGACTGGTAGAAACGTTGCAGGGACAAGTGGCTGACTTGCGCATGATGCTCATGCTACAGGAAGGAAAAAGGGCTACAGACGGTACCCATTCCCCATCGGCAGCTGTTGAACGGAAGAATACAAAAAGGCAAACGGCAAAGCCTTGACGATGTGCGCAGACTATGCCGTTTGTTGCCGTTTGAATATGGTTTTCTTTCTATGACCAGCCCCGCTTGGCCTGTAATTTGGCCTTCTGCTGATACATAGTGTGCTGCTGAGGGGTGATAGACTCCAGATCGTGGTTAGACGAGCAGTCATGGTCGGTGCCGATGACGTAGCGGGAGCGGAAGGGGAAGAAGGTGGGGGTGTCGCCCGACGGAGAAACCTCGGAAACGATTGTGTCGGCAAGGATGGCCAGCAGCTGTTTGGTGTGCATGACCGGCAGGCGGCGGCGCATGATTTCGGCCTTGATGGCTTTACGCAAGGAGCGGGTGCCCTGTTCGCCGTAGAACTCGACGTAAGGCACATAGAGCTTACCGTCGCGCTCCACGATGCGGTGGCGGTTATAGATGCGGTCGGCAGAGTCCTTCAGGGCATAGTCGCGGTTGGGAATCTCCTGTAGGTCGGTGTGCGACTGTACAGCAGGCTCGTAAAAGGTCATGCCGTCGTTACTGTCGACGCCCGCCGTGCGCCACACCTTTTTGTCGATACGCTGCCCCTCGGCAAAGGCAATGCAGACGACGCCTCCGGCAAAGTAGCGGGGATCACTGAAATAATACGTTGCGCCCATCTTATTGGCATAATCCTCGGCAGCCTGTTCACATTTTGTGCACTGGTGCCAGAAGCGGCTGATACGCTCGCCCGTCGGCGAGTCGATTGGGGTCTGATAATAATACTTACTCATGGTTATCGTTCGTTTTAGTTCGTTGTAAAATTAAGGATCGTAGAGATACACGCGCCGCTGACCATACTCGTCGGGCAGGGTGATATACATGTCACACTCTATGCGGTCTTGGATGGCCAACAGGTCGTCGAGGGTGTTGACGACGCTCTCGCCTTCGTGCAACCGACGGTAGGCGTGGGTGGGTGTCGGGCTGATAAGGAAACACATATAGATTTTTCGAGATTAGAATATCTTCAGCCACCATTTTCTTGTTGCCCACAAGGCTGCGGCAAGGATGGCGACGATAGCCGCAAACTGGATTTTCCCCCAAGTGCGCTGCCACCATGACTGCTGCTGTGGTTTTGTCTGTTCCTGACGCTGTTGCTCCAGTGTCTGCTCGTAGTGTGTCTGCAACTGCGTGAGGTGTTGCTGCCAGGTGGAGTCATAGGTGCTGATGCGGCGGGAGAGTTCCTGCCACAGCTGCTGCTCAATGGCCTCGCGGTGTTCCTGCTCCTGACGTGACAGCGTGCGCTCGGTGGTGCGCTGCTGCTGACGGATGACGCGGCCCAGCGAGTCGATGGTCTCGGTGAGCGTCTCGGTGGTCACTTCGCGCTCCTGGCTCTGCGCCACATAGTCGTGCATCCACTGGCTCAACGTGGCCCGCCATAGGGAGTCCGACTGCTGTTGTTCAACGTGGCTGTGGCCGTCTGCCTGGACGTTGGTTGACAGCGTGTCGGCCTGCTGATAGTGGTGGATGTGTTCATAGACTATGCGTTCTTTGGTGTTGCAACTGGTGCAGGTCGTCAGCAGGATGATGGCAAACAGCCATACCGTTGCGGGCCATACCACCCAACACAGCAGCGACGCCCACTTGATTTTCAGTCCTGATTGTTTCATATCTCCTTTGCGATTTATTTTTTGCAAAGGAAATAAAAAAGAAATTATAATTGTGACCAACTTTAGCAATAGGCAACAAAAAAAGCGGTCGGAACCGACCACTTTTTCACGATGTCGCCATAACTCTAAGTTGGTCGACCTTGCGGCTTCTGATTGTCAGGCTTCAATAGTCTGTATTGCAGTTTCACGCCTTTGCCGAAATGCTTTGTGAGCGTGGGCGAGAGCACGTTTTTGACCACTTCTGGCCTTTCAAGAAATTCACGAACATCCAAGCTCGGTATCTGTACTATCAGCGTGTGTGCCCCATCGTCGAACGACTCGAAGGTCAGCTGCCCGACGATGGCACGGCTGTGGTCGTTGGTAGTCTGACGCAACAGGTCGGCGTGACACTGCTGCCATACGGAGGCCCAATGTTCGCGCCGTTGCTGTTCGGCAAACAAATCCTCACGTTGCGCCTGTCGCTGCCGCTGGACTTTTCGCTTGCGGAGCCAGTCGGCCATCAGCGAGAGTATGTAGGCACTGGCATCGTCAGGCTGACGCTTCTCCACAAGCGGTCGCAGCTCACGGTAGCAGTAGTCCTTGAAGTCGTCGAAGTCGGCTGCAGGCACACCGTCCACCACATCGCGCAGCACCTCCGGTCGCAGACCGTATGGCCACTTACACATCTTTTCCACGAGGTCGCGGCGGGAGTCACGGTTTTTGCGCTCGTTATCAAACTCGTTTGCCAGGTCGCCCTTCAGCAGCCGGAAGTGTATCTTATCTGGATTGCCCCGCTTTCGGTCGTTCTCATAAACCGGCTCGTATGTGAAGGAGAAGTCTATCTCACCACGCCGCACCAGCTCGTCGAGTTCCTTGCGCGAAGGTTCCAGTATGAGCGACTTCACCTTGGTAAACTTGCGGTAGGGGTTTTCCCACTTCTCAAGTCGCTCGTTGCGCTCGCGTTTGGTGATACCCTTCCGCTTTTCAGGTTCCACACCGTCGCGCTGTTCCTGTTCGTTCAGTTTCACCAGTTCGTCGAGCCGCATAATGAGGTCGGCACGCGCCGTGTCCTCGTCGATGCCCAGAAACTTGCAGAAGTCGCCGTAGTTCACGGGCCGTTCTCCGTCCTTACGGAATCCTGACAGGAAGATATAGATGCGCGGCGTGCGCTTCTTCTGGCACAGCTGCGCCACCTTGGCCATGTGGATGGCATAGCCCATTGAGAGGTCGAAAAAGTCCTTGACATTTTCCTTTAACATCGTCACACGCACCTTCCCCAATCGCTTGTCCTTATAGACAGGCATTTCGGCCCGTGCAAACAACGGCATCGTCACATAGACATCTTTCGTCTTGCCCTTCTTCATAAAAGCGACGCGGATTTTCGACAGCTCGTCAAGCGCTTCCTGAAGATAGCCGTAATTGGCTGGGATGATGCCCAGTGAGCGAGGATCAATCTCCAGCACGTAGTTGTCGCGCAGCTCGTCGTCGTCGAAGAGCGACGGCCAGATGTGCGTCTGCTTCTGATAGCTGATGCCCTTCTTGATGCGCTCCTGCAGTTTCTCCAGTATGCCCACCAGCACGCGCTGCTGCATCAACGAGAAGTCGCCAGAGATTTGCGAATACACCAGCGGATTGTAGAGCCATTCCTGCGGTATCAGCGCAGTCTCTCCCCCACCCGACTGACTTTCGTCCTTGCCTGGCAATGGCGGTGTCATCTTCCTCTCGTCATTCTCGGCCTGAGTGTCCTCAGACTGCTTTTTCTTTTTCTCGTCCATATCGTTGTTTGCTACTATATGTTTTTACCCTTCAACTACTTCTTATAAACCTTTACCCCAAACGGAGCGGCGAGGTTCGCGTTATAGGTTTTTACCCCTTTTCTGATGACCGTTTCCCATCAACCTTTAGTTATAGGTTTTTGCCCCTTTCTCGTCATGTTACCTTCAGCGGACACTATGTTAGTCCTTGCGGTCACTGTGTTATAGGTTTCAGCCCCTGTCTTATATAAAATTACCCCTGCAATCACTGGAAACTCCTGTATTTGCGGCACTTTCAGCCATCTCCTATATAATATATAATATTCAATCCGTAACAGAAAATTTTTCATTGCTATTACTATTTATAGAGAAATTTCTTCATTTAGGGGTAAAATCATATAACTTAATACCACTAATTTCTAACTTATCGACTCCTATGATTTCTCGGCATGGTATGGCAAAAGGGGTAAATGTCTATAACTCCGCTTTCAGATGCCCCATTCCTTCACGTTCCATCCACTCGTTGTAGTGGCGCACAGCATCGTCGCCAGTCAGCCCGAGGCGCAGGCGCTCGTTTCGCTCTTGCGTATAGACCTGATGTTCGCGCTTCATATCTTGACTGATGCTGCTCAGACGATTTTCTATATCGGCCAGTGAGGATAACGTATTTCCCATAATTCTGTGATTTCAGACGATTGTTCTAATAGGGGTAAAACTATATAACTACGCTTGCTCCTGCTCTGCCCTCTCCACATACTCCTTGATGGCAAGCACCACGAGGTCTTTCATGTTCTGCCGCGTCTTGGCCTTGATGATGGCTAAGCGCGAGTGCAGGCTGATGGGGATTGGCACGTTGATGTTCTGCGTCGGCTCGCCCTGGGCTATCATCGCCGTGGCGGGGATGGTCTGAGGGGCGTTTGCAAACTCTTCACTCTTCACTCTTCGCTCGGCTTTGCCGCTTTGCTCTGCAAAGAACTCTTCATTCTCTTCGGGCTCTCCCCCACCCTGCCCTATCTTCCGGTAGCCGTTCTTCACCTCCTGCTCCATGTCGCTGATCAATGAACCCTGCATCGCATCGGCGTTCCAATTATTCTTCTTTGCCATAACGAAAAAAATATTTTTATTAGTTTTATAAGTTAAATAGTAAAATAGTTTTAGGCGAACAGGTCTTTGGCCAGTCGCTCGTAGGCCATGCCGGCTCCGCTGTAGGGTTGCCAGTCATAGATAGAGAGTTTCTTTGTCTGTGCCTCGTTCATCTTCGCCTCGTTGGGCACGCCGCTGACGGGTGTTTTCTTGCTCTTGTTCCACTGATAGAGCAGCAGGTGGTCGCCGAATTTCTCGCGCAGGTCGTCCAGAATGCCACGTGCGATGTTGCTGCGCAGGTCGGTCTTCACGGGCAGTATGCCTGTCAGCTCCAGTTGCGGGTTCAGCTCCTGCTTTACACGTCCCATCTCTACGAGGATGGGGCCAAGACCGCTCACCGACAGCCCCTCTAACGTGGTGGGGATAAGCAGGCCGTTGGCCACAGCCATTGCGTTATAGGTGGATTTCGAGAGTGCCGGAGGGCAGTCAATCAACACATAGTCGAACACCACGGGCACTATAGGCCCTGCACCGTCATAGCGCATGCCGTCTATCAGGTCGGTGGTGGTCACACCGTTGAAGAAACACTTGCGCAGCGCGAGCATCGGCTGCATCTGCCGTGCCAGGTCAGCATCCACGTCCTGCAACAGCGGAGAACCGGG
>Ga0326514_10001124_pt1 | contig 17537 bp, 17 predicted proteins | sample 3_2548_0518_D_FD_203653 | JGI IMG/M metagenome (GOLD analysis project Ga0326514, IMG submission 203653) | Bovine rumen microbial communities from UC Davis, California, United States - 3_2548_0518 | ecosystem: Host-associated > Mammals > Digestive system > Stomach > Rumen | place: USA... | reverse complement strand
CAGGCACTGTGGATGGCGCGCATGATCTGATGGACTATTTGCGTAGTATGGGGTATCGCATGCACATGACGAGTAATGGATTTCATGAGGTACAGTATAAGAAACTGAAAGCGTGTGGGTTAAATGACTATTTCGACACAATAGTACTTAGTGAGGATGCTGGTGCTAACAAACCCTCTAAGGCGTTCTTTGATTATGCGTTTGAGAAAACAGGAGCAAAGCCGGAGACTACGCTGATGATAGGCGATAATATGATGACCGATATGCAGGGAGCTATGGATGCTGGTATGGATACGCTACTGTTTAATCGATGGGATTACAATATAAAAAGTGGAGACCCGAAGGCCCCCACTTTCGTTGTATCTAAGTTGCTTGACGTGAAGCAAATCCTCTAATGCTTATTTTGCATAAGCAACCGAGCGTGTCTCACGGATTACAGTGATCTTAACCTGACCAGGATAGGTCATCTCGTTTTGAATCTTAGTGGCAATATCTGTGCTGAGGGCTTCGCTCTCAGCATCGTTCATCTTGTCTGCACCAACGATTACACGAAGTTCACGTCCAGCCTGGATGGCATAGGTCTTCGTTACGCCAGGATAGCTCATAGCAATAGCCTCGAGGTCGTTCAAACGCTTGATATAGGCTTCAACAATTTCGCGACGTGCACCAGGACGAGCACCAGAAATCGCATCGCACACCTGAACGATAGGAGCCAACAAAGTCTGCATCTCCATCTCGTCGTGGTGAGCACCGATTGCATTGCAGATGTCGGGCTTCTCCTTGAATTTTTCAGCTATTTTTGCACCATAGATGGCGTGTGGTAATTCGCTTTCCTCATCGGGGACTTTACCAATGTCATGCAACAATCCTGCACGCTTAGCCTTCTTGGGGTTCAGTCCTAATTCTGATGCCATGACTGCACAGAGGTTGGCGGTTTCACGGGCATGCTGAAGCAGGTTCTGACCATATGATGAGCGGTACTTCATCTTACCAATGATGCGAATGAGTTCTGGGTGTAAACCATGAACACCAAGATCGATAGCGGTACGCTTACCTGTCTCGATGATTTCGTTGTCAAGCTGTTTCTTGACCTTGGCAACAACTTCCTCTATTCGTGCGGGGTGAATACGACCATCGCTCACCAATTGGTGGAGTGCTAGACGGCAAACTTCGCGTCGAACAGGGTCAAAACCAGAGATGACGATAGCTTCAGGTGTGTCGTCGACTACAATTTCAACACCTGCAGCCGCCTCGAGTGCGCGTATGTTACGGCCCTCACGACCGATAATACGGCCCTTTACCTCGTCGTTCTCAATGTGGAACACGCTGACAGAGTTCTCAATGGCAGTTTCTGTAGCTACACGCTGGATGGTTTGAATAACGATTTTCTTGGCTTGAGCATTTGCGTTGAGCTTTGCTTCGTCCATAATCTCATTAATATAGCTGGCTGCAGCTGTCTTTGCCTCGTCTTTCATTGACTCTACAAGTCGGTTCTTGGCTTCTTCTGCACTTAGACCAGAAACTTCTTCAAGTTTCTCGCGTTCCTTAAGCTGCATCTTCTCCAACTCTTCTGACTTGATGGAAAGCAACTTCTTTTCGTTGTCAATACGCTGCTGCATGTTGTCGAGTTCGTTCTTGCGGCGACCGAGTTCCTCTTGGCGCTGGTTGAGCGAGATTTCGCGCTGCTTTAGTTTGTTCTCACTCTGCTGGATGTGCTGGTTGCGCTGCTGCACTTCCTTCTCCAATTCGCTTTTCTTGTTGATGAACTTCTCTTTAACTTCGAGCAGTTTTTTCTCCTTGATGACATCTGCCTGTTTGGTGGCAGTATCAATCATTTCATTGTATTTCCCCTTTAGTACATAGCGGAATACAAGGTATCCGCAGACTCCTCCTAATGCGAGGGCGCCTGCAGCGATCAGTAGTACGAAAATTAATTCCATAAAAATCTATGTTAATAAAAATGATATTCTCACTTAAGTACCTCTTCTATTTCAGAAGTTAACTTAGTGAGAATCGTATTATACGGATCAGTGTCGTTTTTGCCACGCTCACGCTCAAACATCAAGGCAATGTCGATAAGCGTCATCAGCGCTATCGTGTGCTCGCCTTTCTTCCCCTTATAAGCCTGAGAATAGGCATTATAACGGTCTGTGATGAGTTTGGCTGCCTTACGATAATATTCCTCATCGGAACGTTTGATTGTTACTTCAATCTCCTCATCGTAGACGTGCAACCTGATATGTAGTCTCTCGCTATTCACTTCTGTCATTGTGGGCACTATATTGTTATTTCTCGTCGCTCAGAATGGCTATGCATTTGTTGACATCCTTAATCATCTTCTGTATGCGATTCTTCGCAACGTCTAAATCTCCATCGGAAATCTCCAGCATTTTTGCCATCTTCAGTGAATTGTAGTCATTGGCAGCCTGAGTCAACTTAGCTTGCAGGTTTTCAATTTCCTGCTTGTTCGTGTTTATTTGCGCGCGTAAGGCCTCATTCTCCTCCTTCAGTTCCTTGAAGTGGTAAATCATTTGCCTGACACGCGTTTCGAACGCTAGTATTGTATCCTCATTTGCAGCCATGATATAACTATTTGGTGTACAAAGTTATATAAATTATCCTTTAAAGAATAGCCTTACTGCTATAATTTAAGATATTTTAAAACTTACTTCTCGTCCTGTGCAGGTTTTGGTTCTTTCTTGGCTAGCATTACTACCTTGAAGACGAAGTCTGTAATCCATTTCTGTGAAAAACCTAAGCGTCGGTTGTACTCTCTAACGGCCACTACGCTCTTAAGCACCGAAGGGTCGGTAAAGTTGTTCTTATTGAAGATGTCGTTCACAGTCTTCTCAGTCATGGTGTAGATAGCTTTCTTCATGAACCCGGGCAGACGCAGTTTAAACTTCATGAGGTTTCCTGTAAGCATCATGATATCCTGTGTGAACCCTTGGAATTGCAGTAGATAGGTCTGTGCGTCTTGTACTTTCTTACAGCGTTTGCGCAGGCTTGAATCGATTTCCTTGAAAAACTCATCGTCCATGCCATACATGTTCTTGAGCATGTTTTTGCAACGGCTACGTTCTCCTACACCCAATTTGTTATTTACTGTGGCTACTTTGAGCGTTGTTTTGAACACGCGAAGGTCCGGCAGGGCTGCCAAGTTTGTAATGCCCAGATCGGCAGCCATAGCGGCTTGGAAGTAAACACGGATGAGTGTCATGAAATCCTCCATGCCACCAACCTTTTGTTCTTCCTTATTTCCAAATAATTTATTCCAAAATGCCATAAAAATCTTAATTTAAATTTAAATCGTCGGCAAAGGTAATGATTTTTTGTGAAAATATGGCATTTCCTGTCTATTATTTCTTATCTTTGCAGCATATTTAAAGTTTCGAATTATGAAAGGAATAGTTTTAGCAGGTGGTTCGGGTACACGCCTTTATCCGATTACCAAGGGTATCAGCAAGCAGCTGATTCCAATATTTGATAAACCGATGATTTATTATCCTATTTCGGTGTTGATGCTTGCGGGTATTCGGGAGATACTGATTATTTCGACTCCATATGATTTGCCGGGGTTTAAGCGTCTTCTAGGGAATGGCGCTGATCTTGGTGTGCGTTTCGAGTATGCAGAACAACCATCGCCGGATGGTCTGGCTCAGGCCTTCATCATTGGTGAGCAGTTTATTGGTGATGATAGTGTCTGCTTGGTTCTTGGTGATAATATTTTCTATGGTTCAGGCTTTACAGGTTTGTTGAGGCAGAGTGTTGAGAATGCAGAACAATATGGTCAGGCCACAGTATTCGGGTATTATGTCAACGATCCAGAACGCTATGGTGTTGCAGAGTTTGATAACCAGGGCAACTGCTTGAGCATTGAGGAGAAACCAACTGTCCCTAAGTCCAACTATGCCGTTGTGGGCTTGTATTTCTATCCCAATAGTGTGGTTGATATTGCAAAGCATATTAAACCATCGGCACGTGGTGAGTTAGAGATTACAACTGTTAACCAGGCATATCTGGAACAACAGAAATTGAAGGTTAAAACATTACAGCGTGGATTTGCCTGGCTTGATACGGGCACCCACGACTCGTTGTCGGAGGCTTCTACCTTTATTGAAGTCATCGAAAAACGCCAGGGACTGAAAGTGGCATGCTTGGAAGAGATTGCTTTCAAGCGTGGCTGGATCAGTCAGGAACAACTGACAGCGATAGCTCAGCCCATGGCAAAGAATGAGTATGGTAAATACCTTCTAAGCCTCCTTCGCTGAGAAAGCTGCTATGGCGTTGGTTAAGGCTGCGGGGTTTCCCATATCGTACATGCGTCCGCGCAACCTTACACCAACCATTCCGCTTCGTTTTCGCACGGCCTCGAGTGCTGATGTAAGCTCAATCTCTGTTTGGTGATCGCCTTGTATTTCACGTTCCATAATGTCTGTGTGTAATTGCGAGAATACCTCTGGCGTAAGGATATACTGCCCGAAAACACTATAGTATTCCTTCTCACCTTTCTTATTGCGCGTAGCGAGATATTCTTCGGCGTAGCTTGCCTTGGGTTTCTCTTGCATTGCGCTCACATTGAGTATGCTTTCATCTTTATCTTCCCATACACCATGCAGGATACCGTATCGACTCACCTCTGAGAGTGGGATGGGGTGTATACTAACCATTAAACAGTTGCATCGTTCGTAGTCTTCTATCATTTGTAGGGCGCAAGGTTTGTTCGAGTTGGTGCGATATAGGGTGTCGCCGAGTAATAGTAGGACGGGCTCGTTGCCAGCAAATTGTGCTGCCTGATAGACTGCGTGTCCAAATCCGCGTTTCTCGTGTTGGTATACGTAGTGCAGTTTCTTTCCTATATCTAATATGTGGTTCTCGTACTCCTGCGCTTCGGGGTTCAGCTTCCTCAGGTGTTCTTCCGAGAGTGATTTCTCGAAAAAGTCTGTATACTGTTGGCGTTCTTCTTCTGATCCCAGAACGAGGCATATCTCCTCGATACCGCTCTGTATCAGTTCTTCAAGGAGTATAAGGATGACTGGTCGAACCATGCCGTCTGGACAAGGGATGGGGAAGAAATCTTTCTTGATGACACGTGTTGATGGATAAAGGCGGGTTCCGAAACCTGCAACCGGGATGATGGCGCGCCTCACGGTGTGAACAGGTTTAAGCGTGAGTGTGTAGGCTTTCATGTTGTGGGAGTTCAGGTAGTTGGCCAACTGCTGCTGGTCGGCTTCGCTACGAGCCAGAAATTGTACAGAACCGTCACCATGAGATCCTACACCCTTTCCGCCCCAGACCCATTGTTGAATATTGGGGTTTTCCAGTACAGCGTGTAGTTTAGGTGCCCATAGTGCATGCGACATGGGGGCCACCTTGTCATCGAACAGCTTCTCGGCTTCAGTCATTAGTTTTCCCAATGCCTCGGCATTGCCTTGTGCCATGTATTTAATAGCACGGTCTACTATCTCGAGGTTTTGCTGTCCCAAAGCTTCGTGCTCGGCTCGTTCGGCATCGCTGTTGGGGAAGGGGTATGCTTTGTTTAGGTCCGACAGAATCTTGATGGTGTCTTTCTCGGCGCAGAGGTCGGCAAACACCCAATATAGTGGTTTCTTTACATTAAGTGAGCGCACCTCGATTTCGTCGCCGTCGAATGTCATGAGGTTGGGTTTTACACCAAATGCACATGCTTGGTCAAGACGTCCACAACGACTGCTTGTCCTCAATTCTCCTAAATAGGCGATATTCATTTCGCCTAGTGTGTTGAGGTTGAGGCTATATAGTTGGTTGAATGCGCGGGCTACCAGCACACAGATGGCCGCTGATGATGAAAGTCCACTCTTCATGGGCAGGGTCATGTGGGTGATGTGGATGCGAACACCGCCTACTTTGTACCACTCGAGCATATAAGAAGCGACACCAGCACAGTAGCAGAAGAAGGATCCACTTTTGGCGATACGCTTCAACTCTGTTTCATCCATTCGACAACTAAAATCCTGCCAAACATCTTTGATTTCGCTGGCAGTGCTATATAGTTCAAATGAACTTGATTTCTCGACTTCTGCATAGATTCCTTGCTCGATGCCAGTTACGATGGCAGCGCCAGGTTTGATGTCGGCATTCATGGTGCGGTAGTGTCCTGCCCAGTCAGTATGTTCGCCAAACAGACACAGGCGTCCTGGTACGAATAGTTTCATATGTGATTCCCTTTTTAGGTTATTTTTTATTTGCAAAGATACTAAAAAATACGGCATGGTATAAAGTTTTTGGTTTTTTTTTTGGTGATGTGATAAAAAATGTCTATTTTTGCCGCAGATTATTAATCATTTCTAATATTATTGCCTATCGAAACAAGCTCTACTCAATTTTAACTACAGAAAAATGAGTACACTCAAAAGTATGACCGACGAATCGTTGGTTTTAGCTTACATTGATGGTAATAACAGAGCCTTCGACGAATTACTTTCGCGCAATGGAGATAAGGTGTTCACTTACATTATGTGTAATGTGAAGAATGAAGACTTGGCCAACGATCTGTTTCAGGAGACGTTCTTGAAGGTCGTTCACAAGTTACAGAACCGCCTGTATAGCAGTAGCGGCAAGTTCTTGTACTGGGTTATCCGTATCGCTCATAATGTCATGATAGATTATTTTCGTGCGCAGCATGTAAAAAAAGTGGTTGACGTTTCTGGCGATAAGGATCTTCGCTTGTCTGATCGCGAGACTTTTGTTGATATCAGTCGGGAGGCGGAATTGAGTAACAACCAGACACTGAAGGATGTGGTGATGCTGATGAACATGCTTCCAGCCGCTCAGCGTGAGGTGGTCTATATGCGCTTCTTCCAGAGTCTTTCTTTTAAGGAGATAGCAGAGGAGACCCATGTGAGCATCAATACTTCGCTTGGACGTATGCGGTATGCCCTGATAAACATGCGCCGCTTGTCGCGTGAGTATCAGGTACAACTTGTTCTCGAGTAGAGAGTATTACAGTCTGCGCAGCTGTTTAATGATTTCTTCGGGCTGCTGTGCTCCGAATACGTAACTACCGCTAACCAGAACATCCACGCCGGCAGCAACGAGGCGTGGTGCAGTTTCTCCCTGAACGCCTCCATCAACCTCAATGAGTGCTTTGCTTCCTTTCTCATTGATAAGTTGTCTCAGGCGTTTTACTTTGTCTATGGTGTTCTCGATGAATTTTTGTCCTCCGAATCCTGGGTTCACGCTCATGAGCAAAACCATATCTACATCGTTGATAATATCTTCGAGTACAGCGACGGGGGTGGCAGGGTTAAGTGTTACGCCCGCTTTCATGCCAGCATTGTGTATCTCTTGTATGGTGCGGTGCAGGTGTAGACAAGCCTCGTAGTGCACATTCATTATCATGGCGCCCAGCTTGGCTGTCTGTGCGATGTAGCGCTCTGGGTGTTCAATCATGTAGTGCACGTCGAGTGGCTTGGTACAGGCCTTGGCAACTGCTTCAAGTACCGGAAATCCGAATGAAATGTTTGGAACGAACGAGCCGTCCATCACGTCAAGGTGTAGCCAGTCGGCCTCACTGTGATTAATCATGTTGATGTCGCAATCGAGATGTAGGAAGTCGGCGGCGAGTAATGATGGTGAAACTAAAGCCATTTTTTTATCGTTTATCAGTTCAGGTTTGATGTTCCGCTGTTGTTACTACGATAGGTATATGCTACAAGCCTGATGATGTCGAGCGTTTTTTTGCGCGGTTTGTACATCGGTTTGTTGCATGAGGTGTTGTCTTGAGTAAAAATCTTCATAGGCAATCATTTTTTTAATTTGTCCTACTATAGTAACGCAGTTACACCTATTTTATTATATAGTTCTCGAAATTTTTAATGCCGTTGAGGAAATCGCGTCCGCTCATACGTTTCTTGCCAGCAAGCTGTAGTTCGTCAATCATGAGCAGCTCGTTGGCGGTGCTGATGCATGGTCTCCGGTCAATGATGGCTGTCGTACCCAGTGCAACGGCTGGCTGGTTGGTACGGCTGGTCTTAAATATTTTGAGTACGGTCTCTTTGCCATCTGGCGATACAAGTATGGTCCATGCACCAGGGTATGGCGACAGTCCGCGTACAAAGTCGTATATCTGCTTGGCTGACTGGTTCCAGTCAATCTGACAGGTCTCTTTGAATATCTTTGGTGCGGCATGCAGTTTTTGACCGGCGGTTACGAGTTGTTCCTGTGGAATACTTTCTGGCTGTCCGTCGGCAGCTATAATTCGGTCGAGGGTCTCCAAACAGATTTCTGCACCCAGGTGCATCAGTCCGTCGTACACGTACTCCACGTCGGCTGTCTCTGGGATGTCGAATGTCTTCTGCATGATGATACGACCAGTGTCAATATCGTGGTCGAGGAAGAACGTGGTGACACCAGTTTTTGTTTCACCATTGATTACCGCCCAGTTGATGGGGGCTGCGCCACGGTACTGTGGTAGTAGGGCAGCATGCACGTTGAAGGTTCCATACTGTGGCATATCCCATACTACCTCTGGCAGCATGCGGAAAGCTACTACCACCTGGAGGTTGGCCTTGTAGGCACGTAGCTGCTCAATAAAATCGGGATCTTTCATCTTGGCGGGCTGTAACACCGGCAGATGGTGTTCGAGTGCGTATTTCTTCACCTCCGAAGGTTGCATCTCTGTCTGATGGCGTCCTACGGGCTTGTCAGGCTGAGTCACTACGGCCACAACATTATAATTGTTGTCCACCAAAGCACGCAGCGTGTCAACGGCAAACTCGGGTGTACCCATGAATACTATTCTTAAATCTTCTTTCTTCATATTCGTTTTATTTTTTAATCCTCACTCATGTCGGCTACCATCTTACGATACATGGTGTAGATACGCTGGCGGGAGATGTAGCCTTTAAGTCGGTTGTCTACGTCAAGCACCGGCAGCCAGTTGGCACCGGTACGGTCAAAGGCTCGCATGACTTGTCGCATGGGCATGCCATCGTTGAGCAGAGCTTTAGGCTCTGTCATGAGCTGTGAAGCTTTGAAATGGTGGTATAGCTCGATTCTGAACACGACGTTTCTGATCTTCATGATGTCTATCTCTCCCAATAGCTTACCGCCTGCATCAAGCACGGGCAACACGGTTGAATGGCTGCGACTGATCTTGTTAACTATCTGGTAGAGTTCCATGTCGGGTTCTACACCAAGATAGTCACGTTCTATAACCGAGTCGAGATTCATCAGTGTGAGTACAGCATGGTCTGTGTGGTGTGTAAGCAGTTTTCCCTGTTTTGCTAGTCTTGATCCGTAGATGCTGTGAGGTTCGAAGATGCTGATGGTGATATAGGCGCATACACTGACAATCATGAGTGGCATGAACATGGAGTAGCCTCCAGTGAGTTCCGCAATGAGGAAGATGCCTGTCAGTGGTGCGTGCATCACGCCCGACATGACGCCTGCCATGCCCAACAGCGCAAAGTTCTTCTCAGGCACATAAACGCCTATTTCGTAGATGTTCCATAGTCGTGCAAAGAGGAAGCCGGTGAAGCAGCCAATGAAGAGTGATGGCGCGAATGTACCACCGCATCCGCCGGCACCGTTGGTTGCCGACGTAGCTACTACTTTGGTGAGTAGTACTAGTGCGATGTAGGGCAACAGCAGTGTGCCCTGTCCTGAGAACAGTGAGTTGTTAAGTATGTGGTTCCAGTCGTCGGGGGTCTGGCCGTTCAGCAGCAGGTTGATACTGCTGTATCCTTCGCCGTAGAGTGAAGGGAATAGGAAAATGAGCAGGCTGAGCATGGTGCCACCGATGGAGAGCTTGACATAGGGCTTGTCTTTGAAACGTGCAAAGACGTCTTCACACTTGCCCATCATGCGTATGAAGTAGAGCGAAACCATTCCTGCAAAGACGCCCAGTCCCAGACATGCTGGAATCCTTTCCACGCTCCACTCGCTGTCGAGATGAAAGGTAAACAGCGACGAGTCGCCACTGAAAATATAAGTGAATACGGTAGCTGTGACACAGGATACAAGTATGGGCAGCAGAGCCGACATGGTCATGTCGATCATGAGTACTTCAAGGGTGAACACCAATCCGGCTATAGGTGCTTTGAAGATGCCTGCAATGGCGCCTGCTGCGCCACATCCCACAAGTGTCATCAGCATCTTACGGTCCAGGTGAAACAGTTGGCCCAGGTTGGAGCCTATGGCTGATCCTGTGAGCACGATAGGGGCCTCGGCTCCTACTGATCCTCCGAATCCAATGGTGATAGCCGATGCGATGACACTCGACCAGCAGTTGTGCTTCTTGAGTCGCGACCGGTTCGATGAGATGGCATAGAGTATGCGCGTTATGCCGTGCGAGATATTATCCTTGACGATATAGCGCACAAAGAGAGAGGTGAGGTAGATGCCCACTACGGGGTAGACGAGGTACAACCAGTTGGCGCGCTCTGCAGCAAATGAACTGGTGAGCAGCATGACTATCTGGTTAATGATCCAGTGCAGCACAAATGCCGCCACGGCAGCAAAGAAGCCCACGAGCAATGCCAGGATAATCATGAACATCTTCTCGCTTACGTGCTCCACGCGCCAGTCGTGCAGGCGTTTAAGCCACTCCGGTCTTCTGTCAATAGTTGCTGCTTCCACTTTATTTCCTGATTACAGTTACTTCTCCGTTTTCTTTCAGTTTGATAATGCTTGAGGGGGTGTGTGGCTTATGCTCTTGTCGGCGGCTCCAGCACACATAGTCTACGGCCTCAAGGATGCGTGGATCGATGTCGCCGTAGTTCTGTGCGGCAGGCTCTCCACTGATGTTTGCCGATGTCGATACGATAGCCTTCTGAAATCGGTAGCATAGCTCCTTTGAGAATGGCTCGTATGTGATGCGGATGCCCAGACTGCCGTCCTCGGCAATGAGGTTGGGGGCCAGGTTGATAGCCCCATCGAGAATGAGTGTGGTGGGCTTGGCATCGGGGGCCTCTTTGAGACTGTCTATGAGCTGCCATGCAACATCCGGCACATTGCGGAAGTATCGCTGCATGCGAGCATCGTTGTCCACCAGACAGATGAGCGCCTTCGAGTCGTCGCGTTGTTTGATGTCGTACACGCGTTTCACTGCGTCGGCATTTGTGGCATCGCATCCTATGCCCCAAACGGTGTCGGTGGGGTAGAGTATCACACCACCTTTGCGCATGGTTTCAATAGCATTCTTGATATCTTCTTCTCTTGTCATAATACTTTAGAATTCTGATGTGAAATGGAATCTGATGTTTTCAAAGTCCTGCTGTGCCATACTAAGAACGTAACCGCTGTCGGCCAGGAATACATCACGGCCATCCTTATCCTTGGCCATGTACTGGTACTTGCGTTTCTTGAAGTTGTCGAGCTCCTGTGGGTCATCGCTCTCAATCCAGCAGGCTTTGTAAAGGTGTACGGGCTCCCAGCGGCATTTGGCGTTGTATTCGTTCTCTAGTCGGTACTGAATGACCTCAAACTGCAGCTGTCCTACGGTTCCAATAATCTTGCGGTTATTAAACTGGTTGACAAAGAGCTGTGCTACACCTTCGTCCATGAGCTGGTCGATGCCCTTCTGTAGCTGCTTGGCCTTCATGGGGTCGTCGTTTTCAATATACTTGAACAGTTCCGGACTGAAGGATGGCAGTCCGCGGAAATGTAGCTTCTCGCCCTCGGTCAGTGTGTCGCCTATCTTAAACATACCGCCTGTGTCGGGCAGACCTACAATATCGCCTGGCCATGCCTCGTCGATGGTGCTCTTGCGCTGTGCCATGAACTGGGTTGGACTTGAGAATCGCATGGTTTTCCCTTGTCGCACGTGCAGATAGGGTTGGTTGCGCTGGAACTTTCCAGAGCACACTTTACAGAAAGCAATACATGAACGGTGGTTGGGGTCGATATTTGCGGTAATCTTGAAGATGAATCCCGTGAATTTTGGCTCTTCTGGCATTACATCGCGCTCTTCAGCCTTGGTAGGGCGTGGACTGGGAGCTATCTGTACAAAGCAGTTGAGCAGTTCTTGCACACCAAAGTTGTTGAGTGCCGATCCGAAGAATACGGGTGCAACCTCAGCTTCGCGGTAGGTCTCTACGTCGAACTCAGGGTACACACCATCCACCAGCTCGAGGTCTTCGCGCAGTTTGGCGGCGTTGTCCTCACCCACGCGGCTGTCCAACTCCTCGCTGTCAATGTCAACGGCCACCTTGTCGGTCACACGCTGCTTGTCGGGTGTAAAGAGGTCGAGCTTCTGTTCATAGATGTTATACACACCTTTGAATTTTGCACCTTGGTTGATGGGCCACGATAGTGGGCGGACCTTGATCTCAAGTTCCTGCTCCAGTTCGTCGAGTAGGTCGAAGGGATCGCGTCCCTCACGGTCCATCTTGTTGATGAAGATGATGACAGGAGTCTTTCTCATGCGGCACACGGTCATGAGCTTACGTGTCTGTGTTTCCACGCCTTTGGCGCCATCAACGACAATGATGGCAGAGTCAACGGCGGTGAGTGTACGGAATGTGTCTTCGGCAAAATCCTGGTGTCCAGGGGTGTCGAGGATATTTACTTTATACTCTATGTTGGAACCTTCGGGGGTATAGTCGAATTCCATCACCGAGGTAGATACCGAGATACCACGTTGCTTCTCGATGTCCATCCAGTCGGATGTGGCGGTCTTCTTAATTTTGTTGTTCTTAACGGCTCCCGCCACTTGGATTTGTCCGCCGAAAAGCAGGAATTTTTCTGTCAGCGTGGTCTTACCCGCATCCGGGTGACTAATGATGGCGAATGTTCGCCTGCGTTCTATTTCTTGATTCATAAACTTAATTTTTCGATGCATTCAGCCAACGATGTCTCCCAATAGGGAATTTCGATGGCATATGTGTTTTTGATTTTTGACTTGTCGAGCACGGAGTAGTGCGGACGTGCGGCAGGGGTAGGATACTCTTTGGTGTGCAGGGGACGTACAGTGCATCCCTTGATGCCAGCCAGTCGGTGTATCGCTTTTGTGAAGTCGTACCATGAGATGACGCCTTCATTCGAGTAGTGATAAACGCCTGGTTTGATACCTTGGTTAATGGCAGCAAAGATGGCTGTCGCCAAATCGCGTGCATAAGTGGGTGTACCTATCTGGTCGAAGATAACCCCCAACTCATGGCGTTCCTTGCCAAGTCTTATCATGGTCTTCACGAAATTGTTTCCGAACGTACTGTAAAGCCAGGCTGTTCGGATAATCATGCTGCGCTGACAAGCTGCCATTACGGCTTCTTCGCCTGCCAGTTTAGTGCGGCCATATACGCTGTTGGGGCATACAGGGTCTGCCTCTGTGTAGGGCAGGTGACTGGTGCCGTCAAACACATAGTCAGTAGAGATCTGTATGATCCATCCGCCTCGCTCATTGATGGCGGCGCCCAGCAGCCCAGGTGCCGTGGCGTTAAGTAGAGTACAGAGTTCCTGATCGGTCTCTGCTTTGTCAACTGCGGTAAAGGCTGCACAGTTCACGATACCGTCAATCTCGTTGTCGTTCACAAACTGCCTGATGGCCGTCTCATTAGTAATGTCGAGTTCAGCCACATCTGTATTAAAGTAGTTGTGCTGTTGGTATTCTTTCTCCAACAGCTGCAGCTCGTTACCAAGTTGTCCGTTACAACCTGTGATTAGAATATTCATTTATTCGAATTTCAGTCCTTCTTCTTTATCTTTCTTGTAATAATCCGAGAGCATACCGATGAAGGTGGTTATTTCCTTAACGGCGTGTGCGGTGTCAGGCGAAATGGGTTTCTTCTGCAGTCGCAGCAGCATTACACCATAGAGCGAATTGAAGCAGGTCTCTATCTCGTTCTCCTGTTTGTTGGCACCACGGTTTCGCAGTTCTACGATAAATGGCAGCACCTTATAGTAGGCGGTATTGTAGAATGGAAATTTGCTCGACTGGAGCAACTGTGTGTGGAGCTCAATAAGCATTTGCAGTGTTACTTTGTTTATCTGTAGGTGGCCTTGCTCACGGCATCCTTCCTGATTCATCATGCGTATCAGGTTACCAAACCAGTCGGTTTCCTCTTCCTTCTGCTCGTCGTTGTAGTCGAATCGCTCGATGTACTCATGCTTAATGCGTGTGAGCGAGCAGTCGAAAGCACGCACGGTGTCTTCCATCTGCCACATGTATAGCAGATATTCAGCAATGTTGGTCTTTCTTAGTTCGTTTGCTATAAACATATCTGTGTATTTATCCTAAAAAAATCTTATCAGATTGGTGGTCACGCCAAGGAGCATAGTGATGCTGCCTATGATCACGGCCACGCCTATCACCTTGTTAATGATCTTGATACCATTGGTGGTGAACTTGGTGCTTATCTGATCGATGAGCCATGTCAGTCCCCACCACCAGCAGAGTGCGCCTGCCACGATGCTTGCAAATCCCACAATCATTTCGAAGGGGTGGTTTGGCAGCACAAAGGCAAACTGCGCATACATCGCCAAAAAGAGCAGTATGATGAGCGGGTTGGAGAAAGTTACAAGAAAAGCCGTCCAACAGTTATACCATAACGTGCCTTGCTGCTTACCGCTTTGGTGCATGTTACGTGTAGGGTCACAATTATATGTGTACCAGCCAAAGCACAACAGCAGCAGGCTGCCGGCTATTTGTAGGTAAAAACGGTTCTGGTCGTTGGTGATGAAGTCCATGACGAATGCCATGCCGTAGCCTGCTATGGCAGCGTAGATGATGTCGCTGGCAGCTGCTCCCAATCCTGTGGCAAAGCCAAACCATCTGCCTTTGTTCATGGTGCGCTGTACGCATAATATGCCAACGGGCCCCATTGGCGCACTGGCGATGACTCCAATCATCATTCCTTTGAAGACGAAGTCTAATATATTAATCGGTATATGAATTGGCATAACGGGTGCAAAGGTACGAAATTTTTTCGGCTTTCGAATTGATTTTCGTCATTCTTTTGAAAAATAAAGGTTAATTTCCGTAAAAAGTCAAGGGTTCTGCTTCTTTTTTATTAATTTTGTGCCTTGAAATTCGAAATTATCTTATAACGACTAATAAACTTATTATAATTATGAACGAACAAAACGCAGGTATCAAGCCCTACGTAATAGGCTTAGACTTAGGTGGTACAAACTCAGTTTTTGGTATTGTTGATGCACGTGGCGAAATCAAGGCTACTACGGCAATTAAGACAGGTAACTATACGAATGTCGAGGATTATGTGGATGCTTCTGTTGAGGCTCTTCAGATCATCATCGACCAGTGTGGTGGTATCGATAAGATCAAGGCCATGGGTATTGGTGCTCCTAATGGTAATTTCTATAACGGTACGATCGAGTTTGCGCCCAATCTGCCTTGGGCTCACGATGGGGTGGTGCCCTTGGCTCAGATGTTCAGCGATCGCCTGAATGGCATCCCTGTCGCACTTACCAACGATGCCAACGCAGCAGCTATCGGTGAGATGGTATATGGTGTGGCTCGTGGCATGAAGAACTTCATCGTCATCACCCTTGGAACAGGTGTGGGCTCAGGTATTGTAGTCAACGGCCAGTTGCTTTATGGTCATGATGGTTTTGCCGGTGAGTTAGGACATGTCACCATGGTTCGCGGTGAAGAGGGTCGTAGCTGTGGTTGCGGTCGTACGGGTTGTCTTGAGGCTTACTGTTCAGCTACAGGCGTGGCTCGTACAGCACGCGAATTGCTTGCCAAGACCGATCGCCCATCATTGTTGCGTGAGATGAATCCAGAGGAGATCACTTCGCTCGATGTGTCGATTGCTGCTGGTAAGGGCGATGAGTTGGCCAAGGAAATCTACGAGTTCACAGGAAAGATGCTGGGTGAGGCTTGCGCCGACTTTGCAGCTTTCTCATCGCCTGAGGCATTTATCTTCTTTGGCGGCATGGTGAAGGCTGGTGAACTGATTATGAAGCCTATCCGTGAGGCATATGATGCTCATGTGTTGAAGATTTTCAAGGGTAAGGCTAAGTTCCTTGTCAGTGGACTTGACGGTGCTAGTGCAGCTGTACTCGGTGCTAGTGCCATTGGTTGGGAAGTCTGATTTGTATATAAATATAGTCTATCCTCAAGCTTGCATTCCTGCTTGCTTGAGGACTTTTTTTTATGGTGAAAATAACCCATGTAAAGTTTGGCGGTCTCAGTTTTTTTGTGTACTTTTGCAAACATAAAAGCAACAGAATATATGCAGAAACTTTTGGAACTCTATAAGCAGTGGAGGGGTGATGAGCCATCCAATGTGCAGCAGATAGCGGGCGGGGGTAGCAATCGTACCTACTTCCGACTTACTGACCACGATGGGCAGAGCGTGATTGGTGTGATTGGAACCAGCCGCGATGAAAACCATGCCTTTATCTATTTGGCAAATCACTTTGCAAACAGAAAATTGCATGTCCCCACTGTGCTTGCTGCCAGCGATGACCAGTTACGGTACCTGCAGACGGATTTAGGTAGCATGTCGCTCTTTGATGCCATACGTGGCGGGCGAGAGGCTGGTGGTCGTTATACCCTTAAGGAGCAGGAACTGCTGAGACGTACTATCCGTGAGTTGGCCAACGTACAGATGCGAGGCGCTGTGGGGCTGGATTTCTCCAATTGCTACCCACAGGCTGAGTTCAACCAGGATAGTGTGCTGTTTGATCTCAATTACTTTAAGTACTGCTTCCTCAAAGCTACTGAGCTCGATTTTCACGAACTGAAACTCGAAGCCGACTTTAGACTGATGGCTAAGGATCTTACTGCAGAGCAGGGCGACACCTTCCTGTATCGCGACTTCCAGGCGCGTAATGTGATGCTCGATCATGATGGTAACCCTTGGTTCATCGACTTCCAGGGTGGACGTAAGGGCCCCTTCTATTACGACGTGGCGTCGTTTCTCTGGCAGGCATCTGCCAAATACCCTCATAAATTGCGTCGTGAGTTGGTTTATGAGTACTATAATGCTCTGAAGAACTTCATGGAGGTGCCGCCAGTGCGTCACTTTGTGAGCCGTTTGGCGCTTTTCGTACTCTTCCGTACCCTCCAGGTGTTAGGTGCCTACGGGTTCCGTGGCTATTTTGAGCAGAAGAAGCATTTTATAGAGAGTATTCCGCCGGCCATACAGAACCTGCGCGAGTTGTTGGCGTCATCTACCCAGTTCCACTATCCCTATCTCATCGATATTCTTCGCCAGCTTACAGAGCTGCCGCAATTCCAGCAGATAGAGGCGGTGGCAAGCAGAGCCGATGGTTACAAGACCACCAGTCTGAATCCTTATAAGACACACCCGCAGGATGGACCTGCCACCTTTTCGAAATACGATGCGCAGGGGCCGCTTGTGGTTAAGGTGTTCAGCTTCTCCTATCGCAAGGGGATACCCGAAGACGATAGCGGTAATGGTGGCGGCTACGTGTTCGATTGTCGTAGCACCCATAATCCGGGACGTTATGAGCCATACAAACAACTCACAGGCCTGGATGAGCCAGTGATACGATTCCTTGAAGACGATGGTGAGATACTTACCTTCCTCGATTCAGTTTATAAGTTGGCTGATGCGCACGTGCGT
>Ga0326514_10001123_pt1 | contig 17538 bp, 35 predicted proteins | sample 3_2548_0518_D_FD_203653 | JGI IMG/M metagenome (GOLD analysis project Ga0326514, IMG submission 203653) | Bovine rumen microbial communities from UC Davis, California, United States - 3_2548_0518 | ecosystem: Host-associated > Mammals > Digestive system > Stomach > Rumen | place: USA... | reverse complement strand
CGGGATATGATTGAAGCGTTACGGGGTCAAATTCCTAAATATTTAATATTGTTTTCTTTTAAAAATTTTAAAAATTCGTAAAAATCATCTACATTATCAAACGGCCCTTTACAAACGCAAGGCGCATTTTTATAGTGTATAAATACAATTTTATGAAAGTTTAAAGTTGAAAAACTTTCAATTTTACAATCTAAAATATCATTTTTCATTTGTTCAATGTTCATTGTTTACCTACCTTTTTGTTTTTAAATTAATGTTGACGCAACACCAGAGAGAACAAAAACCCACAGCATAAGTAAAATGTCTTTTGCGTTCATTTATGCCCCCATGAAATAATCAAACAAGCTTATTGCCAACGGGGAAACGATCAAAGTGCAGCAGAGAAAGAAAAGAAGAACGAGAGCCATTTTTTACCTACCTTTAAATTAAATTTAAAATTTCAGCGTTTGGATTGCCAAAATTTGAAATATAAGTGACTAAATTTCTATACTCATCATTCAAAATATTATTAAAATTTACATTACATAAAGCGTCTAAAACTTCGTTACCTGTACACTCTTTTAAATTTTCGTACTCTTCAATATCGCTTTCAAGTTCTTCTATTTTTTGGTCTTTAATAATTATATCACCATCCAACTCTTTAATTTCTTTTTCAAGTTCTTTTATTTTTTCTTTTGCAAGATAATTAGCTTTTTCTTCTATTTTTTCCTCAAGTTCAAAAATTTTATTTCTATATTCAGCTCTAATATTATTAAATTCTTTTAAAATTTTATTGTCTATAAAATTATTTATCATAAAATTATAAAAATTTATAATGTCGTTTTTTGTCGCTATTCCGCTATAGTTATTTAGAACATCTTTTAATTTATAAAGACTTTCTATGTCTAAAACTTTATTTTCAGTTTTAGCAAAGTTTAATAGTACTTGAGTAAATTTTGTCATTTTCATTTTTTACCTACCTTTTTAATTGTTTGTTTTTTTTTGTTAGTAAATCATATATTCAATAATTGCAGAGGCCAGAGGAACGAGAAGCACCGCGCAGCAGAGAAAGAAAATAATAACGAGAGCCATTTTTTTACCTACCTTTTTAATTGTTTGTTTTTGTTGTTTGATTGTCTTTTAACACTATTAATATAGAATTATTTGTATTCAATAGCACAAATATTTTTAAATCATGTTATAATTCCGTTGAGAAAAACTATAAAATTCTCAACGCTTATACTGCTCAAAATATATCCTGTCTTTAATTGCACAGAAACGGCCTTTTAAGCCCTTTTTTGTGTTGGGTGGTACATTGATACCAAAAAAAAAATTTAGACGATAAGCACAAAAAATACACAAACTATTAACAACTTATCAACAATTTTATTTGGTGTTGTGAAAATTGGAAAAATCACAACGGATTTACACTAGGATCGAATATTTTTTTTGCGTTTAATAGAATACAATTCTATATTATAAGTATAAACAAAACAACACTAAAAAAAGGTAGGTACAATATGAAACATTACACAATTACGAACGACTCTAAAGCTAAAGTGGCTTTCAAGAATCATTATGGCGATGACGCAAAATTTTTAAATATTTGCACATGCCAGCAGATAAACGCTTCTCAAGCGTGGATTATTACAGATTGTTTTGGCAATAAATTCCTTCAGTCGTATAATACGATTGTTAGCATTTATTACGCCGATACAAAGCAGGTTGAACGCCTGGGGCGCTGGTCCGTCACCACTTCTAAGCATCAATTGCTTTTTGAAAGAATGGTTTATTAACAAAAAACAATAAACAAAAAGGTAGGTGTAAAATGTACACAGAATTTAAAAAAAATCTCAGCAGCCCAAAACTATATATTTTTAAAAAGCTTGAAAAAGAAATTAAAACATATATAGAGGACTGCGAAAACAGAATAGAAGCGTATAAAACTTTGATTTTCACTCCCAAAAAGAACGGAAATGAAAAAGTTAATTTTCCGTTGAATTTTTCTACCGAAACCGGAGAAGGTCACAAAATCGATCGTTTCGGGTTATTGCGCTATGTGACAATAAACTATGATTATGATTATAATCATAACATAATTGGCGTTAATATTAAATTCTTTGCATGGAATAACGAAACAAACTATAAAAAGTCTTTTGAGTCTTATTTAAGTTTTAGTTATACTGATTTTGAAAAATGGCACGGAGGAAAAGTAAATCCAGAAGAAATAAACGCAAAATTCGTTTACGATTCAATAAAAAAATTCATGCTACCGGAAGATGAAAAAATACTTAAAGAATATAAAAACGAATACACTAAACTTTCGGAAGACTTTAAAAAATTGTGTGAATATGCCGACAAAATAGCTGAATTTGAAAATAGCTTTGCTGGTCGTATCGTTGTAAGATCGTTTGCATATAATAATTTTCAAGGCCAAGAACTGCACTATTTAAGAACAATAAAAAATGTATTTTAACGGAGGGTTAAAAAATGTATAATCCAAAATTTGAAGACGATTTTTTTATCCATATCCCAGAAAGGTATAAAAACGTATATTTACATTACTTACTTCGTAATATAGGACTATTCGCCGATAACGAGCCAAACGAGAAAAGAGCGCAATTTTTATATTTCTTGATTTCCCGTGAAGGTCTGGAGGCTTCAAAAAATGGCGCAACAATTCACTACAATGACGAGGATCTAACCCCGTAACACTTAGATCTAAACTATACAAGCCCCGTTTCTGGGGCTTTTTCTTTTTACCCTGTATTTACAGTGGTTTTTGTTGTTGTTTCCTCGTTCGCTGGCGTTCGCTGGCGATCTTTTTTATTTGTCGCTGGCGTTGTTCTCCCTGGCTTTTTGTTTATGGGGCTAGTATTTGGGGGGGGGGAGTGGGGGATTTCTGGGGGGAGAACTGGGGCGTATTTCCTTTTATACGTCCTACAGAGCCTTTTTTAGGGCGTTTCTACAATTCCGCACACGAACGCACCGCACACACGGAAAAACGGCTTTAAAGTGCGTCTATGGGACATTAAATGGCATACAATATATTGTGGCTTGCTGGTGATGGTGCTACAACATGTAGTGCTGTTGATAGGTTGTTGACAGAGAGTGAACATCATGAGGACGCTTTTCCGAATTTAGGAAGGCGAAAAGTCGCCATTGGGGTGTTTTACGAATTTGGGTTCAGAGAAATTGGAAACCCGTTTTCACTTTTAGAGGGAAGAAACTGGACGGATTGACTGAAGGCGGCTCCGCAGGAACCACCCCTATCAAAATATTCTGAAAAAAAAATACCTAATGTTCAATATAAGACAAGTTCAAGAGGACTGGGAACTGGCATCGTGCAAATTCGTCTAGGACTTGTGATTAGGTCGTGGCGACACCAGCTCCCAGCGTTTCTCGTTTGAGCGTAGGAACCCTGCGTAAATATAGCTACTTCAGCAGCGTCTTCAGAAGGCGACCCTGCGCATCAATCTGTTCCTGTAGCCGTTCGGCAGTGTCGCTGAAGTCCACAAGACGGGATTCCATCGGTGACGGCTTGTAGTCAAGCAGCCTACTGGCAAGGCCCACCCTTACGGCATCCGCCCTTTCGTAGACCTCATCAAGGTAGGACAGCCTGTCCTCAATTTCCTGTAGTCGCTTGCCAGAAATACTAGTCATAGGCCTACGCACGATTCCCAGAAACACCAGAAGACGCTTCCACGGGTTCAGCTGCGGTGGAAGGCTGCCCTCTCGCAGAAGGTTGTCAAGCACGCACCTCTCGCTCTTCACGCTCTCTATGTCGGCACACACACGCCTGTATTCCCTGCGGGCATTAATGTATAGATTGAACTGCTCGTCAGTCATTTCGTCATTTCCTCTAGGTGGATGGAGTAAAATGTACTAAATATTTTACGCTTGGTGAGCGGGGGAACCTTTTTTCTGGCATTCTTTTCTTTAGTCAAGAATCAACCAAATGTTGACAAGCTGTTGACAGAAGGTCGAAAGAATGGTGAATAAAGTGAATATCGTGTGAATAATTGGAAAGAAAATGCGCCATTGGGGAAATTTTGGAAAATCAGATGTCCGAAAACCGAAAACCAATAGTGAAGAATGCTTTGGAATTGGCTTGTTATGCCGTTATGGTGACATAATCAAGCCCTAGCCCTAGTGAATACTGGGATTTGTGACTATCGTTATGCCGTTATGTTATGTTATGTCATGTCACGCTATAAATAAAATAAAGTAAATAAAATAAAATAAAGTAAAGTAAATAAAATAAAGTAAGAAATACATATACGGACACTGCGTTATGTCACTACATAACGGGGTGAAAATTGAAGATTATTTTACAATTATTTTTAAACAATATCTTGACTAATTGTTAGTAAAGAGATATATTTGTATCATACAAGTTCACGAATGTGGCTTGGCCCCACGATTGACATCCATTTTTATACCAAGCATACAGCTTGCTTTCGTGGGGATAAATTTTGAAAGGAGTAATAAAATGAACGAAAAGTCGCAGAATGCCTGTATAGCCATTTGGCTGAAGCAGGGCAATACGATCACCCCTCTTGAAGCACTTCAGAAGTTCGGATGCTTCCGTCTTGGTGCGAGGATTTCAGACCTTCGTAGGGCTGGATATGACATAGTCACAAAGATGGTTGAGCAGAACGGAAAGCGTTTCGCTCAATACAAGCTTAAATAAAGGAGGAATACAAATGAGACTTTGTGACAAATGCGGGAAGAAATTACGGGAATGCGATGGAAGTTCCTACATACAATTAGGCTATTCGTTTAACTACGATGTTTGTAAAGATTGTGAAAAGAAATTTTTAATTCAACAAAAGGAGTAAAAACAAATGTTTGAAAAAATTAAAATCTACAACCTAGAAGAAGAACTAGAAGAATTGATGAGGTTTGTAGACAGCCCTGTTGTATTATCCGAAGACAAAAAAACGGATATTCATAAAGAAGAACTAGAGAGATTAGGATTGCTTGCATCATTTTGCAGAGGTGTTCTTTGTGGAATTAAGGTTGGTAGGATTGACAGAGGAAGAATTTAGGAGAAAGAAAAATGAGCGAATTGAAAGTAATACTCGCAACACCACACCCGAAAATGAAGAACGCTTGTGATGGAGCGATTGAAGTCTACTCCAAGTCCGAAGCCGACAAGGTGATTGCGGAGCTGAAACAAAAAATTAACGAAGCACAGACTGAACTTGAACTATGGCGTGATGGTTCTATTATTTCAGAAACGCACCAAAAAGAATTTGACGAAAAACGCCACTCCGACTACAAGCGGTGCTTGGCGATGGCGAAGTGGTGCGAAGCTGAAGCATACAAGTGCTTAACACAACAAAGTGCACTAATTTGTTTTCAGGAAAAAGATAATTTCCAATACTTGCAAAGGAGTTTCATGCACTTCCGCAGGTGGCACAAGCGTTGGCTCAAGATTGCCGAGCAGTTCAAGGAGGCGAAGTGATGTGCGAGTATTGCGAAAACGGGAAAGGTCTGGGAGATAGCATTAAAAGTGATGGAGTGTTCATAGAAGGCTTCATTCTGTATGGTAGATATGATGGCGGATATTGTAATTGTGAGGCAGAAATAAACTATTGCCCGATGTGCGGGCGTAAATTAACGAGGAATAAATGATAGTTAAGTTTTACATCAAGCAATATGGCGATGGAGAAGTTCATGAGTTTCATTCAAACGGAAAGACACCTTCTGAAGCTGAATTTGACCTGTATCTGAATTATTATAACAAGCCAGTTGAGATCCTGGAATTTGTAAAGGAGATTGAAAATGGAAATTAAAGGTAAGGTTCATTGCTTTTTTGAACAAAGCGGAACTTTTAAAAACGAATTTATCAAGCTCGGAATACCTGCCGAAGACTACGATATTCAAAATAATTTCGGGCAGACCGATCATATTATAGATTTATTTTCAGAAATAGATAAAGCGTATGATGGGGGGGGGATAAGCGTGTTTGACAGCATAACGAAGGATGATTTGATTTTAGCCTTTTTTCCTTGTATTTACTTTTGTGCTTTATCGCAAGTCGCTATGAACTGGGGTTACACCAACTACAAACGATTGACTATAAAAGAGAAGTCTGACAAAATTCTAGAGAGGTCTAGAAATAGGGAAAGATTCTTTGGTCTAGCGGTTAAGATGGTAACTATTGCAGAAGATAGAAACATAAAACTTGTTATGGAAAATCCTTGGAGTATGCAAACATTTTTAAAAAATGGTAACTTTGTTAAAGCTCCTACTGTGATAGATAATGATAGAACTAAACGGGGAGATTACTTCGTGAAGCCTACTGCATATTGGTTTTTCGGATTTGAAGCTTCAAACGGGAACACAATACAAATAACACCGATTGAAAAAATAAAAAAAGTGATTAATTGCAAACAAGGTCTACACGAAGGACTATGCTCAGAGGAACGCAGTATGATTTCGTCTGATTATGCACGTAACTTCATCTGTGATTTTATTTTAGGAAAGAAACAAGATATAGGACAGCTTTCACTTCTCTAGGAGATTTTATGAAAAAAAAGTTGGAATGGAGTGTTAATACTCCTGAATTATTGAACGACATTATCCCAAATGTCAAGGAAAAAGAATCTATAAGTCCTTCTATAATAAGGATTTTTGCAGGACTTCTTGGAGAAGTTGCAAAACGAGCGACAGAACTGCATGACGCAAAACTAGACTCTTTGATGCTTAGATTGAATCTTTACGAACTTGATGGTAGAAATATGAAGGAACGAAATGAATATCGGGTAAGACTCATTGATCAATTAGAAAAAGAAGCCGAAGAACAAAAAAAATAAAATTAAAGAGGTAAAAAAATGACTAAACAGAACAAACAAAAGAAACAATATCCGTTCCACATTTGTCTTTGTGGGCAGAGTAAAATCCGTGATATGCTTGACGAGCTTATCGCAATGGAGAAACCTTTAAATCCTGCTGCTGGTTACACATCTGTAACTAGAATGGCGATCACGGAATACTACATCCGTCATGTAACAGATGCTAAAATCAAAGGAGTAAAATAACATGAAGGGTCAACCACTATCCTATGTATATGTTCCGCTTTCTGAATGGCTATTGGAAGTAACGAAGGTTCCAGAATCAGAATGCAAGAATTGGACGCTTGGAGTGATTGAAGCGATTATAATGCAGGAAAAAGGAAAACACTATTTCGCAGACCGACTGATGGATTTGTCCGCAGATTACAGAGCCAAGGCAGCAGAACGACAGAAGGCGTATCGTGAGCGCAAGAAAGCAGAAAGTGGTATGGAAGTAGCAAGCAACGAAAACAAGGCTTCTGAAAGCCCTAGAAACGAAAAGGAAGGTGCTTTGGTATTGTCTAACGAAGTAAATCCGACAAAGGACACATTTGAGTTTTTTAGGAAGCTGTATGGCGGTAGAAAGGATGGCGTTGAAACGGAATACAAGCGTTTCGTGAACGCCTGTAAGAAGCAGCATCTTGACCCTGCAATTGAGGTTACGAAGCTTGCCGATGCTTGGGCGGCTGAAGATGCGGAAAGACAGGCTGCTGAAGCAAACAATCAGTTTTTCCCACAGCCAAAGAATTTGGGAACATGGCTTAACAATCTGTGTTGGCAGAGCGAACCAGAAAAGCCTAGGGTATCGCAGGTTGTAGGTAATATGTCACAAGCGCAGCGTCTGCTTTTGATGGAAGGTGGTAACAATGGTTAAAATAAATAGATATTGGAACAGCGACCCTTCCGAACTTGTTGATCGTAAGGAACACGAAACATACGAACTTTGCAAGTGTTGCGAAATTGTTAATCAGCTAGAAAGAATGCTGAAAAAAGAAAGATACGAAAAATGGATTGCTAGAGCTGAACGGGCTTCCGATAGAGCAAGAATCTTTTATTTCGTAGTGGATGAAACGAAGTTAGACATTGAAGGATATTCTTATGATTCCAAAAAGAAGAAAGATTGTAAAAAACTAGATGCTAGAGAATGGCGAATTATATGGCTGAAAGTAGAACGCAAGTGCCGAGCCAAGGCGGAGAAGTTTAAGTTAGGTATTTAATGATTGAGGAAGAAATTATGCTAGATATATCAGATTAGGCTAGGGAATCTGCAAGGAAAATCATTGAACCACCTGCAAACATCAAGGAAATATACAATAACTTTGAGGAACGGCTATTCAGATATGCACTTGAATTTCGTTGTAGGGAAGTTTGGGTTGTTGAAAATAGAGATGTTGATCCTTTCTGTATGAGACAATATTTCAACCCAAAGAGAATGGATATTGTAGGATGTAAACAGATATGCTTCAACTTTGACAAGATTATTTTTATGAAGCGTTCTGAATTTAGAAAGCTGCCGAAGTCAAGAAATTTCTCGCTTGTCTTGAAGTATCGTAAAACAATGAGAAAAAAGTTGGGAGTAACCAAAAATGGATAATAAAATGCGTAAAATCCTCATTCAGCTTGGAGCATCTTATGAGCTTGCAGGAAGAAAGCTTACTGACGATACACTTCTGGGGGCTGCAAAAGAAATCTACGATACGATTGAAATTAGCGAAGACGAAGTGGAGTTGCTTTTTCGTAAAGCCCGTGTGATTGCCGATATTCCGACAATGCGAGTTCTGAACGAAGCTTACAAGATTATATGCAGGGATAGACCTATTAAGAACGCTTTGCCACCGCCAAAATCGGAGCGCATAAGCAAAGAAGAATGGCAGGACATGATTAGTCAAATTAAGGAAAAGCTTACTTTTAAAGGAGTGTAAAAATGAGCTACGGATTGAAAATTTTCAACTTGGTAGAAGAAACTGGTAATGAACTTGAAAGGGAACTAAATGACGAACTGGAATAAGATAGGGGCTTTAGGTAACATTGGGCTAATCATATTGAACATCTTAAACCTAATAGTAAACTTAACAAGGTAGTTGGGTTAAAATAATTTTACACAAATAATTAACACAACCTATTGACAATAATCTTTAATAGAGCTATATTAAGTAGTGTTCTGATGAACAAAAGGAGTAAAAAATGAAAAAACAGAAGTATTCAATCGTAGCTTTCAGAATTATTGAGGATTCCAATGATCCCGATGAATTCATCACTCATTCAGTGTATTCTCATAACTTTCTGAATGCTATAAATCTTATGGATGAATATATTTTAAACACCAAAACGAAGTTTCATAGCCTTTATTTGAGTGTAAAAGAAAATTCGGAGTTTTTAAAGACTATTAACTTCAAAACTGACGAAGATTTTATGGACTTCATTATGTACTTCAAGGAGAAAGCGTATGCAGAAGGAATTAACGATTACAAAGAATGGCTGTTGTCTTACAATAAGGACTGAAGGCGGTAGGGTTTACCCACAGGCAACTGGAAAGGTTCCAAAAGCCCTTGACAAGGCAATAAATGAAATCCATGGACTTGTAATGCTTCCAGAACAAGCCATGAGTCTACTAAAACCTCAAATTTAAAGGAGTAATAAAAATGGAAGGAAAACTTACAATCTATGACAAGCTGAATGATTGCAGAATGGCGTTCAAGAAAGCTTCCGTAAAGAAGTCTGGCAAGAACAGCTATGCTAACTACGAATACTTTGAGCTTGACGACATCCTCAACGCTCTTATTCCAATCCTTACAGACAACAGGGCTACAACGATTGTAAACTTTACAAACGAAGGTGCTACGCTCCAGTTTATTGACTGCGAGACCAAGGATGTAATTTGCTTCACTAGTCCGATGTCAACGGCATCGCTGAAGGGTTGTCACGAAGTACAGAATCTTGGCGCAGTTGAAAGCTACATCAAGCGTTACCTGTACCAGAACGCATTTGAGATTGCTGAACCAGATGTATGCGACAGAACTATGGGCAAGAAAGAGTGGAATAAGCAGCCTTCTAACAATCAGACACCGAAGGCGGCTAGTTCGGAAAGTTCAGAGGATAAGACTAGGCGTTTTAGCGCAGTTGTAGAAAAGTACGCACAAAAGAACACGAAGGCAACTCTTGACATCCTTGCGGCTTACGGAGCTAAAACACCTTCTGAAGTTCCTGCCGACAAGAGGAACGAAGTTGTTTCAAAACTAAAAAACACAATTCAACTATAAGGAAAAAACAAAATGGCAAAAACAGAAGTAGCTATCTATACACCTAACGAAGTGGCTGAATGCAAGCCTTCTGAATCGGCTATGGCAGCATACAGATTCGGACTACTTAACGCAGGTAAGGACTTGTCTGACGAAGGTGTGCTTGCGGATTTCATCACCGAAAGGAACAGCAAGAGTGGCTGGAAGGACTTGGCTGACACTGCAAAGAAGTTTGAAGCTATTGCAAAGAGCATCAAGGAAGTTCTGAAGCATACATGGAATGTTGGTTCTTCCGATGACCTTCCAGACACTCCAGAACTGAAGGTTTCATGGAATAAGCAGAGCTATACCTACGAATTTAAGGAATATGAAGCCCGTGTTATTGCGCAGGGTCTCATTGACTGCGGTCTGGTAACAAAAGAACAGCTCTTTGACCAGCTTTCTGTCACGGCTATGGTCAAGGCAGCTGGAATCACAATGGATAAGATGCTTGAAATCTATGGTGAAGGCATCATCACAAAGCCTAAAGAACGAGTTCTTAACATCAAGTAACAATCAACAAAAGGAAAGCAAATGGAAAACGAATACACTATTGACGAAGTAATGGAATATCTTGGTAAAATCCACGAACAGCTTAAAAACAAGGTGAACAAGGCTTGCTTGAACCAAATGCAGCAGAAGCGTGAAGACATTGAACTTCTTGATTCTAATGCGATTGAATTGGCGAAGTTTAGCTCCGTTTTGTTAATCTATTCAAACAGAATCACAAAGCTTTCAAAAAGGCTCTCGCTCACAAAGAACTTGTGGTGCGATGTAAACGGAATCAAGGGTGAAGACTTAAAGAAGCTTGAAGAAAATTCTGAAAAGTTATTTAACGATACGGCAGATAATTTTGCAAAGGAGATTTTAAATGGATAAGAGCGTAAAGGACGATAGGGGTTTCTTCACCTGCAAGGACTGCAAGTTCCTTAAAGGTTGCCCCAAATATTACGAAAACGAAAAAACAAAAATGGTGCGCTGCACCGAGTTCAAAAAGGCATAAACTATGGCATATCTAAACAAGGTAATGATTATCGGTAATGTAGGACAGGAACCGAAAATCTTCAATTTCCAGAACGGCAAGAGGAAAGCTTCCTTTTCAGTTGCTGTAACGAAGCGTTATCGTGATTCCAACGAAGAACAGAAGGAACAAACAACTTGGGTTAATTGCTCCGTTTTCGGTGGACTTACAGATGTAGTTGAAGATTACGTTGGTAAGGGTTCGCAGCTGTATGTTGAAGGTGAACTATCCGTAAACAATTTCACCGACCAGCAGGGCAACAAAAAGACAATCACTGAAGTTCGGGTGACATCCCTTCAGATGCTTTGTCAGGTGCTTGGTCAGCGCAATTCGCCTAGCAATGCTAACAAATCTTCGGGCTTTGCAACAGGCGATGGATTTGACGAAGATGATGGAGATTGCCCGTTCTAATGAGAGTTGATTACATTCTCTTGAAGCCTAGAAAGTTGAAGGCTAGTGATGATGTAGTAAAGGCGATTCGCAAGGATAGGAAATCAGGTGTTTCTTTTAGAAATCTTGCGAAGAAATACAAGCTTTCCTTTTCTTATTGTTATTACCTGTGTTTAACGGGTGAAAACAAGTTGGAATATCAGCAGAAGATGCAAGAATCTTCAAAGCGTTACTACGAAGAAAATCGTGACGAAATCATCAGAAAAAACGGCATCCACACCAAAAAGGTGCGTGAAGCAAAACGAAAAATTATCCAAAAGAAGGTCAAGAAAGGATGTTATATAGGTCGCAATCAGAATCTGTAAAACCCGTAGAAATTGACTATTCTAAAGGACAAATCAAAAAATGCACTTACACCCGTGACCAAAAGCCCGAAAAAGACCCCTTTGATTGCAAGTCTTTAAAAGGTGAATGGTTATAAAAAAAAAGGAGAAATAAAATGGGAATTATTGAAATCCTCACAATCGCTTTCATCGTAATGAAACTTGCAGGTTTTGGAGCCTGTGCAAATTGGGATATTATCGCTTGGCCTTGGCATTGGAGTTGCCTTTGCCTTGAAATTTGGGTATTCCTTGTTTACATTGCGATTATTATTATCGCTGCATTCTTGAAAGGAGTAGCACAAAGATGAAAACCGAAATTGTTCAGAAAATCGCAGAACATCTTGAACACGCAAAATCCAAACACCCTCTTTTCTGCGTAAGAATTTGCGGAGAAGGGACTACTTTGGAAAACGTGAAAGCCCTTCTCAAAAGAAGCCGTGAAAATCGTGACATTTTCAAGACAGCCGATTGGGTTCTTTCGCAAGAAGTGCAAGAAGTCTTTGAAGCTTATCTTGAAGGGCGGTACGAAGATTGCCGTGAGGAAATCTTCGATACTATAGCGGTGCTTTTGCGTATGGATGAAATGCTTGACAGCAAGGTACACTAAGATGGATGCGCTGAAACAGAAGCTGATCGAATCAAGCGAGAGGATGTTCCAAAACTTTCTTTCAAAAAAGAGCATGGCTACAAGCCCTGCTGCCAACAAGAAAGCTTATGAGCATAAGAGGTGGTTACAAACGAAAGAACGCTTGGCGACCGACCCAGAATTTGCCGCCCGTTACAGGGCTATGCAAGCAGAAGCGCAAAGAAAGCATCTGGCAAAGAAGCCTAGACCACCTCGCAGGATAGAGCTACAGGATAGACCAGAGCAATATGAGAAGTATCTTGCCGACAGGCGAAGGCGATATGCTGAACGATGTGCTAAAGACCCTAACTATAGGGCTGAACTAGCGAAAAAGAATAGTGAAGCGAAGGCTAGAAGAAAACTAGCGAACTGGAACCCTGTAAGCAGTAATGAAGTCCGTCCTGTAGGTCAAAGGTCTTATTCTGACAATTCCGTTTGAGTTGCTTACCGATGTAGAACGGCTGTTACCTCCACCAGCTTCAATCATGAACTTATCATCAAGAGCTATGCTGCAATGCGTAGCTCTTTCTTTTCCCCAGAAACACACTTCCAAGCCCTTTATTTCAGTTTTCCTTACCTTGGCATACCCTAGCCTTGAAAAACGCTCTAGAAGCCCCTGCGAAGTCCAATCTCCGTTAGGCAAGACACCGAAAGCCTGTAGGCATTCAACAACAAAACCAGAACAATCAAATCCGATAGAGCCGTTTCCGCCCCATATATATGGCTTGCCCAAGAAAGCTAAAGCGTAATCTCTAAATTTTATCAATCCACTCTCCTGTACGAGAACGATGAAGGTAGTTTTCTGCTTTGGCTACATCGTCTTCCCAAGATTCACCCTCTTTTAAGCCAGCTCTCAATAGGTACTTGATTGCGTTACCTACGCAGTAGGCCGCTTTTCTTGGAAGTTTCTCTCTGCTAACAACACTCTCTATGAGCTTGATTGCTTCAATTCCACTCTTATCGTAGTGTTCGCCTTTGACTTTGTTGTAAACTTTATTTTTCATTTATGGTTTGCCTTTTTGACGCTTTTTTTATTTATATTGTTATAGCGTATATTACTCCTCACATAAAGCTCACTGGGTTTAGTTTGTTTTCCCCAGTGAGTTTTTTTTACAATTTCTCAATTAAGAAGGTTACACATGAATTTTCTGACTTTACGGCTTCCGCACTTATCTTTCTTACAATTTTCCAGTTATCATCCTTGATTACTTTAGCGTCTTTAAGCAGGTCAAGTATGCTGGAAATCTGGTTATCGGTATCACGGGTTTTAAGGTCTTCATGTCTGAAAACGAAAGAAATCTTTACAGGATTGTCAAGAGGTTGGCAAGGTATGCCTTGATGCAAAAGTTCAATCTGTTTAGTCTTTAGCCACTTGACATATCTTTCGGAAGGGATGTTTTTTCCGCTACGCAGTCCTATTCTATTGTTCTTCTTTGAAGGTGTTTCGCCCGTAAGTGTGTAAGAGCAATAAATCATTTCTTTAGTTCCTTTATTGCATATACAAAAGTAACAATCATTTATCAAGCCTGTCTAGCAACGAAGTAAGATTGTCTATCTTTGTTGACAGAACTCCTATGCTGACATCAAGCTTGCCAACACTCTTGCGAAGCTCGTTTATTTCAAGATTCTTTTCAGACAAGGCATCGTGGATGTGCTTAATCTCGTTTTCGTTGCTCAAACACTTGTCACGGACATTCGTTAGTTCGTCTGTATTCTTGTTACTTTGTTTTGCATTCGTCGGCATAGTCTTTCGGTAAATGTAGAAACAAAGTACGATTACGACTACCAATGGCAATGCCGTTGGTGCTACGTATGGAATCAATGTCTGTATGAGTTCGATCATTTACTTTACCCTATGCATCACAGCATACCCTTATGTTGCATTGCTTGCTTGCGGCATCAGAATAAGTCCATCCGCTGTAATCAACATTTGATGGTCTAATCCATATGTTTTTCCATCCTATTCCCGAGTCTTCTGGCCCCCAAAACCATACTCTGTTGAATGTCGGAGTAGTGTTGGGCTTATTGTACTTGTCGGATGGAACGGCGCTGAATCCACTTGAATTTGTAGCGTTAGGCCATACGGAGTAACCAGTGCTTTGTAGTGCAGCGTAACCTTGTGAAACTAGAGACATGCAATCCGCTGCGTTTGGTCTTCTCCATCCTGTAGGGAGCAAGGCGTCAATTTCAGCGAACGAATCTGTTCCGTAGTAAAATCCAAAGTCTTGATGGTTGTAATCTCTATACTGCCGTGTACCCATCGTGTAGAGCTGAAGGTTCTCCGTTATCCACTTCCTTCCGTCAATAACGACATAGTTGTATATCCTGTCGCCAATCTTTACCTTGTTGGAAGCTGGTGAAGTTACTTGAACTAAAGAACCCCCGTTCTTTACAACAAGATTAGGGCCATCCATGTTGAAAAGCATTACTCCATCTTTTGCGTTAGGGAAATTTTTAACAAAATCTGTTGAATTGTCGCACTGAAGGCTTCCAATCAAGTCGCTCTTTACACAAGGTATGTATATATGACCCCATGCAAAGTTAGGTGGAACAATTATGCCTTCACAATGTTCCAGTATGACGCTTTCAAGTTCCTGTCTTGGTGGACGGCTTTCGTCAAATATACGCTTCTGAAAATCCCACTCATAGAACTCGTTACCGCTGTAGTTTACATCTGCATAACTTCCGCAAGAGTTTGAAATCTTTATTGTCGTGTGATTTCCCAAGGATATGGCTCTGTTGCCATAGATATTCTGTCTTGCAAGCGGTGTGCTGATAAAGAAGCTATTGTCAATCTCTACATGGAAATCATCATCATCGTCAAACTTGAAGAAGTACCCCTTATTGGAAGTAGGAAGCGGATGGCTCTCATCACTTTCAATTTCAAAGTTGCAATTAGTGAACTTTGCAGAAGTGTAACGCATATCTACAGGAGCTGATGCTACAACCCACTTGTTAAACTTAACGATAGTATCGGCAGGATTGTAAATCCCGAAATTGCAGCAGTCAAATTCTATAGTAAACGATTCTTCTAGAGATATTGACTGACTACCTGTTCTATTAACAGTAAAGAAGCAGTTTTCAAATCTAGTAAGATAAGTCAATCCCTTAAAATAGACATTCTTGTTGTTCAGTGCCATTGCAAGTTTCTTGAAAGTGCAGTGCCACTGAAGTCCGTCACCACTGCCATCAAGTGCTGGTGTATTCAGAATACCTACATCAAAACCTTGTATTGCAAGTTCTTCAAATTCATACCACATATTGTTAGTATTGTTTACAGCCATCTGGATGCAAACACAATTATGAGAATCACTGCTAGTGAACCAAGGTCTATTCATCAACACGCAGTTCTTTAACTTAAAACCACGCTGGGTCAAGTTGAACATAGGTGTTGTAGATGTTCCGTAACTAGTCGGGTTAAACCAAATGCGAGGAGCATATCCTGTAGTAAAACCACAGAATCCTATTACTTCAATGTCTGGAGAATTTACATTCCAAGAAGTTTTCATTAGGTACGGATAGTTATCGCTACCACAATCACGAAGCTTAATCTTCCTAATGTTCAAGGAAACCATTCTTTCAAGAACGGGTGTCAAGTCTTGCTGCGAGTATCTATCATAGCCAAGTTGCTCTGGATAAGCTTCAAGCCTATTCTGTAGAACAGCTAGTTTGCCAGTCGCTAATGATACAATATCCATTCCGTTAGCTGTTCCAGTATCAGTTACAAGGTATCTTGAAGCACCCATGTCACCGCTAGTATGGAAGCCGTTAGTTTCAAAATAGTCACCTACGGACAGGTTTGCTGCATCTGTAATGGCATTCTGCAATGTTCCGTAGATTGTAGTTCCGATACCGCCACCTAATGAAGTAATCTGGGTAAGGGTATTGTTAATCATTACCCAAGTGTTGCCGCTTGCGTCAACCTTGAAGACTGTCTTTCGGTGGTTATCATCAGTGCCGTCACCGACAGAAAATAGTCTAGTGTCAGGTGCTTCGTAATCGTTGTATTTTCCGAATACAGCCTCACCATTTACCGCAATTACACCTAGTCCATGAGCGAAAGAGTTCTGGTTGTTTGCTTGGCTGAACTGACCCCCTGCATGGGAATTAGCACCAGAAGCAATCGTCTCTTCTCCTTCAGCGTGAGAAGCTGCCCCCGTAGCCTTCGTTTTCCTGCCTTCAGCGTGTGCAGCCCCCTGCGATGCTTCCGTTTCAAAGCCTTCCGCGTGAGAGCAGGCATTTGACGAAACGGACTTGTCTCCTTCGGCGTGAGAAGTTGTACCAGATGCGACCGTCATGTTACCTTCGGCATGAGAAAGCGCTCCGGATGCGGTCGTTCCGCTTCCTTCGGTATGAGAAGCAACTCCACTAGCCTTCGTACTGTCGCCTTCTGCGTGGGCAAATACTTCAGTGGCCTTAGTAGAGTAGCCTTCTGAATGTGAATAATGTCCTGTTGATTCTGTTAAAGTACCTTCAGCGTGAGAACCATCACCTGTAGCTTTGGTTGACACGCCTTCTGCGTGGGAACCACCACCAGTAGCTTCCGAATAAACACCTTCGGAATGTGAACCGCTGTTTGTAGACTTTGTTAAGTGACCTTCAGCATGGGAAGCCCTGTACGATTCTGGAGAACCTTCATTTCCAGAAACGCACTGATAACCTTCAGAATGTGAGTACGGACTAATTGATTCTGATAATCCACCTTCAGCATGGGAATAGGATGCTACAGCCTTTGAGTACCAACCTTCTGCATGGGAATAGTTTCCTTCTGCTTCGGTATACATACCTTCTGCATGGGAAGAGTTCCCAGACGCTTTGGTGCCATAGCCTTCTGCCCAAGAGTTTGCTCCAGAAACAGAAAGATTTGCGCCATTGTTTGAAATGTTATTGTTCTCGTCAATTACGATTGGAAGGCTTGCTGTGTACTCTTCTCCACCACCACCGCCTTCACCAGAATTTGCACTAATGTTATCCCATAGTTTAACAAATGTTCCAAATCTGTCAGTAAGAACAAATTTGT
>Ga0326514_10001121_pt1 | contig 17549 bp, 36 predicted proteins | sample 3_2548_0518_D_FD_203653 | JGI IMG/M metagenome (GOLD analysis project Ga0326514, IMG submission 203653) | Bovine rumen microbial communities from UC Davis, California, United States - 3_2548_0518 | ecosystem: Host-associated > Mammals > Digestive system > Stomach > Rumen | place: USA... | reverse complement strand
ATTTCCGCAATCTCAACAATTAAAATTAAACAAAAAGCTAAAACAGTGAATACAGATGTTTTCTTATTTTTTGCGGAATTTATTTTTAAAGACACCCCCCAAAGCACGCACACAATCAATAATATTTTATCTGTATTCATTGTTTTCTCCTTTTAAGATTGCATCATTGCAGCTAACATCATAGACAACATTATCATTAACATTACCCAACAGCTAACATAATTCCATAATGAAACGGTATAATCCTTAGAAACTATTGAACATGTAATTTGAAATGTCCCTATAACAATCCAAAAAATAAATATAATACCCCAAATTATTTGTGCCATTTTTTTATCCTTTTTCATAAGCCACCAAAATTACATTAACCGCTTTCTGAAAAACTTCTGGTTCAACAAAACATTCACAATCTTTACATATGAATTTTTCACATTCTTCTGAAGGCATGTTCCAACAACCTCTTTCTCTTTTTAACCATTCCAATGCTTCTTCAAACGACATAATTATCTCCTTTCCGCATCTGAGCAGTATCCGTTTCCATCATCGCATCCTAACACTCCAACAATACGATCACAGTATCGTTCTCCTTCTGAATCTATGCGCCAATATTTGCAATCTTTACATCGAATAATTTCAGGCTGTATCTCGCGGTTTAGCGGCTCTATCATCCGCTCATAGCGGCTCATGCTATCACCAGTAATGCTACATTTAAGTTTTTTTATAAAATATGCACAATTTTCGCATCTCATTTTTATTATTTATTCCTTTATTCTTAAAATTTTATGTTATGCCTTGTACACTCTTCATAAATATCAAAATCGCCAGTTTCTTTAAGTTGATAATATGGACACTTATCACCTATACACTCCATAAAATCTTCAATTTCAACCCAACCGCCATCGTTAGTTTTCTTACGTGTTTTTATTGTGCGATGCGGACAATAGTATCTACTCACTCCTTTTCACCTTCCCCTCATATCCGCCCTGCAGTTCGGACAATATTTAAACCTATGCCAATCCCAGTCTTTTATGGCAAACCCACATCGATCGCATTTCATGGTCGTAGGGCTGTTATATATCCACTTTCCATTCCGTTCCGGCTGTGCGGATGGCATGTTTTCAAGCTGTTCTTTATACGCTTCGAGTGATGCCCTTTCAACCTTGATTGCATATTCGTCTTTGGGTGAAATATCAAACGAGCCCAACGCTTTATTGCACTGCTCAATCTGTTCGTCGAGCACATCAATCGCCATCTGTCTGCTGATGCAATCATCTTTACCGCTCATCACATCTCTCCTCCCTTGTAAGGCTCTGGAAGAGGCATCCACGCAATGACTTGTTCTTTGTCAAAATAAAACTCTTCTGTTTTCCAAGTGATATTATGCCAACCAAGCCATAATTCACCATTGTTAATACAAAGCAGCACTTCCTTATCGTCATCCGGCAATCTCTCACTTACCGGAATCCAATGCGGTTCTAGCTCGATTACAGATATGACGGCATTCTTTGCTTTCTCTACCACTTCTTTTACTTGTTCATCTGTTAGTGTGACATTAGCAACGCATACCTGTTCTGGCTGTGCGGATGGCAATTCCTTAAGTCTGTTCTTTACTCTGATTACTGCCGAAAGCGGAGTCGACGGCATTAACTCGTCTGTAATTGCATCGAGCGCCGCCCGTCTGCTTATACAGTCTCCGTCTGCCTTTTTGCCGGAGTCAGCAACATGGTCGGGCTGTGCGGCAGGCAGTTTCTCAATCTGCGCCGCATACCATGACGGATAATGCGGTTCTGGCGGCTGTCCCATAATGGTCTCAACCGCCATCTATCTACTAATTAAATCTTTTTGCATATTATATAACCTGCTCTATTCAATCCTTTTAATAAACTACACCATGTTTCTATTACAAACGGTGAAGTTGAAGCCATGTCTGCCGCAACTTCTTCTGGAGACTCTTCTTTATACTTTTGTGCATTTCTAATTTTTTTCTTTATCGTGCAATCAGAACATCCTGTTTCATTATATGAACAATCCCCAAATTCTGTTAATATACATCCATTTTGTTTTTGCGGCGTTATATGAAAAAGTTTTTTTCTTCTTTTGCTTCGTTCATATTCTAAATTATTAATACAATCACAATCATATATTCCCATTTTAGCTCTCCTTGTTTTCTGATATTGATGAGGAAGACTCATCATCTTCCTCATCTTTAATATCAATAAGATTTAAATATGACCATGATGCAATATCATTATCAAATATATATTGCATAATTATTATGCCTTTGGCGGATAAGGCTTTCTCATAAGTCCATGCTCATTAAGGGCATCAATACATTTTGTAATTCCCTTAATATAATTTTTCAGTTCTTCATTAACATCAACCTGGCGGGCACGGGCAGCTCTATATTCAGCCAGCCGCTTCCCATAAATTTCATCCCATTCATCTTCGGGCGCGCACTTTGCAATTCCCTTATAAATACGAATATCATAATCAATTTCGTCATATTCTTCATCTGCTAGGCCGTACTTGGCCAGTCGATGCGGTACATCATTGATTGTTGTGATAATACATACTACTGTACGCTTTGCTTCATTTACCTTATATTCTGTAGTTACTCGTTTCATGCGGTTTTCGCAGGTGTATGACCGTCTTATACCTGCTACTGCCTCCTTTTCATATTATTTTTTTTATTTTATATTTATATTATACAATAAATTTTTTAATTTTTCAAAATAATGGAAAATTATTCTATAAATAATATCAATTACTACTCATATTCTGATAAAATTTTCCATTCTACTTCTTTTCCTCTCATGTCTATGCCACAATAAGTGCAAAAATCTTCTAATATAGGCCCACCCGTTTCTGCATCCATATGAAGACCACCATTATGACATCTATTACAATATACATAATAAGATGGGCTAAACCAACGACTTTTATCTACATATACAATCCAATGTTCTTTAGCTAAATTATCCATTATATTTTTCATTCTCTTTTAAAATAGTAAAAAATGTATTAAATTCCGCGCCGGTAAAATCCTGTTCTTTACCTTCTTCTGTTGTTACAAAAAATTTATCATTTTCCTCTCTGTAGCAGTATTTCTTTTCTTTTTGAAATTTTCCATTATCAAATTCCATATTATAATTAGCTTGCGCTTTCATTATTATCTTAAACCTCCATAATCAATAATCATTTTATTTTTTTTCAAAGCATAATTTCTTGTAAAAAAGGTGCCGCCACTTTCTATTCCATCCCAGACACACAAAAGAGCATCCGCGCAATCTACCATATATTTATCTCTAATTATGTAAGCATCCTTTGAATAAGTTAACCTTGTAAAAAATGTAAGATTATTTTCCATTATCCACTCTTCTGTTGGATGATAATTTTTCCTAGGAAAAGCATAACAACAGATAATAGGTATTCCCAATTCTTTTGCGGCGGTTGCTACAATTTGATCTGTACCCTGTGCCATGCCGTCATATATCACAGATGGCTGGAGGCGAGTAAGCTGCTCAACCGCCCACTCTTTTATCATTTTCTCTTGTCCTTTTAATCTTTCTGGGCGATGACCTGTTACTGCTAATTTCATTCTTTTTGCCCCTCCCTATATCCATCCATATATCCTTCTTGATAAGCGTCATATTTTTCATTATTTTCTCCAACGCCTAGAATAAAAGACATAAATAGAAATCCGCCCATCATTCCAAAAATAAAAGATAGACAAAAAATTACAATTGCGTTTCCCATCTTTATTTTACCTCTTTCCTTTTGCTATATATATTATAATATAATTTTTTTTAAAAATCAATAAAAACTTCTTAAATTAGATTTGACGAGGAGAAAAAATTTTAGTATAATATAATTATAAGAGTAATACGAAAGGAGTAATAATGGAAATAGAGGAAAAAAATAATGAAACAAGATTATATCCTCAATTAGATTATACTATTACAGATCCGCAATAGCGAAACAAAAGAGTCCATGAGATTGTTAATAGTATTCCTCCAGAAAAACTCACTCCTTATTATTTAGAATAGCTCACTAAATATCTAGTTAAAACTCCAGAAAATAAAAAAGAGAAAAAAATTTTAACAGATAATAGAATGGTCACAATTAATAGGCGGGAAACGTCTTATGAGGGGCTTGTTGCAAAATTAGAAAATGGAGAAGATGGCATTTATAATTTTATGACAGGCGGCGATAAGAATATTTTATTAGTTCCTAAAATATAGATTACTGAAGATGATATAGAAAAAGTACCAGGATTAAGAGAATTAAGAGAAGAAATTAAAAAAATAGAAGTTAAACAGAAGGCGGCTAGGGGAAGATAGAAATTTTTATTAACAAAACAGTTAATAGAAATGAGACAAGATCAGTATGTTTTAAAAAGTGCTTTCAAGCCGCCCGTCACTATGATGAAATTAACAAAAAGCATTAATCAAATTAATTTAAATGAACATATAACTATAGATGATAAAGGAAATCCAGTAAGTGATTGTTTAGTATCGTTTTTTAATCCATAGCATGTTTGTTGTCTATTGTGCAATTATTCTAAATTAAAATAGGATTGCTGGGGGCACCCTGATAGCGATTGGTGGTATTTGATGGAAGATTTTGATAATTTATCATAGCGGGCGTTAAAAGAGGATTACCCTATTTTATATGATATTATGATATATAAAATTGATGGGCTGCAAAATAGTGAAATTGCAATACGAATTAAACAAGATTATAATGTCACTTATTCTGTTGAATATTTATCTGCCATTTGGCGTAAAAAAATTCCAAAAATAATTTCAGAAAAAGCAAAAGAAGATTGGATTGTTTGGCACTATATTTATGAATAGCCTGGACAATGGAAGAGATGCTCTCGCTGTCATGAAATTAAATTAGCTCATCCTTATTTTTTTACACGCAATAGAACAGCTAAAGATGGTTGGTATAGTATGTGTAAATGTTGCCGTAATAAAAAGAAAGAAAAAATTACGAGGACAAAAATATTAAATTAATATTAAATTTTTTTAAATATGAGATAGGAAGGAGAGCTATTTTATGGCAGAAAAATTAAGAGGACAAACAGAAGACATAAATGGTAAATGTCAATGCGAAAGATGCGGAAAGCGGCTTGCTGCAAGTTCAAATTTTTATACTTATAAAGATGGTAGTAAATGTGAAATTTGTAAGCTTTGTTTGACCGCACATATAGATAATTTTGATCCTAGCACTTTTGAGTGGATTCTTGAAAAAATGGATGTTCCTTATGTTCCTACTGAATGGAATGTATTAAGAGATAGAGCCTTTGCGAAAGACCCTTATAAAATGAATGGGATGTCTGTTATTGGTCGATATTTAGCCAAAATGAAATTAAAACAATGGAATAAATATGGATATGCAGACACTTAGAAAATTCAAGAAGAAATTAATTAGCGAAAAGAACAAAAATAGAAAGCAGAAGCAGAAGAAAAAGCACGACATGAAGCTGAATTAAAAGTTAAACTGAGTGAAGGAAAAATATCACTCGCGGAATATCAAACTTTAGTTAGCACAGAGACTCAGAATAAAGAATTAACAAGATGGGGAGACGCCATTACTGGAGAACATCTTGGACAAAAATATTAGGTTCATGGGTAGCCGCGTTCTTATGCAGAAGCGTTAAGTCAGGCTAAAAATCCATTTCAAGAAATGAATTTTATTCCAGAAAGTGAAATGGTTGATCCTGGTGCAAACTTAGAAGCTGAAGATAAAATGTATTTAGCAGTAAAGTGGGGAAGACTTTACAAACCTAGTCAATGGGTTGCTCTTGAACAATTATATAATGAATTTATGAATTCTTTTGATATTCAAGGGGCGGCGCGTATTGATACTTTAAAAATGATTTGTAAAACGTCTTTAAAGATGAATGAAGCTATTGATATGGGAGATATTGATTCTTATCAAAAGCTATCCCGTGTTTATGATTCTATGATGAAATCTGCAAAATTTACAGAAGCACAGAATAAAGATAAAGATGGAAGTGCAATTGATTCTGCTTCTGCTATTGTTGATTTTGTTTAGTCTCATAGTGGCGCAATTCCGCGTTTGCATTATGATTAGCCGCAAGATCTTGTTGATCAAATTATCATGGATTTAAAAGCTTATAATAAAAATTTAATATATGAAGATAAATCATTGGCTCAAGAAGTTGAAAAATATTTACAAGATAAACGTATTTCAGAAGAAATGAAAAAAGATAAAAAAGAAGCAAAAGAAAAAGGATTAGATGAAGTTTAGCTTACTGATGAAGATATAATTAAATATAAAGAAACAATGGAGCAAATGAAGGAGCATGATGAAGCTCTTAATGATGATTTAATTGAAGAAGAATATCAAAACAGGAGGCTTAAAAGAGAATGACTTTAAAAGAATTATTATAGTTGTCCTCCAATAGATAGTATAAAAAACAAGGTCTGTCAGAATAGCGGTTAACAAAAGATATAGATGGGTTGCGGGATATAATAGCTTATTTTAGATAGTATCCAGATATATTTGTAGATTTTATAAAAGGCAAAGATAGCACTTTTAATTTCTTATTTTATCAAAGAATATTTTTGCGGATAGTTATGAGACATCGTTATGTGTTTGCTACTTTTCCGCGCGCTTACTCTAAATCATTTTTGTCAATGATGGCATTGATGATTAGATGTATTTTATACCCTAACTCGCATTTGTTTGTAACCACAGGTGGCAAGTAGCAAGCAGCCTCGATTACAATAGCAAAGATTTAGGAAATATGTAGACTTATTCCTGGGTTAAATAATGAAATTAATTGGGATCGTGGTGTATCGACAAAATCAAAAGATAATGTAAAATATGTTTTTAAAAATGGTTCTGTTATTGATGTTTTGGCGGCAAGACAATCTTCTAGAGGTCAGCGTCGAACTGGCGGTTTGATGGAAGAGTGTGTATTAATTGATGGAGACATTTTAAATGAAGTTATTATTCCTACAACAAACGTTGATAGACGGCTTTCAGACGGAAGTAGACATAAAGAAGAAAATGTTAATAAGAGTCAAATTTATATAACAACCGCAGGATGGAAAAGTAGTTTCGCTAAACTTAAGAGAAGTATTATAGGCGAAGTAAAACCATGTGAACCTCAAAATGAGGGTGTGATCTTAAATAGATTGCTAATAGTGAAAGCTTTTAAAAAAGTAACGCTATGCCAAGCCATTTAATATGGAAGGTTCAGAGACTATCGAAAACACGCTTAAAATAAAGTGGAAGTGAGTAGAGTAGGAAAAAGAGGTAGAGCTTTTTCCGAAGCGCATGGAATTTAAATATTTTTGGACAAAATCAATTAACTTTATAAGCCTGAAAATATTTAAATTAAGAAATAGTCCGATTTTATAAAAATAAATTGTATAAAAAGCTTATTTAGATTTTGATTAATTCAATTATTGAACCTGATGAATATATGATTATGGGGGGAACTTACTAGACTCCTGTAGTATCTGGTCTATTGGATGAGAACTTTGTAGAACAATTAAAATTACAAGGTACTTTTAATGATTAGTCATTTAATAGATAGTACAGATCAATTTGGTCTGGAGATGTTGAAAACGCTTTCTTTTCTTCTGAAAGATTTGATAAACATAGAGTACTACTGCAACCAGAATACGAATATAGCGGCAGGTCTACAAAAAGTGCTTATTATGTCTTTGGTGTTGACGTTGGACGTTTAGGGTGTACGACTGAAATTTGTGTTTTTAAAGTTACTCCGCAAGTTCAAGGAGCCGCAAATAAAACTTTAGTAAATTTATATTCTTATGATGCAGAACATTTTGAAACACAATGTATTCATATAAAACATCTATTTTATAAATACAAACCGCGACGAATTGCAATAGACGGTAATGGATTAGGCGTTGGATTAATTGATTATTTAATAAAAGCACAAGATACTGAGGATGGTTAGTTTTTACCACCTTTTGGTGTTTACAACACAGATGAATATCCAGAATATAAAAAATACGTAACGCCAGAAACTGAGCGTGATGTTTTATATATTATAAAAGCAAATGCGCCAATTAACACTTAGGCTTATAGTTATGCTCAAACTCAAATGTATAGTGGTAAAATTAGATTTTTAATTGATGAGAGTTTAGCTAAAACAAAGTTAATGTCTACAAAACAGGGACAAAATATGAACATGGATGAAAGAAATGAATATTTAAAGCCTTTTATTTTAACATCTATCTTAAAAGAACAAATGCTAAATTTAGTTGAATAGAATGAAGGTGTTAATATTATTTTAAAACAAAGTAATAGAAGTATTAAAAAGGATAAATTTTCTGCTTTCGTTTATGGACTTTATTATATAAGATATGATGAAGAAATGAGTAAAAAAAGAAGAAAACGAAATATTTCAGACTTTTTATTTTTTACTCCAAGTTAAGGTCAATTTTTATTCATTCTATTGATAAAATTTTAATATAAGATAGCGAAGGAGAAAAAATATGCGAGCATCTAGAGGAGAAATAAAAATAGAAGAAATTCTAAAATAGTCTGGATTAGAGTTCGCAGAAGAATACTCTTTTCCAGATTTAGTTAGTAATACTGGCCGTCCATTAAGATTTGATTTTGCGGTTTTTGATGATTAGCATAATATTGATTTCTTAATTGAATTTCAAGGAATCCAACACTATGAAGCCAAAGATAAATTTGGTGGTTATAGTGGATTAAGAAAACAACAATATAATGATATGAAAAAAAGAGAATATTGTAAAGATCATGATATAAATTTAGTTGTCATTCCATATTGGGATGAAGCTGTAGTAAATTATGATTATATTGTAAAAGCCGCATATGGATGGTAACAGAGAATAAAGAGAAGGAGAGGTATCTAAAGTTGATTAATCGAATGGCTTAGATTAAGAAAAAAGGCTTTAATATGATTGAAACTGAAGATTACCAAATTCCAGATTAGGCTAATGGTTATATACCTGTTGATTTTACAAAAATTAGAGTTGGTGTAAAAACAGTTTCTGATGCAATTTTTAAACTAGGGGATTTTCGTAGAATAAATCCGCAGTTAGCAGATAAAGAACAAGTATTAAGAGCCATTCACTATTGTGACCTTGAGCGGATGAGAGATATTTCTAATTATTTTTATAAGATTAGTGGTATTTATCAAAGGTTGTGTCGTTATATGGCATATATGTATAGATATGATTGGTTAGTTACCCCTTATTACTCTGATACAATGAAACCAAACAAATTGCTTGAAGGCTTTAATAAAGTTTTAGCTTATTTAGATAAATTTGAAGCCAAAAAATTTTTTGGATAGGTTGCTTTAAAGGTTGTAAGAAATGGTTGTTATTATGGATATTTAATTGCTCGGAATGGGACTGTAGTTGTGCAGGAGCTGCCGCCTAGATATTGCAGAACTAGACTCATAGTTAATGGGCAGCCCGCAGTTGAATTTAATATGAAATATTTTGATGACATATTTACCAACGCAGAGCAAAGAACGCGGATGTTAAAAATTTTTCCTCCAGAATTTGAAAAGGGATATAGATTATATAAACAAGGTAAACTTAAACCTGATTTTCCTGGAGACGAAGCGGGTTGGTATTTATTAGAAGTAGGTTCTGTTATTAAATTTAATTTGAATGGGGAAGACTTCCCGCCATTTATTGCAGTCATTCCAGCAATTATTGATTTGGATGCAGCACAGGATCTTGATAGACGAAAAATGCAACAGCAACTATTAAAGATTATTATTCAGAAGATGCCTATTGATAAAAATGGTGATTTAGTATTTGATGTTGATGAAGCAAAAGAATTGCATAATAATGCTGTTCAAATGTTATCAAAGGCTATTGGGATTGATGTATTGACAACTTTTGCGGATGTTGAAGTTGCTGATATGGCGGATAATAAAACTTCAACAACTACTGATGAATTAGAAAAAGTAGAACGTACAGTATATAATGAAGCAGGTGTTTCACAGATGCAATTTAATACAGATGGTAATATTGCTCTTGAAAAATCTATTTTAAATGATGAAGCTTCAATGTGGAATTTAATTCAACAATTTGAAACATTTTTAAATACTCTATTAATACCTTATAATCGAAGTCCAAAAAAGGTTACTTATAGAGCGCAAATTCTTCCTACCACAATTTATAATTATAAAGATTTAGCTAAACAGTATAAAGAACATACTCAATTAGGTTATTCAAAGATGTTACCTCAGATTGCTTTGGGTCAGGCTCAAAGTGCTATATTAAGTACAGCGTATTTTGAAAATGATATTCTTGATTTAGTTAATGTCTTTATTCCACCGTTAATGTCAAGTACAATGAACGCAGAAGTTCTTGGTAAAAAAGTAAGTGATTCCGGAAAAGAGGGTGCGGGTCGCCCCGAAAAAGCGGATGATGAAAAGTCTACAAAGACTATTCAAAATAAAGAATCAATGAGTTAAAAAATTTTTTAAAAAATTTGGGACAAAAGTTAGTAAGAGATTTGCTCAATTTTTTATATTATACAGAAGAGAATGGAAGGAGATTTTTTATTATGCACCAATCAGTTGCGACAATTGATTCTCCTGAATTTTTAAATCTTCAACCTCTTGATCTTAACCCCTTAATGTCTAAATGTGAGATTAAGGTTCTTTATGTAGGAGCTAATAGAAATCACACTTTTATTACAGAAGAGGTCGCGGCTGAAATTGGAAAAACACTTCGCGGTGCTCCTATTGTTGGTTATTATAGAGATAGTAAGGAAGATTTTACTGATCATGGGGAAAAAGTTATCATTGATGATGAAGGAATTAAGTTTGAGTGTCAAACTGTTCCATACGGATTCGTTGCGCCAGATGCAGAAGTCTGGTTTCAAAATTTCGAAGATTATAATGAAAAAGGTGAATCAGTTACTCATAAATATCTTATGACTACTGGTTATCTTTGGACAGACCAATTTCCAGAATCCAGCTTACCTGTAAATTAGGGTCGTCCGCAATCAATGGAATTTCAAAAGGAATCTGTAAAAGGTCGTTGGGAAACCAATTATGATAATGGAATGGATTTCTTTATTATAAATGATGCTATTATTCAAAAAATTTGTATATTAGGGGATGATGTAGAGCCTTGTTTTGAAGGCGCTTCTGTAACAGCCCCAAATGTAAGTTCAAAATTTACATTAGATAATAATTTTAAAAATACACTTTATAGTATGATGCAAGATTTAAAAAATGCCTTAAATGAAGGGAGACAACAGATGGAGAATCTTGAAAAAACTGTAACTCCTGAAATTGAAGAAGCTGTTGTAGAATATACTCAAACAGAAGAAGCGGTTTCAGAAGTTAATAATAAAACAGAGGATACTTCTGCTCCTGCTGATTATGTCAAGAAAGATTAGGAAGAAAAGAAAGAAAAAGAATCTAAAGATGATGGCGGAGAAGATGCCGCTTCAGATGAAGATTCTAATAAAGAATCTGATGACAGTGATGACAAGGATGATGACGACGATAAAGATAAAAAAGGCGCAAAGAAATATGAACTTCTTGAAGAAGAACTTAATAGTTTAAAAGAATCTTATAGCGTGCTTCAGAGTCAGTATCAAGAACTTGTTAATTTCAAAAGAGAAATTGATAATCAGAAAAAGGATGCTCTTATTGCTGAATTTTATATGCTTTCAGATGAAGATAAGGCAGATGTTATTCAGAATAAGGAAAAGTACACTTTGGATGAAATCAAAGCAAAACTTTCAGTTATTTGTTTTGACAAAAAGATTAGTTTTACTTTAAATAAAGAAGTAGAAGATAAAGAAGAAGAAGTTATTACTTATTCATTAAATAATAACGAAGACAGTAATTTACCAGATTGGGTAAAGGCTGTTAAAGAACAAGAAAGACTTGGTTAATATTTTTTATTAGGAGGATGCTAGAATATGGCAACAGTAATGAAAAGAATAGGATATGGACAGGTTGAACCTAACCACCTTTCTGGTATTGTCACTGGTCAGATTTATGCTCAATTACCTGCTCATGTTAAGGGGTCTGGAAAGACCACTAGTGCAGATTCTATTGCACAATTTGAGCAAGGACAGTTTGCAAAGTATGATTATGCTAATGGTGAAGTAAATTTTGATGGTGATGGCGAGTTCATGCTTGTCTATAATGAAGAAAAGCTTTATGATGAAAGAAAGCAAAATCATAAGGATTTCGTATATAAAACTGAAGATTTTACTGACGGACAAATTTTCCCTCGTTTAATTAGAACATACGTCGGTGATATTTATACAACTAATACGATTGCTGTTCCGAACACGTCTGATACTGCGGAAGTTGGTACAGTAAGCCTTTCTGTTGGAGATTATTTACAGGTTACAGCTTCTGGTGCTAATGCAGGATTTTTAGCAAAGGCGACAGGAACGGGAATGCCTGCATCAGGTATGGTTTGGAAAGTTGTAAAAGAATATACAATGCCAGATGGACAAAATGGTGTTAAGATTCAAAGAGTACAGTGATAAAGGAGGAAAAAGATAATGGCATTAACAAGAGATCAACTTATTGAGTTAGCCAGAGCCAATGCTAAGGCTTCATTGAATCCTTCTGTTGCTTATTCTTTTGGTGGAGAAAAGCTTTCAGCAGACGCTCTGAATAAAACTTTTATTAAAGAATTAAATGAACTTGGGGCTACTCCTCAAGATTTTAGAGAAAATAAAAATCTTATTTATACATTAATGGAAATCAGTCTTACAGAAGTGCTTCCGCAAAAAATTATGCAGTCTTATGGACAGTTCGCGGATGTTCGTACTTTTGCTCAAGGAACTAAGCCTGTATATAAAGTTAAAATTAGTGAAGCTTCTAGAAAACGTGCTAAACAATTCGTTACTAGAGTTGGATTAGCAGGTAGATATGAAGTCTTCAAGCTAGATGGATATTCATTCGAAGTTGCTACAGCTGCATACGGAGGCGCTTCTAGAGTAGAATGGGAAGAGCTTTTAGATGGCCGCATGACAATGAATGATTATTATAGCATCGTTCTTGAAGGAATGGATGAGCAGGTTTATAAAGAAATCGCTAAAGCTCTTGAAGCTTTAATTAATAGTATTCCGGCTCTTCAGAAAGTAACTCAAAATGGTTTTGATGAAACTAAAATGGATCAATTACTTTCTATTGCTGACAGCTATGGTGGAAAGAGTACAATTTATTGTACATTTGAATTTGCTTCAAAAATGCTTCCAGCTTCTTCTGCAAACTGGTCAGATGGAATGAAGGAAGAAATTTGGAACAATGGCTACTTTGCTACTTATAAAGGTCATAGAGTAATTATTCTTCCGCAATCTATTGAAGATAATGTAGGTATGGAAGCTACTCGTGTAAATAAAGTTATCAATCCTCAGCTTGCTTATATTATTCCGACTGGTTCAGAAAAGCCTGTAAAGGTTGCTTTTGAAGGGGCGGCGCAAGTAAAATCATTTGATAATCGTGATTGGTCAACAGAAATTCAGACTTATCAAAAATTTGGTGTAGCTACTTATTTAGTACATCCAGGAATTTGTATTTATAAGAATGAAGCATTAAGTACTTATATTGGTTCATAATAGATATTAAAATTACATAGGGGAGAATAAAAATTCTCCCCTATTTTTTATAGATAGAGATACAAGGAGAATTATATGATTGAACAGAATAAAGCCGTAAAAGTTATTAATAAATATAACGGAATTGTTGGATATCAAGTTCCAGAACTTGGTGTAAATAGAACTTTTTATCCGAAAGAAAGTAAAAATATTACTTTTAATGAATTAGAAAAATTATCTTTTTTACCTGGCGGTGAATCTATTTTAAAGAATTATTTGGAAATTACTGATGAAGATGTTATTATGGAATTATTTAATACAAAATTAGAACCAGAATACCATTATTCAGAAGAAGATGTTAAAACATTATTAACAACAGGTTCTTTAGATCAGTTTTTAGATTGTTTAGATTTTGCTCCTTAGGTAATAATTGATTTAATTAAAGATATGGCGGTAAATCTTCCTGTTAATGATATGGCTAAAAGAGAAGCCATAAAAGAAAAGCTTGGTTTTGATGTTACAAAAGCAATTGAAATTAAAAACACTAAATATGATGGTGAAGATGAAAATACATCAGCGGCAGAGTCTAGCACTAAATCTGTAAGAAGAGCCGCCCCGATTAAATCTGCTAGTAGCACCGCCCCAACAGGACGCAGATATAAGCCAAATAAAGAATAATTTTAAATAGGGGGTATATAAATGAATACTACTCCATTTTCACTTGTATATGACTCCTTTCTTTCAAAAATTACTGATGATATGTTTTTATAGCTAACTGAGTTAGATACATATAGAATGTTAGAGCAATTATTACTTTCTGCTATTGAAAAATTTGAATTTCCTAGAGTTAATTTATGGAATTATGAATTTTTAGAAATAACAGATGAAACTATTTATAATGGAGTTTAGAGTAATTATACAGATGCTTTAGCCATAATTTATAATTAGGGACATTTTAATACTTTTTTAACTCATTAGGAAATAAATATTTTAGCTGTATATATGATTGTAGAGTGGTTAAGTCAGCAATTAGCAAGTGTAGAAAATACACGAATGAAATACAGTGGTTCTGATTTCAAATTTACTTCTCAAGCAAATCATATGCAAAAATTATTACAGTTAAAAAAAGACTATGAAAGAGAAGGCTTTCATCTTCAAAGATTATATAAAAGAAGGATACCAGATAAACGGGGGGTTATGCACTCTACTTTAGGAGTTATTATGCAACCTACTTATTATCCTTCTGGAGATCCAGTGCAAGATGATTATAGAAATAGAAATATTATTAATTATGAAGATTTAATTAATAAACCAAAAATAGAACATCATGAATTAATTAACGACAAGACTTTTAATGAATTAGATATGTCAAGAATTGATTTTGATGAGTTAGACAATATTACTTCTTCTTCATAAAGGAGGTTTGATGAAATATGCCAAAATATTTAGACTCTGATGGAGTAGCTTATTTATGGAGAAAAATTAAAAATAAATTAGATAATAAAATGATTTATTATTCTAAGAAAAAATCTGAATGGGATTTAGACACTGATTTATTGTCTTAGAAAAATGTTCTTTATATTTATTCTGATTATAAAATTGTAAAAGATGAAAATTAGAAATAGATTTTTATTCCCGGATTGAAGATAGGTGATGGAACTAGTTATTTAATTGATTTACCTTTTGTTAATGAAACTTCTTCTAATTCTAATTTTGAAGAAATTTTAATGAATCATATTAATAATAATACTGTTCATATCAGCCCTGAAGATAGACTTTTTTGGAATAATAAGTTAAATTTATTCTTAAGCGATGAAAACTTAATTTTTAATAGAAATTAAGAAAGGAGCTATAATAATTATGCCTTAGATTTCTAAAATTACTTTGCCCAGTGGCACAGTTTATGATATAAAAGATGCGGAGGCTAGATCTCAAATACAAGCTCTAACGGGTGGAGATGCAGTTGTTTTTATGGGTGTTTCCACAACGGCCCTAACAGATGGCGGAAGCCAGGTGCCCACAATTAACGGGTAGAACGTTACTCCTGCAACTGGTCAGTTATTTTTCTATGGGACTCAAGAATTTATTTGGGGGCCAGATGAAAAATGGCATGGGCTTGGAAGTTTAGACTCATTAGGTGATTTAGCTTATAAAAATGAAGCATCTGGGACTTATACACCAGCAGGAACAGTTTCTCAGCCAACTTTTACGGGGACTAGCTTTTCCTCTACTGGAAATTTTACTCCACAAGGAAACGTCTCAGTAAGTACCAATACAACAACAAATAAAACTGCTCCCGTATCCGTTGCAGCTTCTGGCACAGTAACATACACCCCAAATGGGACTATTAGTGCGCCCACTATTTCAGTTGCAACAGCAGGTTCTACTACTACTGTAAAAAATCCTACTTCTGTTACAGTAGCAAAAACTATTGTGGCGGCCGCCCCAAAAACAACTGCTCCTGCAAATGCGATTACTTATTATTCAGTAACCGATGAAAATCTTTCTTTATATCAGATTGGTTATACAACAGGAGCATCTATTACTACTGAAAATGTTACCGTAAAGAATGGAGATGCAACTTATTCAGCTTCCGTTCCTGCTTTTACAGGAACTGGAGTTAGATTGGTTACTGGAGATATTCCTGTTCCGGTAACTTATACAGCTTCTTTTACTGGAACTTAGGGATCTGTAGAAGTATCTGGAACACCAACAGGAACAGTCTCTTAGCCAACATTTACAGGAACAGGAGCTACTATTACGGTATAGTGATAAGGGGGAGTGTATATGTCAATTATTAGTAAAGTTACACTACCTAATGGCGATGAGTATGATCTTGCGGATAAGACAGCAAGATCTACTTTATAGAATAAAGCCAATATATCTGATGTTCCTATTAATGTTTGGAAAAATAAGAAGGTGTGTTTTTTTGGAGACTCTATTGGATATGGATATAACAATAATGGATACAGTTTTGTTGATATTTTAAATGAACGAGGTTTTTTTGCATCGGTTCATAAAAATTGTGTAAGTGGCTCAACAACCACAACATGGGCGGCACGCTTGCAGGAATCGGCTGATGAGGTTGCAGAGGCAGATATTGTTTATGCTGAATACGAGAGTAATGACATTGTGGGTTTGAAAGCTGGAACGCTTACTACTGCCGCACTTGTATCTACCGTCCGTAACTGTACATCGGCTATTCGCAATGCTAATCCGACTTGTACAATCGTTTGGCTGCCTTTAACCATACAACATTTAAGCAAAGTGGCGGGTGCAGATCTTAGCTACTATCAATCATGGGCAAATGCCATATATCCTGTGTTTGCTGAGTTGGGAATTAATATGTTGCCAATTTACGATATACTTATTTCGCCTGGGCATGTAATTAATAATGATGTTCATCCTAACACTATAGGGCATGGATTAATTGCAGATTTTATCATGCAAGCCCCTCTTGGAACAAGTAATTATCCTGTTGAATTTTTAAACACATGGACTGGGGGGGTTTATTAATGGCTATAGATAAATTAGTAGATTCTTCACAGCTTGATACAGACTTAACTTCTATTGCAAATGCAATAAGAGCAAAAGGTGGAACATCAGCTCAGTTAACGTTTCCTAACGAATTTGTGACAGCGATTAATGCAATTAGCGGCGGTGGCGGATCGACTCTCGTTACGAAAACTATTACCGAGAATGGCACATATACTGCCACTGATGACTCCGCAGACGGATATTCGGAAGTGACGGTTAATGTTCCTACAGGTGGTGGCGGCGGTGCAGTATCTGAAAGCGATGTAAATTTCTACAATTATGATGGGACGATTCTGTACTCCTATACTGTCGCAGAGTTTAATGCATTAACAGAAATGCCATCAAATCCAACACATACTGGTCTTACCGCACAAGGATGGAACTGGAGCCTTGCTGATGCAAAAGCATATGTGACTAAATATCCAGAGGGAACG
>Ga0326514_10001120_pt1 | contig 17558 bp, 15 predicted proteins | sample 3_2548_0518_D_FD_203653 | JGI IMG/M metagenome (GOLD analysis project Ga0326514, IMG submission 203653) | Bovine rumen microbial communities from UC Davis, California, United States - 3_2548_0518 | ecosystem: Host-associated > Mammals > Digestive system > Stomach > Rumen | place: USA... | reverse complement strand
CGTTCACGCTGACCCGGGCCATGGGTTCTGAACGCAACCCGCGAGTTTGATAAGCATTCTCATTGTATACAAAAGGTACTTCCTCTGGCCTCTGGTCCTTGCGCAACGAAGGTTGACGCGGCACCAAAGTATGGATGCCGAAGTCGTCGAGGCGGTAGTCAATGGTGCTGTAGCTCGTCACACGGATGGAAGGATTGGCACCGAAAGGAACGGCGATGAGTTGGTTCACGACGGGGATTTGAGGGTCGCCCTCGTTGCCGCCGATGACGGTGTTGGGCATCGAGAGCCATGAGAATTGGCCTCTTTCAGTTTCCACGTTCTCAGCCTCAATGTTAGAGAAAGAGAAGGAAGCCCTAAGAAGTTGAAAATCACTGCTGACACATTCGGCCTTGTCGACCGAACGCAGCGTAATGGACTGCTGTCCCACGACATTGAAACAAAGCATCAATGCCAATGCGAATAAAAAGCTTCTTTTCATAGTAGATCAGTTTTGATAAAAATTTGATTTTTAGGCGGCAAAGATAAAAAAAATCTGAAAACTTTGCTCACTTCCATTCAAATGTTTTTATCAAATGGTCAATATCCTCGCGGATGAAGTTGATTACGGGTTGCATCGAGTCGTTGTCGGGCTTGAAATTGAAATAAAGGGCACCTCGGACGAAATTCTTCGTGCTGTCGGTCATGTAGAACTGCATGGGTGTGGCCACACCTTTGCCGTCCATTTCGATAAAGAGGCCGTAAACATCATGTTCTTCGTTGAAAATCAGGCTGTCGCGCACGCCATTGGCCTTTTGCAGATGCTTGGTGACCATCGTGTGGACATCTTCAAGATATTCGCCCAAATTGCCGTCTACGGGCTTGTGCGTCAGGTGGATGGAGCCTTTGAATTGGGGCATTTCCACATTGACCCAGTTTTTCTCATCGGGCGAATACGGGTCGGGGGTGATGAGCGCGTATTGCGGGCACTCGAAACTGTATTTTTCGATGGTGTCGACTTTGACGTAGGCCTTTTCCGGCAGGTCAATGCGGAAATAGCCGCGAGGCTTGGGCAGCGGGTTTGGCTGGCGGTCGCACGAGAAAGCAACGACGAGTAAGGCCAAGGCCACAAGCAATATGGGCAGTTTATTCTTCATCATACACAACTTTCACTTCCTTGATGCGCTTGGTGTCGGCATCGGTAATCTCCATGTGGAACTTCTCGAAGTTGAACTTGAACCCGATTTCAGGGATGCGTCCCTCGATTTCGAGGATGAGTCCGGCAAGGGTGTCGGCTTCGCCCTGCATGGGTTCAAAGTAGCCTTCGTCCACGCCAAACACCTTGCAGAAATCGACGATACTTGTCTGAGCCTTAAAGAGATAAGTGTTGTCGTCAAGTTTTTTGTAGTGTTCCTCCAAGTTGGCTTCGTCAAATTCGTCATTAATCTCGCCCACGATTTCCTCAATCACATCCTCCATCGTAATCAGGCCCGAAGTGCCTCCGTATTCGTCAACGACAATGGCGATATGGATTTTCTTTTCGCGGAAATCTTGGAAGAGGTCATTAATTTTGCGGTTCTCTGGCACGAAAAAGGCGGGTCGGATGAGTTTCTGCCATTCGTATGATTGCGCGTCCAAGTAGGGAAGGAGGTCTTTCACATAAAGGATGCCGCTCACGTTGTCCATCGTTTCGTCATAAACGGGAATCCTTGAAAATCCGCTCTTTATGACGATGGCGAGCATTTCGGTGAACTCCATGCCTTGCTCCACGCCGATGATGTCGATGCGCGGAATCATCACGCCGCTCACCTCTTTTTCGCTGAAGGAGGCAATGCCTTTCAGCATCTGTTTCTCCTCAAGCGGTGTGGATTCTTCGGTGGCGATGTCGACGGCGGTCGAAAGGTCTTCCATTGAGATTTCGCCTTTCTTTTTTTCCAAGTGCTTGTCCATGAACGAAGTGGAATTGACCAACGCCTTGCTCAACGGCTTGAAAAGCCCGATGAGGAAGCGCAACGGCCTTGCCATGAAACGCGCCACCTTGACGGGACGCTTGCCGGCATAAATCTTCGGCGTGATTTCGCCCGCAATCAGGATTAATGAGGTGACAATCACCACTTCCAAGAGGAAGGCCGCCACAGGATAGTTCGCCATGTCGAACAGTTGCGCCATGATGTAGGTCGACAAAAGCGTGATAGTCACATTGACGAAGTTGTTGCCAATCAGGATGGTAGCCAACAAGGTTTTGGGTATCTCGCGGAGTTTCAGCACGAGTTTGCTCTTTGCGTCGGGGCGCGATTCGAGGTCGTCGATGTCGGCGGGTTGGAGTGAGAAAAACGCCGTTTCGCTGCTCGAAATCAAGGCCGAAGCGATGAGGAGCAGGCACAATACAGCCATTCCGATGATGGCGTTGGCGGTAAATCCAGTGAAAAAGTTGTTTGAAACAACGGTCAGGAGTCCTATGAGAGGGTCAGGGTCGGGTGTTTCCAAAATCTTATCATTTATAGTTCAGGCGGCAAAAATAGAAAATAATTCTGACATGCGCGTCAAGTTACGTCAAAATGGCAAATCGTTGCCTTCTTCGGCGGTGTTTTGTGGGGTATAGCCAGGAGCGGGTTCTGGCGCAGGTGCGTAAGGCTGGCCGTAGGAGGATTGTTGGACGGGTCGTGCGGGAGCCATCTGCATCATCTTGTCGGCGTGTACCTCGGTTACATAGCGCACAATGCCTTGTTGGTCAGTGTATTGGCGAGTGCGGAGTTTGCCTTCAACATACATCAGGTCGCCTTTCGAGTAGTTGCGGCGGCCTTCGGCGATGTCGTTGGCCAAGTTGCCCCAAACCACAATGTTGTGCCAGTCGGTTTGTTCCACCCAGTTTTGGTCGCGGTCGCGATAACGCTCCGAGGTGGCCATAGTGACGGATATTTTGCGGTTGCCATTGTCGAAAGTGGTGATTTCGGGGTCTTTCCCGAGCCGGCCTATGAGGATGACTTTGTTCAAACTTGCCATAGTGTTGTCGTTTTAATTGTTTAAGTATAAGTCGATTAAGCGAGGAATGGGAAAGTTGCCCAAATCCGTTTCATGGGCCAAAAATAAATCATTTGTTTCAATCCGCAACAATTTTTCTTCAAGTTTTATTTCGATGAACTGGGCGATGATGGTGCGGTGGGTGAGTTTGTGGGTAAAAGTTGGCGAAGTCTTGATAATGGTAAAACTTTTGTTTTCAATAAGTTGCTGGAACTTTTCGGATGCTATGACTTCCTCGACTGTCATCGGGTTTTCGCTTTCGATGCAGGGAAAGTCGTAGAGGTTCTTCCAAATGTCGTTGCCGCTGCGCTTGTGGAGGTAAACATTGCCTTCAATCTTGAAAACCAAATAGTTGAAATATCGCGTCGTGACTTTCAGTTTTTGCAGTTTCACGGGTCGTTGCATCACTGTTTGGTTTGCGAAGGCGAGGCATTGTGCTTGCAGCGGACAAAGCAGGCAGTTGGGGTTTTTCGGTGTGCATTGCAGGGCACCAAACTCCATCATGGCTTGGTTGTGGAGTCCGGGCTGTTCGCGGTTGAGCAAATCGTCGGCAATTTTGGCGAAAACGGTTTGCCCTTCATTAATATTAATAGGTGTGTCGATGTCGAAAAGCCTTGAAAGCACGCGGTAAACATTTCCATCCACCACGGCATGGGGCAAATCGAAGGCAATGGAAGCTATGGCGGCTGCGGTATAGTCGCCAATGCCTTTCAATTGCTTAAGTTTCTCGAAATCAGCGGGAAACTGGCCTCCATATTGTTCCACTATTTGCTTTGCGCATTGGTGCAAGTTGCGAGCGCGTGAATAGTAGCCCAAGCCTTGCCACATCTTCAGCACCTCTTCCTCAGTGGCGTTGGCAAGGTCGTTCACCGTGGGCCACTTCTCGACGAAGCGCAGATAGTAGTCCCAGCCTTGGTTGACGCGCGTTTGTTGCAGGATAATCTCCGAAAGCCACACCTGATAGGGTGTGGGGTTGTGCCGCCAAGGCAGGTCGCGGCGGTTTTCGGCAAACCAATTAATTAAGGTGTCATGTATGAAATCCATCGTTGTTGCGTTGCGAAATTCTTTATTTATAACTCATTAGAAGAAAAAAATTGCATTAATAGGGTCTCCGTATTGAAAATGTTCGTACCTTTGCCGCAAATTTACAACAAACACAATAACTAATCATAAAATAAGGAAAAAAATGACTAAAGCAGAAATCGTTGCTGAAATCGCCAGCAAGACCGGCATTGAAAAAGGTGCTGTCCAGAATGTTGTTGAAAACTTCATGGAAGTTGTGAAGAACTCGATGGCCAAGGGTGAAAACGTGTATCTGAGAGGCTTCGGTAGTTTCATCATCAAGACCAGAGCCGAAAAGACCGGCCGTAACATCGGCAAGAATATCGCCATCACCATCCCGGCCCACAAGATTCCGGCTTTCAAGCCCGCCAAGACCTTCATGACCGCTGTTAAGTAAGAACAACATCTAAAATCCCAATATTATGCCAAACGGTAAGAAACACAAAAGACACAAGATGTCGACTCACAAGCGCAAAAAACGCTTGAGAAAGGACAGACACAAGAAGAAATAAGCGCTTCTTGCGCCTAAAGGAGACAATAACACAGCATTGGCAACCCCATTGTTGTGTTATTGTTTTGTTATTCAAAATCAAATCGTTAACCCCAAAAGCAAAACACTATGTATGAAGAAGAGAAACAAGTTGCCGAAGCCATTCCGGCAGCGGCAGAGGAAAAGACGGTGGAGCGCGACTTGGTCATCAACTCGCACGCTTCGGAGGTTGACATTGCCCTGTTGGAGGACAACATTCTTGTCGAACTTCACAGAGAGAAGACCAACAACCAGTTTGCGGTCGGAGATGTTTATTTGGGTCGGGTGAAGAAACTGCTGCCAGGCCTCAACGCGGCTTTCGTCGACGTGGGCTACCCCAAAGAAGCCTTCCTGCACTACCTCGACTTGGGCTTTCAGGCCCATTCGCTGCTCAAGTTCAAGAAAATGGTAGTGGCAGGCGAAGACGTTTCGTTGGACAAGTTCAAACTTGACCCCGACTTGCCGAAAAACGGCAAAATCGCCGACATCATCAACGTGGGCGACCTGATTCCGGTGCAAATCGCCAAAGAGCCTATCCACACCAAAGGCCCGAGAATCACGGCAGAAATCTCATTTGCAGGACGTTACATCGTCCTCGTCCCCTTCTCCAATCGCATTTCGGTTTCAACAAAAATCCGCAGCAACGAGGAGCGCAACCGCCTCCGTCGTCTCATTCAAAGCATCAAGCCCAACAACTATGGCGTCATCATCCGCACCGTCGCCGAAGGCAAGAAGGTGGCCGAACTCGACGCCGACCTCAAGGCACTCATCGCCAAATGGGAGCAATGCACCATCGAGATGAAGAAAATGACCAATTTCGGAAAGATGGTCAGTGAAATGGACCAAACCAGTGTCATGCTGCGCGATTTGCTGAACGAGTCGTTCAACAACATCCGCGTGAACGACGAGAAACTCTTTGAAGAAATTCAGGGTTACATCCAGACTTTCGCCCCGCAAAAAGCCGGAATCGTGCAGCTTTACTCAGGCAAGGAGCCTATCTTTGACTACTACAACGTTGCCAAGCAAATCAAAGGCTTTTTCGGGAAGATTGTCACCATCAAGAACGGCGTTTACCTCGTCATCGAGCACACCGAGGCCATGCACGTCATCGACGTGAACAGCGGCCATAGGCTCAACAAGGAAAACTCGCCGGAAGAAAACGCCCTCCAAGTCAACCTCGAAGCCGCCAAGGAAATCGCGCGACAACTGCGCCTGCGCGACATGGGCGGCATCATCATCGTGGATTTCATCGACTTGCACGAAGCCAAGCACCGCAAGCAACTCTACGAAGCCCTTGTGGAAGCCATGAAGCCCGACCGCGCCAAGCACACCGTGCTTCCCGCCACCAAGTTCGGCCTCATCCAAATCACGCGCCACCGTGTGCGCCCCGAAACAGAGGTGCAGGTGCAGGAGAAATGCCCCGTTTGCGACGGTGAAGGCAAAATCCGCCCCGCCATCCTCTTCATCGACGAAATCGAAAACCACCTCAAGTACCTCCTCGTCGACCAAAACGAGAACAACCTTGTCTTGCAGGTGCATCCGTTCATCTATTCCTACCTTTGCATCAACGGACTGTTTTCGATTCGCCGCAAATGGATGAAGAAATACGGCAAGAAATTCACAGTGCAATCGATGCCCGAGTTCCACGCGCTGCAGTACAACTTCCAGAACGCCAACGGCGACGACATTAAAATCTGAAGTTTGCTGCTGCGAAAAAACTTGAAAAGCCTGCCTCGCAATGGGGCGGGCTTTTTCTTGCTATTTCTTTATCTCGTTCCAAGCAGTTCAAAGTCAAGGTCTTCGCTTTTTCGGTGTTTCATTTGCAGCGATTGGGCCGTGCCACCGCAAAGGTAAAGGTTTTTGATGACCTCCATTTGCGAAACAGCCTCAAAAACGGGTATCGTTTCTTGCCTAAGCCCTAATTTCCAGTCTTGGCTTTCCATATCGTTTCAGGTATTTGTCGGGTTTCTTGATGTCGAAAAACATGGCTGCCAAAAGCCAGTTGATAATGCCGTAGTAGTCGCCTTGCGAAACCAAACGCTCACGCCACACTTGTTGTATCTGCCGCATGGGATAGAGTTCGCAGAGTTTGTGCAGATCTTCAAACTCAAGATAAAGCAAGGATTTTTCGATGAGCAAACTGTCATCTATGCTGTCCGGATTTTTGGCATACGACCACAGGCAACCCGATTGCTCCAACTGTCGCCAAAGGACTCTTTTTTTGCCTTCAATCTTTCCGTTTCTGTTTTGGTGATTGCTCATAGTGCCGCAAAATTAGGCAAAAAACCTGAAAACTTGTTTCAACTATGAATAAAAAAACGCTGCTTTTTAGCACTTTTTCACCAAAAAAAGTAGGGACAAGCCCGTTTTCAAAAGATTTATATATCGTTGATTTTCAACAAAATCCTATAAGGACATTCCAAAATAGTAGGGACATCGGCCCGTGAAGCCCCGCGTACCTCTTGACAAGCGTTTTTTCTGTATATTTTTGCGAAGTCAAAAACGAAAATGTCATGAAGACGCATTTAAAATCACTCATCCTAATCACGGCAGCCTTCGCGCTGACCGCCTGCGACAGCCCGACGAAGCGCATGGAACAAGCGCAAGCTCTCTATAAAGAAGGTGTAGAACTGCGTGAGCAACGTCGCTCCGAAGAGGCCGCCGAGAAGTTCCTGCAAGGACTGGCACTCGTGCAGCGTTCCGACAAGACTGCGGAAACCATCCAATTGGAAGGCCAACTTTGCGACAACCTCGGCGCCATGTACCTGAAACACGGCCTTTTCGAGGATGCCTTCAAGCAACACCAACAGGCGCTGAAATGTTTTAAGCAGACCGCCGACTCCACGGGCATGATGAACGCCTACCGCAACAGCGGTCGGGCGGTGAGGGCGCAGGAGCAATACACCCAAGCCAAGCAATACTACGACTCGGCTTTCCGCGTCGCCACTTTCCTCAACGACCAAGCCATGCTCAGCGATCTCTATCTCGAGATGGGACGCGACTACTACATGGAGACGGGCAACTTCGCCAAAGGCATCGAGAGCGTCAACCAAGCCTTGGAAATCGGCCTCGGCGACAACGATACCGACATCGCCAACATGACCTTGGGCATCCTCTATTATTACACACGCGAAAACGACAAGGCGAAGTCCTACTTAAACCAAGCTCTCCGCAGCGAGCGTTCCGGACTGAAAATGTCTGTCTATCAAACGCTTTACGCCATCGCCTACAGTGAAGGCAACTACCAGCAGGCGGTGAAATACCACGAGCAGTTTGCCGCGAACATGATGCAAGCCGACGCTGAACACTCCAACGAGAACATCCAAAGAATCAAGTCGGAATATGAATTGAAGGCGCAGCAAAGCGAGTTGGAAAGCCTACACCGCACCCGCGACCTGAAACTCTATCTGATTATCGCCTTGGCGGTGATTGCCTTGCTCGTCATCCTCCTGATTGTGAGGAAGAAAATCAGCGACCACAAACTGGAGATGGAGCATTTCGGGCGGCAGGTGGAGCGCGACCAAAACCGCATCCACGAGTTGGTGAGCGATATGGAGAACCTGATCCGCACCAACGACGAACTACGCCGCTACCAGCAGACCCTCCCGCCGAAGGATTTGATGTCGATCCAGAAAATCCTGACGCGAAACAAGATCATGGTCACCGCGCAAGCCCTCACGGAAGAAGTGAACAACGACTCGCTCAACTTCAATCTGACCGACAACGACTGGAACGACTTCATCAGCCTCACCGACTTGGTCTTCGACGGCTTCTCGCAGCGGCTGTTGCAACTCTACCCCAAACTCGGCAAGTGGGACGTGCGCATCTGTTGCCTCTCCAAAAACGGCTTCTCCAACCAAGTGATTTCCATCCTGTTGGACACCCAGACCGACTCTTACTACAAACGCAAAACCCGCATAAAACAAATGAAGATGGACCTCGGGGATGATAATCGCACTTTTGAGGAAATCGTCAACGCTGTATGAGAAACTACGGATTACACGGATTTGACGGAAATATTCATCAAAATGGAATTTGTATAATCCGTAAAATCCGTAGTTAAAAAACGAAATCAAATAATTAACAATCAAATACTTACAACTATGAAAAGATTAGTATTAACTTTAGCGATTTTGGCCACTTTTACTTTTAGTGGCGTGGCGCAGAGCCTTAACTACGACTTTGAAGACGGCACCCTTCAAGGTTGGACAACCCTTGACGCCGATGGCGACGGCCAATGTTGGGAACCTTCCATTGGCGGAATGGGCCACAATTCCAATGGGATGGCGTTGTCCTATTCCAGAGACTTTTTCACTGGCGATTCCCTCACGCCAAACGAGTATCTTGTTTCTCCACGATTGGTTTTGAGTGAAAACTGGCCCGTTATCCGTTTCTATGCTTGTGCTTTGGATGAAATCTACCCTGCCGAGCATTTTGGGGTATCCATCTCAACTACAGTCAACAATGACCCGTTGGCTTTCACGCTTTTGTCGGAATGGACCATAGCCGCCAAAGATGCGGAAAACCGTCAGGGCAACTGGTACAACTATACCGTTGACCTTTCCGCTTATACTGGTCAGGAGGTCTATGTTGCTATTCGTCACCACTATTGTTCTGGACAATCTGCCATTTGCATTGACGACATCCAAATTGAAGGTGATATTGTGGTGGCACAATACAGCCTTTGGAAGCCCCTCAACCTCCCTGGAATACTTTTAGGTGCAAACGCACAAGGAGACCTGTTCTGTAGAAATACAGAGATCTATCCTTCCACATTGGTTCGTTCGCAAGACGATGGCGAGACATGGGAAACTGTGTTCGACGGCAGTGTTGGAAGTTTTACCATCAGCAATGAAGGAAGGATTTTTGTTTTCAATAATAATACGGTGACGGTCATGTATTCCGACGACAACGGCGACACATGGCAGCAAACCAACCAAATATCCTCGTGCGGTTTGATAGGTGTAGCAGGTCTGTATGCTGCAACCAATGACATCGTTGTGGGGTGGACACAAAACAGGGAAATCTTTTGGACGCTTGATGGTGGTGAGACTTGGGGCTTTTCAGGCCTTGAATTCATGGAAGAACACCAAGAAATCAGCGATCTCCTCGTCAGCGAAAACGGCGATGTGTATGTCAGTGTTTGGTACTACATCGGGCCTAACATCGGTGTGTATCATTCCACCCTCTCCGATATGCAGAACTGGGAAATTGCTGCCTTTGAGAATATTGGCGTGAAAGACATGGCGTTTGACCCCGAGGGCAACATAGTTTGCGGCGTTAATTTCGGAGGCGATTTTTCGGGTTTCGAGCATGTGCCAGGGTTCTATGCCCTTTGGGCAAATCGTGTGGCCATTGCCGACAACGGCATTGTTTACAAGACCGCAATGAGCATGTATAACAACGCGGTTTTGGCCTATTCCTTGGACCACGGCGAGCATTTCTACAACACCATAGAGAACCTTCCCGTTGAGGAGCCTATTCCCGGCGGCGAAGACGGTTTTCTCTCCAAAGGATATGACAATCATCTGTATTTCTATGGCAACAGCCAATACTGGAAAAGCATCCCCAATGCCAACGACATTCCCAATGTGATTGCTTTCCCTTCGGAATGGTACTACGAAATCGAGAACGAGAACGGTAGCATCACCTACCAATACATGTATCAGGCAGGCGACACCGTTGTCGGCGATGAGCCTTCGCATATCCTTGTGAAAATCAACACGCTTTACGACAAGGGATTGCGAGAGGATGTGACACGCGAGTATGTCTATATGCGCGACGGCAAGGTGTATTGGTGGAACAAGACCTTGGAAGAGTTTACCGTGCTGTACGACTTTGGTGCCCAAGAAGGCGACACTTGGGTCACCAAGGTCGGCACGGAAACGCTCATCATGCACGTCAATTCGGTGGAAACCGTTGAATACGAAGGCAAAACTTATAGGATGCTGCACGTCAGCGACGCGGACGACTACTTCAGCGGCGACATCGTGTGCGGCATCGGCCACCTGACGAGTTTCTTCCCCGAAAGGCTGATGGACAACGGCGACGGTCTGCGCGTGGAAGGCCTGCGCTGCTATTGGATTGAGGACGAACTGGTGTTCAAACCCGGCGACGAGGACTGCGACGCGATTTATTCAGAGGTACACGGTGTGGAAGAAGATGGCCCTTCGACAGGCTCAGGAACCTTTACGGTTTATCCTAATCCTACCAACGGTGTTCTCACCATTCATCATTCCGAATTGACTACGTCGAATGCTTCGCATTTCCGCATTCATCATTCCGAATTCCAAATTGCCAACCTCATGGGCCAAACCGTCCTTTCTGGCAATATTAATGCTGAAAACCAACAGATAGATGTTTCATCATTGCCTCAAGGCATGTATTTCATTACCGTAGGCGAAGCGACGCGGAAATTTGTGGTGCGATAATCGTGGTAAAAGATAACAATCAAAAACATACAACTATGAGAAGATTAGTATTAACTTTAGCAATTGTAGCTGGCTTCGCCCTTGGCGGCGTGGCGCAGAGCCTCCATTACGACTTTGAAGACGGCACCCTTCAAGGCTGGACCACACTCGATGGCGACGGCGACGGCCATTGTTGGGAACCGTCTATTAGCGGCATGGGCCACAATTCAAATGGGATGGTGATGGCTTATTCCAAGGACTATGCCACGGGCGATTCCCTTGCACCAAACGAGTATCTTGTTTCTCCACGATTGGTTTTGAGTGAAGACTGGCCTGTTATCCGTTTTTATGCTTGTGCTTTGGATGAAATCTACCCTGCCGAGCATTTTGGGGTATCCATCTCAACTACAGTCAACAATGACCCATTGGCTTTCACGCTCTTGTCGGAATGGACCATAGCCGCCAAAGATACGGGAAACCGTCAAGGCAACTGGTACAACTATACCGTTGACCTTTCCGCTTATTCCGGTCAGGAGGTCTATGTCGCCATTCGTCACCACTATTGTTCTGGACAATCTGCTATTTGCGTTGACGACATCCAAATTGAAGGTACTATTCAAGATTATTTCCCCATGGTTCATGAGGCTAACAACCGCCAGAAATGGAATGTGGTTTACATGGGTTCCATGAACTATCCGAATGATTACCATACTGAAATACAAAGTATTAGGGATAATATCAACTTGGATGGTGTGGACTATAAACTTGTTTGGAAGGAAAGTGTGTATCAATCCAAGAAAATAGCAGGTGCAGTTCGTGAAGAGGACAAGAGGGTATATTTCCGCAGATATTGGGGACAATCCTATGAAGACGAAGTGCTGCTTTACGATTTCAACTTGACCGTGGGCGATACTGTTACTGTAGGTTGGGGTGATTATCAGTTGATTGTACTTGAAGAATCTGAAACGGAGGTGAATGGTACTATGAGAAGACAATTGGGGCTTGCCTGGTATTTTGGCGAAGCTAAGGAAGTACAAGAATACTGGATTGAAGGTGTGGGCAGTACATACGGCTTTCTGAACAGCGGATATGAAGGTTGGACTGGGGCATTTGTCCATCTGTTGTGCTATCATGAGAACGGCAATCTAATTTGGGACAATGAGGAGTTTGACGATTGCGTGATGAACAGCGATGGAGCACCTGCAACATTTGCTCCCCAAGGCGCGGAGTGGTATTTCGATGTGTTCAACCCATGGGGCACACATCCTGAATATCAGAGGTTTTTCGTGGATGGCGACACGATTATCCAAGGCCATCAGTGCAGCATCATCGATCAGCGTTTTGTTGATACGGGACATGACGGCGGCGAATATGTGTATGAAGAAGACAACAAGGTGTATTGGTTCAACCCGACCACAAACGCTTTCACGACCTTGTATGACTTTGATGCCGAAGCGGGAGAATCGTGGGATTACGAAGTAGGTGAATGTTCGCATCAGGTGACTGTCGATAGCGTTGGCAGTGTGACATGGAATGGACACACTTATCGCACGCAGTGGGTTAGGTTTAACGAGGATGTTCAATATTATAGTGGGAAAATCATCGAGGGAATCGGTTATGAGAAAGGATTGTTCCCCAGCATTTATGTTTGTGATGGATTGGAAATGTTTGATGCAGAAGAAATAGAATACCTTCGTTGTTATGTTAATGATGGCGAGATGCTTTATCACGAAGGGGGATATGATTGCGATCAGACTACTATCACACCTCCGAGCCATCCTGAATGGTACTATGAAATCTTGAATGAGAATGGCACCATCACCTACCAATATATGTATCAGGCAGGAGACACCATTATCAACGATGAGCCGACGCATATCCTTGTGAAAATCAACACGCTTTACGACAAGGGATTGCGTGAAGAGGTGACGCATGAGTATGTCTTTGAACTCAACGGCAAGTTGTATTGGTGGAACAAGCGTTTGGGGTTGTTCACGGTGCTGTATGACTATGAAGCCGAAGTGGGCGACAGTTGGAACATTTTTGTCGGCACGGAAATCCTTACCATGCATGTGGACGCTGTGGAAGAAATCGAATACGAGGGCAGAACCTATCGGATGTTGCGTGTGAGCGATCCCGACGACCTCTTCAGCGGCGACATCGTGTGTGGCATCGGCCACCTCACCAGTTTCTTCCCCGAAAAGTTGATGGACAACCGCGATGGTGTGCGCGTGGAAGGTATGCGTTGCTATTGGGTTGAGGACGAATTGGTGTTCAAACCCGGCGATGAGGACTGCGACGCGATTTATTCGGAGGTACACGGTGTGGAGGAGGACGGCCCTTCGATGGATTCAGGGAACGCATTTACGGTTTATCCTAATCCTACCAATGGCGTTCTTACCGTTCATCATTCCGAATTGACTACGTCGAATGCTTCGCATTTCCACATTCATCATTCCGAATTCAGAATTACCAACCTCATGGGGCAAACCGTCCTTTCTGGCAATATTAATGCTGAAAACCAACAGATTGATGTTTCATCGTTGCCTCAAGGTATGTATTTCATTACCTTTGCAGGCGAGACGCGGAAATTTGTGGTGCGTTAATCGTGGTTTAAAACCGAACCAAGAAAGCCTGTCTCGCAATGGGACGGGCTTTTTTGTTCTGACTTCGTTTTTTTTCCTATTTTTGCACCCTCAAACAACAATTCAACCTTTCAACAGTCAACAATTAAACAATGAATAAGGACATCGTTTTGAGCGGCATCCGCCCCACCGGAAACCTCCACCTCGGCAATTATTACGGCGCCGTGCGCAGCTTCGTGAAAATGCAGGAAGACTACAACTGTTATTTCTTCATCGCCGACTGGCACTCGCTAACCACGCACCCCAAGCCCGAAAACATACAACGCTCGGCTCGCACCATCTTGGCAGAATATTTGGCCTGCGGCATCGACCCCGAAAAGGCCACCATCTACATCCAAAGTGATGTGCCGGAGACGATTGAACTGTATCTGTATTTCAATATGAACGCCTACATCGGCGAGTTGGGCCGCGTGACCACCTTCAAGGAAAAGGCGCGCCAACAGCCCGACAATGTGAACGCAGGCCTGTTCACCTATCCGACCTTGATGGCCGCCGACATCCTCCAGCACCGCGCCAAATGGGTGCCTGTGGGCAAGGACCAAGAGCAGAATATGGAGATGGCTCGCAAATGCGCCCGCCGTTTCAACAACATTTACGGCATTGAGTTCTTCCCCGAGCCGCAAAACTACTATTTCGGCGGCGACGCCATCAAAGTGCCCGGCCTCGACGGCAGCGGCAAGATGGGCAAAAGCGACGGCAACTGCATCTACCTCTTTGAAGATGAGAAAACTATGCGCAAGAAAGTGATGCGCGCCGTCACCGACAGCGGCCCGACCGAGCCGAACAGCCCCAAGCCCGAAGTCATCCAAAACCTTTTCACGATGATGAACATCGTCAGCGAGCCTGAAACGGTGAAATACTTCGATGAGAAATGGAACGACTGCTCCATCCGCTACGGCGACATGAAGAAGCAGTTGGCCGAGGACTTGGAAAAGACCGTCGCGCCCATCCGCGAGCGCATCATCGAGTTCTCCTCCGACACGGAACGCTTAGACCGCATCGCCCGCATGGGTGCCGAGAAGGCCCGCGAGAGCGCGGCGAAGACGCTGAATGAGGTTAGGAAGATTATTGGATTTAGGCAGTATTAATGGGCGACTTCATAACATACGAAAAAATCCCCGAAAGGGCAGTCTTAATTGCCGTGGCCTCGAAGAAGCAAGGCCGCGAGCGCACTGAGGAATATTTGGACGAACTGTCATTCTTGCTCGAAACAGCTGGCGGTGTGCCGGTGGCGCGTTTCGTGCAGGCTATGGACCATCCAAGTAGCGTAACTTATTTAGGCTCAGGTAAATTAGAGGAAATCCACCAATACATCAAGGCTGAGGACATTAAATTGGCCGTCATCGACGATGAATTGAGCGCGACCCAAGCCCGCAACATGGAGCAGGCCTTGGAGTGCCGAGTGCTTGACCGCACGAGCCTCATCCTTGACATCTTCGCCTCCAATGCGCATACTGCACACGCCAAGGCGCAGGTGGAATTGGCGCAATACCAGTACCTTCTGCCCCGTCTGACCCGAATGTGGACCCACTTGGAACGCCAGCGTGGCGGTATCGGAATGCGCGGCCCTGGTGAAACGCAAATCGAGACCGACCGCCGACTGATTCTCGACAGAATTGCATTGCTGAAGGAGAAACTGAAGGAAATCGACATGCAGAAGACCGTGCAGCGCAAAAACCGTGGAAAGTTGGTGCGCGTAGCCCTGGTCGGCTATACCAATGTGGGCAAATCCACCATTATGAACCTGCTGAGCAAGTCGGAGGTCTACACCGAAAACAAACTTTTCGCCACTTTGGACACGACCGTGCGCAAGGTGGTGGTGGAAAATTTGCCGTTCCTTTTGTCTGACACTGTGGGATTTATCCGCAAGCTGCCGCACCATTTGGTGGAGTCGTTCAAGTCGACTTTGGACGAGGTAAGAGAATCTGACATTCTGCTCCACGTGGTCGACATTTCGCATCCCGACTTCGAGGCACAGATGGAGGTGGTGAACCAAACCTTGGCCGAGTTGGGCTGCGCCGACAAAAAGACCATCGTCGTGTTCAACAAGACCGACGCCTACACTTGGGAGGAAAAAGACCCCGACGACCTCACGCCGCCCACCAAGCGCAACGTATCGTACGAGGAACTGAAAAAGACTTGGATGGCCAAAATGAACGAAAACTGCATCTTCATTTCTGCCAAAAACCGCGACAACTATCAGGAATTCCGTGATTTGCTCTACAAGGAAATCCGCGACATGCACGCGATTCGTTATCCGTATGATAATTTCCTATATTAAATATCCCCTCAACTCTAAACCCTAAACTATAGATGAACCTCATCGACACCCACACCCACATCTACGACCACCAGTTCAGCCTCGACCGAAACGAGACCGTCCAAAGGGCTTTGGAAGCAGGCGTAGGGATGATGCTCCTGCCTAATGTGGATGCCTCCACCATCGCGCCAATGCTTGAACTACACGAGCAATTCCCCGATTGCACCCGTGTGATGATGGGTCTGCAACCCGAGGAAGTCAAGGAGGACTACATGACGGTTTTGGCCGTGATGGAAAAGGAATTGGAGCGCAATATATATATAGGTGTGGGCGAAGTCGGCCTCGACTTCTATTGGGATTCGACCTTTGAGAAACAACAACTTGACGCTTTCGAAACGCAGTTGGACTGGGCGAAACAACTTCACTTGCCGCTTTCCATCCATTGCCGCAATGCCTTTGATAAGATGATTAAAATCCTTGAAAATGAGCAAGATGGCGGCTTGCGCGGCATCATGCACTGCTTCACAGGTACAGAGGAAGAGGCTAAAATCTACCTTGAATTGGGCTTCCACCTCGGCTTGGGTGGCGTTACGACTTACAAAAACTGTGGCGTGAAGGATTTCTTGCCTCGTCTGCCGCTTGATAGGATTGTTTTGGAAACAGATGCGCCTTATCTCGCACCTGTTCCTTGTCGCGGCAAGCGCAACGAACCCGCTTTTCTGGTTCATACGGCCCAGAAAATTGCGGAAATCTTGCAGATTCCATATAATGAATTGGTGAATGCTGTTTCAGCAAACACCAATTCGTTGTTTTCGATTTGACTTGGATTACACCGTGAGAATGTCCTTCGACTTCAACTCGGTCAAATCGTCGATTTTCTTGATGTACTTGTCCGTAAGTTTCTGAATCTCTTCCTGTAAGAGTTTCGATTCATCCTCAGAAATCACGTCTTTTTCGAGTTTCTTGGCATCGTCGTTGGCGTTGCGGCGAATGCCACGGATGCCGACTTTGGCTTCCTCGGCGGCATTCTTGGTGCGCTTCACCAGCTCTTTACGGCGTTCCTCGGTCAAGGCGGGAACTGCAATACGCAGGATTTCGCCGTTGTTGATGGGGTTGAAGCCCAAATTGGCGTTCAGGATGGCCTTGGCGATGTTGTTCAGTGCGCTCTTGTCGAAGGGTTGCACCACAATCATGCGGGCGTCGGTGCAGCCGATGTTGGCCGTCTGCTCGATGGGCACCACGGTGCCGTAATATTCAACCATAACACCGTTCAGCATGGCCGGACTTGCTTTTCCAGCCCTAATGCCCTGAAATTCATGCTCCAAGTGCTTGATGGTGTTGTCCATGCTTTCAGTGGCCTCGTCTAATACAAATTGAGAATCTTCAGTCATAAGTCTATTGAATTTGGACGCAAAAATAAACAATTTTTTGATGTTGGGAAATTTGTTTGTTGAATTGTGGCTGTTTTTTCGCTCGTTTCGATTAGTTTGTTGGGGTTGAAGATGAGCGAACTCGTGCCGACGAAAAGAATTACAGCCACCACCAAGGCGTTTTGCCAAGGTGACAAAGTGCGGTTCTTGAACAGCGAAAATGCCGCCATGATTAGAAATGGATAGTTGAAAATCAGTATGTTATACTGTAAAATTGGTTCTCGA
>Ga0326514_10001119_pt1 | contig 17562 bp, 17 predicted proteins | sample 3_2548_0518_D_FD_203653 | JGI IMG/M metagenome (GOLD analysis project Ga0326514, IMG submission 203653) | Bovine rumen microbial communities from UC Davis, California, United States - 3_2548_0518 | ecosystem: Host-associated > Mammals > Digestive system > Stomach > Rumen | place: USA... | reverse complement strand
TCGGCTTGATTGGATTTGGCATCTTCCTTATTAATACAATAAGCAAAGATACGCAGAAGATTCACATGGCAGACGATGTTCAGACCGCCATTGCTTTCGGCGTGATTCTTCTGGCCATAGGTGCCGCATTCATCATCAACTATGGCGTAGGTAGAAAGATGCTCGCCAAGGAGATTGAAGCCGAAGAAAGCAAAATGAACATACAGAAATAATCCGTGACCCGCGAAGGATTCATAGCACTTGTGGAGCGCGAGCAAGAGGCACTTCGAGGCTTCTTGCTCTACCTCTGCTGCGGCAACAAGGACGAAGCCGACGACATCGCGCAAGACGCTTTGGTCAAGGCTTACCTCTCTTCGGCAGGCTATCAGGAGAAGGGACGGTTTCGCTCGTGGCTGTTCAAGATTGCCCACAACACCTTCCTCAACCACAAGGCAAGCTGCCGCACAACAGAAAGCCTCGACGAGGCCCGGACGCTCGTCAGTAACACCTCCGCCGATGCTTCCTTCGCACACCAAGACCTCTATCTTGCCCTGCGCACCCTGCCACCCAAGGAACGCTCGGCCATCACGCTATTCTACCTCAACGGTTACAACATCAAGGAAATAGCGGCCATCACCGACACATCGGAAGATGCCGTAAAGAAACAACTCTCGCGCGGACGCGACAAACTAAAGGAGAAACTGAAGCCATGAACAAAGACAAAGAACTTGAGGAACTCTTCCTCGCCCAGAAGCCGCATTTCGATGACAACGAGGCCTTTATGGCATCGCTCAACAAGCGTTTGGATGCCGTGGAGTATGTCAAACAGCACCAAGAGGCCACGATTCGCCGCTACAAATGGGCTATGGTGGCGGCTTTTGTGGTGGGTATCATCAGCGGTGCCATCACCATTGCTTTCGTGCTCTCCATGCCAGCCGAGATTCCGCTTTTCTCCTTCAGCGCACGGTCAGCCGTCCTTGTTTGGCTCAGCGAACACTCCCGAATCATCGTCACCACTGCATTATCATTGTTTATGGGCTTCGCCGTATTCAGCATCTTCGGCAATGTGATGGACATTGTGAAAATGCGGAAGCGGGTCATGGAAATCCATTAGATTCGCACGGTTTTGTCTACATTCAGCATCGCCTCAATAGGCACGGTGCTGTCCATCAGGCCGATGCGTGTGTCGGAGGCGTGGCGGTTTACGCCTGTGTATTCCAAGGAGGCATCCTCGTATCGGCGGAACTTCAGGATGGCGTCGTTCATCTGGGCGCGGTTGAAGACACCGACACGCAAAAGCAAGTCGAAATCATCGATGGTGAGACCCGTGACGCGCTCGAATAGTTTGGGTTCCAGTTTGCGGATGACATCTTCTAAACTTTCTTCACGATAATCGGTGAGATACATGAAGATGGGGATTCTGGTGGCGAATTTCATCAGTTTTTCCTGCACTTCACGCCGCTTGGAACGGTATTCTTTCTCCTCGGCGGTGAGCTCCTTTTTCTTCTTGGGGTCGTTATTGTCGCCCGCCTCGCGCTTCAACTTCTTGATTTTTTCGGCTCGGTTGACAATGTTTTCGATGATGTCGCTACCCAAGGCGCGGAAGCCCTCAATCTTCATGATGGTGGCCAATGCCTCGGGATTGTCAAGCACCCGTTGGAGGGTTGCGTTATCGACATTGACCAATTGTGCACTGTTCCAACGACGAGCAAGCAATGTTCCACTGGTGCCATTATCAACGAAATCAAGTATCTCTGTGGCATCCACCCGTTTCATGGAACTGCCATCGAATTGCAAGATGGGCAGGAAGTTGATGAACTCATCTACCTTGTCGGTGATACGACGGTTGCTGTCCACATCCAATTGGTTGGCGTAGGTCACCACTTCACGCAGGGCACGGTTGGGGGCGAAGTCGAACACGTAGCAAGTGGGCTTTAGTATGGTTCTCTTTGTAGGGTCGTCCTTGTCGGTAGCTGTCCATGGGCTTTGCACACGGAAAGCGGTCTGGAAGTAGGTTTCGGGACTGGAGCAGTTACGCAACATCAGCAGCCCTCCCAACGGACGCAGCGTTACGCCAGTGGTCAGTTTGCCGCAGGTCAGCGTGATAGTACGGGTCTTTAATGGGTTGTCGCCCATAGCCTCACGCACTGGCCCAAGGGCATCGATTCCAATGCCAGCCTTGGTGCCGCTACAGTTGATAATGGTGTAGTTCTGATAGAATCCATTGGCCGGACGGTGAAGCAGTGCTTCCATGGCATCGCATGAGGCCACATTGGGCAGGAACCACATCGTATGGGCGCAGAGGTCAAGCAGACGGGTGTCCTCGAAGGGCAAAGCAGGTCGCACATTGAGCGGCGAACTACCGTCACCGAAGATGGAGGCTTTGCCACGGATGATGTCGAGCCATTTCTGTACGGCTTTTTCATGAACAAATTTCTTTCCTTCTGCGCGGAAAAACTCGTTGAGGTCGAAGCCGTCCATGTCCCATTGCTCAATCATGGCTCCAAGGTCTTGTGGCATCTGGTAGGTCATCATCACCATGGTGGGCATCTCCAGATAGGGACCGCCAACGGCTTCTTTCCGTGCCTGTTCGTCTTGATAAGTCCAGTTGAAGATTTGGTTTTCCATAAACTCGCCTGTAGCCAATGCTCGGAACGGCGTACCGCTGAGGTAGAGGTAATGGTTGCCCGTGATAGGCACATCCTCGTCGTCCCAAGCGCGACCACTTTCCACATCGATGCCGCTTTCGCTCATCACTTCGTCTTCTTCTGTCTGTCGCTTTTTGGCATCGGCATCCCCGAGGTCGAGAAGGCTCTTGGCGTTGTCGTTCCAAGCACCAAAATGATACTCATCCAGCACAATCAAATCCCAATTGACACAATGCACCCACTCGTTTTTGGGCTTGATGTTACCGTAACGGTCTCTGCCGAGATAGTCTTGAAACGAACCAAACACCACCAATGGTTTGGGCGAGGACAATGAAGGAAACTCTTCGTCCATGCGACTGCTGTAATACCGCCAGCCTTCGAAATCGCGATGGCGCAGCAGGTCGTCGCGCCATGAGTCTTCCACGGCGGGTTTGAAGGTGAGCACCAAAACACGTTTGGCACCCATTCGTTTGGCAAGTTGATAGGTGGCGAAGGTCTTGCCGAAACGCATCTTGGCATTCCAAAGATAGTGGCTGGGGCGATTAGGTTCCTCTATGTCCATCTTGGCGAAGTAGTCAGAGGTTTGTTTTACTGCCTGTGCTTGTTCGTCGCGCATCTTGTAGTCGAGGTCACGATCCGTCTTCACCTGTGTGTCGCGGTGGCGCACGGCTACGTAGGCTGCTTGTGCTTCGCGTAGCGAGCAACGGCACCACTCACCGATGAGTTCCTTGCCCATGCGGCGCAAGCACTCGTGCAGGTCGTGGTCGCTGAAACTCTCGCCGCTGCCGTCGGCATAGAAGGCATTGTCGTGCCACAGTAGGTGGTAGGTCTTGTGTGGCTCGGTGATGGGGTGTTGCTCATCGATGCGTTTCCGTACATCGGCACGGGTGGTTTGTCCTATCTTTATCCATCCTGGGAAGGATGTGTCGTCGTACATGTAGATTTGAGGTACTGTACGGCGATTGTTGGGGAGGATTTGGTCTATTGTTTGCATATTGGTATGTTTTTATCCACCATACTGCGCCTATCGGCTTGTATGGTGTTGCCACCATACTGCGCTGTGCTTGTATGGTGTTAATTGCACTCTGTGCGTGTCGCCTCTTCGAGGCGAGGAGGGGACGGAACATGTCGGAGACATGGGAAACGCCATTAGGCGGAATTAACACCATACAAGCAACGGAGTTGCGTAGTGTGGTGCGTTGCGAGCGGTATATGATGTGGCATAGTGTACACCATCGGGAAAAGCATCTCGGAGAGATGCGACTATCACAATAATCCCAACATCTCCTCGTTACCGTAATATGAGTTACACACAGACATTCTATCATATCATCTTGCGTACCCATCGAAGCATTCCAGCCATTGCTGAAGAGTATGAGCGGGAACTCTACTCTTATATGCTGGGGTTTATCAACAATGTCGGAGGTCGTCTTTACCGTGTCGGCGGTATGCCTGACCATGTGCATCTTTTTGTGTCCTTGCCTGCCACCTTGGCGATGTCCAAGTTCGTGCAAGAAATCAAGGTCTCTACCAGCAAGTGGCTCAAGGCCAACCCTCACTTCCCGCTTTTCGACGGATGGTCCAAAGAGTATGCGGGCTTCTCTTATAGCCTGCGCGACAAGGACATGATAGTGGGCTATATCGCCAAGCAGAAAGAGCATCATCGTAGTAAGGCGTTTCCCAAGGAGTACCGTGAGTTTCTGACCGAGAACGGCGTGGAAATCAAGGAAGAGTACTTCCTCAAGGACTGACTGCCGTATCATGTCGAAGACATGAGATGTGCCGACAGGCGCAAGTAACACCATACAAGCGGCGAAGCCGCGCAGTGTGGTGCTATACGGGCTACGCCTCTCATGTATGTCGGAGACATGCGACATCACTATACTGACTATCATGGTCGGTCTCATCTCTCCGAGATGCCCGCCAGACGCACACTCCTCATCCACCACACTACGCTGCGCTTGTATGGTGGCAGACGGGCGAGGGTGTGACAGCATATCGGAGATATGCGACACCGTACTGTATCTATCATCCAGCATCGTCTGTCCCATCTCTTCGAGATGCTCATAGCGCGTGTGCATCGCTATCACCACAATGCGCCTATCGGCTTGTATGGTGTTAATTGCACTGTGTGCGTGCCGCCTCTCCGAGGCTATGTATGCCGCTGCCATCATCATATTAGTCTATTCCATCGGGCGAATCATACTCTCAATAAAAGCAATCTCGTCCTTGTCCAAATCGTATTTCTTGAATAGCATCTCGTCTGTCCATGGGTGGGAGAAGTCTTGTATTGGGACGAACTGGTAAACACCTCTTGGTGCGTTTTGTGTATTCTTTTTCAAAAGGACAAGAAATCTGAAAAACTTGGTCTTTACATAAGATATCATATTCTCGGCTTTAATACTATTGTCAAAAGCGTCTAGTACTAGATAGGTTTCAGTACAACAACTTTTTGGTTCAGCAATAAATGGTTTTCCAAGTACAAGATATGGAAAGTCACCCCTTTCTCCATATGCTTTTGCTATACATACTTTGTATTGGTCAACTATAGAGTTGTTTTGTCTTATTTCGTTCCGATTAATGAATCCATTTTCTGGCCAAGCATATACTTTTGTATCGCCTTTTTCTTTTGGCACAATATCACCAAATGGCTTTCTTGCGCTGACTTTACTTTCTAAAGATTGGAATTTCTCTAATGTCTTTCTGCGAATAGTTACCGCTTCGTTGAATCGAACAAATGTATCACTATTCTTTTCTAATAAAGGACGGACAAGCGTTGTTGTGTTACCATGTCTGTGTGTTGTAACTTCGCATAATCCATGATATTTCTTATCCCACAAAAAGTAACATACTCCACCAGAAAGATCAATACCAGGAAAACACTCTGCCGAATCAAAATAATCAACTAAATATTTTATCCTATTATCATTCAACATTTCCGAACGAAAATCATCAAGACCTTTTCCTCCAGCATACCAACGAGCAGGAATAATCATAGATAAGTAACATGGATTTAATTTCTTTGCTTGTTGTACAAATAGTTGATAAATTGGCATTGCGCTTGAACCAGTACCACCTCCATCACTCATCTGATACGGCGGGTTGCCTATGATTACATCGAATTGCATATCTTTTTTGAGTATTTCTTTGATTGATTTATGGATAAAAGGATAAGCGTAGGTCTCAATGGTTTCTACGCGGTCGTATTGGGCACGGTTGGCCCCACAATGCTTACATTTGCCGTTCTCCCAAGTGTGTTGGCATCGCATATAGCGCAAGTTGCCTTGCGCATCGTCGAAACAGGAGGCCACACTATACTCACCATTGGCCTGTTTGGTGCAATAGAGTGTGCGACGACTCATCTCGGCGGTGAGGTCGGTGCAGGCAATGCCGAAGACCTGTTTGGTCATAATATGGTCGATGCGTTGTTGCAAGTCGGGAATCTGCTCTTCCAGCCCTGCCAACAGCCGTTTGGCAATCTCGCGCAGGAAAACCCCGCTTTTGCTGCAAGGGTCAAGAAAGCGCGTCTTGCTGGATCGGAACAACTCCTGTGGCAGCAAGTCGAGCATTCGGTTGGCCAACTCGGGCGAGGTGAAGACCTCGTCGCTGCTCAGATTGGCCAAGCAATTGAGGATGTCGGGGCTATAGTGTGTCATATCGATAAAGTTGGGTGTAATGCAATGGTGGATAGGTACGCACAGGTTCGTCAAAACTTTGCACTTCGCCTTGTTCGTCGAAAAGGCTGTATTGGTGGCTTTGTGTGACAAGGAATTCAAACTGGAAGTCGCGCCGCGAGAACTGCATACTGCCCGCGATGGGTGTCCACTCGCAGAAGACGATGGGCTTGTCCTCGGCAGTGCGATAAGTCAGCGCATCGCCGCAGACGATATTCTTTTGCAGCATGTATCGGAGGCTTTCTTCATAACCGTTTGTACAGCCCTCGTTGCCAATTTGACCAAGTACTTCGGCAAACAACCGTTCACGACAAGCCTCGGTGTTGTCGGGCATGATGTCAATGCCATAAGAGGAGCCTACGGCAATCAAGCTCTTGAACTCCCATTCCGTTGGGGATTTGATGTCTTGCAAAAGGGAAAGTTTGCGGCGCAGAATCTCGATAAGGAAATTCCCGTCACCACAGGCAGGTTCAAGAAAGCGGCTGTCGAGCCGAAACGACTCGTCGCGCACCAAGTCGAGCATGGCGTTCACCTCGCGCGGATTGGTGAACACCTCTCCATGGTCAGCCACCCTTTGGCGGCTTTTGATTTGTGATTTGTTGTTTTCGTTGTCGGGCATAAGAAAATCGTGGAACTTTGCTTATGCCCTCTTAGGTGTTCCACGACCTGCCAGCAACTAAGTAAAGCCCACGATTACTCGTAGGCGTTTATTCTTTATGTTGCTGACCTTGATGCGTGGAACTTCAGAGGGCAGGTTTGAGCGAAAACGCTTATAATATGTTAGTTATGTTCTATATTTCTTTCTTTATCAAATAATTAATTCAATATTTTTATTAATTCATAGATACTATTTCATCAAATGCAATTCCCGATAAGCACGTCTAATGTTATCTTGAAACTGCCGATACGATTGTAGCTGACTCAATTTTTCAATTGATATTTTTTGCCCTATGGCAAGGTAGATGTCGCTAATATTCAACTCCCTTCTCCTACGTTTTGTCTTTTCTTGTTGAGCAATTCTAATGGCTTCTTCGATAATAAATTTCGGGTCTGCTATTGTTTCAGGTGCTCTATCAATCTTAAGTTCATTGTCTGTCTTTGTGGTTCCAATCTCGGTTTTTAGCAAAACCTTATCAGCCAGCATCCATGATTCCATCATTTGAACAGGAATTATGGGAACAATTATTTTGCATGTAGTTTTATTGTCTTGGACGTTAATTAGTTCTTGAGCTGGAGCTATCATGGTATCAAGTGCGTTTTGATTTGTCGGGCCATCAGCATCTACATGGATACAAAGAATCATCATGCCAATATCATCAACACCTTGTCGCGCAGCTAATAATGCATATTCTTTAAAAGTAAGCCCAGTTTTATTTACTTTTAAATGCCAAATGACGGGCTCCACATCTCCAAAGCACTCAAATGCGATTTCCTCAAAAGACCTTTCGATGATCTTTTCCAAGAAACGCACATCAGTTCTTCCCTCTGTTGTATATCCTATGAATACTTGTTTTGTTGCCATATTTACTCTCCACTCAATGAACTCAAATATTCCTTTACTGTCAGTATTGAGACTTTTTTATCCTGTTCGGAAATAGGGAGCGTAAGTTGACCATCCTTCGCCACAGGAAGAATCGTGGTGTTTTTTGTCTTTTGTTTTCTCCCATTTATCTCTTGTATTCTAGTCCTCATTTCAGCAAAATGAAGAGAAACATTAATGTCCTGTGCCCAATACATATGGATGATATTGACCAGCAGTGGAGAATGAGTATTGACTATCACCTGTCTTAATGGCATTTCCGAATCCATAAAGTCTGTTGACAAGTCTTTTAAAAGGTCAACCATTGTTTTAATCCGAAATGGATGGATACCGTTTTCTGGTTCCTCAAAACATAAAAGACCTGTGTGTGTGTCATCTTGTTCCAAGATACATAAGGTCAGCATCCTTAATGTTCCTTCCGAAAGAACCCTAGAGGAGTATTCTTTCCCATCTTCTCCTTTTAAATATATTACATACTGTTTATTTTCAACATCATCCCTCACCTCAACTTCAGAGTAATTAGTAATAAACTTGCTGAGTTTTCTGGATATTTCCTTTAAACAGTATGGGTCTTTCTGTTTGATTCGGAAAAGGGCTGCAGCCAAGTTTTTTCCAGAGAACGAAATGGAATCTTCGCCTGTTTTTTTGCTGGTCGGCTGTCGGAGATCTTCGGGGTTTAATTGTAGGAAATTCCAACTCTTCATTTCCTCTTTCGCTGCAAGAATATGTCGAAAATCAACAGAATCAAAACTGCTCAAAATCGTTTTTTTTGCATGCTGTAGATTAATAACACGCTTTTTCCCAGAAGTCCCATCTTGTGGAACATAAACAACAGGTATGTCGTTTTCAATTCTTGTTTCAATATATGGAACACCTCGCTTGCCTGTTACAACTTTAGGGCGCCAAAATTCAATTTGTTTATTGGGAATAAGCTTTATCCAATTATCATCGTTATGTTTTATTGTGTTCAGTCTTTCGTGTACAACTTCTAAATCATCCAATCCATTATCATTTATAAAATGCTTTATTTTTAATTCGTAATGAAGTCTTGTATACTTTAAAGTCGCAGTTGCCCCCCATGCGTCTGTAATATCTTTATTAACCAGCATTTCAACAACGAACTCCATGACTGATGCGCACTCGCCATTGTCATATTGAGTGAATAGCTCATGCAGGTCACCTCTCTGGTTTTCACGAAATGCTGTATGAACTTTGTCAACCTCCGCCAGTCGTGAAAGCAGTCGTAATGCATCAAAGAGGTTACTTTTCCCAGCAGCATTTGCTCCAGCAATTACGGTTAAGGGAGTAAAAGTCATTTCGAAATCTTGAAAAGACTTAAACCCATTTATTTTAATATAGGTCAGCATATTTATTCCTATTCAAATAGTTTATTTTGCAAAAATACATATTTATTTTGAATCATCAATTATTCCTCATCACCTCACTACCATTTCACTCATTTCCTGCCCTCCCAATTGTTCATACATTCTACCAACACCTCTGCAAGGTTCTCTCGGCTCTCACTGTGAAGGGTTTCGTAGTGCGGAAGTATAAACCGCTCTATCAACCCCACGCGCTTCATCCTCTCGTACACCTCTTTTTTGTAGGAAGTGTTCAGCAGTCGGGCGGTGGTCTCGATGCAAGTGGCCACAAAAGTCATCATCACTTGTGTCCTCGGTATTTCATCAACATTCTTCATAATGCAACCTTCAAGAACGATTATTTATCACCGCAAAAATACAAATCTTTCTTTATTCAGCAAAAAACCATTAAGGAAATGGCTCGTTTTACATCAACCTTCCCAATAAATCTCACAAGCTCTTCAATAAGATTTATTCCTCTATTTCCTTCACTTCAGCATCATCGGCAGGGAGAAGATAGTCGGAAGCCTTTTCGGGTGAGATAACACTATGTCCGATTTGTCTTTCAATGTCTTTTCGTGCAAGTTTGGCAGCGTTGCCGCCGCTTTGTGCCACTTGCTTGTTCTCAGCCATTGTCTTGGGATTACGGTGGCGTGAAATCTCGATGGTGGCAGCTTCGGCAAGCGTATTCAAGGCCAATTCCAAAGTGGTCATGTTGTCGCGAAGGTTTTCCTTGGTCAAGCCTTTATAGGTTTTGTACTGTCCTGTGGTCATGCCGCTCCAAGCCTTGGTGAGGATGTTGGTCAGCAAGGCATAGTCTTTTTGTTCTGTCACGCCAGAGCGTTTCCATTCGTTGGTGAGTTCGTTGCGCGTACGGATGGACTTCATGCGGTTTTCAATCCATTTGTCGGAATAACCTTGTCGGCGGTAGTCCTCAACGGCCATTTGGAAAGTCAACTCAGGATCAATCATCTGGTCGATGCGTTGCTTGCCTATCTCGGCAAGCCATTGTTTCAAAGGCTCAGCCTTTTTGGAAGGGATGGATTGTATGACACGAAAAACACCTTCCAATTTAGCCGCTTGAGTTTTGTAATACTTTCCATCGACAGCTTTCATTCGAGTAGGGGTACAAATTGTACCCCACCTCAAATTCAATTCGGGATCACGGGCGCGCATACGCTTGATGTATTGTTTGACATCAGTGCTTTCCGTCAAAACTTGCACAATATCCGCTATCGAGAAATAGTATTCCTGTTCTTCCTCGTTCCAGACAATGCGGACATTGATGCCCTCAAACACTTGAATTATAGACTCATTGCTCATGGTGTTCCTGTTTGTTTTAACGATGCAAATCTACAAAAACTTTCGGCAAATTCAAACTTTTTTGCCGATAACAAAACGTATTTATTCCATCACCCTCCCAATAAACCGCACAAACCCTTCAATATTCCCATCCATTAGTTTATTTTATCTTGCTGTTATTAGTATATTTTGTTTCGCTTTTGCTAGTTTATTTTGTCTTACTACTATTAGTTTTTGATGCAAAAGATATATAACTTTTTATATTTCAACAAGATACATACTGCAAAAAGTAATAAAAATATCCTACTTTTTGTTGCAGAGTTTCATTATTAGCAGCTATTTTCATTAGTTTATTTTGCTTTGCTGTTATTAGTTTATTTTGCAAGCATCTTCCCTCTGAGGTGCTTCAAAGCCGCAGGAAGTTCCTCTGGCTCCATCATCCGAAGGGTGGCGTTGATTTCTTCAAGCAGCTCGGGATAATGCACACTTTGCGCGTATGCCAACTTGATGGCTAAGCTCTTCACGCCGACGGGTTCATCGGAAAGAATGGCGTTGAAGCAGAAATCGAGGAAATCGGTGCGGATGTAGTCGGGGTCGAAGGAGGTCCGTTCCAAGAGGTTCATGATCAGGCGGCGTTTGGTGGTGCTTGCTGTGCGCATGGCCTCGTCGATGAGGATGTTTTGGCGTTCAGCCAACCAAGCGTCGGCAGTCTTGGGCAAATGCGTCAGCACCCAGGCTGCGTTGTCGGAAGTGCGTTTGTCAGGGTCGAAAAGCAACTGAAACAACTCCTCTTTGAAGTCGGCTCCGGCCAAGGCTCTGACATCGTTTCCGCTGATTCTACCCGATAATAATGCCTTCAGTTTTGACATAATGGGCTATTTCACAACAAACTTCGCCGTTTCACAGAAGTTTTCTCCCTTGACCTGCAAGAAATAAAGCCCCTTCCCCAATCCAGCAACGGAAACGGTTTCACTTGAGAAACCTGCCATTACCTTTTGGCCCAAGACATTGAAAATGGAATACTCCACAGCTTCACAAGGAAAGTTCTTTACATAGAGCACATCGGAAACGGGATTGGGATAGACTGCAAGCGGCTGTTGGGCGGTGGGCTCTTGAACAGTCAAAGGTCCCATAGAGGGGATGATATTTAGGATAATGCCTTCCACTTTAGTCATACCGTAGTAGAAATTCGGGTCGGGGATGTCGTACCAGTTGTCCAAAGTGCCACCATAGCCGAAATTGATATGAAACTTGCCGTCCGATTCGCGATAGCCATCAACCACAACGTTGTGTCCGACCGTACCAGCAGGATTCTCGACTGCCAAATGTGCAGGAAAACCCGCTTTCAGATTGGAAATCAAGGTGGCATACATCACCGAATCAGGCTCGCGAATCAGCACACAGTCAGCAAAGCCAAAACGTTGGTAGGCCTCAAACGCTTGGTCTACATAGAAGGTGCCAGAGGCTTCGGAAGTATATACCTGTGTAAGTGCCGTGCCGCAAGCAAAGACCAAGGCAGCGGCCAACTCGTCAGTCAGTTCCTCGCCACGCTGGAAAGCTGCATCGATGGAATCCAACATTACGTTCAGCATCGGGAATGACGGAAATTTCAAGGTCGCCCAATCGTCGTCAATCATATAATTGCGGCCAGCATAGTAATGGGCATAGTCGTCATCGTCAGTAAAACGGGTGTCTTCTGTTGTTCTCAAATAATTGATAATCTGCCCCATAGCAACGGCGGGACAACCGGCAACACTGTAGGCATTGCCATTCACGGGGTCTCTTGGGCAAAGCTGGTTGTAAGGATAATTCTGCGTCCAATGCGTGTTGAGCAAACCTTCAGCACGAAGCATCGGAGTGGTCGCATCTGGAGCTTCCACGGTTTTCAGTAGCGGACTTTGCGCCCAACCATTCAAAGCGCAAAGAGCAATTAATAATAAGGTAAGGACTTTCGACATATCATTCAAATTTGATTTACACCGCAAAACTACAACATTTTCATTATCAATGGTGATTTGGTTTCATAATGTCCATATTAATGTCCACATTTGGTTTTCGTTTCGGAACGGATAATGCGCTATTTTTGCGGTCGATTTGACATGGAAGAGTAAGGTTCTTACAGGTTTAAAATCACATCGTTATGGAATTATCAAATTGGTTTAAGGGATTCGAGAAAGGCATTGCACGGCTTTCACCAGAGCAACGGTCGGTTTTCTTCGCGGAATGCGGAAAGAACTGTGTGAAAGGCGGTACGCTTTCGGTTTACCAAAAGCTCTATGAGGACGCAAAAGGTGACATGGATGTTTTCTTTGAGATGGCCAATGATTTGCCTGGAGTGAAAGGTGAGGTCGTCGAGAAAGGTCGTGTCTATCGATTGGTCTTTTTGAAATGCACTTGTGAATTGTGCAAAAAAGGATATGTCACAACACCTTTGCTCTGTGAATGTTCGCGCCAAAGCGTGATTTATTCGATGCAAAGTTTGTGGAAAGGCAAAAATTTCACCGTAACGCTTTGTCATTCCATCTTAGGTGGTGGACCGGATTGCGAAATGAGGATAGAGGTAGAAAAATGAATACGAAAAGATGAAAACACTGAAATTGATAACGCTTACCGCTGCACTGCTGATGACGGTTTCAGCATTTGCTCAAAACCAAAACCTGGTTGGCCACATCACCGATGAAAACGGTGAACCTTTGCCCTTCGTGAATGTGGTGCTGCTTTCGCTTCCCGACTCGACCTTTGTGCAAGGAACGGTGACGGATGAGCAAGGCTCATTTAATTTGCCGACCGACAAAAAAGACGGCCTGCTGAAAGTGTCGTGCGTGGGCTACCAAACCCAGTATGCAAAGGCTATCAACGGCCTGACCATCCAGATGACGATGGATGCTCAACTCCTCGGCGAGGTAGTTGTGAAGAGCCAGCTGCCACAAACGCGGCTGACAGGTAACTCGATGATTACCACCATCCAAGGCTCGGTGCTTGAAGATTCGGGGACGGCACAAGAGATGCTGACCAAAGTGCCAGGAATGACCGGAAGCGAGGATGGACTTGAAGTGTTGGGCAAAGGCGCACCTATCGTCTATATCAACGGGCGGCTGATGCGCGATGACAGCGAACTGCGCCGCCTGCGCAGCGACGACATCCGCGATGTGGAAGTCATCAACAACCCGGGAGCGCAATATGATGCCACGGTAAGGGCCGTGGTCCGCATCCGCACCAAGAAACAACAAGGCGATGGCCTCAGCCTCGACCTGAACCTGACCGACGACCAAGACTTGCAGTACGGTTTCAACACGCCACGCGGAAAACTTGGCTTGAACTATCGCAAAAATGGTGTCGATGTGTTCGGCTCGGTGTATTACAGGCATACGGACTACCGTCAATACAGCAGTTTGGAGGAAATCGCCAACACTACCAAGATGTTCCGCCAAGTGGGTCCCTACACAATGACTTGGAAAAACGACCAACTCGTTTATACCGCTGGCGCCAACTGGCAAGTCTCCGACAACCATTCCTTGGGCATCCGCGCCGACCTGACGCATTATCTCGGCGGCGAGAATAAGGTCATCTACGATGAGGATGTTTTCGAAAACGACGTTTTCCTCGACCATCTCTTCAGCGTGCAGACCAGCAAGGAAACCAAGCCGCTCGGCATCCTTACCAACGCCTATTACAACGGCACAGCGGGCAAACTCGGCATCGACTTTAATTTCGACTTCCTGAACACGGCGACCAACACCGACCGCGAAAACGTGGAGCAGAGCCAGATAGAAGACGATTTTGTCAGAAGCAGATCTGGGGCGGAAAGCAGGCTGTATGCTTCCAAGTTGGTGCTTTCCTATCCCGTTTGGAAAGGCAGCATCGAGGCTGGCACGGAGATGACCTTTGCCAAGCGCCACAATACTTATTGGATTGACAAGCAGACCATTGCCAACACCGATGCCGACATCACGGAAAACAATATCGCTGCCTTTGCGCAATACGCCTGCGACTTCGGAAAATGGGGGCAAGCCAGCGTTGGAATGCGGTACGAACACACGCTTTTGGACTACAGGGATGTGACGAACGACGATTTCCTCTATCGTCCGCAGGATGAGTTCTTCCCGACAGCCTCCTATTCTGTTGACTTGGGCAAGGTGGAGATGGGCCTGTCGTATGGCATCAAGACCAACCGCCCGAGTTTCTTCGCGATGAACGACGCCGTAACCTACATCAGCCGCTATTCGATGCAGGCGGGCAACTCGCAATTGCTCAACGAGCGTATTCAAGACCTTACGCTAAATGTGGGCTACAAATGGCTCGCGTTCACGGCTTCATATTCGCATTGCAAGAACCCCATCACGCAGTGGGCCTACCTCACCGATGGCGATGCCGCGCTCATCAAACATATCAACCTCGACAAGCCTGTAAATACCATCGGAGCCTATATTTCGGCAACCCCAAGGGTGGGCATTTGGTCGCTCAACGCCACGGCAGGCGTGGAAAAACAAGACCTCTGGCTCGACCTTGAGGACATCCATACGCCCGAAGGTACACGCAGGGTCTATTTCGACAAGCCTGTTTTTACCTTCAACGCCTTCAACACCTTCAGTTTCAAGTATGATTGGAAAATCGACATCAATTTCATGTTCCGCTCGCGTGGCCATCAGTTGAATTTCTACAACGATTACAACTACTTGAACCTTGGCGTTGTCGTGCAGAAGAGCTTCCTGAAGGAAAAATCGCTCACCATCCGAGCCGCCGTGCTCGACATCCTGCGACACAGTGGCATGAACGAATACAGCGACATGGGCTACTACCAAATCCAGCAGAACAACGTCTTCTCGACGCACAAGCTCCAAGTCTCGGTGTATTATCGCCTGAATTCGACGCGCAGCAAATACAAGGGCACGGGCGCGGGCAAGGATGCGCAAGAAAGGATGAAATCGTAGGTTGGAGGACGGTTCGTCACATTCCCAACTTGGCCTTGAGCCTTTGTCGCGCCTTGGTGACCGAGGCGGGCGAAATACCCAAAAGAAGGGCTTGCTCGCTTACGGAAAACTGAAGCCGGGAAAGAATCATCAGGCGGACATCGCCACGAGTGAGGTTGGGATGCTCCTCCCGAAGCGATTCAGGCGTGAGGGAGAAGCCGTTTCGGAACACACGTTCCATTTCGACCCATTCATTGTCCTGAATATAACGGGGCGCGGCGTGAAGTTCTTGCAGCAGGTGGTTCTGGCCAGCAAGGGAATGGATCAAGAGATAGGATTCAACATCGCCCTCGGGTCCGGTGCCTTCGCGAGGCATAAACGACTCGCGCTCATCATTGCCGGCACGAATGACCATCAAAAATGCTCGCACGTTTTTACCCAAAATCTCGGACAATTGAGGGATGCTAAGTGCCGCACCGCCTTCCACGCAAGTATGCGCCAGCCCAATTCCGACAAGCATCAGTTGGTAATAAAGCATTTCTGCATCTTTCCCTTGCAGACCGAAAGACTGGACTATGGCGGCAATCGACTCCTGCTTGAATCCCACTTGGGTGTCGATGTAATCCTCGAAAGAGATAGCCGAAGCCTTGTCGTCCATCACCAATTTGAAGAGTTGAGGTTCGTCGATGGCGAACCACAGGAAAGCCAAGCCCATGCCTTTGAAAGGTGGGTTCAAGGAAAAGCCTGCACCTACTCGCTCCTTGAACAAGCGTCGGGCTTCGGTGCGGACGGCTTCAAGAACACCTTCCATTGAGCCGAACTTAGAGAAAATGGCATTGGTGCCGCAACCCAACGCAGAGGAAAGGTTTCGCGCCGTGAGAGAGGAAGTGCCGCCTTTCCTCACTAAGTCAATAGCTGTAGCGAGTATTTTTTCTTTCGTTATGCTAGTTGGTCTTGCCATAATAAAACATCTGTTCCGTTATTATCCGCCGCAAAAGTAGGGAAATCCCATGCAATTCCGATGCGTTTTAGTAATAAAAATGTCGCAAAGTCCATAGAATTGTCCATATAGGGTTTTCATTTCGGAACGGATAATACTGTATTTTTGCAGACGTATAGATATTAACTATTTAGCCATGGAACAAAAATTTTGTCAGAGTTGCGGAATGCCGCTCACCGATGAAATCCTCGGCACCAATGCCGACGGAAGCAAAAACGAAGAGTATTGCATGTATTGCTATAAGGACGGTAAGTTCCTGCAAGACTGCACGATGGACGAAATGATTGAGCATTGTGCCCAGTTTGTGGACGAGGTGAACAAAGGGCTGCCACAGCCCATCACGAAGGAAGAATACATCGGCCAGATGAAGATGTACTTCCCGCACCTGAAACGCTGGCGCAAGGAATTGTCGATAGATGATGACACTCCAGAAAACCCTGCCTTGAAGGGCGTTAAAGAGCTTATCGCCAAGATGTCTGACAAGCTGCCCATCACCATGATATCGTCGGTCGATGAGGAGGGCTTCCCTTGCACCAAGGCCATGCTGTCACCTCGAGTACGCGAAGGCATCAAGGTGTTCTATTTCACCACCAATACCTTCTCGCTGCGTGTGGCTCACTACAAGGCCAACCCCAAGGCCTGCATCTATTTCTGCGATGCCGAAGGCTTCAAGGGCATGATGTTGCGTGGCACGATGGAGGTGCTGACCGACGCCAAAAGCAAGGAGATGATTTGGCGAGAGGGCGACACAGAATACTATCCTGGCGGCGTCACCGACCCCAACTACTGCGTGCTGAAATTCACCGCCACCGATGGCCGTTTCTACAGCGACTTCTATCCGAGGAGCTTTGTGTTAGAGTAAGGATTGTTGATGAAACTCCTGCCAAATGCCATATCGGCACTTCGATTTTTAGGTGCCGTTTGCCTTCTATTTTTTGGAGTCGAAAGTTGTGCTTTCTGGGCCATTTATTCTGTATGTGGCCTAAGCGATATGGCAGATGGCTATCTCGCCCGAAAACTCGGATGTGAAAGCAAAGTGGGTGCGTTGTGGGATAGTTTGGCAGATTTGGCCTTCGTGATATGTTGCTGCTTAAAAATGATACCTGCTTTGGCATTCCCAAAATGGCTGTGGATCTGGGGCGGGGTGA
>Ga0326514_10001117_pt1 | contig 17576 bp, 22 predicted proteins | sample 3_2548_0518_D_FD_203653 | JGI IMG/M metagenome (GOLD analysis project Ga0326514, IMG submission 203653) | Bovine rumen microbial communities from UC Davis, California, United States - 3_2548_0518 | ecosystem: Host-associated > Mammals > Digestive system > Stomach > Rumen | place: USA... | reverse complement strand
TGGACTTTCAACAAATCACCCGCAGCATCACGGTTGACCACATCCTCCGCACCAAAGACGAGATCCTTCCATTGGCCAAACAGTTGATGCAACAGGTGGAGTTCCACTCCCATCCCATCCGATTGTTAGGCTTGGGTGTTTCCAATCAAAAGAGTGCCACACCACAGGAAGAAAATCAATGGATTGAGCTAGAATTGGAATTTGAGCCGTGGCCAGATTGACACTCGGATAGAGTAGCGCTATCGTTAGTATATCATAGCTATAACCAAGCTATATCGTAGTAAAGTCGTTCATAGGTCATAGCATTGGCGTTCGATGCCCCTAAGAAGGCTCCAAGAAGAGTGGTTCTAAGAACCATGCAGGGAAAGATACCTGAATAACATAAAAAAGCTCTCTAAAACGCAATTTTACATTTGGTCGGACATGATTTGTCCGTAATGGCACTTAATTTTGCCTCCGAAATTAAAATCATAGGAGATAGAGTTATGAATCAAGACAAAGACCTCACGTTCCTTGCAACGTGTAACAATGATGACCTTCGCACATTGTGCGATATCCTTACTTATAATAAGAATGGAGAGGTTAGATTAAGTGAACAGTTGACAAATTCTGACGCCTATATCAACTATTATCCAGAAAGGATGAACTTGATGGCAACAGAGATTGGTGAAGAGTTACGAAGATTTGGCAGCAATACTGTTAAAACTTTCTGCTGCAAAGGAGAAGCTGACAGTTACGAGACAATTGTTCGACGCGTCTGCAAACGGATGAAAATTAATGTAGGAAACATTGATAGTACACAGGAAATGGAACGAGAGCTTCTAATTAGTGTCTGTGAGCACACTACAAATCATCTTTCTAACGAAGAGTTGAGAACATTCGCTGATAAAGCAGGAATCCCTCACAAGCGTCTTAATCGACAAATGTTGGTTTATGCAGTGATGTTTGCAATCCGCAGAAACACCTACTTGATGACTGAGATGATTTATTACGTATCGCTGCGAATTGCCAATATGCTTTTCGGCAGATGGATTACCATGATGGGCATGGGTACCGTTGGACGATATCTTGGCATGGCTGCAGGGCCTTTAGGCTGGGCAGCATTAGCGGGATGGACTATCAGCGATATTGCCTCTCCGGCTTATCGAGTGACGATTCCTGCAGTCATTATGATTGCCTCTATGCGTTATCGTCAGACTGCATCATTAACCCAGAAGATTTAAGTGTTATGCGAGCTAAGGATATCATGCATCCTGAGGATGCCAAGGCACTCCAGATTCTGAAAAAACTGAGAGGATTTGATGATCTGATCCGAGTAATGATGGAGAATGGTTATGAAAAGCAGTATCGTGGTAACAATCTTGGTTGCTATCTAAGGGTTAACGATAGCAATTACAAAGATATATATCAGCTATTCAAAGGGGTTGTTAAGAAAGTGGGTATAAAGATGCCAGAACTCTACATTTACAATGACCCTGTGATGAATGCCTATACTTATGGCGAAACAAATACGTTTGTTGCAATCAGCAGTTCATTGATAGAAAAATTGTCGATTGATGAACTTCGTTCTGTTATGGCTCATGAGTGCGGTCATATTCTCTGTCAGCATACTTTATATAATACGTTACTGCGTACGATTGAGGAGCTGAGCACACTGTTGCAAATCATATCCTATTCTGCCTTAGGGCCTATCCTGATAGCTATGCAATACTGGAGCCGGAAGAGTGAACTTTCTGCGGATCGTTGCGAAGCAGCTGTTGTTGGTGCTGAGGTATATCAGAGAACTCTTCTCAAAATGACGTGTGGTTTATCAAAGATTGAAGGAAATCCTTACCAATTGGTAGAACAGGCTCGTGAATACCATCAGATGAAGCATGAGTCATGGTGGGATGTCATTCAGCAGAATTGCCGCATCGCTTTCAACTCTCATCCCCAATCATGCGAACGCGCCTGGGAGATAGATCGCTGGAAGAATTCCTGGCAATATAAAACCCTTAGAAATGGATAAAGATAGTATATCATTTATCTTGTATTCACAAAAATACTTAATTTTGAGCTTTTTTTCTCTCCACAATTTCATTATTCGATAGAAAACTGCTAAATTTGCAATAATTTGCAATTAAACTGTATTACATAAGTATATGAGGACAAAAAAGGGACTCGAGTTAAGACAAATAAACTCCAAGTCATATATATTAGAAAGCGTTGAATCTGGCTTATCATTGCAAAAAATGATAACTTTTAATACGACTGCTGCTTTTTTATGGAAATCAATCAAAGACAGTAATTTTGAACAAGAAGATTTAGCAAGTTTATTGCAAGAAAAATATTCCATATCAACAGATATGGCAATGGAAGATTCTAAGTTTATTATCCAAGAATGGATAAGAGCAAATATTATTGAGTTAGTTTAATTTAAATTTTTTTTGATTATGGAAGAAAATTATGTAAAACCCCAAATTGTAGTGATTGAAACAACCATAGTTTCAATTAACAATGATTGTACTTACATGCTCTAGAAGAATATGTCTATACTAAAACTTCATGGAGTTAGAATGTGGGTGACAGAAGGCTGCAATGCCTCCTGTCGCTTTTGTATGAATGCCACCGGTCGGTCTGATGCAATGATGGATTTTGAAAAATATCAGAGATTGTGTCAATATTTTAATCAAAATCATTTTGATAAAATTGCAATAATGGGCGGTGAACCTACAATTCATCCTGATTTTATTAGTATTATGAAGTGCGCACAGAATTATTTCAATTCTGTTTTTCTATTTACAAATGCATTAGAAGGAGAAGTTCTAAAGTTATTCTCTCCTCGAGATAAAGATACGATTGTGTATAATTTCCAGTTCTTCAACTCAATTACTGAGGATAAATTATTATTAGACCAACCTGGTGGAAGAGTCTTGGATGTTGTAATAGATGAGCTGACAGATGTACAGAGTGTTACAAAAAACCTTATACGTGTTATAAAGTATAGTATAAATAGAATTAAAGTCCAGTTGGTTATTAATAATACTTGCAATATCTTTAAACAAAAGGCTGCCATTGTTGAGAATGTTAATTCTATCTATAATTGTTTGAATGATATTGAAGGTGTTCAAGTTGCATTTGAATGTAATGCTCCCCTATGTTTTACTGAAGGAATAAAACTCCCACCTTTTAAAAACAACACTATCTGCAAACCTAGTTCTGTTCTAATTGATTCGTCTTTCAATATCAGATTATGCAATATATTCAACACTCCGTTAATTAATATGTTTCAAGAAGTAGAGATGATACCTTTCTCTATTATAGAAAATTATATTACTATGGCATATAAAGACCTTCGGCTCAAATGTCTTGAGAAAATCTGTAAAGATTGTCTTTTCTACGGTCGCCAATGTAATGGCAAATGCCATATACCACAAACGATAATATCAAAAGAAGATATTTGTAACTCAACGAGTTTACCATGGCTTTAATAGTTATACTATATGCATCTTGATAATTTTAGAATTTATATAACTGAAGCATGTAATGCGAAATGCCCAAATTGTTTTAATCGCGAAAATCGCAATAATCAATTTATGGATATTGATCATTTTTCGCAATTATGCAAATTCCTTTCTAAAAATGGCTGTCATCAGATTAAAATCATGGGAGGTGAACCTACAATTCACCCTTTGTTTAGTAAATTTATGATGATTGCCCAAGAGTATTTTGAAGTCGTAAGTCTTTTCACTAATGCAATTTCTGGGAGCCTATTTTGTTTCACTCCACGTGAATCTGATATCATTACCTATAATTTCAAATTTAGTCGTCTATTAAATAAAAAACGTCTTCTTTTAGATTATCCAGGAATACGTAATTTGGAAATACAGATTACCTCTGCCACTAATAAAGAAAAACTGCTTGATGAGATTATTAAAGTAACGTCATTAGCTCCTGATCGTATCAGGCCTTGTTTTACTTTGGATTGTACAGCAGATATTTTTAGCGATAAAAATGTGATTATTCCATTATATGAATATATTTGGGAAAACTGTGTAAATCATGGTTTCCGAATGGGACAGGACCATCTTATACCATTATGTTTTTTGGCAGGAACTAAAATTCCCATGCAGATTAATGGCTCAAAATGTACTATAAACTGTGCTGGCTTAATAGACTCCAATTATAATTTGAGGTACTGTAATCAGTACTCTGAAAAATTGATTTCCTTATTTGATAAAGATGGTTCTATAATTTCAATAGAAAGTATCAAAAAAGCGCTAAACGACTACTTTATAAAACTTTCGAATATTGTCCAACACAAAGGGTGTGAAAAGTGTTCATTGTATCAAGTGTATTGTAACGGTGGTTGTTTCACTGCAAAAGATAGCATAAAAACAATAGCGCCTATAATTTGAAAATAATGATAATAGGGGCAATCTACAAGAGACTCTCAAAAATAATCTTTGATTATTATGATTATATTCATGATATCCTTTATTGTGGGGTATCACTCAATATTGTTTTTCCTCAAAACGTTTGTGTAAATGAGGAATATACTGATAGCCAATCATGCAGGTATATCATTTTAAAAAAAATTTTTCAAAATGTCAATTTGTCTGGGAATGACCATTTTTTAGAAGTTGGATTTGGTACAGGGAGAGTTCTTGCTTATTTACTTCATAAAAACATTTCTGCAAAAATTACAGGGATAGAGATTAATCCATTATCCTATAACTATTGTTTAAAATGGCTTAAAAGTAGTCGAATAAAACTAGAACGTGATGATGTCTTTAACATTCAACTTGATTCATATTCAGTCTTTTTTTTAGGTCATCCTTTCAGTTTTGATGTCTTTCGCGGTTTTATAAACAAAATTGAAACAGAATTGACGCATAAAATATTATTAATATGTGTTATTGATTTGGAATATGGTGACTATTTGGATTCAAAACAATGTTGGAGTCTGATTAGTCGTGAACAATTGTTTAAGTACAATTATTTGTATTTGCTAAAAACGGCAAACAGATTTTCTATTTGGTCATACAATCCTCAGACAGCTTTATTATGAAAGTAATTCAACAACCCATCAAACAGATAATAGAAACGATTGGTTATCAGGAAATTATCAAAGGCAAACGATATCGCCCTCTAAGGTATACATTATCAATTCAAGTTGATAACGGAATATTAATATACAATATATTATTAGGCTCTTTAGTCCTCCTTGAACCAGGAGAAGATCATAATGAATTCATGATAAAAACCTGGTATTATGTAATAGAAGAATTTGATGACATCCGATTGGTAAAGGAATTGAGAAAGAAATTAAAAAGTTTGGAAGGGAGGAATATACCACTTACAACATATACCATATTCTCAACAACAGATTGTAATGCGAACTGCCCTTATTGTTTTGAATTAGGAAGAACTAAAATGCATATGTCGCTTGACATAGCTAAAAAAAGTGCATTATTCATACTGGACCATGCCCAAGGGCATAAAGTTAATTTTAGATGGTTTGGTGGGGAACCTCTATATAATCAAGCCCCTATTGATTGCATATGTTCTATACTAAAAGAACATAAAGTGGATTTTATTTCAAGGATGGCAACTAATGGCTTCCTATTTGACAATAACAGTCTTAATAAAGCAAAACAACTATGGAATCTAACTCAGGTTCAGATCACACTTGACGGAACAAGGGAATTATATAATAAAACTAAACAATATAATAACAATGTAGATGGTTTCGAGAGAGTTCTGGAAAATATTGTTTTATTGACTGAAAATAATATAGAAGTTGTTATTAGGTTAAATGTAGATAATACAACTATAGATAGTCAACTAAAACTGCTAAAAGATGAACTTTTTCCAAGATTTGCCGGAAATAGGTATATAACTATATATACTCATCTACTGAATGATACATTAATTACAATAGACAGCTCTAAAAGAGAAAAATTGTTTTGTGGAAAGAGAGAATTGGATAAACTAATTGTTGATAATGGTTTCTCGCGACACAAATTTATACCAAAGACATTCAAATTATATAGATGCATTGCTGATAACAAGCACTCGATAACAATTCTGCCATCAGGCAAAATTGGATTGTGTGAGCATTTTACAGAATCTTATTACATAAGTAATCTCGATAATTTTGAAATAATTGACAAGAAAGCAGTTAAGAACTTAAGAAGATATAAAAAAGATCTCAAAATATGCCTAGATTGTGTATTTTACCCAAGGTGCATTCGATTAGTCAATTGCCCCGACATGAGGATTTGTTGTGAAGAACTAAAGAATCAGAACGTAGATCATTTAAAAACAGAAGCACTAAATGAATATAAGTTATGGTTGGAGAAAACAGTTCAATCAAGATCCTAGGATGTGGACATTTAAATAGAAGAAATATGTAAAAAATGTGGAATATGCGTCTCTAATGGCGTATAAAAAAATGTTTTCTACAAAAGGTTCTCACCTCATTTCCTCTTTTGATACAAGTCGCTCCGTAGCTTTTCTGCGCTTATCTTTTATGTATTCTATCAGACCAGCTCGCTGTGCTTCATTATATAAAGCAAGAATAGTTGTCACTGTTTTGACAATTGTCATTATTCTGTTCATAGTCTCTTTATTATTTTCTTAATATCTTCGGCGAATGCTTTTGCAAAGCTAATAACAGAAGAACCTGGTATTGGCGCAGGGTCTTGATAGATAACAATTTCTAATAAATCAGTTGTTAGCCACATTTTAGTATTCTCAAACATATGACTATTCGCTTTATATGATTACACTAGCAGTTGATTGTCAAGTTTCCGCAGCATGTATTTGCATTCCATTTCATTGACCAAGTGTGTACTAGATACTAATTTGTTTAATGTAACGATATATCCTCCAAGGTCAAATTTTCGCATAGCCTCCATTTGTCCTAAATAGGATTGGTACATTGTAACAGCAAGGTCGCTTCCTGTAGCTATCATATCCGCATAGGTAACAATTTTGGCTGTTCTTGCACGATAGATGTTTTCATCTGCTCCTTCTTCCATGAAGAGGCGATGCAAAAATGCAATGGTGAAGTTTATTATTTTCGTTGTAATGCACCCCTCTAAATAAGTTCCAGTATTAACTCCATACAAAGATAGTTTATGAGCAAATTCTGGAGATATGGAAGATATAAGAGGAACGGGGATACTCATTGTACTTGGCATATCTGTCATGAGATGAACTATTTCTTTGGCTAATGCTGTACCCAGTGTCAACCATCCATCTATCCCTTCATTTCGAATTCTTTCATAAATCGATTTGAAAATGTAGGGTGTGGAAGCCGGAAGACAAATCGTATCTAAAGCCTCCATGGCAATTTTGCCATTCCTTTTGGTACGCTCATGAGTTATAGTATTTACATGCCAACTTTTAAAATCATATCTTGTAATTGTTCCTGTCATTATATTGGCAGTACCAAATATAAGTCCCAAAACAGGATCATGCCCAATGGCAGTGAATCGATGATTCAATCCAGATATTCCTGGTTTAAAGGAGGTGAATCGAGAGGTTTTATAAATTGGATTCAATACTATGGCGTCAAAAGGTACTGGGTTAGAGATAATTTCCTCACGGGTGCAATAATATACCTTACCTGTTCGACAACTATGTTCTTCATTATGTAATGGATTTTTCTCTGCAAGTTCTCCATCTTTCATCATGCGCATTCTTCTTATCTGATATTTTGCACAGCCATGAAGAAGGCAGGCAATGGTTAAGAAAGTCAGATCCTTCTTGTTGATAATTGAAGAAAGATGACGAAACTCTTCTTGAGCTTCACTAAGGATCTCATCTGCATGCGAACAGATGTCAATTTGGGTATTAAAAATGGAATCAGTATCCTGTGTCTGCTTTTTCCATTTCTCTATTAGTTCCACTGTTTCCATATGAGTCTATTATTTTGAGTTATTTAATAAGGAATCAATAATCCGTTTAAACAATTCGTTGTCTTTTCTTCGGAGTTCATCCATCGCCTTTAGTTTTTCGCCATACTTATGGGCAGCTTTTGTTTCAGTATCTTTGACGGCATTGGGCACATCATTACGCGTCTTATACCAATGCCACAAATTTCCACCTGCAAAAATGACAAGTGCTCCAACTGCTTCAAGAAGCCCCCTTTTTGATACTGCTAAGTTTACTTTGTCCATACTTCGTTTTTTTAAAGTTGCTGCAAATTTAGTAATAATATATCTTTCTGAAGAATATATTTCAGATGAATATAGAAAAAAAATAGAATTGATAATATATCAAATATAAACATTGTAAATATGTCGAATTACAAGAATTAATGTCGAAAATATAACGGATTTTATAAGTTATATGCTATTTTACATAATTTATATGTTTAATATTGCAATAATTAAATAAAAAATATTATCTTTGTTCCCAAATTCGATATCATATGGTTGAAACAGGTTCTTTTAATGAGAAAAAACTTAGGGAAATTGGGGTAAATGCATATACTGCAATAGAAGTGTTTGATTTTATAGTGAAACTTCCAACTCCATTAGGTGAATTCGTTTTTAAACGGATAGTTGAAGATGCATACTCTATAGCTAGCATACAATCATTAGAAACTATTAAACCCCAGCTTTTAAGGGCAGTATGCGATGGCATTCAAACTTCGCAAAGTGTAGATCCTATCTGTAAGTACCTTGGAATCAATAATCTATCAGATTGTAAGGAAGTTGATAGACTTGTTATGGAAAGTGACGAGTTATTTGCGAAATTACAAAGTTTATACAAGTATGATCATCTTCCGCCTATTGAAGACCTTGTACGCTCATATTCATGCTTTTCTATACCTGTGGCTGGTGATGATTACGAAAATTCATGGGAAGATATACGAAAACGAATGTTGGCGATTAACGATATTGCCGATAATAATGACTCATTATCTAGTATGGAAAAAAGCAACTGTTTTATTAAATTATGCTATCAAACTCTATTTGAAAAATTGGCAAGTAACAATTCGTCAACCCAACATGATGTCCTTTTTTATAAATGGTATTGCAAAGGCGAACTAATAGATACTGTATTTGATACAATATACAAGTGTGGAGTAACATCTGTATCACATGCTCTTTGGGAAAATATAGTAAAAAAGTGCGAACAGAATTATTATCTGGCAAAAATAGTACAAGAAAGATTTAACTATTATCGATTATTTTCGCCAAATATCGCCAGTTGTTCATTTGAATATAAAGGAGAGAAAAAACTAGAAGCGACTGTTGTAGTAGCATCTTTGCCTTGTATACCAATCTCAAAAGATAATAGAAATCAGATAAATGATGAATGTATGTTTGAACTTCATAAGATGCTAAAACTAAGAGGAGAAATCGGCTGCCCCTACCAAGTGTTTTTATCTGCTTTCTCAGGCAGGACGCAGACTACACTCCCTATTAAATGGTTAAAAGGACAAAAAGAATTGGCAACATTTCTGTATGTTCTTCAAGCAAAAGATAAAGTGGACAAAGAATATGCAGAAATGGCATCTAAAGTTTTTGTCCAAAAGAACGACAAACCATGCTCGGCTGTTACGCTCAAGCAACCAGATTTTGGAACGCTTAGAAAGGAATATATAGAGTTGTTTAATAGTGTAGGTATTAACCGTTAAATATTATTTGTATGAAAAAGGAAATACAACAAAAAGATTTAGGAAAGTACGAAAAACTATATAGCAAAGATAGTCTGATGACCAAAATTTCCAGATTTGCAAAGAAAGCTGGTCTTAATACTACATATTATGTTTTACTGTTATATCAAATGCTTATTTCCGGTAAAACTCCTCTGAAATATAAAGCTGTAGTAATAGGGGCATTAGGTTATTTTATATGCCCAATAGATCTTATTCCTGATATGATGATAGGAACAGGATTCCTTGACGATGCATCGGTTTTGCTCTATGCTTTAAGTATGATTTCAGAGAGTATTACCCCAGAAATTAAAGGCGAAGCCAAAAATATTTTGCATCAGATCTTTGATTTTGAAGACAATGAACTTGATTCCACATATTAGATTATCATGAAATAAAAAGGATAATTAACGAATGGTCGGACAAGTTTTGTCCGACCTTTATTCTAATTTTGCATCGTAATTTAAAATAATTTGGATTATGGTCAAAAATTGGATTTTATTAGGTGATGAAGCATTCGAGGGTTCTGAGTCAACTTGGGGAAGAATCGAACTCTCTAAGGAACAGCAGAGTAACTGGCAAAATATTGTAATGGAGCAACTTAACAGCGCCATTGAGAAAAGTGCCAAGGTGAGAGAAATGATCGACAATAGTAACTTCATCGAATTTGATTTCTACTTTTTTGTAAAGCCGAAGGTAACAGAAGAAGAGGTTGCTGAGTTTATGAAGCCCTTGGAAGAACGTTTTAAGGACAAGAGAGTATCCTATAAAGTCTCATTCAATAGGGAGTTTTCTTGGGTCTGCATTGACTTTATGAATGTAAATATCCTGCCAGAGGAAGATGAATCAGAGGTTGAGGAGAAAAACTGCATTGATGAGAATGGTAATCCCATTCCAAAAAGGAATGGCGTGACCGTCTCAGTCAGGGATCTTGCTGGTGAATGGACAGAATATGATTACCGGGATGTCAAGGGCAAAGTAGAGAAGAATGGCCAGTACAAGATAATCTTGAAAGGAAAAGAATATGATCTGGAGGGGATAAAGCATCCTAATGATGACTATGATGAATATATAAGCAGAGAACTCACAACCATTCTTAAAAACAGTTTTTTATATTTTGCCGAAGTTGATCATAATACAATAATTGCAATGCCCGATGAAAAATATATCAAGGAGTATATTGAACGGAAAAGGAAATATTATGATGATGCTATAAAGAATGAGAAAATTAGTGGGGAAATCATATTAGATCATAGAGTTTATCCTGTCCTGAACTTTTGCCTAAATGTACTATTGCTTGTTGATAGTAAAGAAGCGAAAAACATTGTAGAACAATGGGAGCGAAAAAAACATGAAGAAGGTAAAAGAGCCATCCAAGAGATTCTAAACTCAGATTCTAAGGATTTGAATGAACAGGAGATTGAACACCTTAACAAATTGCTTGAAGAATTGTCTTAATTGGGCGGACACAAAAATCTGCTTTACTCTCTATCGTTGCAGTCGAATAACAATATGTATAACGAAATCTAGCTAAAAAGTATGTTGATAGCCTTTGGCAGAGGAAAAAGATATGTGAAATGCACAGAGTGCGGAGAATTATTTTGGGTACTAGCAGAATCTAAAATGGACTATTTATTTGGCCAAACTCTCTGCTGTCCGAATTGTGGGAGCGTGAAGACCCGTCTGACATCGATTTTTATTAAGACTGATCACGAAATCTGGAATCAAATAACTAAAGAATAAAGTGGAGTACTATGAGTTGTTTTATGGTTGTTGATTTAATCTGCCCCAAATGTGGTGGTCCAGTTGCTTGGCGCAATGGTGGAGATGTTATTTACGACTTTTTTTCGCAGTTTAAAGCTACTTGCCCTTCATGTGGTTATGAAGACTGGGAATCCAAATTCCCTAGAGGTAAAGAACGAACTGTAGAAGAACGTTTGATGTTTCAACTTAAACACATTTAGAAGAGTTTTATATAGAAAAGTCATCGTAGAATCAAAAATTACAGGAGACGGACACAAAATGTCTGCCTCTCTCTTTATCTTTGCAGGCATAAATTGAATTATAACAAATAAGAACATTATTATGGCAAAGAAAGAAACTGTCGATTTGGAAGTCATAAAAGGGATGCATCCAGATTGCTTTAACACTCCTGAGGGTATTGCTAACTTAGGGTGTGATTACTGCAATGGAGAAGGAGTCAATGAGAATTGTGAAATAGGTCGTACTCTTCTTGAAAAAGCAGCAGAAATGGGATGTGTGTATGCAATGACAGCTTTGGGTTATTTGTATCACGATGATGATTATGATGGGCATGATGATGAAATTGCTTTTGATTGGTTTTTGAAAGCTGCAACTAATGGTGAATTAGAAGCAGGTTTTATGCTTGGCGTGTTCTGCGATAATGGATATTATGTGAAGAAAGATGAGACTATGGCCTTTTATCAGTACAAATTAGTAGCCTATCGTGGATCAGATGCAGCACAATTCAATGTGGGCGTTGATTATGAATATGGAATTGGGGTTTCACAAAGTTATAAATTGGCAGCGAAATGGTATCAACTTGCATGTAAACAAGGAAACGTGGAAGCAATGAACAACTTAGGAATGAAATATGCGTGGGGCCTTGGTGTGGAAAAAGACGAAAACAAAGCATTTCAATTAGTTATGGAGTCCGCTCTTAAAGATAATCCTGTTGCAATGAAGAATCTTGGAGATTTCTATTTAGATGGCGTAGGTTGCCAACGAAATACCACAAAGGCAATGGAATGGTTTCAAAAAGCGAAAGATAATGGAGAGGATATTGACTCGTGCATTATCAATATGCTTCAGCTTTTGGGGCAATCTGACTCGAAAGACCCATATTCAGAATATCAAATAGCAGAATACTATCGTAAAGGGGAAGGGCTTTCACGGTATACAAAGATGGGGAACAGGAGAAAAAATCAAATTAATCGCTTACGGAATTACAAGAAGGCTGCTAAATGGTTTGTTAGAGCCGCCATACATGACCAGAGTGATAATGCAGTCATAGCCCAAGCCGCATATTATAAACTTGGTACTATATTTCAGGAAATAGCTGAAGACTGCTATGAAGTACGTTATGAGGAGAAAGCTATCAAATATTATACGATGGCAGCTAATTGCGGTTTGCCTATAGCTTTCTGCAAATTGGGCGAAATGTATGAAAGCAACGGAGAAGAAAAGAAAGCCATAGAGTATTATAACAGAGCGTCAGACGAAGCCTATTTGAAATATGGCGTCAATACTATTGGATTAATAAATATGGGAACATACTAAAACATAAAGGCAATGGCTACTATGATTAAAGAAAAAGAAAGAATTGGTGTTGAAGTTCCTATGTCTATCCATGATATACATGGCGTATATTTAAAGACACTGGATAGAGAATGGGTCAGGTATGAATATAAAGATGTGCGAGGCATTATTGAACCTAATGGCCAATATAAGGCATCATTTGGAGAAAAAGAATACCTGTTATTAGATGGGATTAATTACCCCAAAATGGAATGGAAAGAAGACCTTTACATAGATATTTTAAGTAGCCAGGATATTGCCCTTTATAAGAAGGCGCATCTTAGACAGCTGAATAATACGGAATTCACTAGAGCACTAAAGCATAATTGGTTGCTGTTTGAGCAGATAGATGATATAACCATAGAGGTAAAAGTAAATAAACAATTCATAATGGATTGCTTGGAATCCCAAATTCAAGATCTTTATCTCTATGAGAAGGTCTGGAAAAGATGGTTTGATTTGCATTTATATTATAATGAAGCGAAAATTCCATTCAAACTGGCTATTTATGATATGGAATTTGATATAACGATTGAAAAGAATCGTATAGAAGAGTATTGTAGGGCAGCAAAAACAGTTACAAATAGATTAAATGCATATACTGTATTTTACAAAAATCGCAAGTCGGAACACCAAATTGCAATAATGACAATGATAGATTTGGCAGTATACCCCTTCCTGAATCACTCGGATAACAATGAAGAGGAACGAAAGGAAATAGAATTGTGTGTTTGTGATGAGACAATTAAAGTTACCATTAAGGATAGTGATCAGGAATTATACGAGAGAGCTGCCAAGCGAGTCACGAATTGTTATAACAGATATCTGGAGTGTTATAAATCAAAGCCAACAGATACAATAGAGAGGATGACGCTTCTTGATATTAGTCTTCGCCAAATGGAATGGAAGCACAAAAGGTTTATAGACTATTTTTTATCTGAATAGTTATGGATAGAGAAGATCTGTCATGCATAAAAGATTACAAGGTTGGTGAGGTCTATGAGTTACCAAGTACTGTCAATTGGATAAAGCTCTTCGACTATATCAACCTCAACTTTAGTGGGTCACAAATATGGGTGTTTGCTTATCTTGATTACAAAGTAGCAGTTAAGCAAATGAAAAAGTCACTGTCAAAAAGAGCGATTGACCGTATAATAAAAAAGAAATGTGAGTTCTATAGGTTTGAAGGCAGGGACTTTCGTCTATTATATAGGAATATATTTCTTTATGTGATGGAACATAGAAGTGAGTGGCTAATCATTAAGAACAGCGAAAGGTTCATGGAAGAAAACCGCTCATATATCCAAGAACTTGCTCAACAGCTCAACTTGAAGGTAATTGTTTTGTGCAAAGAACAATAAGAAGTATGTCAATAATACATAGAGACCCTAGAACTATGATTCCTCTCTTTAAACCTAAAAGTACTATAAATCCAGTTGTGATAGAGGAGAAAAGTCTAGGCTTTTCTATTCCAAAAAAATGGTGTAGAAACGTCCCAGATTCTTACTTGGTGGAACCTAATCATATATCTGGATGGTATGATGAAAAAGAGAGTAGGTTGCTTAAAATTCCTACTGATATAAGTGAGTTTAATCGTGAAAAACTTACTTTTAATGTTCCAAAGGTGAGAGAATTCCTGGAATCCTTTGAAACAATCTGGCAGTCCACATATAAAAAAGACTTTTCGCCAAGAATAGTTACAAGAGTTTCTGACACCTATAGTTTCTTTACCCGCCCCGGAATAATAAGAATAGAAGTTGGGATTCTTGTAGATCCATTGGAAAGAAAAGGTATTCCACGTTATCTTGTTTCATGTGATGAAGATTGGATAGGATACAAAGATGATATAATAGTTATAAAATTACCTTACGAATTCTACATTTTTCTTGATATTTATATAGAAGATCCGCAAAACCTGATTTTAAACTTCCTGAACAAATACAAAATCCCAAAATGATAGAGAAAAGGCATGGACTTTGGATTCATTTATTCAGAAAAGCTATTTATAATTTTGTAATCTGAGAGATTATTCCTATCTTTGCCACAAAATTGAATGCGTATGTCGAAATTGAAGAAATGCCTCTATATTATTAATCTATTAGAACGCAGGGGTGCTCTGACTTTGAAGGAGATAAATGACTATTATCAGTATTCGTCACTCTACGAAGGAGAAGAAATACAGCCTCGAACTTTTCTGAGATATAAAGACTATATTGACGAGACTTTCCCTTGCTATATCGAGTTTAATGCTCACACGGGGAAGTATGAACTTCATCGTCATCGCGCATTGTATGGCGAGGATGACTCGCTCTATGACTATCTGCTGTCTGCCTATCATATTGAGGGTATGACTGAGTTGGCACTGAAACATCGTGATAAAATAATGCTTTCTGAAGCTCCAACTGGTGTAGAGAACGTACAGATTATACTTGAGGCGATTGATAAAAACAAGGGTATAGAATGCGAGTATTACTCTTATAATCATAAAACCGTGAAGCATCAGAAACTGATTCCATATTTTATGCGTACATGGGAACAACGTTGGTATCTTGCAGCCGAGCCAGACAATCGCCATCATGGTATTTCAATTTTCGCTTTGGAAAGAATGGAAAAGATCATGCTGACTGAAGAAAAGATGTTCCCCACTCATAAAATGACCGCTGAAGAATACTTTGATGGTAGTTTTGGAGTAAACCATTCAGATAATCAAAAACCTGAGAAGATAAGGATTAAAATCTACGGAGCACAGGCAGAGTACGTCAGAGCTTTGCCAATCCATGAATCGCAAGAAGAAGTTGAGACAACACCAGAATGGAGCGTTTTTGAGTATCGGCTTGTTCCGTGCTATAACTTCTATCAGCAGCTTTTATGGCATAGAGAAAAACTGGAGGTCATAGAACCACAGCATGTCCGTGATGAAATAAAGATAGCGATACAGAAAATGCTTGAACATTACTAACCAATGGGATTTATCAAATACATTGCAGACGAGAGCCACTACAAGGAAGTCCTTACATTAGTTGAAAAAGCCAAGCGGACAGTATGGATTGGAACGGCAGACATCAAGGATCTATATGTCAATGACAAGCCATTCCTTGCACTGATTGCCTCATTGCTGAAAAAAGGCTTGGAGGTCAGACTGATTCATGCCAAGGAACCTGGAACAGCTTGGCGAGAGGATCACGAAAAGCATCCTATCCTCTATGACGGAATGGAACGTGTGCTGTGTCCGCGAGTCCATTTCAAGCTCATAATCATTGACTCGGCTATTGCCTATGTCGGTTCTGCGAATCTGACAGGTGCAGGTATGGGAATGAAATCACCACGAAAAAGGAATTTCGAAGCTGGCATCCTGACTGATGACCCAGAGATGCTTGAAGCAGCCATAGAACAGTTCGATAATGTCTGGATTGGCAAGTTCTGCACTGATTGCAGTCGAAGAGAGTACTGTGCTGACCCTATCAAATAAGATTTAATTCGAGACACAATCCCATTCGCTTACATTCCTTTTTGAGATAATTTAGTTCTGACTTTTGACTCTTGCGGGATTCCATTATCGCAGCCATATACTCAACAGGATAATTAGCTTTGAGATATGCAGTCTGATAGGCAATCCATGTATAGCAGACTGCATGAGACTTGTTAAAGGCATAGCAGCCGAAATGTTCCCAATCTTTCCATATCTTTTCCAATATTCTAGGATTATGCCCATTCTTCTTTCCTCTCTCAATGAACTGGGGTTTTAGTACATCTATGATATCTTTTTTCCTTTTACCTATAGCTTTGCGCAGGATGTCACTTTCTTCTCTGGTAAAATCTGCAAGCAGACGGGAGAGCATCATTATCTGCTCCTGATACACAGTTACACCATAAGTATCTTTTAGATATTTCTCCATACAAGGAATGTCATAGGTAATTTTGTCTTTTCCATTCTTTTTTGATACGAATGCTGGAATGTAGTCCATCAGACCTGGGCGATAAAGAGCATTCAAAGCAACAAGGTCATCAAACACTGTTGGCAGGAGGTAACGAAGCCACTTCCTCATGCTTGATGATTCAAACTGGGAAACACCAATGGTATTACCTTGTTGATATAGTTCAAAAGTATTGGGATCGTCTATAGGAATCTCATCCAAATTGATGTCAATTCCACGAGAATATTTAATGTTCAAGAGCGCTGTCTTTATTTCTGAAAGTGTTTTCAGTCCTAAAAAGTCCATCTTCACAAGGCCAGCAGACTCAATGCGCATTCCATCATACTGAGTACAGACAATACTATTCCCTTTCTCATCTGGATTGTCAGTAGTAAATACAGGAGCCCAGTCGCTTATTGGGCCTTGACTGACAACAAACCCACAAGCATGAACACCTGTTCCACAAATCGCTCCTTCCAGTATTTTAGAATACTTGATTAGATTCCTCATAGCTGGTTTCCGTGACTTTTCTGCCTTTTTAAAGGCTGGGACGGTAAGACAGATGTTCGTCATATTCATTCTCATCCAATTCGGCAGATATGGAGGTATCTCTTCGCATAAGGATTCCGACACTGAATCTGGGATTTTTTCCAGTTTAGCTACATTCTTGATGACTCTTTGGGGGTACA
>Ga0326514_10001114_pt1 | contig 17658 bp, 9 predicted proteins | sample 3_2548_0518_D_FD_203653 | JGI IMG/M metagenome (GOLD analysis project Ga0326514, IMG submission 203653) | Bovine rumen microbial communities from UC Davis, California, United States - 3_2548_0518 | ecosystem: Host-associated > Mammals > Digestive system > Stomach > Rumen | place: USA: California... | reverse complement strand
CGTATAGACAACGCCCTCAGTACGGGCTTTGCCCAGGCAATGGACATACCTGGTATGAACTATCGTCTTCCCAAGTATCAGATGGCCTACGACCGTCTGGGTAAAGGATTCCTCTTGGGTTCGGAAACGGCTTCGACGGTCAGTTCTCGTGGAGTCTATAAGTTCCCCGTCAAGCCCGACGACAATTCGCGTTACTCATCATGGGCCCAAGGTTACGACCCCACAGCCATCAAGAATGCCGACGGACAGTGTTCGGGCTATGACGTGGAGTATTGCGCCTGGTCCAATCTGCCTGACGATGACTGGCGTTGGCAGGATGACAAGCAATGGGTCATTGGCGAGTTTGTGTGGACCGGCTATGACTATTTGGGCGAACCGTCTCCCTACGATGAGTATTGGCCTTCGCGCAGTTCGTATTTCGGCATCTGCGACTTGGCTGGTCTGCCCAAAGATCGTTATTTCCTCTATCGCTCGCATTGGAACAAGAATCAGCACACCTTGCACCTACTGCCTCACTGGTCATGGGGTGTGCTTAGTGCCAAGGGCGCAAAGCGTGGAACAACTGCGAAGAATCGCATAGGACAGGTGACGCCTGTTTACTGCTATACCGACTACAACGAAGGTGAGCTCTTTGTGAACGGCAAGAGTCAAGGTCGTATCAAAAAGGTAGTGGAGCAGCCTGGCGTGTGGAAGCCCGAAAACCGTCTTGATCGCTATCGTCTGCGCTGGAACGATGTGAAATATGAGCCAGGCGAACTGCGTGTTGTTGTCTATGATGACAATGGCAAGGTGGCTGGCGAGCAGACTATCAAAACTGCAGGCAAGCCTGCTGCCCTGCGTCTGCAAGGCTGGTCGCAAAGCAGTGAGAACAGTCCCATTGCGTCCTTGAGCCCTATGGAACCCATAAGCCTTTGTTCTGATGGTTTAGACCTCGCCTTCGTGACGGTCTCTCTACAGGACAAGGATGGTAACTTCATCCCTGATGCCACCGACCAGTTGCGCTTTGAAGTGGAAGGAGCCGGCACGTTCCGTGCTGCCTGCAATGGCGATGCTACTTCACTGGAGCCTTTCACTGAGCCTACTATGAAGCTCTTTGCTGGTCAGCTTGTCGTGGTGGTTCAGGCTGCCAAGCAGAAAGGTACGCTCAGGCTGCGTGTCATAGATGATGAAAGGAATCTTTCGGAAACCATTAATATTGCAGTGAAGTAACACGTTTAGGGTTTTGATGATGCGAAGATTATTCCTATATTTTTTGTCACTTCTTCCTGCCCTGTCTTGTTTGGCACAGGAAGAGGTGACCACGGCTCAGGCCAAGAACCTGATCAAGACCACGAAGAAGAACTATGTCACCGTGCACGATCCATCGGTGGTGTGGGAGCCAACCTCCAAGCGGTACTACATCTTTGGTTCACACAAGGCTGGTGGATATACCAGCAACATGCAGAACTGGAGTGTGTCTAATCCCACTTGGTCGGGGAGCAACGCCAATTCGTTTATCACCCCTGCCGTGAAGAAGGTGAAGAAGGGTGGGGTGGAAGTCGATTTCCCCCAGTTCAACGCGATGGAATGGTCGGCTCGGACCGATGCCAGCTATAATATCAATGGCAACATGTGGGCGCCTGACGTCATCTGGAATGAGTCGATGCAGAAGTGGTGCATGTATCTGAGCATCAATGGCGATGCCTGGCACTCCAGCATCATCCTGCTGACAAGCAGCAAGATAACAGGTCCCTACTTGTATCAAGGTCCCGTGGTCATCTGTGGATTCCAGGACACTGCTCACAGCTACAAGGATACCGATCTGGAGCTGGTTTTGGGTCAAACTCTCAGTTCGCTGCCTTCGCGCTACAACGTAGGTGATGGATGGGGCCGCCGTTGGCCGCATACTATCGACCCTGCCGTATTCTATGATGAGCAGGGCAAGCTCTGGATGGTCTATGGATCATGGTCGGGTGGCATCTGGATGCTGGAACTTGATGAGGAGACAGGCCTACGCGACTACGACGTGAAGTATCCTTCGACCAATGGTTCAAGCGATGGCGTGACCAGCGACCCTTACTTTGGCAAGAAGGTGGGTGGCGGCTACTACGTTTCGGGTGAAGGTTCCTATATTGAATACGTGGGTGGCTATTACTACCTGTTTATCAGTTATGGCTTCTTCGACTCTGTGGGTGGCTACGAGATGCGCGTCTTCCGTTCGAAAAATCCAAATGGTCCCTACGTCGATGCCAGCGGGCGAAATGCCATCTTTGACAAGTATGTGATGAATTACGGCAAGGGTGGCGATACTCGTGGTGTCAAGGTGATGGGTGCCTACGACAAGTGGGGCAACATGACTTTGGGCGAACTGTCACAGGGCCACAACTCGCTGATTGCTGCCGAGGACGGACGCACCTATCTGGTCTATCACACCCGCTTCAACAATGGCACCGAGGGCCATCATGTGGCCGTTCACCAGTTGTTCCAAACCAAGAACGGCTGGTTGGTGGCTTCGCCTTTCGAGTATAATGGCGAGACACTGACCGACGAGGATATTAAGAGTCGCCAGCTTTTTACTGCCGAGGAGATTGCAGGAACCTACCAACTGTTGATTCACAAGTATGGCATGGACTATAAGAACCGCGAGGTGGTGACACCCGTAGAGGTTGTGCTTACTGCAGATGGCAAGGTGAGTGGTGCTCTGTCGGGCACTTGGAGTTTGGAGGCTGGTACCAGCTACCTGACCATCAGGCTGGGTTCCGTCACCTACAATGGCGTGATGATTGAGCAGCAGATGGATGGAACGACCGTGAAAACCATCTCGTTCTCGGCACTGGCCAATAGCGGTGTCAACGTGTGGGGCTACAAGATGCATCCGAAGTATGTGTTGGCTACGCAGATTAACAACCAAAGCCTGCCGCAGCTCTATAATGATATGAGTGTGAGTGCCGATATCGACCTCTATGGTGGCGTACAATTGGGATTGGAGTCGCTTGTCTTCACCTGGAACAGCAGCCTTCCATCGGTCATCTCCTCCTATGGCAAGTACAATCCGACAGGACTCACCGATGAAGTACCTGTGACACTGACCGCCCGAGCTGAGACACCTGGCTACTACTGGCAGCAGGAGTACCACGTGAAGGCGCAGCCCGAGAGCTATCCCGAACAAGACTGGCAGACTGGCATGGTGGCGCACTACGGTTTCGATACCGATGCACTCATCAACACCTTCGATCTCACGCAGAAAGCCTCACTCCGCAAAAACGGTACGGGCAGGTTGCCCGATTTGCGGGAAGACGAGCCGTTGCGCACGTTCAAGTATGTGGATTTAGGCTTTGGTTCGAAAGGCAATGAGAGCTATGTGGAGATGCCCAACCCGCTCTATGGAAAGACGATGGACGATGGTGTGACCATCTCCTTCTGGCTGAAGCGGGCAGATGCCAACCTGTGGGATGCCTTGGTGGGATTCCAGCAAGACGATGCCTGTTTCTTCCTTACGGGTAACAGCTATGTGGGCTACAACTCGGGTACAGGCAACTATCTGGACATCAACAAGCCTGATGTAGTGACGACGAACTATTTCACCGTGGGCCGTTGGCAGCTCATTACGCTGACAATCAGTAAGACAGGTGGCGTGAAAGTCTATGTCGATGGGATACTGAAATCGAGCACGACCAGAGACAAGTATGTGGGTCGTCTCCATGACGTCGACATTAAGAGTTCCACGGGATTTGACTACGGACTTATCGTCAGCCATCTTTCGCAGTGTCCTGTGTTCTATCTGGGCAATGGCTCGTTCTGGGGGTCTGCAGCAGCCAGTTTCGACGATGTGATTGTCTACGACCGTGTGCTCAACGCTCAGGAAATCCGTGCCCTTGTGGCGATGGAGAACCGCGTCTACGATTTCCGGGCACAGAACCCTGAAGGCATCGAAACGGTCGGCATGGATGCATCGGCATGTGACCGTGGTATTTTCGACCTGCAAGGTCGCCGCATTGCTTCGCCTCGTCGTGGTCTTTACATCAAGGATGGTCGCAAAGTGTGGGTGAAGTAAGAAACATCTTGAAGTTCTTTGTCCTCGCTGTCTTCTTTTCATGCAGCGGACAAATAGAGCCGTTCACCCATGACGTGGTGAACGGCTTTACTCCTGTGAAGCATCAAGGGAAGAGTCAGCTATGCTGGGCGTATGCCATGCTCTCGGCCATTGAGACTGAGCATATCATGCGTGGCGACTCAGTACATCTTTCGGTTGCCTATGTGGCCTATCATTTGCGCAATGACCAGCAGGCACCGACATCGGGGCGAGGCATGGGCATCACGTTAATCCGACTGTTGGGACGTTATGGCATAGTGCCTTTCCAATCCATGCCCGATGAGGAGACACCTGCTCCCCAATGGGCCTTTATGCTGGGTGCCGAGTACACGCCATTGGAGTTTGCCCATAGTGTATGCGCTCCTGATGAATACATCGCATTGACTTCGACCGACGAGCAGCCATACGGCGAGGAGATAGCCTTGTCTCTACCTGATAACTGGACGCAGGAGCGTTTCCTTAACCTGACACCCGACTCACTGTTGAGGCTGACGGAGCAGGCTGTCAAGACTCATCATGGCGTCTGTTGGGAGGGTGATACGGGTGACCCTGGCTTTGACTGGCAGCATGGCGTAGCCTGTCTGTCGTTGCTATCGCCGCTGACCAGGGTGTCTGACGATCATTGCATGGCTATCATAGGACTGGCCCACGACAATGCGGGCCAGCCATACTTTATCATGAAAAACTCCTGGGGCACAGGCAACGACCAACAAGGTCTGCTTTACATGTCCTATGATTATTTCCTTCGCAACACTATCTCCATTGTCCTGCCACGTAGTATCATACTTACGAATTCTAAGTAACGTGAGTTCGATGAAGATTTTTTAAAAATCAATGACTCATTCTGAGAAATGGCTTAATGTATTTAATACCAAAACCATACATTTTACTCAGCAAAACCATACATTTTACTCAGCAAAACCATACATTTTACTCAGCAAAACCATACATTTTGCTTAGCAAAACCACACATTTTACTATTGAATAGGTTAACTAATACTTCGATTTGGCTTAATAAAACGCGAGTTTTTGGCTATTGCCCGAAAAGGGAAAGCGGAAGGTTTAACAGGGAAAGCCTTTGTCAAGCATTAATGAAAGGTGAGCGAATAGTGTCTAAGTATCATGCTTTTTGAGACTTCATCCGTAGATGCAGCTGATAGAGTGCGGGCAGTAGGATGAAGAGCGAGAACAGGACGGCAGCACCTACGGAACGCTGTTGTCCGCTGAAGATGTCAACGAGGCGATAGGAGGGGTCGGGATAGACACGGAAGAGGATGTAAGCCACGGTGTTGTTGGCCCAGTGGAAGGCAATGCAGGGGGCAATAGAGCGGGTGCGTTGATACATCCAGCCAAGGAGCAGGCCGATGACGAAGGCATGTGGCATCTGGGCTGGGTTGAAGTGTATCAGGGCGAAGTAAAAGGCCGAAAGGGAAATCATCGACCATTGGTATTCCGACTTCCAATGGAGTAGAGATCGCAGGATGGCACCACGGAACACCAGTTCTTCGGCCACGGGCCCCAGCAGGCAAATAACGAAGTAGCCGCCACGATGCATCATGATGTCTCCCATCTGCTGTTCGACGATGTTGGGCAGTTCGGGCATCTGTTCCTGAATCCACATAGAGGGTACCACGGCTCCCAGAGCAGCCATTACGCTCCATGTCAGTACGCCCCAGGGACGCGTCTGCATGTAGTCTTTGGTAGGGTGTGCCCAATGTGTGGCGGTAAAGATAATGATAATGATCAACGATGAGGCTGCCATCGCCACGATTTGCATGTCGGTGGATAGCGTACCGTCGCCACCCATGAGCTTGTTGACGGCGATAAAGGCTGCGGAGGTAAATATCTGGACGCAGGCGAAGACGAGGAAGAAGATGAGGGGGAAAATCATGATGTTTGAAGGGGATAATAGGACGATAATTCCTGCTTGGCGAGTTGAGCGTCTTGTTGCATCTGGGCCTTTAGGGCCTCAGGGCTGACAAAGGGCATTTCGTCGCGGAGGCGGGTGATGAAGTCGACGGTAATGGTCTGGTCGTAGAGATCGCCCTGGAAGTCGAAGATGTGGGTTTCGAGGGTGACGTGGTGGCCATCGAAAGTGGGACGGTGTCCAATGTTCATCATGCCGTAGTGCTTTTCCTTTAAGCATGGTGAGGAAAGTAAGACGGCGTACACACCTTTGAGAGGAATGAGCTTATCGTGGTTCTCTATCAGCATGTTGGCAGTGGGGAAGCCTAACTGACGACCGATTTGTTTGCCGTGGATTACGCGGCCTGTGAGGCGGTAGGGACGGCCTAAGCAAGTGCGAGCCGTAGTCACATCGCCCTCGTTGAGCAGACGGCGCACCAAGGAGGAACTGAAGCGAAGTGTTCCTTCGGACAGTGGCGTGCCACCTATCACCTCCATGCCCAACTCCTTGCCATAGTGCTGGTAGTCAGCAAAGCCCTCTCGTTGTGCTCTACAGTCAGAGCCACGTTCCTGATGTCCGAAGTGGTTGTCATAGCCGGTGAACAAAAGGCGCACATCCAATTGGTCGCGAAGTACTTGCTCCATGAACTGGCGGGCAGAGAGTTGCGACATGGCAACGTCAAAAGGCAGCACCACAAGGCGGTCAATGCCCGTTGCGCGTAGCAAGGTCTCTTTCTCTTCAGGGGTGGTGAGAAGCAGGGGATGCCAGTCGGAGTTGAGTACTTGTCGGGGATGCTGGCCAAAGGTGATGACCATTGAGCCAAGGCCATGCTGTCGAGCCTCCTGTTTCAGACTCTCTATCAGGAATTGGTGACCACGATGCACACCGTCGAAGAAGCCTATGGTAGCAGCGAAAGAAAGCTCATTCTTCATCTTTTATCAGTCCTGGATGCTCGTTCCGTGCTTTCCGTCGATGGCGGTGGACAGTGTGATGATGACGCGGCTGACGCCCGCATCTACGGCGGCAAGGGCGTTCTCAATCTTAGGCAACATGCCGCCTGAGATGGTGCCGTCGGCTTTCAGACGCTCGAAATCGGCATGATTGATGGTAGGAATGACCGACAGGTCGTCGTCGGGATTGCGGAGTACGCCAGCCTTCTCAAAGGCATAGATGAGGGTCACGTCGAACTTGTTGGCCAGAGCACAGGCCACGGTCGAAGCCATTGTGTCGGCGTTGGTGTTCAGGATGTGTCCCTGACCATCGTGGGTCAGTGGGGCGATGACAGGCGTACATTTAGCTTGCAACAAGGTGGCAAGTATTTCGCTGTTCACGCTGTCCACGTCGCCTACCCATCCGAAGTCTATACCGTTTTTCAGGGGACGCTTGTGCGAAAGGATGATGTTGGCATCGGCACCGCATAGTCCGATGGCGTTGGTGCCTAATGCCTGCAGGCGGGCCACCACCTGCTTGTTGACGAGTCCGCCATAGACCATCGTCACCACTTCAAGCATAGCATCGTTGGTGATGCGTCGTCCGTCCACCATGTGTGTCTCGATACCCAGTTGTCCGGCCATCTTGGTGGCTCGGCGTCCGCCACCATGCACTAAGATTTTCTGGCCGGGTATGGCGGTGAAGTCGGTGAGCAGGCGCGATAGTTGTGACTCGTCCTCAACGACGGCACCGCCCACCTTTACTATTGTCAATCGTTCTTTCATAGACTATTCCAAATACGTGTATCCATACAGTCCTGAGCGGTAGTTGGAGAGGAACTCCTTACCCTCTTCAAGGGTGATACGACCTTCCTTGACGCTCTTGGTGACCCATATTTCGAGCTGGCGCACCAGTTTCTTGGGGTTGTACTGAACGTATTGCAGCACCTCCTCAACTGTCTCGCCGTCGAAGATCTGGTCAATGTGGTAGTGGCCGTCCTTTACTGAGATATGCACGGCAGTGGTATCACCAAAGAGGTTGTGCATGTCGCCAAGTATTTCCTGATAGGCACCTACGAGGAACACGCCGAGGTAGTAGTCCTCGTTCTTCTTCAAGGTATGGACGGGCAGAGAGTGGGAGTTATGGCGATTGGTCACGAAGTTGGCAATCTTGCCATCAGAGTCGCAGGTGATGTCTTGCAACGTGGCGTTGCGTGTAGGACGCTCGTCGAGACGCTGGATGGGCATGATGGGGAACATCTGGTCGATGGCCCATGAGTCGGGCAATGACTGGAACAGCGAGAAGTTGCAGAAGTACTTGTCGGCTAACAACTTATCGATGTTCATCAGTTCTTCGGGCACATGCTTCAAGTTCTTTGCAAGGGCATGGATTTCATGGCAGACACTCCAGTACATAGCCTCGATTTCGGCTCGGGTCTTCAGGTCCACAATACCATGACTGAACAGGTCAAGCACCTCCTCGCGAATCTGTTCGGCATCGTGCCAATCCTCCAGTACGTTGCGTGGCGAAAGATTGTCCCATATCTCGTAGAGGTCCTTTACCAGTTGGTGTGAGTTTTCGTCGGGTTCAAATTCCTCGGGCATCTCGGGCAGCGAGGCCGTTTCGAGCACATCAATCACCAGCACCGAGTGATGGGCTGCCAGTGAGCGTCCGCTTTCGGTAATCAGGTTGGGGTGGGGAATGCCGTTGCGGTTGGCTGCATCGACGAAAGTATAGATGCAGTCGTTGACGTACTCCTGTATGGAATAGTTTACAGAACTCTCAGACGAAGGTGACCGAGTGCCGTCATAGTCAACGCCCAGGCCGCCGCCACAATCCACAAAGTCGACGTTGTAGCCCATCTTATGCAGTTGGATATAAAATTGCGAGGCTTCACGCAAGGCGGTCTGAATGCGGCGAATCTTGGTAATCTGGCTACCGATGTGGAAGTGAATGAGGCGCAGGCAGTCGCGCATGTCTTTCTTGTCGAGCAGGTCGAGTGCTTCGAGCAGTTCGGCACTGGTCAGTCCGAACTTCGAGGCATCGCCACCGCTTTCCTCCCACTTGCCGCTGCCACTGCTGGCCAGTTTGATACGTATGCCGATATTGGGGCGAATGCCCAGTTTCTTGGCTTCACGGGCAATGATCTCGAGTTCGCCGGGCTTCTCTACGACAATGAAGATATGTTTACCCATCTTCTGTGCCAACAGGGCCAGCTCGATGTAGCTTTGGTCCTTGTAGCCATTGCAGATGATGATGGAATCGCTCTGGCACTGCACGGCAATGACGGCATGGAGTTCGGGTTTGGAACCAGCTTCGACACCAAGGTTGAACTTGCGTCCATGTGAGATGATTTCCTCGACGACGGGCTGCATCTGGTTCACCTTGATGGGGTAAACCACATAGTTTTCGCCTTTGTACTTGTATTCCTCTGCTGCCTTTTTAAAGCAGCTCCACGTCTTTTCAATGCGGTTGTCCAGGATATCGGGGAAACGCAACAATACGGGAGATGTCACGTCACGTAGCGACAGCTCGTCCATTACTTCGCGCAGGTCAATCTGCACCTGATCCTTGCAAGGGGTCACATAGACGTGGCCCTTGTCGTTGATTCCGAAGTAGTTGGTGCCCCAGCCGTTGATGTTGTAGAGCTCACGGGCGTCTTCGATGGTCCATTTCTTCATATTCTGTCTTGTTCTTTATTTCTTGTAGGATTATTTAGCAAGGGTGTTTTTTATCTCATCAGCACCTTCTTGTTGCCCTTGATGTAGAGTCCGCGAGAGGGTTGTCCTTTGATGCGGCGTCCGTCAAGCGTATAGACGGGCTCCTGCTGCTGGGTGGTCAGTTCATGAATACCCGTAGTAATCGATGAAACGGTCAGCACACCAGGAATGAAAGACATATTGTAACTTTCTGCCTCGGCCCCTGTCTTCACCGTGATGGGATATTCGCCAGCGGGTGATTGCTCGTCGGCCTCGCACTCAAATACGGGTTCAGTGAGCCATACAGGTGCAGACTCGCTCTGGATAAGTCCTTCGTAGCGGTCGATGCCGAACACGGGGTTGGGCTTTCCGACGAGACGGGTATAGCTGCCCACAACGGCCTTGGCATCTACTTTCTGCACGACGAGATATCCGTCGTAGAGGTCTATGTCCTCATAGTCGGCAATGGTGCCTCGGCTGATGGTGATGGGATATCGTCCAGCAGGCGATTCTGGAGTAGCCTCACACGTCAGTACTGGCTTTCCCTCGACAGCTTCACCATCTATCGTATAGTAGAAAGTGGGATTCTCTTCACCGTACTTGCGGATGGCGTTGCGTACCTTGATGCTGGTTCCGAACTCAATGATGTTATTTGCTCCGAACAGGTTCCATTGAGCCTTCTGCAAGTATTTGCTACGTAAGCCGCTACGCACATACAAGTAGGCTGAACCAAACGACATGCCGTTGAACACGTTGGAGCCATCAAGTACAGGCACTTGCTTGGTCTCAATGCGTAACTCGTATATTTTCTTACAGTCCCTGAATGCTTCGGCGCCTATGTGCTCAAGACTTGCTGGCAGGACGACGCGACGCAGATTGGTACAATTCTTGAAAAGTCCTGCAGGAATGGAGTTGTTGGGTAGCGTTACTTCTGACAGATTCAGCGAGCGAACGGTACCTCCGGTCTCGGCTCCTTCTGCATCGCGTCCGACCAGGTAGCGAAGATAGAAGAGGTCTTCATTGCTCAGAGGACCACTGACGGTGAGTGAGGTGATGGATGGCTCTTCGAGAGCTTCGATGGAAGTCTTGAGTTGGTCTATATCCGTAACGGTCACGCTGACCGACTTAGCCAAATTGTGGTTGTCACTCTTGACACCGATAATCATATCCTGTCCTGATTTGAATCCACCCATGCCAGAGGGATTGAGCAGTGCAATGTCATAGTAGCCATCGTCTTGGCCAGCCCATCCCCAGTTTACATAGACCATTCCGTCAGCGCGGTATCCATGCAGGACAAAGGCATGACCACCTTGAAAGTAGTCTGCCCCGCCATAATAGAGTGGGCCGTTTTCTGAGATTTCGCGATAGACCATGTCCATCCATTGAGACTCGGAATAGTAGTCACGGTTAAGGCATTGCGCATCATCGAAGCCAAAGTACCTACGCAATCCCTGTGCAGCATCCGTCGAATAGGCCCCACTGCCTTCGTTTGGACCACCATACTGCATGTCGGCAGCCACGCCACAGTCACGCATCAGCAGGGCCACGGCATCAGCCTCCTTCGCGGTGTAGTTGTCTTCGTAGATGTCGAGCATGTTGTCCCAGTCGTAGTAGTCTTCTTCGAAGTTGGCTGTGACAGGCTGGCCAGAGTAGCTGTTCTGTGGATAGTAGATAGTGCGTGAGCCTTGTCCATGCTCAGGAGTCTTGTGATACCTCAGCACTTGTGCCATGGCCGTAGCCACGCAGCCCGTGAGGCACTTGACGTTGGGGCTGTAATCAGGGCACATGTTGTTGTAGGGTGTGCTTTGATACCACAAAGTAGTCATCAGTGGTTCCACTTCAGTGGGATATTTCTCGGGATCGGGCTGAGTGGTCTTCAACTGCGTGCCTGTTGATGCGGCATGACGCACCACAGCATCCATGGCGTTGAGCCACCATTGGAAGTTCTTGTTGCGGCCCTCGCTATATGTAGAAGCAGAGACGCCCAAGACTTCAGGGACCAAGTCATCGGCAGAAACGACGGCGAAGCTACCTTCCTCGTAACCGATGATCTCATAACTGGCAGTTTCCTTCAGTACTTTCAGGGTTCCATGGCGGGGAGCCATTCCCTTGGCTGAATGGTGCTGGTTGATTACTCGTGTCGCAATAGCTTGCATCTGTGCCTTGGTTCGTGGGGCGGCTTCAGATGTCAGTGCAAGTGTAGCGAATACTGCAATGGTAATGGCTTTTATTTTAAGCATTTCCTAAAAAGAATATAATGTTTGGAATAAGGTGCAAAGTTACAAATAATAGCTGTATTACACAAGCGATTTGGGAACATTAACGTAATGGACACCAAAAAGGGGAGTGCAACGCGCTGTTGCACTCCCCCTTGGATTTCAGTTGGTGTGTGACGATTACTTCACGAGCACCTTCTTGTTGTTGATGATGTAAGCACCCTTCTGGCCCTTCAGGCTGGTGATGTGCTTACCATCCATCGTGTAGATGTTGACTGGCTTGCCAGTAGCAACGATCTCGTTGATGGCTGTGATGATGGTAATCGTGGCAATTGCAGGCTTCGACTCTGCGCCGTTAGCATAGAGAGCGCTTACTGCGAAGCTGTGGTTGCCGCTCAGAATATTGCTTACGTCTACTCTGTAGGTAGTTACGTCACCCTCAACGTCACCATTGAGCTCAGCATCCACATAGATGTTGTAGGCAACAGGAGCAGTGCCTCCAGCGGTGTAGGTGATGTCATCGACCATCAGACCCCAGACGTCCTGAGACGTGTGGCGGATGGCGAAGAACTTCGTACCCTCGGGCAGGTCATAAGATACCTGCTCCCACTGTGTGCTGCTAACCTGAGCCGAAGCAAGCAGCTGGAAGTCGGTAATCTCCTTACCAGTGGTCGAGTAGAGAATCTCATAGGTCTCAGCACCATAGTCGGTGACAAGTTCGCGAGTGAAGAACGAGATGGTCTGTGCAATACCGGGCAGCTCGGGTGAAATGAGCCAGTGATCGGTAGGAGCAATGTTGCCGTCAGGTTCAGCTGTGCAGAACGAAGCCAGGTACTGTTTGCCGCTGTGAGAAGGATAGTTTGTTGACATGTCAGTGCTAAGCTGGCTTGAAGAAGGAGCAAATACCATCCATGCAGCAGCCGGGCCAAGGTTGGGCACCGTTATGCCGTTGAAGCCATAGAGCATTGTGCCGTTGCCATCATAGAGCGTCCACTCACCGAGTGAGCCAGTGGGCTGTTCGGCAGTAATGCCACCAATGCTGAACTCGGGGAATGATTCGGGATCCTCGAAGTCCTCAACTATCTCAGCAGCAGCAGAAGAAGGAGCCAGCCAGTTCAGAATAACATCGGCATCGGGCTCTTCCTGAACAGCCGTCACGTCGGTAGGAGCAGCAGCGGTGGGTTCAGTCAGCGTCAAGATAGCCTCGGCAATGTTGTTGTCCTCGTTCAGGTCGTTGTCAAAGACCACTTCAGCGCGAAGCGTGATATCCTTAGCCTCATCGAAGATAGAAGTAGGCAGGGTAGCAGAGATGGTGGTCTCGCCAACAAACGGAGCAAGAATCTCGTTAGCGGTCAGGTCAAGCAGTGCAGTATCGTCAGCGAAGAGCTTCACAGTGTAGCCAGCGGCAGGCTGTTCGCCTTCGTTCTTCACGGTTACGTCGATGTTGGCGCTCTTACCAGCAACGATATTCTTTGGTGCGCTGAGGCTAACAGAGAGGTCGTACTCGTAAAGATCCACAATGCGGATGTTGTCGATAATGAGAGAGTCACCAATTACAGTTACGAAGTCTCCAGTTTCGAAATCGTATTGCTGTGTGTTAGGATTTACTATCGTCGTTGCAATACCCACCTGAGCATAGCGTCCGTTCTGGATAGAATTCAGAGGCACCTTGACGGTTGAGTACTCTTCACCAATGGTAGCTTCGCCAAGGATCTCAACATCGTTGTCCTCGCTACAACCGATAACAAAGACATTGTTATTAGAACCACTGCGCGCATCGAAGACCAGTGACGGATTAGCGGCACTCTTCAGGTTCAGCTTACCAGAGACGAAAGCTGAGAGACCAGCCTCGTCGGCACACATCTTCAGGGCAACGCCATCACCATCGGAAGCGTCATTCGAGATGTAAAGATTGCAGTTTTCGGATACCCAAATGTAATGGAGAGAGGCACCAGTGAAGCCCTCAACGATAGGCAGGTCGTAAGGAGCACCAGCCAGGATGCCGATAGTCGTGCAATCATCAGCTGTTCCAGCTTCATTCTTTGTCTGAACGCCAAAGTACTTGTATCCTTGCTCACCCTCATCGGTGTTGAACTGGATAGTAGTATTGGTGGCATCGCGCAGTGAGTCAAGCTTCTCGTCATACTCCAGATAGGTAAACCAGCCCATATAGTCGACCAGCTCCATGCTCCATACCAGATAGTCAACCTTGGCGGTATTTACATAACCACCATTGATACCTGTGTCGGGTACACGACTCCAATTGAAGTCGATAGATGTGCCATTGTCTTTATAAGCCACCTCTTCCACCTGCTTAGGAATGTCAAGACCAACGAAGAGAGTAATCTTATCGCTCTTCTTGCCACGGCCTAAGCTGTTGTATGGAATTACCTGGTAGGTGTAGAAAGCAGATTTCTCAATGCTGGCGTCCTGCCATGTTACGGTAGCTGCAGGAGCAACATCCTGAATCGTATTGATGACTTCGCCGCCACGCAGAATCTCAAAGCTCATGTTTTCAGTGAGGTCAGAACCATTGATAGCCTTGGCAGGAGCAGTGAAGTTGATGTTTGCTTCAAGAGCACCCTCGGCACCAGCCGAAACAGCCAGATCGTCAATGGCAGCGGGAGCGTTAGGATCGGCACCAATCTCAACAACGAGGCTCTTGATTTGCAAGCGCCACATGTCGGGATCGCTGGTAGCCTTGATGGCAATGTAGTAATTGCCGCTCTCATTAATGATGAACTCGTTCTCGAACACAGTTGCCTCTTTCTCTTCAAAGGTCACCTCGTCGATGGCAACGATGTTGAGTGCCTCAGGTGTAGGCTCCTTACCTACGAGCACTTGGAATTTCTCAGGATAACCTGCAGTGAGAGCTTCGACAATCACGTTGTAGTTCTTGCCGGCTTCCATCTTGATGGCTGGCGAGATGAGGTAGTCATCTCCCTGCAAAGTGGAATCATAGAGATAGTATGCACCGTAATTGGCAGACCATTTCCAAGTAGAACCACCGTTTGCGTCAATTACCTGGAAGAGATCGAAGACGCCTTCATTGGTGAGGTCGAAGTTTTGTGGTACACTGAGGACAGGAATAATAGCTACGGATACCTCTTCGCTCTTGTCACCTATTCCTGCTGCATTGTAAGCAATGATACGATAGGTGTGAGTACCAATGGTCAGGTCTTCAGCGTTGTCCAAATAGGTGAGAGCTGTGCCAGGAGTCACATCTTCGAAGGTGTAGATGAGTTCTCCGTCGCGATAAATCTCGATCTTGCTCAAGTTCTCAGTCAGATCCTCACCGTTGATAGCCTTGCTTGGAGCAGTGAAGCTGAGGGTAGCCTCGATAGCTTCCTCGGAAGGAACGATGGTCAAGTCGGTAACAGCTGCAGGAGCGGCGGGATCAGCACCTTCCTCAACAATGAAGTTATCAAGGTAGAGAAAATACTGGTCGGCATCAGAGATAGCGTGGATACCGAAAATATAGTAACCAGTCTCGCTGACCGTAATGGCCTTGTTCTCCAATGTTTGCAAAGGATCACCCCAGTTTACGTCGGTGGGTTCAATGACGGTAGCGGTCATGGCCTCGGCGTTCTTCTCGGTACCAATCTTCATTTCAACACGCTCAGGATATCTTGAGCTGTAGGCGCTGACGTCAAAAGCTGCACGATAGGTCTTGCCTGCTTCCAGTTTAATGGCGGGAGAGAACAGCCAGTCATCGGCATCATTATTACTGTTATACAGATAGTTAACCGTACCATTACTGAATTTCCAAGTAGATCCGTCCTCGTTGGCATCGACAATGGTGAATTGTGACTGAGCCTTGCTATCGTTGAAGTCGTTTAAGTAGGGCAGTTCTTCAATTACGACATTAGAGGGATCGTTGGCCATAATGGTAAGTGCGGTGATATACTGTAAGTAGTAGACGCGGTCGGTAGCTGCATTGGCAATGATATCATTGGTAGCGGTCAGGGTCTTGGCCACAGCGTCGTACTCCATGACAATATCAGCCAATTCCACGGTCTGTTCGTCTACGGCTTGTGCACTGGTGGCATAGATGTCATAGCTACCACCATACACGCCCAGGAACTGCAGTTTCGGGAAGGTAACGGTCGTTCCGTTAATCGTGCCTTTAATCCAAGAATTGGGGAAGTCGGAGAAGAAACCTCTTACATACACATCATCACCAACAAATGCGACGTCGGCTTTGCCTGTGAAGGGGACGTCACCTTGTGTTTGACTGTCATAAGTAGCACCTTCGGTGAACCAGTTCTCGATGGTGGCATCAGCAGGAATCTCTACAAGTGTAGGAGGAACATAGCCCGGCTTGTACGTGAAGACGGTCTGATAATCGCCGTAGCCAGAGAACGAGAAGTCATCGGTCCAGAACAAAGCTACGAAGTTGTCTTCGTCAGTATCGTCAAGGCTGATGACGTCGCCGTCGATGGTCAGGGTAATATCGCCTTCTACCTGAGCCCAAGGATTGTTCTCGTTGTTCTCATCATAGCTGAGGCGACCAATATACAGGCCATAGTTTTCTTCAGTATTGAAGTAGATAACCTGTCCAGCAGGAATGGTGATGGTATTCCCCACCTTGCTACCTTTAACCCAAGTGCCTTGTTGAACGGGATAGATGAAATCCTTGAAGTAGACTCTTCCATCGGGAGTTTCTACGATTTCAGCTACACCTTGCTGAGCGGTGGTATAAATCTGGTTGCCACTAACATAATAGGACATACCAGTGCGCTGGTAGAACTTATGTTCACCTTCGGCTGGCTTGACAATGATACCATTCTCATCGACTACTTCAGTTTCATCAATGTTCTTGATTGGACCTCTTGCAAGTGCAGGGCTGGAATAGGGAGTCAACTGAACACCACGTAGGTTGTTCATTGGGTCGACTTTCAGGGCTTTGCCGCTGATGCGCTTCTGCCAAGGTGCCTTGCCTTGCTTGAACGAGATAACCTCGGTCTGTTTGGCAAGGATAGCCTTTTGCATGTCAGTTAACTTGGCAAGCTTGTTGTCGGCTTGGCGAAGAAGCATTTCGCCTGCGACTTTCTTGCCCACGGTAAGATTACTTGCCAGGTTCTTTGTGGCGTGGAAGGTAGGACGAGCCTTTATGGTCAGGTCCTTCTGCACACCGGCAGCCTGGGTGGGAATGGCCAACAGCACAGCTGCAACGGCTCCCAGCAGGAAAGAAGTTATTCCTTTTCTCATAACCTTAATTAATTTAGTTAATAATAAAATGTGAATTATAAAAATTGATTGTTTGCCTCTATATATTTTACATATTTTAACTGCATAGTTCTTTGAAAATGGGTAGTCTTGAAATGCAAAATTAAAAATAATTTACGAAGCATGCAAATTTTTATTGCATTTTATTATAAAAAGTGTGTTTTTCGTTGTAAAATGTTATGAAAAATGTATCTTTTTTAGGAAATTCCAAGTAATTCCTTTATTTGGGAAGTAGTGTAATAGATTTTTTCATAGTTGTCAAGCAGGCTTACATCAATTGTATAGCGAGCTTTCAGATAGAAGGGTTCGCGTTGAGCAAGCTGCTGGGTGATGAAGTCAAGCAGTTCCTCACGGCTCTTTCCCTTGAGCAGCGGGCGATCGTGGCGACTCATGGACAGATGGCTGTAAAGCACTTCGGGCGTGGCTTTAAGATAGACCACCTGCGCCTGTTGGTTCATATAGTCGATGTTGTCGAAAAAACAAGGCGTACCACCACCGCAGCTGATGACGATATCTTCAAATTCGGCCACTTCGTGCAGCATGTTGTGCTCTATCATTCGGAAGCCTTCCTCGCCAACTTCGCTGAACAATTGTGAAATACTTTTG
>Ga0326514_10001113_pt1 | contig 17670 bp, 12 predicted proteins | sample 3_2548_0518_D_FD_203653 | JGI IMG/M metagenome (GOLD analysis project Ga0326514, IMG submission 203653) | Bovine rumen microbial communities from UC Davis, California, United States - 3_2548_0518 | ecosystem: Host-associated > Mammals > Digestive system > Stomach > Rumen | place: USA... | reverse complement strand
ATTCCGAGAACAGGAACTACGATTACAAAAGTTGTTGCAAGAGAGCCTCCGAGAACATATGCCATGACGATCGCAAAGGCGAACATCAAAGGTGCTCTTACGGCAATCCTTATGAGCATCATGTATGCGTTCTGGACTGTAGTGATATCTGTCGTCATTCTAGTGACCAGAGATGATGTCGAGAACTTATCGATATTTCCGAATGAGAACTTCTGGACTCTTGCGAACATATCCTCTCTTAGGTTCCCTGCAAATCCTGCTGAAGCCTTGGCAGAGAAATTGCCTGCAAGTGCACCGCAGGCAAGAGACATAATAGCAGAGACGGTTATGATCCCGCCCATCTTGAGGATCGTATCCATCTGCGCACCGGCCTGGATCTTGTTGACCATATCTGCGGTAATAAACGGAATAACAACTTCGAGAATAACTTCTCCGATAATAAATATCAGCGACAGTATGGTAGGCTTCATATACTGTCTTATAGATTTAATCAATTTGCCAATCAAGTTTCTTCCCCCAAATGTCCATTTTTCGACAATATATTATAAAGCACGGTTTTAATAAAATATACTTAATTATTTATTTTTTGACGAACATCGGCTGCGATGATATTATTGTCTTTGGCTTTATTTTGATAAAGCTCAGGGAGGAATATTCATGCCGGTAACAGATTTATTAAGGCGCAACGCCAAAGAGCACGGCGAGGAAGTAGCTCTTGTAGAACTTAACCCCGCAATGGAAGATACAAGAAAGATCTCGTTTAAGGAATTTGATCTTGTTCAGCAGACCAAGTCTATGCCCTACCGTCATGAGATCACCTGGAAGATCTTCGACGAAAAATCCAACAGGGTAGCAAACATGCTCCTTGGCAGAGGCATCAAGAAGGGCGATAAAGTAGCTATACTCATGTTCAACTGCCTTGAGTGGCTTCCTATCTATTTCGGTATCCTTAAGACCGGCGCGATCGCAGTTCCCTTCAATTTCAGATATACGGCTAACGAGATATCATACTGCGCAGATCTCGCTGAGATCTCCGTAATGTTCTTCGGACCCGAGTTCGTTGACAGACTTACGATCAACGCAGAAGAGATTGCAAAAGACAGACTCCTTCTCTACGTAGGTGACGGACAGGCTCCCGAATTTGCTGAAAACTACTGGATCCAGGTAGCAGATTATTCAAGTATGGATCCTTATATTGAACTTAAAGAAGAAGACTACGCAGCTATCTATTTCTCTTCAGGTACAACAGGATTCCCCAAGGCTATCCTTCACCCTCACAGAAGCCTTACGCAGGCTGCAGAGATGGAAGCTGTTCACCATAAGACAGGTAAGAACGACTGCTTCTTATGCATCCCGCCGCTTTATCACACAGGCGCCAAGTTCCACTGGATGGGTTCTCTGTGGACATGCAGCAAGGCAGTTCTCCTTAAGGGCACAAAGCCTGATGTAATCTTAAAGGCAGCATCTGACGAGCAGTGCACGATCGTCTGGCTTCTGGTACCGTGGGCGCAGGATATTCTCGATGCACTGGACAGAGGCGAACTGAAGCTTTCCGATTATAAGCTCGATCAGTGGCGTCTCATGCACATCGGTGCCCAGCCCGTACCGCCTTCACTTATCCGTCACTGGAAAGATTACTTCCCGAATCATCAGTATGACACGAACTATGGCCTGTCCGAATCAACCGGCCCCGGCTGCGTTCACTTAGGACTCGAGAATACTCACAAGGTCGGCGCTATCGGCGTTCCCGGATACCGTTGGGAATGCAAGATCGTTGACGAGGAAGGCAATACCGTACCTCAGGGTGAGGTCGGTGAGCTCTGCGTAAAGGGTCCCGGCGTCATGCTCGAATACTACAGAAACCCTGAAGCAACCAAGGAAACATTAAGAGACGGCTGGCTTTTCACAGGCGACATGGCACGTCAGGATGAGGACGGCTTCTATTTCCTTGTTGACCGTAAAAAGGACGTTATCGTATCCGGCGGCGAGAACATCTACCCTGTTGAGATCGAGAACTTCCTTCAGGAATATCCTAAGGTAAAGGACGTTGCAGTCATCGGACTTCCTGATAAGAGACTCGGCGAGATCACAGGCGCTATAGTCGAGATCGAACCTGGCAGCAACTGCACTGTTGAAGAACTTGAGAAGTTCTGCACTCAGCTTCCCCGTTACAAGAGACCGAAGCAGATCATCCTGGCAGACGTTCCGAGAAATGCCACAGGTAAGATCGAAAAGCCGGTTCTCCGCAAGAGATACGGCGCTGAAAGACTTGTAGAACAGGAAAATCAGTCTTAAATTCAAGAATATCCTTGCATTTGGTTCTTCCATGTGCAAGGATATTCTGATTTCATACTAAATTAATATGCTTCCAGCCTCGAGGGGGGCTTCTAGCAAGAAGTGAGGAAAATTATGGATTTGGCTATCAAGATCATTTTTCTTGTAGTCTTTTTCGCTGTCATGATCGCAATCGGCATCATGACCCGCAAGAAGGCAAACAGCGTTGAAGGCTTCGTATTGGGCGGCAGAAATGCAGGACCCTGGCTTACCGCATTCGGATACGGTACTTCCTATTTCTCGGCAGTAGTATTCATCGGTTATGCAGGACAGTTCGGATGGAAATACGGTGTCGCTTCAACATGGATCGGAATCGGAAACGCAGTCATCGGATCTCTCCTTGCATGGATCATCCTCGGCAGAAGAACAAGAGTCATGACAAAGCATCTGAATTCCAAGACAATGCCTGACTTCTTCGGCAAGAGATTCGACAGCAAGGCTCTCCGTATCACAGCTGCCCTTATCTCATTCGTCTTCCTTATCCCCTATACTTCTTCTGTCTATAACGGCCTTTCAAGACTGTTTAACATGGCATTTAACATCGACTACAAGATCTGCATCATTGTAATGGCAGCTCTTACATGCATCTATGTTATCCTCGGCGGATACATGGCTACAGTCGTTAATGACCTCGTACAGGGCATCATCATGCTCTTCGGTATAACAGCGGTTATCGCTACTGTTCTTCACAACAACGGCGGATTCATCGAATCTCTTACAACTCTTTCACAGGCAGAATCAGATCTTCCCGTCACAGCCGGAATGCAGGGTGCTTTCACATCATTCTTCGGTCCTGATCCGCTCAACCTTTTAGGCGTAATCGTTCTTACATCACTCGGTACATGGGGTCTTCCCCAGATGGTCGGAAAGTTCTATGCGATCAAGGACGAGAAGTCCGTTAAGGCAGGAACTATCATATCAACGATCTTCGCTTTCATCGTTGCTGGCGGCTGCTACTTCCTCGGCGGCTTTGCAAGACTTTACAGCAATAATCCCGCTATCTATAAGGATGACGGCACAGTCATGTATGACTCCATCATCCCTACGATGCTCGACAACCTCCCTGTTATCCTTGTAGGTGTCGTTATCGTGCTCGTTCTGTCCGCTTCAATGTCCACACTGTCTTCCCTTGTTCTTACATCAAGTTCGACAGTTACACTGGACCTCATCGAGCAGGTTAAGTCCGGTAATAAGAATGCAGATAAAAAGAAGAAAGAAAAGACACAGCTCATCACGATGCGTGTTCTCCTCGTATTCTTCATCGTCGTATCCGTTCTTCTTTCCCTCAACCCGCCGACGTTCATCGCTCAGCTCATGGGTTATTCATGGGGTGCTCTTGCAGGCGCTTTCCTTGCTCCTTTTCTCTGGGGTCTTTACTGGAAGAAGACAACAAAGCTCTCCGTATGGGTATGCTTCATCTTCGGTGTCGGCTTCACTATTGCCAACATGTTCCTGAAGTTCATCGCATCACCTATTAACGCCGGTGCAGTTACAATGCTCGCAGGTCTCGTGATCGTACCTCTCGTAAGCCTCATCACACCTAAGCTCTCCAAAGAGAAGGTCGACGGCATCTTCTCCTGCTACGATGAGACAGTCACAGTCGAGAAGAGATACTCACTTCCCGAGAACGCTCCCGCAGACGAGAACTGATGCTTATTTACAGATAATGATTAAGGCTGCTTCGCTTTGAAGCAGCCTTTTTTATCAGTGTTTTGTCAATTAAGAACCGCTTACCGAACCAGCTTTCGTGAAATAAGGCAGCCGTTTGTTATTGTACGGGAACTTCACTCCAGTTGTTCTTATCGAAAATGTTCTGATTGGACAGCGAATACCAGATAGTATTTGTAAACACTTTCTCGGTATTGCCGTCCAGACTCCATCTGTCCGTATACATGATGTGCATATCCGCATCCTTGGCATCCAGGTAGAATACAGGCCTTGAGGTAAAAGGATTAATTGGATTATCCATAATGCCGTGCATAGCCAGATAAGGTGTATCTGCATTGGTCATGAAAGTATAATCAGTTTCAAAAGGCTCGGATGAGCCGAAATCCTTATAGAGAAGCACCGGATTATATCCCATAGCATCCTCGGAATTATAGATCGTGTCAAAGTTTTCGCCATCAAGAAAAAGCATGTCCGCGAACTGCCCTGTCGGCCATCCGTGGTCTGAAACAATAACGATCCTCGTATTGTCATAGGCACCTATTTCTTTCAGATAGTCCATCCATTTGCCGAGTTGAATGAATGCAGCCATATTGCACTGATAGTGAACCAGCTGATAATTCTCGGTCATAGTGATCGTACGTCCGTTACAGGTAAATCTGTCCATATGAGCATTGTCAAATTCAGTGTTGTCGAACTCATAAGCCGGTTCATATTCCGGTTCCTTTAATGGCATTATGTTATGAGCTGTGCCATTTTGAATGAGGAAGAAATTGTACTCAGAATCATGGGACAGTTCTGTCATTGAAGGAAGCGCGCAAAGCACATTATATGAATCACAGAAATAGTTCATGTGAGCCGGAGACACTACAAAGTGCCCTTTGTTTTCACCGACGTTGTTCATAGTCATCATTGTATTGACCGACTCGAAATATGTGCCGTCAGTATAAACAGCAGACTGAATAAATAAAGGCGATACCTTCATAATGCTGTAGCAAAAGAAATTACGCTTCCAGGTGTATTCAAGATCCTTATCTGATTCATTCGAATCACGGAAAAGGCCCTGCTCGGTGTTATAAGCTTTTATGCCCGGATAAGGATCATATATTGAAAGATCAGGAATCTGACAGTAACCGGCATTTGGCGGATCCATTACCGTAACATCATATCCCGCGTCAGAGAAAAGGACCGGCATAGTAAGAAGTGCCTCATCATGCTTGGTCCTGAGCATATCATCAGAACGCTCATTAAATCTTTCAGGAGTATAGTCATAACCTGCAAACAGCGCCGGAGCTGCCACAACAGTACGCATTCCGAAAGATACTGTATTGGGATAATATGTGAATCCCGAGAACTGCTCTGCCAGTTCCGGTCTTTCCTGGAACATATAAGGAACATATACTCCTATCGCGCGGTCGAGCATGATCACTACGACATTTTTACCTTCACTGCTGAAAGAAAGCACGGGTGTCTCTGATGAGCTGTTCTCAAATACTCTGCGTATATCCGGCATCTCAGTGCTGATCTTATGAATGTTTATACCGGAAATTACGGTTATAACAGCTATCATTACCGGCGCAATTATACGGATAAAACGTGCAAATTTCTTCATGATAAAGAAAACGAGAATGGTAACTGCAATAATAACGGCCCCGTTAATTAACATGATCGTCTTAGAGATGATCAGTCCGACATCGAATTTCAGATCAGAAGATAAAATGCTTTCGCTCTTACCGAATACAAAAAAGTTTACAGCACCTGCGGCGGAAAGTATCCAAATAGCCGCATTTGCTCTTTGGCGGTTCCTGTTGTCAGCAAGGTAGTAAAAGAGTCCGCCCCATAAAACAAATGCTCCCAAAGCCGTCAAAAATGAAAACAGGATGTATCTTACAGGAGAATGCACATCAGTCTTTAATATGAATTCAGCGGTGGATGAAGCTATTACCTGTGAAGGGATAAGAACTCCAAGAAGAACGCTCATAAAAACTCCGCCAAGCACAAAGAGTTTTGAATCGGCTTTCCTGACTTCTGCCGGACGAACCCTGGCTTCTTTCTTCATTAATTGGAGAAGCATGGGAATCTGAAACAAAAGTCCTGTAATAACAATGATGATATTGGATATCAATTCACCTTCGTAGGTAATGGAATAAACAAGTATTACCGCCCCAAGAAGAGAGAGCGCGATCGCTGTTGCTCTTTTTTTATCTTTAAACTTATATACAGTGCTTTTTACAAGTGAAAAAACATTATTCAGAAGCCAGTAAAAAACAAGTCCTGAAGGTGACTGGTAAAGTAAGACAAGAAAGACGGCTGCTAATCCGTAAACCTGAATCTTTTCTCTTAAAGAATGTCCCTTGGTATAGATCATTCCTGAAAGAATATTAATAAGTGTCATCAGGACAGGAAGCACATTTATACTTATGCTTCCAATTGAAAAAAGGGCATCCGGACTTGCAAGATTATCCAAAACTCCGAATCCCGAAAGTTTCATATCAGGAAGTTCACTAAGGAACCTGTATGCAGCTATAAAAAACGGAATCTGAAGGATCAGAGAAATAGAGCTTCTCAGTGCATATGCAGGTTTATAGTGATTTATGCGGTAGTATTCCTGAAGCATCAGGAATCTCTCATCGCCTTTAAAGGCCTTTTTAATTCGCTTGATCCTGGAAGCCATCTTAGCCTGAATATTGCGTTCTTCCGCCTGGATCTCATCGGCACGCTTATATAACGGCAATATCAGGAAATTAACTGTCAGGCTTATTACTATTATGGATACACCTGTACTGCCGGTAAGTTTATAAGCATAGAAGTACAAAAACTCAAACAAAAGTTTTAACGGAGTAATTATAAGTGCATCTATAACAGAAAGAAAAGACATACCCTGCCTTTAACCCTTCGTACCTATTGAAAGCTTTTTTCTGCTCTTTTTAGAAGAATCTGCAGTCTTTTGTTTTTCAGAATCCCGCTTAGTTATGACCTCATTGTATTTGTTCATAACAAAGTCAACGGAACGTTTTGTTCCTTCTCCGATATGTTCCCAGGTCTCGGCGCGCGCTTTATCACGGCCTGCCGCAAATGAAGAATCTTCTATACATTTATCGATCAGACTCTTGATATCACCCACATTATCTTCAGTGAGCTTAAGACCCAGATCAGGAAGGATTCGCAGTGTCCACGGGGTCTCATCCAACCAGCTGGCATCATAAAGTTCCATATCGATCTCAGTCTCCGTATAGATCAGCGGCTTGTCAAAGATCAAAGCATAATCGAAAATAACGCCGGAAAAATCCGAAATGAGAATATCCGACTGTCTCAACACTTCAAAATTATCGTTGTCTCTGTTCCAGGAAAACCTGGGATTTTCCTTATACTTGGACATAAGGCGGTCCATCAGTTCTTTCTCTGCCGTAAAAGACTGAGGATGAGGTCTCACGATTATCTTATAACCGGTAGATATAAGCGCATCTATGACCTTATCTCCAAAGCGCGTAAGCAATCCGTTTTCTCCCCATGTAGGAGCAAGCAGAATTGTTCTCTCGTGCTCAGCGGGTTTACCGGCAGTTTCAAGACGCTTCTTCATTTCATCCATGAACGGAAGGCCGCAGATCTCAATATCCTTAGGCTCAAACCCACGCAATTTCTCCAGTTGTCTTGCCTGCTGAACCTGATAATCGCCGGATAGAATAAGGGCATCGTAGTGATCAAGCGCAAACATACGGTACATGGTTATATCATTGGGATTATGGGAAATATAGATATAACAATCTGTATTTGGGGAACGCTTCCACTGGAAAACATCAAGGTTCGGTGTTGTTGCTAAGACCACGTCCGCATTCAGCAGATTAAGTCTGGTAAACGCTTTGTTTCCCTCGCCGAGAAACTCACCTGTGATATATTCATATTTCTTAGTGAAGATAGGATCATCCTTTGAACAGGTATAATAAACAACCTTCTGATGTCTTTTTTCAAATTCATCCAGAAGTGGTTCAAATACATTCCAATATCTCTTGTGGTCAGTGAAAACTGCAATAGGTATCTTTTTACCGTTTGCTTTGACTGCTTTTCCGCCACCGGCAGAAAACTTCAATTTCAGCATCAGTGCGCGCAGCGAAAAGACCACTACGCTCAAAATACCAAACAGCACGGTAAACAGCATTCCGCCCGTGCCAGGATCTATATACAATTGATACATTAATACCACTTAACTATTCTTTCTGAACAGAGATCTTTTACTGAAGATCTTCCATACCGAGAGTCTTAACACCTGCTGCATTAATGAGTTTCTCTGCTCTTTCATTGTCATTCGTCTTGATAGCGATAGGCGCGCCCTCGCCGTCCAGAGAAAGACCGTAGATGTAGCTGATGTTGATGTCAGCAGCGTTGATCATGCCGATTACCTTGGCAAGGCTTCCGACTGCATCGGGAACGACAACTGCAATTACATCGTCGATACGTGCCGCAAATCCGGCATCCTTAAGTATCTGCTTTGCCTTCTCGGGTTCTTTGGAGATAAGGCGGAGAACGCCGTATTCCATTGTATCTGCAAGGCTTGCGGAGAGAAGGTCGATACCGCCCTGAGCAAGGATCTTCAAGACTTCATCAAGTCTGCCTTCAGTATTCTCTAAGAAAACCGATAACTGCTTTACGAACATAATGGTACCTCCCTTAATTATTGATAGAGCTTACGCTTGTCAGTAACGTGCTTACTCTTGCCATCGAAGTGCTCAAGGCCGTTAGGCTCAACGAGCTTGACCTTTGCATTAAGACCTATTGCCATCTTGAGCTTATCGTGAACTGCCTTTGAAAGCTTCTCCAAAGACTTGATCTCGTCAGTGAAAACATTCTCTGCGACTTCTACCTGAACCTCGAGAGTATCTGTGTTATCAACACGGTCCACCACGAGCATGTAGTGAGGTGTTGTGCCTTCTACTGTAAGGAGAGCTGCCTCTACCTGTGAAGGGAATACGTTTACGCCGCGGATGATGAGCATGTCGTCGGATCTGCCCTTGAAGCGCTGGATCCTTGCCATTGTACGTCCGCACTCGCACTTGTCATATTCAATGGATGTGAGGTCCTTTGTTCTGTAACGGATAAGAGGCATGCCTTCCTTGGAAAGGTTGGTGATAACGAGCTCACCGTCAGAACCCTTGGGAAGCTGCTTCAATGTTGCAGGATCTATGATCTCAGGCAGGAAGTGATCTTCCCAGATGTGAAGTCCCTTATGGAATTCGCAGTCGCAGGCAACGCCCGGACCCATCATCTCCGTAAGACCGTAGATATCGTGTGCCTTGATGTGAAGTCGTGCTTCCATCTGGTCGCGCATCTCATCTGTCCAGGGCTCGGCACCGCAGATAGCTGTCTTGAGCTTGATCTTGTCGATGAGACCGGCCTTTTCCAGATCCTCTGCAACGTGAAGCAGATAAGAAGGTGTGCAGGCGATGGCCGTAACATCACAGTCGATCATCATGTCGATGAGCTTCTGGGTATTACCTGTGGACATGGGGAGCACCAGAGCGCCAAGATACTCGGCACCGTAGTGTGCTCCGAGACCGCCTGTGAAAAGGCCGTAGCCGTAACCTATCTGGATAATATCGTCTCTTGTGATGCCTGCCATTGAAAGGCATCTTGCAACACACTCTGCCCAGATATCGATATCGCGTCTTGTATAGACTGCGATCTTCGGCTTTCCTGTTGTACCGGAAGATGCGTGAACACGGACCATCTCTGATCTCGGAACGGCAGCAAGTCCGAAAGGATATGTGTCTCTCAGATCCGCATATGTTGTGTAAGGCAGCTTATCGAGATCTTCTATTCCCTTGATATCACCGGGTTCCAGGCCTACAGCCTGCATCTTCTTGCGGTAGTACTCAACGTTGTGGTAAACACGGTTAACTACCTTTACGAGTCTTGCACTCTGAAGCGCTTCGATCTCGTCTCTGGACATGCACTCCTTTGCTTCGTTCCAAATCATAATTGTTCCCTCCTGAGATGAATTATCTCTTTGCGGTCTTAAAGCCGTTGATGATTATAAGCGCAAGTTCCTTGCCGTCCTCACCAAAAGCCTTTACTTCATACAAACAGATAAAACGTCCGTCTTTAACTATATCGGCAGTGCAGGTTACTTTTCCGCCATGCCATGATCTCAGAAAATTCATCTGTGTTGCCTGTGTTACCGTAACTGTATCAGAATCGAGTTTGCAGTTCTCGGCAACGGCGAAAGCGAAATCCGCCATTGTGTAATAGACTGCTCCCATGAGTCCTCCGACAGCATTAAGGTGTCTGCCGTCAGGTTCAAGGGTTACGATGCTGTGTCCCTTTTCTGCCTTCTCGATAACGATTCCGGTAGCTTCTGTGGCGTATTTATCGCCCTCGAAAAACTTTCTTACCTCTTCAATACTGTTAGTCATCTGTTCACCTTACTCTGCTGCAAGGCCCATCTCAAAGGCCTTCTTATTCAGTTCAAGGAACTTGGCAGGGACACAGGCCTCAACAGCCTTTGCCCATTCTTCTTTGCTGATGTCTTCAATATACTTGGAGAAGACACCCATAAGAACGATATTTGTTGCCTTGGATGAACCTGCCTGCTCTGCAATGGTAAGAGCATCGATTGCATCAACCTTAGCTCCTGAAGCCTCCATCTTGGAGATGAGTTCAGAAGGATACTCGGCTGTGCCTGCGATTACAGGCATAGGATCTATCTGCTGTGAGTTGGTTACGATCTGTCCGCCGGGTTTTAAGAACTCTACATATCTTGCTGCTTCCAAAAGTTCAAAAGAGATGATGTAATCAGCCTCACCCTTGTCGATGATAGGCGAATTCACCTTGTCGCCGAACTTAACATAAGTTACAACGCTTCCGCCTCTCTGGCTCATTCCGTGAACCTCGGATACCTTTACGTCGTAGCCCTTATCCATAGCGGCTCTTCCCAATATCTTGCTGGCCAGAAGCGAACCCTGTCCGCCTACGCCTACTATCATTATGCTTGTTACCATGTGATTGCCTCCCCTTCCAATGTCTCGAAAGCACCAAACTTGCAGAGCTCGCTGCATACCTTGCAGCCGAAGCACTGTGTTACGTCTACCTTAGCGTGTCCGTCCTTGAAGGAGATCGCAGGGCAGCCGAGCTTCATGCATGCCTTGCAGGACTTGCACTTGTCAGGGTTAACCTGGATAGGCTCACCGCGCTTAACTTTCTTAAGGAGTGCGCAGGGTCTTCTGGAGATGATTACAGAAGGCTCTTCTGCTGCGAGTTCTTCCTTAACAGCCTGTTCAGCCTCAGCAAGATTGTAAGGATCAACTACTCTTACACGGTTGATGCCCATTGCCTTAACAAGAGCTTCAAGGTCGATCTTGCCTGCCGGATCACCGCGGAGGTTGAAACCTGTTGTAGGATTCTGCTGGTGACCTGTCATGCCTGTGATAGAGTTATCAAGGATGATGACAGTTGAATTTGTCTGGTTATAAGCGATATTTGCAAGGCCTGTCATGCCAGAGTGCATGAATGTCGAGTCACCGATTACTGCTACGGTGTTCTTCTCGGCATCAGCACCGAGAGCCTTGTTGAATCCGTGCAGAGAACTGATAGAAGCGCCCATGCACTCTGTAGTATCGATAGCGCAGAGCGGAGGTGTTGCACCAAGTGTGTAGCATCCGATATCGCCAAGGACTGTGATCTTGTTCTTTGAAAGCACATAGAACATACCTCTGTGAGGGCATCCTGCGCACATTGCCGGCGGTCTTCCGGGAAGTCCCTCGATGGGCTTGCATGCGGGCTTCTCAGGGAGCCCCAAGCTTGTAGCGATGAGACCCTGTGAGAACTCGTCGATGAGCGGGAATATGTCCTTGCCTGTTACTTCAAGACCCAACGACTTACAGTGTGTCTCAATAATCGGATCGAGTTCTTCTACTACAACGAGCTTATCAACGCTTGCCGCAAATTCTTTTATCTTCTTTTCGGGAAGCGGGTTAATGAGACCGATCTTAAGTACCGGATACTTATCGCCGAATACTTCCTTGACATACTGGTAGGAAGTTGAGGAAGTGATGATACCCATCGACTTGTCTGAGCCTTCTTCAAGGCGGTTGAGAGATGACTCTTCAGCAAAAGCTACGAGCTTTCTTGTTCTCTCCTCAACGATGGGATGACGCTTCTTGGCATTGGCCGGAACCATAACATATTTGCCGGCATCCTTTACGTAAGGCTTTACCGGGATCTCTGTTCTCTCACCTGTCTCAACAACTGACTGTGAGTGAGCAACTCTTGTGCACATCTTGATGAATACGGGTGTATCAAACTGCTCGGAAATATCGTAAGCCTCGATAACGAAGTCCTTTGCCTCCTGTGAATCAGAGGGTTCGAGCATAGGCATCTTTGCTGCGATGGCATAGTGTCTTGAATCCTGCTCATTCTGTGAAGAATGCATTCCGGGATCGTCTGCAACGAGGATCACCATACCGGCATTAACGCCTGTGTAGCTGATCGTGAAAAGAGGATCTGCCGCAACGTTTAGTCCGACGTGCTTCATAGCGCAGTAAGATCTCTTGCCTGCACGGCTTGCACCGAAAGCAGTCTCCATGGCAACCTTCTCGTTGGGTGCCCATTCGCAGTAGATCTCATCGTACTTTGCAGCTTCTTCTGTTGTCTCTGTACTGGGAGTGCCGGGGTACGAACTTGCGACTGCTACGCCTGCCTCGTAAAGGCCCCTTGCAACAGCCTTGTTTCCAAGCATTAGTTCTTTCATTTTCATTTCTCCTAAAGAGTGATCTTTTGATAAATCAATTCGTTAATTATACGACAAAATGCCGTACCTTTAAATAATTAATATATAGGAGATTGGGTCAGTTTTATTCGTCGTCCGCGAAAACGATGCTGTCGGCCTCTATTGTAGGACCAAACTGATTGGAATATCTGCATTCTGTGGCTGTGCACTTTGGAAGTGCCAATGCCATCTGAATCCTTGCGTGATTTACCATCTCATCATCGGTAACATTAAAGAACGGATAGATAGGACTTCCATATGTATCGCTTGCATTATCGTCCCAAAGACAGTCAACATTATAGAAACTGCCGTTCAAAAGGATCAGATTCCATGAATGGGGACCATTCTCTTCATTAGAAGAATTAAGCGTGCTTCCGGTTACGTAATAACAGGTAACGCCCGATCTTTGCATCAGATACTGAAAACTCCTGGCATATCCGGCACATACGGATCTGTGCAAAACGAGCGCAGAATATGCACTCTGATGGTACGGTGCCGTCTCATCATACTCGGTATTTTCGCAGATATAGTCGTGAATAAACAGTTCGCGCTCCACCAATGTGTCGTAATTTGCCGATTCTGCAATTATTGAACTGACTGTTGCTTCAAATTCCGCCCTGACCGCCTGTAACTTCTCAGGGGTATCTGCAAAATCGTAAAAATTGACTTTGATCTCTTTTACACTTCCGTCAACAGGATCATAAGAGTAACCGTAGTTGTTATCTATCCAGAATAGTTCCGGATGATCATTCAAAACAGAATCCATAGCCTTAGAGAGCTGATCAGAATTCAGCTTAAAAGGGCATTCTATCGTCTGGTTGCCCTTTGACAGGCCCTCGTAGATCAGAGAATAAGCATTCATCTCCGATTCGGAAAGCATCGCAAAATAAGGGTTTTGGACCAGATCAAAATTGGATCTGACATACACTGTCGTTGAAGGCGTGCTTGTCTCATGAAGAGCAACCGCAGAATCTGTGGGCTCCAAAGAAAAATCCGTGATGCCCAGACAGCCTGAAAGAGCAGCAGCTGCCATTACAGCTGCAACTAATAAAACCGGTTTTGAACTTTTCACTTTCATAAAACAATTCCCTTCAGGTTCATTTACCTAAAGGGAATTATAAGGAAAAATATCCGATTATTCTATCCTTATTATGCGGCCTATTCTTTCAGAAGAAGCTCATTCGCCTGCTTTTCGTCCTCATCCGAATACCCGGAAAAATCAGGTTCTTCAGGATCTGCCGCCTTTTTTGCACGGAACTTAAGACCTGTCGCAACAACGCCTATAAGAAGAAGTACAATGCCAAATCCCGTCAGGATATAGTCGTAGAACAGTCTGTCTTCCGTGAGCTGGGCGGCCTTCTCCCAGTATGGGAATTCATAACCCATGCGTTCCCTGTCGCTCTCCCCCAGCGGGAAAACCGTGTCGAATATCCTGGTTACGCCGAAACGTCCCGTGTTGTTCGAAACATAAAGCTGAGGGTTCGAAAGAGAATAAGAAGGGAGCGCATTTTTGAAGTCAGTCACACCTACACCCTTAACAAGCTCGGGCAAAACCGCTTCATAGCACTGTATTGCATAGTCTGCAGGGGCAGAACTTACGCCCGGTTCTTCACTGTCATCACTGCCTGAATTATTACCGTAAATGGTTCCGAGAGAACCGAAATAGATAAATGCCCTGTTCTCCTGTTCTCCGGCAAGCTCTGCAATCTTGCCTGTGTTCTCTTCAACAACGCCGATAATGGTAAACATCTCACCATTGATCAGGATCCTGTTACCGATAACATCGTAGGAATGGTAGAACTTCCAGGCAAGAACATCATTGATCACTATCTGGTTCATATCGACAGGTGTCACAGGAAGGAATCCGCCTGACAGATATCTGAAAGGATGGAATGCCTTGAAATTACCGCCTACAGCAACGAGCTGTGCATCTGCCTTACCGATAGTCACTTCCAGTCCGTCATGGACTTCCGTAGCTTCCAAAGACGCCATAACTGTGGATGAGTAACAGTCCTCCCAACCTCTTAGATTACTGCCTTCTGTATAAGTAAGATTCTTTTTCGAAGCAGCAGAACCAGTATCGGCCGAGTTCTGAAGGGCCTGTCTCATCAATGCGATGTCAGCGATGTGTATTGACTTGCCGCCTTCCTGATATGTCATCGGTGAAGTCTCACCTTCCGATCTGATCCCGCCTCCGTAAACAACCATGTGCCTGAAAGACATGTCCGAACCACTCTGCCAGACCTCAGCCACTTTCTGATCAGACCTTTTATCCGTCAGATATATGGCCCTTCCTATACCGAAAGCCATAAGGGCAAGCGATGCAACAATGAGCCAGAAAGGAACTGCCATGACAAGCTTTAAGAGAGTCTTTTTGGCATTGCCCTTCTCGATATTCCAAAGATCTTTTGTCTTATCAATAATATGCATTGGCTTTATCCTTCAGGATCACTTTGCTGTATAGTCTTCAAGTCTTACACGCTGCCCGTTTTCGAGCGGCTTTTCCGCACGTACGACGATCATGACATCATACTTATCAAGACCTTCCCCCTTGATAGCGGAAGCTGCGCCGTCAGTAGCCTCAACTGTAACATCGACTCTCTTTACCGTGTACTTGTCACCAAGAGGTGTTGAAGATCCGACGATAACATAGACGAAGTTACCGTTGTTATCCTCGCTTACCGCGCTGCTCGGAACAACGCACTTGTAGTTGTCGTTTCCCTTGCCGGCATTGACGGTGATCTCTTCTCCCGGCCATGCATCGTTGCTCTCGACAAGGCACTTTACGATCCTCTTTCCTCTCGGATCGGCAGGATCAGGCTTAACAGACGATACAGTGCATCCCTTGATAAATCCGCTCGTCACCTCCAAAGGCTGGCCGATAGATATGTTCTGAGCTGCCTGTGTCGAAAAGCTGAACGACACTGAGCATGCTCTGTCTGTCTCCGGAATAATGTAAGTAACTGTTGTCTTGGCAGTTAACTGATCTCCGGAAGATATGGTGACATTGTATATATATCCTGATACAGGTGCCGTGATCGCGGTAATCTTGGCCTGTTTCTCGAGTTCTTCGATCTGCTTTTTGAGTTTGGCTATCTCTTCCTCACGGTCTTCTGCAGCATCCTTTGCTTTATCTTCGGTAATGCCTGCCTGTGTCTGTGCATCGCTTAACGCCTTCTGGGCAGAATTTACTGCATTCTGGGCAGTATTTACTGCGTTCTGTGCCGCTGCCTCCGAAGGAAGGCTCTTTAATGCATCGATCTCAGATTGAGCATCCTTGATCCTTCCCTGGCATTCGGCAAGTTCCGCTGATGCTTCATCAAGGCGCTGCTGTGCAGCCTCAAGCTGTGACTCGAGAGCTTTCTTCTGATCTTCATACTGGGAGATCTTGAGCATGAGTTTCTCCATATCATAGGTGGGAGAAGCGGGATCAAGACCATCAGGATCAAGAGCAGGTGCAGGTGTGGGTGAAGGTGTTGCTGTCGGAGTAGCTCCTTCAGGTGCTGTAGGAGCAGGTTCAGACTCAGTCTCTTCTCCGGGAGCCGGAACAGGTGTAGGTGTAGGAGTTCCCAGCGCCGTATACACATCGATCTGTGCCTGGAGAGGAGCTATTGAAGCATCGATCGCATCAATATCTTTATTTATATCTTCAACTGTCTTTGCTGCAGCATCAACAGTGGCTTTCAGGGAAACTTCCTTTACGGATTCCTCATCGATTATCTCATTGTTCTCTTCTTCTACAGAGGACCTGTTCTGAACTCGGTATAAAGTATCCTGAGCGTCGGAGAGTGTGGCTTTTGCGGTGTTGATCGCATCGTAATATGTTGTGAAATCCGAATTGTTGGAAGGGTTTCTGTCTTCATACTCGGCTTCGCGCTCTAATGTCTTCAGACGGTCCTTTTTGGTCTGAAGATCTTCAGACTCTTCAATGGATTTCAACGTTGCTATAGTATCGCCCTTCTGAACCAGATCGTAATTTGTGACCATTACCTTATCAACGGTCCTTCCTTCAAGACCTTTGACTTCTGTCTGGTTATCTACGGTGATCGTTCCTCTCGCACTGTTGGAATATGAGAGATTGCCTCTGGAAGCATAGGTTCCCATAACCTTGGGTATCGTCAGATTCATCAACGTGTTTGAGAAGAATGTCAGCAATGCAAGAATTACTATAAAGGCAACCATAGCCTTTATAACTTTTGTTCTTCTAGCGCTTCCCTTAGCCATCTTTATTGTTCCTCCGTATTTAGCATATGTACTCGATATGCACTTAACTTATTTGATTCCTGATCTTGAGATTCCTTCTACCAGATAATCCTCACCCCAGAAGAAGATCAGCAAAGGCGGGATCATGTAAACGCTTGATGCCGCAAATGCAATTCCCAGTTCCGGTTCGTTTATCTGTGAAAGGAATACCGACAGAGGCTGTTTTGCCGCATCGGTAAGAAGTACCAACGGTTGTTCGACCATGTTCCAGTAGTCGATAAAAAGCAATATCGTCAATGCGAATATCGCATTCTTACACAAAGGAAGTGCGATGTTCGTAAATATCTGCCATTCTGTGGCGCCGTCAAGCTTTGCCGCTTCGATATAACCAGACGGAATCTGACGCATGTATTTCGTAAGCAGGAAGATCGCAAATGTCGAGAAGATACCCGGCAGAATAATAGCCCAGATAGTATTAAGTATACCCAGTCCGTCAGCGATCATGTAGTTCGGAACGAGCGTTACCTGGAACGGCATGAGCATGAGAATGATATAGATGAAGAAGATAACCTCCATCCACTTCTTCCTGTATCTTGCAAAAGAATATGAAGCAAGGCACGCGATGACCATCTGGCCTCCGACGATAGGAAGCGTCAAAAGGATCGAGTTCCAATACTTGAATAGATACTCCGGATTCATGAACAGGAGCG